>Ga0181559_10001154_pt1 | contig 25803 bp, 12 predicted proteins | sample 011ome_21_FD_133752 | JGI IMG/M metagenome (GOLD analysis project Ga0181559, IMG submission 133752) | Coastal salt marsh microbial communities from the Groves Creek Marsh, Skidaway Island, Georgia - 011508AT metaG (megahit assembly) | ecosystem: Environmental > Aquatic > Marine > Intertidal...
CTCCGCGGGCACGTCCGCGCCGTCCGGCGCGGCGGCGCCCGGAACGCGGAGCGGCGTCGGCCCGACGACCGAGGGCGGCGTCAGCTCAAACGCCGCCGTGAGCGCGGGTCCGGGTGTGGCTCGGTCCGGCGCTTTTTCCGGCTCGGTCGCGTCCATCGACGCGGACCGTCCGGAGCTCGAGGTCACCACCAGGCGCGAGACGCCGGACGCGAGCGGCGACGCGCACCAGGCGGCGCCGGCGACGGGCTCGAAGAAGACGCGCGAGCTTTTGACCTGAGCTTTCGCCGGGGCGCCCGCCTCCGTTCGGAACACCGACACCGCTCCCGAGGCTTTCCCGGCCGCCACGAGCGAGCCACGACTCGCGGTCTCGTCCACGGCGAGCGCCGTGACCGTGACGCCGTCCGCCGCGCAGAACGTCTCGGAACGTTCCAGAAGCGGCGTTTTTGAAAACGTTTTTGAAAACGCGGCGGCGTTTTCCGCGACGCGCCACGCGGTGACCGTCCCGTCGGACGCGCCGACCACCAGCGAGGCGCCGTCGTCCGCCCACGCCAACGCCGTGACCCAGCCGTTCGCGACGCGCGTCGAGCCGAGGCGGCACACCTCGACCCCGAGCATCGCGCGGGATAGCATCGCGCGGGATCCGTCTCCTTCACGCGTCGGGGTCGATCGCCGCGCGCGCGCCGACCACAGCACGGCGTCCCCCGACTTGGCGCCCACGGCGACGAGCGACGCGCCCGCCGCGTCGGACGACGAAGACCACGCCGCGCAGAGCGCAGCGAGGCGCTCGGCGCGTCGCAGCGAGGCCGCGTCGCTGGCGTCGCCGCAGTCCCCCGAACGCGCGCCGCGGTGATCGACCCCGACGCCGCGGTCCTGGGCGGTCCGGCCCGAGGCGGCGGGACGCGGCGAGCGCACCATGTCGATGATCGGCGCGTCGTCGCTGTCGCTGTCGCTGTCGACGACGACGACGGCGGCCGCGGAGCGCCGCGCGGCTCGCGGCGGCGGGGCGGCGGCGGCGCCGCCGGCACCGGCGACGGAGGTGGTCGGTTCCCCGACTGCCAGTCGACTGAATTTCTTGGCTTCTTTCGCGAAAGCCTTCAAGTCCATCGACCCTTTCACGTTCGCCTTCTTCATCGCCCGCTCGATGAGCTCCTTCGCCGTCGCGATCGTCGCGTCCAGGCACTTCCCGTCCGGTGTGCCCGCCATGATGTGCTTCCCTTTGGCGTAGACGGCTTTAATGCCCACGCCCGCGCGCGCTTCCAGGAACGCGTCTCGCGCGCGGTGGGATAAGGCGACGAGCGCGTCGTTCCGCGCTCGCTTGACTTCGGACGCGTTGTCGATCGTCGCGACGCAGGCGAGCATCTTCTCGTCGGCGCTCGCCTTCTCGAACACCGCCTTCGTCGCCATCGCCGCGGCGTCCGCCGGCGCGAGGCTCCCGCCGGCCCGTGCCTTCTCGACCGCCGCCCGGGCCGCGCCACGCGCCTCGGCCGAGAGCTGCTCCGTGTACGCTTCCTTCAGCTTCTCGCCCACCTTCGCGGGCGCGGCGGTGCGCGCGCGCTTCGCCGCAGGCTTCGGAGGGTCCGGCGCCGGCGCCGGCGCCGCCGCCGCCAACATCGCGATGGGCGTGTCGTCGTCGCTGGCCGAGTCCGTGTGCACCGCGAAGGGACGTGCGTCCGCCAACTCGGGTTTCGGGTCGCCCGCGCCCGCCGCGCCCGCGCGCGGCTCGGGCCCGAGCGCAGCCGAGCGCAGCCGGTAGTTTTTTCCGGGAACGTTTCCGACCGCCGCGGCGTTCGCCGGCGGGAATTTGAAATGCGACGCGAACCGCTCGTCGCGTCGCATTTCGTCGATGCCGGTCCGCGAGACGACCAGCTCGGGGCGTTCCGCGAACACGAGCCACTCCTCCTCCGCGTCCTTCGCGGGCGGCACGACGTACCGCACCTTGACTCGGAACGGCCCGAACTCCCGCCCGAGCACCTCCTCCGCCGTCGCCGGGAGCCACTCGCCGTCGCCGCGATCCACCTCCGCCCGCGCGCCCTTCTCGAGCGCGTTCGGCGGCGGCGGGGAGGGCTCGCGCGCCGGCGCCGGCGCGGGGAGCGAGCACCTCGCCGTCGCCGCCGCAGCGGGCGTCGCGGGCGGCGCGGGAAGCGCGGGGAGCGCGGCGGCGGTGCGAAGGATCGACGCAACGTGCGCCGAGGTTTCGCGCGGCGCGCGCGGCGCCGGCGCCGCGTCGGCGCCGGCGCCGGCGGCGGTGGCGTCTTCCGCCTCGTCTTCTCGCTCGCGCGCCATGCGCTCGAGCTGCGACAGGTCGCACACCTCAGGCCACTCGCTGCCGGTATCGCGCGCGCTCGGCGCGTGCACGGTGACGGCGTGGGTGGTGCTGACGACGAGGAGCACGCAGCGGGGGGGCGTGTTTTTTTCCTTCACGTCCAAGACGGGCGACCACGCGACCTGTCGCGCGGCAACCTCCGGCCGCGCCGGGCGGTGCAGCATGCCCCGCATGGCGAGCGCGTCCGTGTGTCGGCGCTGGTTCTCGATGCCAGCGGGGAAGGCGGCGTCCTGCGCGCCGCTGCCCGGGGCGGTATCGTCTGCCAAGCGCACGAACCCGGCGTCGCCGTCGACGAGATCTGCGGGATTTAACAAAGCCACGCTGCGCTCCTGCCCGACCGCCAGGATGTTATCCCGCGACCACGCGACCGCGCCGGGGTATGGCGAGGGCTTCTGGCGCAGCGGACGCTCCATCGCGCGCCGCCGAGGAGTTTCGCTGCCCTCGCGCGACGCGCGCGCGAGATTTGACACGGCGTTCTGGACTATTATAGGACGCTTTCAAAGTCGCGTCTGGCGATCGAAAATCGCGCGAGCCTCCGCATCTGCGCGCGTCGGCGCTGGACTCCTGCGCCGTCTCTCGAGGACACCCTCCGGTCGTGGCCGCGGCAGTTCTCGCCGCGCGCTCGCGTCCGACACCCGCGCCGCCGCCGCGATGTCGTCCGCGCTCATGAAGTTCATCAACTCCCCCACGGGCCCGAAGACCACGCACTTCTGGGGCCCGGTCGCGAACTGGGGGTTCGTGCTCGCGGGTCTGGAGCAGACCACGAAACCGGAGCACATGATCTCGGGGCCGATGACGGGCGCCTTGACGGTGTACTCCGGGCTGTTCATGCGGTTCGCCTGGAGAGTGCAGCCGAGGAACTACATCCTGCTCGCGTGCCACACCGCGAACGGCTCGGTGCAGGTGCGTATACTACGTCGCGATACGACACACGAGCGCGCGTTCGCGCCGTCGCCGGAGCCCTTCCCAGCCACGCGCTCGTCTGACCCGAAATCCTTCTTTTCCACTTTCAGGGATACAACTTCTCCCGGTGGTACCAGTGGAGCCGGACGCAGGAGGCGGTGACCGCCGCGGAGGCGGGCAAGTGAGCGACGCACGCGCCGTAGGGATGGGGGGAAGCATCCAGTAGTACGTAGAACCATAGAGGCGACCGAGAGGGCGAAGAAGGTGAAATCTTACCATCAACCAGCCAACTCTTTGGACGCTGACCATGTTTTTACGCCGGCGCGACTCGCACGTCTGGCTTTTATCAGAGTTTGGCACGACCGGTAATACGACGGCACTGCCTCGGCGCGCGGCGCCATGTCGCCGTTTTTCGGCATCGAGTTGGCGCCCGGCGAGCCGGCGTACTTCCGCCCCGACGATGAGCTTCGGACCGTGCATCTCAGACGCGCCACGCTGGTGACCCTGGACGACGACGCCCCCGCCGAGCCCGCGCGCGTCGTCGTGAAATGTCGAGTCGACCGAGGTGCGCGGACGGTTTTCGCGTGTCTCCCCCCCCCGTCCCTCCGTCGCGCTGCCCCGCCTCCCTCTCGCTTTTGCTGACCTCCTCCGCCCCGCGCGCCGCAGGCCCGTCGTACGTGCTCGCATCGCTGGTCCCGAACCGCGCCGAGTCCGTGCCCCTGGACGTCGTGTTCAGCGAGGACGTGCGCATCAGCGCGCGCGTCGTAACCGCCGCCGCCGCCGCCTCCTCGCGCCGGTACGCCGTGCACCTCACCGGCGACGTGAACGACGCGATGTTCGACTTCGGAGAGGACGAGGGCGAGGGTGACGCCTCTTCGGAGGATGCGAGCGAGGAGGAGGACGTGCCCGCGCGAGAGGCGACGCGCGCCACCGGCGAGGACGACGACCGAGGCGGTTCCAGCAGCAGCGAGAGCTGGGGCAGCGACGCGGAGGCGGAGGAGGATGAAGACGCGCGCGTCGAGCTTGGCGACGCGGCGGCGAAGGCGAAGGCAGTCTGCAGCCACGTGAGCCACGGGGACACTGAGCGTGACGCGCTGGCGCGCGTGGCTGCCGCGCGGGCGGGCGCGGCCACGAACCGGTGGGTGGACCCCATCGAGGACGCCGGCGGGCTTCGGTCGGCGCGCGGCGCGAAGGCGGCGAGGCGCTGGGACGCGCCCGGGGCGGAGGATGACGAAAAAACAAAAACGAGTTGGGCGTATCACCTGCAGACTGCCGGCGCCAGGCACCACCGGCGGTCCACCTCGGCGCCGAAGTTCGCGTGGACCGGGTCGTTGCGTCCGCACCTGGTGAGTCCCCGGCGTTCGGTCCCGAGCATCGCCGCGGGGTGGCTGTGTCCCTTGCCCGACTACGCGACCACGGGCTGGCCGGAGGAGGAGTTCAACTCGAGGTGGCAGAGAAAGCTGGAGGTGAAGAGCGACGCGGCGATGGCGAAGATGCGCGCGGCGTGTCGTTTGGGGCGGCACGTCATGGACACGGTGGCGCGTGCGATCGAGCCGGGGGTCACCACCGACCTTCTCGACCGGATATGCCACGTGGTGACCGTCTCCAACGGCGCGTACCCCTCGCCGCGCAACTACATGGGCTTCCCCAAGTCGCTCTGCACGTCGGTGAACGAAACCGTGTGCCACGGCATCCCCGACGCGCGCCCGCTGCTGGACGGGGACATCGTCAACCTGGATGTCACCGTGTGTTTGGACGGGTACCACGGAGACTTAAACGAGACCTATTTCGTGGAAGCGACCGAAACGACCGAACGCGAAAAGCACGCGATGGCGCGCTCGGAACGCGAAGCGTCGAAAGCGCGCAGCGTCGCGTTGATGCGTTGCGCGCGCGAGTGCCTGGCGGACGCCATCGCTCTGTGCGCGCCGGGCGCGCGGTTCCGCGACCTGGGCGAGGCGATCCAGGCGCGCGCGGACCGAAGCGGCTTCGGGGTGGTGAGGGACTTCTGCGGGCACGGCATAGGCACGCTGTTCCACTGCGCGCCGAACGTGCCGCATTACGCGCGGAACAAAGCCGCGGGCGCCATGGCTCCGGGCATGACGTTCACGATCGAGCCGATGGTGAACGAGGGCAGCAGGAAGTGCGTGACGTGGCCGGACGGGTGGACCGCGGTCACCGCGGACGGCGGGAGGTCCGCGCAGTACGAGCACACGCTCGCGGTGACGGAAACGGGCGTGGAGATCCTCACCGAGCGCACGGAGAACAGCCGGCCGCTGTGGTGAGACGCGTGCCGGTACGCGCCGACTCTTCTTACGATAGGTATGTAGCTACTTGTAAAAAAGAGTCTACTACGAAAGTACTACTACACGTACCTCGGTGGATAGCTAGTACGCTCGTTCGCCGCCGCGGCGTTTCGGACGTCCGAACGCCATCGTTCCACGATTTCGCGCGTTCACGATTTCGCGAAGCTCGGGTCCCCTAGCAGGTCCGAGGTGTGCGCGCTGGGCGCGATGTTGGGCGACCCGCGCAGAAGCGGCGACCCCTCGTTCCCGCCGCGCTCCGCCGCCTCGCCCGCCCCGCGCGCTCGCGCCCCGCACATCTCCTTCACCTCCACCGCCAGGAGCGACACCTTGATGCACCCCGCCACCCCGAACAGCATGCACGCGGTGAGCTCCCAGCCGGGCTGCTCGTCGAAGCAGAAGAACACCCCGCCCACCGCGCAGAAGCACAGCGCGACGAACGACCAGAAGAGCACGCGCAGGTTCTTGTCGTAAATCGTGGGCGGCGGCTTGCGCGCGGCGGCGTTGTACGCCGACAACGTCATCTTCCTCTCCGCCAGGAACAGCCCGACGCCCAGCGGGAACAGGAAGAACGATATAGCCCAGATGATGTTCGCGAAATCGCGCATGAAGTCGAACTCCCGCTCCTCGTCCAGTCTGTACATCACGCGGTTCACCGTCGGCGAGTACATCAGCGACCCGGCGATGCCCATCGCCAGCCCGAGCGCGTTGAGGAGCGTGCCGAGAAACGTGTACAGCCCCTTGCACGCGGGCTCGAACTCCCTCAGCTTCTCCTCCTCCGCGCCGCCCATGCACACGGGCAGCGCCAGGCCGAGGCCGCACATCACGTACCCCGCGGTGCACAGGAACGCGGTCGGGTCCCAGCCGTGCGTCAGGTACGTCAAGCCGCCGCACGCGAAAAGCAGCAGGCCCAGGTTGACGCAGAGCAGCATGGTGATCCGCTTGGACGCGGGCTCCTCGAACAAATCCGACCCGTCGTCCGACCCGGCGCGCGCGGGGATGTCCACGCTGGCGTACGTCGGCTTCGCGGGCGCCATCGCGCGAGGTGAGGCGACCGTCGGTCACGCGCGGTCGCCGTCGTCGCTGCCGAGAGAGGCGCGGATCAATCCCGTGTCACGGCGGGGTGTTAAAAAAGTCTCGGATGCGACGGTGACTCGCCCCACACTGACTCCGGTCCGACGCGTTCGAAGCTCGAGCGTGTGTCCCGAGATGCGCGCCACGCGCGCGAACGCCGGTACGTGCGAACGCCCCGCGGCCTCGCCCCCGGGTTCTGAGCCTCCGCTGGCGCGCTCTTCAGTAAATACGGCAAAGTATAAAATGTGGGACGGGCCGAGGGCGAAACTATGGAAGGAAACAAGCGTACGTATGTCTATCCAGTATGCAATTATGGTATTGTATTTTTTGTAGACTGGTTTGTCGCTTCGCTATCGGCCGCGTTTTGCGAGTGCCGACCACCTGCTTTTGGGAGACGCGCGAAAGCGTGTCGCGAAAGAAAGGCCTACTTTTGGAATCCACACGCACGCGCGCGTCCCGCGGTGATGGACGCGAACGTGCGCGCCGCGGCCGCGGAGACGCTGCGGCTGTGCCGTGAGGCGGGTCACGATGTGTCTCCCGCGGTGGCGGCGCTGCACGTGCAGGCGCAGCGCCTGGCGAAGGTGCACCCTAACGATCTGGTGGCGCACTGCGCCGCGAAGCTCGCCGCGGCGGGGGACCCGGCGCTGGAGACGCTGAAGATGCAGATGGACGTCGAGTCGACGCGCGCGCTGCGCGCGCACGCCGCCGCCGAGACCCTCCGCGCGCGCGAGACGCGCGCGGGCGCGCTCGAGCGCGAGGTGGCGGACACGGTGGTGGACGCCGCGACCGTCTCCGGCCGCGCCGAGCGCCTCCTGCTGGATCGGCTGCACGCGCGCGCGTTCGAGTACGTCTTCGTCTCCGCCGGGCTGGAGCCGCTGCTGCTCGACCCGCCCGACTCCGCCGCGCGGGACGACGCGCACGCCGCGTTCGAGTCCGTGTTCCCCAGGCACGCCGCGCGCCGGTTCTTCGCGCTGCCCTCGGCGGAGCGCGCCGCGGCGCTGAGGGAGCTCGCCTCGGTGGTGGTGGGCGCGCTCGCGTTTGAGGCGCGCCGGCGAGATCCACCGGCGCGGTACCACGACCCGTTCGAGGAGACACACGAGGCGGAGGCGGAGGCGACCGGATTTAAGGCGGACGATCCATTCCTAACGTGCTCGACGCACAAAGACCCCCTGCGCGCTCTGCGCGACCGCGCGCCCGCGTACGCGGCGGCGAACGCGGCGACGCGGCGCGACGTCGCGGCGCGGCTCGCCTCCGCGGAGCGGCTCTGCGGCCAGTACGCGGTCGTGGTCGAGCACCTCGGCGCGTCCGCGGTGCCGAGCCGATCGCCGCAAATCAGGCAGTTGACGGACGAGCTGAACAACCGGCGCGCGTTCGCGGACGCGCTGGCGCGGCTGCTGGACGAGTGCGACCGCGGCGCCGAGACGACGGAGTCGTTGAACCGCGCGCTGGAGGCGGAGACGGCGGCGACGGAGACGGCGCTGGACAACGCCGACGCGCGTGTGCCCGTCGGCGTTTCCGTGCGCTTTCAGTCCGAGACGTTCGGACTCGGACACTCGGACTCGACGCCGTTCGCGAGTGGACGCGGGGCTCGAGTCACGGGAGCCTCGGGCGCCTGGAACGATCCGCCCGCCGCCGGCGTGCCGGCGTCGGTGGCGTTCCCGGCGCTGGACGCCATCGGCGCGCTGCACGGCGCCATCACCGAGGAGATCGAACTTCTGAACGACGCGCGCGCGGTCTTCGCGACGCTGACGCGACACGCCAAGCCGTTCGCCACCTCGCTGACCAACGGCATGCTGCACGCCGCGACCGAGGCGTGCCGCCGCGCGGAGGCGCGCGAGACGCCGATGGCTCAGCCCGAGTTTGAGCACGACAGGCACACGCCCGACCGCGTCTACGACGACGACCTGTGCCGCGCGATGGCCATCAAGAGCGCCGCGGAGATCGTCCCCGGGGACACGCTGGCGTTCAGCGCGCTCGCGCTGCGCGGGTACGACGCGCACGCGGCGGTGAAGCGCGGGGGGCTGCTCCGGCGCGCGCGCGTCGGCGGGGACGGCGCGGCGCGCACCGTCTGGGGCGACCAGGCGCACGACCCCGAGAACAACCCCGAGGCTGTCGCGATGACGGGCGTGATCTTCGAGGGCGAGGCGTACGGGTTCGCGGACGAGGACGGCGCGTTGCAGTTCGCCTCGCAGCCGGAGGCGTACCTGAAGAAGCTGCGGCGCGTCGCCGCGACGCGGCCCGAGCTCGTGCACGCCATGGCGCTCGACGAGGTGGTGCGCGTGGACGCGATCGTCGCCGAGACCACCGCCGATTTGGCGTCGGCGTCGCTGGTGCGCGACCTGGGCTTGAAGCCGGTGCTCCGCGCGGACTTCGGGGCGCAGACCCCGACGCACTTCGTCGAGCGCCGCGTGGACCCGGACTACGAGTGGAACACCTGGGCGCTCCGGCGGCGCGCGCTGCGCGCGGCGAACCTGCGCAACAAGCGCACGAAGGGCGCGCAGACGGGCCTGAGCCACTTCCGCCGCGCCGGGCAGACGCAGACCTGGGCGCCCAAGGCGGGCGAGACGCAGACCGTGGTGGAGAAGGCCACGGCGATGCCCAAGAAGGTGCGGTACGTCGGGGGGCTGCGCGGCGCGCCCGCGGAGGCCAAGATGCACGTCGTCAGCCTGGAGCTCGACCTAGGACAGCCGCACGAGTTTTAACCGCGTCGTACGAAGCAGTATAGCCGTACGAGGGCGTAAAACAAATCGTAGAACGAAAGTACAATAGCTATGTATTGTAACTACCGAAGTCGGCGCGACTTCGAGTCGCGCGACCTTCGCGAACGCGCGCGACGGCGCATTCGCCGCGGCGTGACGACTAGGAGTAGTCGGACCACGACGCCTCTTCCGTGTCCTCGTCCGACGACCCTTCGCCCGCTTCGATCGCGCGCGCCTCCGCCCACACGTCGGACATGCGCAGCGGCGCGCCGGGATCGAACGCGTCTGCTTTTTCTTTCTTCTCGGTTTTTTTTCCTTTCCCCTTCCGCTTCGGATTCGGCGCCGAACCCCGCGCGCGTCGCGCGGCGTCAGCCTCGCCTTCGACGCCCGCGGGAACGACGGGTGACTCCGAGATCGCGCCGAGCCTGTGTCCGTCCACGCCGGGCGCGGTGCTCGGCGCGACCGTGTGCACGCGGAACAAGGCGCGGTTCTTCTCGTCGACGACGGAGATGTCCACCACCACCGGCGCGCGCATCCCCGCGCGCACCGTCTGCAGCCCGTGCCGCTTCACGAGCGCCTTCACGATGCGCCGCACGAGCACCAGCTTCGCCATCGACAGGAACGCGTCCAAGTCCAGCGGGTGCTCGTTCGGGAAGAGCAGGTCGAAGTTCTCGATCAGAAACGTCGACTCGCGCGCCGTCGCGGGCTCGAGCTCGATTCCTAAACCGTGGCGAGAGCGTCCGGCGCCGTCGGCGCTCGCGCGCTCGCGATCGAGTAACACGCGAACCGTTCCGCGGATGCCGGCGCTGAAACGCACGAGCGCGTCTTTGTCCAGCGTGCCTCGCGTCTCGGTGTCCAGCGCGTCGAACAAAGCCTCCAGCTTCCGAGCCGTCTCGGGGTGTAACAGGAGTTGCCGGATGTGCGCGCGCCCGGGGCTATCCGGCGAGAAGCGCAGCGCGTCAAGCCACCATTCCCATAGTTGCTTCTTCGCGCGTCGCTCGGCGGCGACTAGCGAGCTGACGCCCGCGAGCCACACGGGCAGGTCGGGGTCCTCCACCACGCGCGCGTTCGGGTCCGCGTCTGCGCTCGGGAGCACGCCCAACGCGCGAGCCGCCGCGCGCAACAGGGGAAGGAGCACGGAGAGCGTCGCTCTGACAACAACCCGGCGCGCTTTCGCGTGCATGACCACCATCAAGAGAAACGGGGACGTGAGCAGCAAGCTCCACTTCGCCCACCCGCCGAGCGTGCGGGAAGCGCGAGGCGTAGACGTTCGTCGCGCGCGTGCCACGGTGGGGGCGGCGCCATCGCCGCCCATCTGGACACGCGATGGCGTCGACCCGCAGCGCGCCGAGGTCTGACGTCGCTCGTTGTTATCGGCGTTTTCAGCACTTCTGCTGAAAATTCTCCGGCACACTTTTTCGGCCTGTCCGAGGAGACGCGGGCGCGACCCCTCGGAGCGCCGAACCCTCGGCACACCGAGCGGCGCGACCGAGCCGGTCGCCGCGGCGGGTCGCCCGTGGGACCACCAGGCGCGTCGAGGGGTTTCCCGCTCGTCGTCGGGCGGCTCGGCGGGCCCGGGACTCGAGGCGTCTGATCGCTAGACCACGGCTGCGTCTCGATCTCGGTGTGCCTACTCACCCGAACCTCGGCGATGCCCTCGATGTGGACCAAGCTGGTGAACCTGGTGATCCGCCCCCCCCGCGCGGAGTACGACCCCGAGCGCCACCTTCCCGGCCCGAGGTTCAAGCTCGGGGGCGTGCCGTGCCACCGGACGGACCTCGAGCTCACGGGCGCGCTCGGGTTGCGGCTGAAGTGCAGCCATTACCGCCGCGAGGATTTCCGGGATAAGACGGAACCTTCGCCGTGCGTGATTTACCTGCACGGCAACAGCGGCAGCCGGTGCGACGCGACGAACGCCGTGCGTCTTCTGCTGCCGATGGGCGTAGACGTGTTCGCGCTGGACTTCGGGGGCAGCGGGCTGAGCGAGGGCGAGCACGTCTCGCTGGGCGCGCGCGAAAAAACAGACGTCGCCAAAGTCATCGAGCACTTGCGAACGAACGTCCGAGGCGGGCGCGTGGGCAAGATCGGCCTGTGGGGCACGAGCATGGGCGCGGTTACCGCGCTGCTCGCGGCGAACGAGGACCCCTCCATCGCGGGGATCGTGCTGGATTCCCCGTTCGCGTCGCTCCGGGACCTCATGGCGGAGCTGGTCGAGAAGTGGACCGCGGGCGGCGTCGTCGGCGTGCCGCGCGCGGCGACCAAGATCGCCGCCGGTTGGATGCGCTCCAGCATAAAAACCAGAGCCTCGTTCGACATCGACGAGCTGGAGATCGAGCGCGTCGCGAACGCGACGTTCTGCCCCGCGCTCTTCGCGCACGGCGACGAGGACGACTTCATCGACAAGGCGCACTCGGCGCGCCTGCGCGAAAAGTACGCCGGCGACTCGAAGCCGCTCCTCGTGTTCGACGGGGACCACAACTCGCCTCGGCCGGCGAACTTCTTCGACGACGTAGAGCTTTTCTTCCGGCAGACCATGTGGGAGACGCCCGCGGAGACGAGCGCACGCAGGAGAGAAGAGGCGGGGACGGCGGGGAACAGCGTGGGTATCCCCTACGCTCTCGAGGGGACTTTCGGCGGCGCCGGTCGCGGCGACGTCCGCGGTTCGCCGAGCGGTTCGCCGAGCGGTTCGCGCTTTTCTACGCCTCCGGACCGTTCCGCCGCGGAGCGAGACACCGGACGCGTGGTCCGCGTGCGCGACGTGCTGGCCTCGCCGGGCGCGTCGCCGCCGTCGCGCGAGGCGCTCGGCGCGCTGAAGTCGATGGGCTTCGACGCGCCGCGCGCCACGTACGCGCTGCGCCGCGCGGGCGGCGACCTGGACGGCGCGCTCGCGTTTTTGCTGGACGACGAGGAGCGCGTCTCGGACGCGCCGCGCGCGACGCGCGAGGCCGAACCCGTCTCCGCGGAAGCGTTCGCGAGCCGCGGAAGCGCCATCGAAGGCGCCTCCGCGGCGTCCGAGGCGTCCGCTCTGGTCGCCGCGGACGCGAGCGACGCCGACTTGGCGCGCGCGCTCGCGCTGTCGCTCGAGCTGGCGGACGCCGAGGCGCGCGCGCGGCGCGCCGAGTGAGAATACTTTGTACGAGTACGATTCAAGTGAACGTAAAATCGAAGCGACGCGCGGAGATGGACGTCCGGCGCGTACGGGGACGGAATAGACACCGTAAAACGACCACGTAGAGTATTAATAGAGCTACCGTACTATATGTACCAGTAGGTGCGGTAGGTGTCATGAACGGTGTCATGAACGTTCGTGATGCGTGATGCGTGTTTTTCATATGTATTTCAATCGCCTCGAGAAAGACGCTCGCGTTCGCCGCGTTGGCGACGCGAGCGCGTCTTCGGCGCGCGTCGCGCGTCGAATATTAAAACGCCTGCCTGGGCACGTTGAAGTACCCCTGGCCGTTGTTGATGGACATGAAGAAGTCCGCGAAGACGAGCGAGATGATGGCCATGAGCTTCATGAGGATGTTCAGCGCGGGGCCGGAGGTGTCCTTCAAGGGGTCGCCCACGGTGTCGCCGACGACCGCCGCCTTGTGGCACTCGCCACCCTTGCGCTGGCGCACGGGCACCAGCACCGGAGTGCCGTCCATGTTGCGCACCGTCTCGCCCGTGACCTCGTCGATCTTGGGCATGTCGATGACGAGCCCGCCCTTCTCGACGAACTTCTTGGCGTTGTCCCAGGCGCCGCCGGTGTTGCTCGCGGAGATGGCGAGCTGCACGCCGGACACGAGCCCGCCCGCGAGCAGCCCGACGACGGCCTCGACGCCGAAGAACATGCCGGTGACGATGGGCGCGGTCATCACCAGGATGGCGGGCGGCACCATCTCGCGCAGCGACGCGTCGGTGGAGATCTTGATGCAGCGCGCGTGGTCGGGGGGGGAGTGCCCGGGCGTGCCCTCCAGCAGCCCGGGAATGGTGTCGAACTGGCGCTTCACCTCCTTGACCATCTCCATCGCCGCGACGCCGACGGACTTCATGGTCATCGCGCTGAACCAGTACGGCAGCATCGACCCGATGAGCAAAAACGCGAACACCACCGGGTTGAGCATGTTCACTCCGCGGTCCAGCACGGCGGTGCGCGTGACGAAGGCGGCGGTGAGCGCCAGGGAGACGAGCGCAGCGGAACCGATGGCGAAGCCCTTGCCGATCGCCGCGGTGGTGTTTCCCGCGGCGTCCAGCGCGTCCGTCTTGTCGCGCACGCCTTCGGGAAGCTCCGCCATCTCCGCGATGCCGCCCGCGTTGTCGCAGATGGGGCCGTACACGTCGATGGCGAGGCAGGTGGACAGCGTGCCGAGCATGCCGAGCGCGGCGAGCGCGACGCCGTACATGTCCATGAGCGAGAAGGCGACGAACACGATGCCGGCGAGGATGCCGACCGGGACGATGGTGGACTTGTACCCGAGCGCGAGGCCGTAGATGATGTTGGTGGCGGCGCCGGTCTCAGTCGAGCGCGCGACTTCGCGCACGGGCGTGTACGAGTGCGAGGTGTAGTACTCCGTCACGAAGCCGATGACGAGGCCGCCCCAAAGACCGGCGGCGACGCAGCAGAACGCGCTCAGGGGACCGCTCGTGACGCACTTCGAGCTCACGCTGCCGTCCATGCACGCGCTGACGAAGGTCTTGGGGCCGAGGTAGAACTCTTCGGGCATGAACATCGCGCAGACGGGGTACATGGCGACGGTCATGCCCAGCGTGGTGAGCGCGAGCTGCGTCTTGAGCACCTCCTCGATGGACGCCTCGTTGCGCACCGGGCGGAAGTCGGTCGCCACGAAGGACACCGCGCCGCACACCAGGATGCCCACGGAGGAGATGTACAGGGGGAACACGAGCGTGTCCCACCCCGCGGACACGAGGTCGTGCGACTGCGCGGCGATGACGAGCGCCGCGCAGGTGGCCTCAGCGAAGGAGCCGAACAGGTCGGAGCCCATGCCGGCGACGTCGCCGACGTTATCGCCGACGTTGTCGGCGATGGTCGCGGGGTTGCGCGGGTCGTCCTCGGGGATGCCGGCGACCACCTTGCCGGCGAGATCCGCGCCGACGTCCGCGGCCTTGGTGTAGATCCCGCCGCCCACGCGGCCGAACATGGCGATGGCGGAGCCGCCGAGGCCAAAGCCGGCGATGCACTCGAAGAGCTTCACAGCTTCGCTGCCGACGTCGAACGCGCTGAGGTAGACGCACATCAGGAAGTACATGACGAGCAGGCCGGACCCAGAGAGCGCGAAGCCCATGACGGCGCCTCCCCTGAACGCAGAGTTGAACGACTCCTTCCACGCCAGCGCGTCGGGCGTGAGCGTCGCGGACATCGTGCACCGGGCGTTGGTGAAGACGGCGATCATCATGCCGATGTAGCCCGCCACCATGGACGTGATCCCGCCAACCACGAACGAGAACGCGGTGAGGACGCCGATCTTGAAGTCCCAGCCGGATTCCACGCGCGCGACGAAGAAGATCATGCCGAAACCGAAGACGGCCAGGAACATCAGGCACATGCGGTACTCCGCGGCGAGGAACGCCTTGGCGCCGTTCTGGATGTCGCGGTAAATCTGGCGCAGTTTCTGGTACGAATCCGCCTCTCCGCCGGACTCATCCGCGCGTTCCATGCGGCGAAGCAGCGCCTCGTCGTCCTCGCGGGTCTGGCGGAACAGAGAAATTTTGGCCACCTGCCGTCGGATTCGTGGCGAATCGAAGGGAGCGGGCGAGAAGCGCGCGACGGACGCGGTGGCTGTCAGCGGTCGTCGGGTGCAAACGCGAGGGGACCGTCGGCAACGTTCGAGGCGCGATGCGTCGATTTTCGGTCGTTGCGAGCGCTGGAGACGCACCTTCTTGAAGAGCCAGTAGGCGAAGATCATGCCGAACACCGCCGGCGCGACGATTAGGAAGCTACCCATCAGATCCGCGAGAATGTCCTCTGCCATATGTCGGCTGGAAAGACACGCAGCGACTCGCGCAACGGACAGTGCCGGTCGATCGGAAACACGCGCGCGTGCCACCCGCGGCCTCACAGCCACTGATTACAAAATTCAGTAGGCTATGGGCTGTCACTAAATACTCATACGATATTTTTTCGTCGCGGAACTCACGATTTTTGAGAGACTTGTTCCGCGTCGCGCACTCGCGCTGCTGCGTCAACTTTCTCGCGTCGTCGCGCTCACATCCACTGAATGAGACCCTGAGACGAGCGCGCATTCCCGACCGCGACCTCGGCGCCAGGCTGCGTCGGCCGCCATGGGTCCGGTCATTTTGTCGTCGAGCGAGCTCGCGCGCATGCGGGAGCAGGTACGCCGCCCCCCGGGGTTCGCCGCGCGCGTCCTTCCCGTCAGCCAGCGCGCATCCGTTTCCGCTTTCGTCATTCCCCCCTGACCAAGCCACGCCCCGTCCCACGCGCAGCTTCGCGATGCGACCATCACCCCGGAAACGCGCGACGACGACCGCGCGCACCTCAAGGCTCTGAGCGATGCCCGCGCGGGCCGGTGGCCGAACACTCTCGAGGTACGCAATCGCCGCGCCGCCCTCGTGGCGACGGACCCGCGGATCCCCATTTGGACGAGACGAGACGAGACGAGACGAAAGGAGCATCCAGCCGCGACGAATGATGCGACGAATGACGCGTTCGGCGTCTCCGCGCCGAACGAACCGCGCTGACAAAGTGTTCCCCCTTTCGTTGGTGTGACAAACCTCTTTTCGTGACCCGCACCACCGTCGCTCGGTGTGTCGAACAGGCGTGCCGCGAGAACAAAGAAGCCGCTCGCGCGGCGGAGGCGGAGGCGGAGGAGTCGGCGCGGCGCGCCGTCGATCGCGCCGAGGCTTCGGCGCGCGCCGAGGCGCGCCAACGCCAAATCGCGCGCGCCAACAAGATGCTCTACGACGAGACGGAGCGCGTGAAGTCGTTCCACTCGTCCCTGCTGTTATCGGACGTGCTCTCCGAGCGCGAGGCGCAGATCGAGCACGCGGCGCGCGCGCAGAGCACGCGCGCAAAACACGAAGCTCAATTCGTGAGCGAGCAGACGCGCGCGGTGGCGGTTGCGGAATCCGCCGAGGCGATCAAGGCGGGGGAGCGCCGACGACGCGCGGCGGAGTTCCGCGACGGCCAGCTCGGGCAGATCGATGAGCTCCGGAAGCAGGCGGAGGCGGCTCGCGCGCTCGACCGCGAGGAGGGCGCGATGATCCGCCGCAGGGCGCTGGAGGAAGAGGCGGAGAAGGCGCGGGAGAAGGCTGAGAAAAAGTCGCGCGCGCGCGCCAACGCGGCGGCGACGGCGCGCGCCGAAGAGGCGCTCGCGCTCCACCGCGCCGCCGAGGCGGAGAAGACGCGTCGGTTCGAGTCCGCGACGGAGCTTTTCGCGCGGCGCAAGGAGCTGACGAACCTGGCGCGCGCGGCGCGCGAAAAGGCGAAGCGCGAGGAGCAGCAGGCGAAGCGCGACGTCATCGTCGCCTCCATGGAGCGCGCGCTCGCGGCGCGCGCCGAGCAGGACACGGCGACGTTCGAGAGGGAGGCGGCGGCGAAGGCGGCGGAGGCGGAGGCGCTCGAGCGCGCGCGCGCCGCGGAGCGCGCCGAGGACCTGGCGATGGTGCACCGAAGCAGGCAGCAGCAGCTCGCGATCCGAGCCGCGGCGCGCGAGCGCGCGCGCGCCGAGGAGATGGCGGAGACGGCGCGGTGGCGCGAGCGCTCGGCGGAGCTCGAGCGGGAAGAGGCGGCGACGGCGGCGGCGCGGCGCGCGACGCACGCCGATGTGCAAGCCGCGCGCGTGCGTCAGATGCGCCGGAAGCAGGCGAAAGCCGCGTTCGAGCGCGACGTGGAGCTGGAGGACGCCGCGAGGGCGCAGCGCGCCGTGGAGGAGGACGACGCGCTGTTCCGGCACTACGCGGAGACGTGCGTGGACGAGTGGGCGCGACAGGGAAAGAGCACGCGGCCGATGGAGGTGGAGCTCGCGAAGCCGCGCGACCGCGTGACGCGCGTCGGGTACGCGGTGGATTGAATCGGTATATCGTATGACATATGTTTCCTATCACGTCTCCATCGCGTCCACCGCCTGTGCCTCCTCCGCCACCTTCTCGTCCTCCTCGAGCTCGCCGCTCAGTTCCCTCGCCGCGTGCAGCAGAAGCGCGAACTGCTTCTTTCTCAGATCGAGCGCGCGCGACGCCGCGTCGCTCTGCGCCTCGAGGTGCGCGATCTCCCGTTCCAGGTGCGCGCACGCCGCCTCAGTGTCGCTCCTCGACGGAAGCTGCACGCACAGCCGGCGGAGGGTCTCGTACTCCTCCTTGTGTCTCCGGTCGAGCCGAGCCGCGTCGAGCGCGTCGCGAAGTGCCCGAATGTCAGCCTCCGCGCGCGCCACCGCGTCGTCCACCTCCCCCCTCGCCTCCGCGTACGACGCCATCTCGCGCTCGTTCGCCGCAGTAACCGCCGCAGTGCGCCCGAGCTGGAACTCATACAGCGCGAGCTCCTTCAGGAAGCTCTCCTTGTGCTTCTCCACCTCCTCCGCGCTCGCGCCCTCGCCCGACAGAGACCCGCAGAAGGCGAGGTATTTCTTCACCAGGCGCTTCACCGGCGGGTCCGCACCCTGACGCGCGGTCGTCGTCTGCGTCAGCAGGCGCTTCTTTATCAGCGCATCCTCCTCCTTGCTCACGCTGGTCTTCGCGTCCGCCATCGCGCCGTCTCCGAGCGCCGACCCACCGAACGGCGCCGGGGCGAAGTGATTCCCGCGAGGGACAATCTTTCATTCATTCATCTTCTCACGTCGCATGAGAGAAAAATAAAGAAGGTGCCAAGAAGAAATCCCATCGCTGGATTCTGTGCATAGCTGTATTACTTAACAGTCTGTAAATAGTGTCGTAGGGTACATCGGAAAAATCGCGTTTCACGAAAAACGTTTTCGTCGTCATTTTCTCGATGCTTCCGACGCGACTCTTCACAAACTACGCGCGCGCGGACCTCGAGGCCCGCACGTCACCGCCTCGGTCAGTCCGTCCGAGCTCCCCGCGCCGCTCGCGTTCGCAGACACCCGTTCGTCGTCGCCTCCGAGGACCTTCCCGGCGGTAATCTCCCCGGCGCCCCTCGCGTCGAACAACGGAATCCGAAAGGTCGTCGTCGGTTCTTCTCACGCTTTCCGAGAAGCTTCCGCCGCTTTCTCTCGGGTGCCGGCCTGCATGCGCGCCGTCGCCACCGCCGCGCGCGTCTCCGCCGCCACGAACACGAGCCTCCTCCCGAGCGGTATCGCCACCGCGAAGCCCACCGCCGCGCGCCGCGTCGGCGCGTTCTCCCGCGCGCGCCCCGGTCGCCGTCCCCGCGGCGTCGAATCGCGCGTGCGCGCGATGAGCGCCAAGGAGACGTTCGTGACCACCACCGCGCCGGAGACGCTCCGCAAGCTCCAGAACGGCTCGGACGTGCGCGGGGTGGCGCTGGAGGGTGTCGAAGGCGAGCCCGTGACCCTGAACGAGGAGGCGGCGTTCCTCATCGCGGAGGCGTTCGCGGAGTGGCTGGCGCGGAAGATGGGCGTAGAGACGAAGGACGTCGTCGTCGCCGTCGGCCGCGACCCGCGGCTCTCCGGCCCCGCGCTCGCCAACGCGTCGTTCGCGGGGTTCGCGAACGCGGGGTGCGCGCGCGTCGTGGACCTGGGGCTCGCCACGACCCCCGCGTGCTTCGTGAGCACGGTCACGGCGAGCACCGACTACGACGCCGCGGTGATGCTCACCGCGTCGCACCTGCCGTTCAACCGCAACGGCGCCAAGTTTTTCACCAAAGACGGGGGCTTGGACAAGACGGACATCGCCGCCGTCTGCGCCGCCGCCGCCGAGAAGTGCGCGGCCGCGCCCGGCGGGCACGCCATCCCCTCGCTCGGCGAGGACGGCGCCACGGCGGTGGACATCGTGGAGCACGCGCCGTTCCTGCCGACGTACGCGGAGCAGCTCCGCGCGCTCATCGCGGAGGGCGTCGGGACGGGCGCGCGTCCGTTGCGCGGATTTAAAATCGCCGTGGACGCCGGGAACGGCTCCGGCGGGTTCTTCGCGACTGATGTTTTAGAGCCGCTCGGCGCGGACGTCTCCGGGTCGCAGTTCCTGGACCCCGACGGCACGTTCCCGAACCACTCGCCCAACCCCGAGGACCCGGAGGCGATGGCGAGCGCGGCGCGCGCGACGAGCGCGAGCGGCGCCGACTTGGGCGTCGTCTTCGACACCGACGTCGACCGCAGCGCGGTGATCGACGCCTCCGGCGTCGCGTTCAACCGCAACCGCCTGATCGCGCTGCTGGCGGCGATCGTGCTGGCGGAGCACCCCGGTTCGACGGTGGTCACGGACTCGGTCACCTCCGACGGGCTCGCGGAGTTCATCGAGGCGCGGGGGGGGAAGCACCTGCGGTACATGCGCGGGTACAAAAACGTCATCGACAAAGGGCGCGCGCTGGACGCCGCGGGCGAGCCGTGCCATTTGATGATCGAGACCTCGGGCCACGGCGCCATGAAGGAGAACTACAACCTGGACGACGGCGCGTACCTCGCCGTGAAGATCATCATCGAGGCTGTGCGGCGCAAAAACGCGGGCGGGAAGGGCGTCGGCGACTTGCTGTCGGACCTGCGCGAGCCGCTCGAGGAGGCGGAGGCGCGCCTCAAGATTCAAAGCGAGGATTTCAAGACGACGGGCGCGCGGCTGGTTCGCGCGCTGGAGGAGGAGGTGCTCAAGGGCGACGCCGGCGCCTTCTCGAACGCGTCGCCCGTCGCGGTGAACCACGAGGGGTACCGCGTGCGCGTGGACGAGGGCGGCGGGAAGTTCGGCTGGTTCCTGCTCAGGCAGTCGCTGCACGACCCGGTGTGCGTGCTCAACTTCGAGAGCGAGAAGCGGGGAGGCGTCAAAGTTATGGCGCGGGAGTTCACAAAGTGGTTCGACGCGCTCGCCTTCGAGGACGTGGACGTCTCTGCGGTGCGCGCGGTGGCGAAGTGAGAGCGGCGAAGTGAGCGGAGCGGGGGTGCGTTTGGGGGTTTCGGGTGTGACGCGACTTTTCGTGTGATGAGCGCGAGAACCGGTAGCGTAGTCTTCGAGATCACAACGCGCATAGACGCGAAAGACTCGACGCTCGCTTCGGCGCGACCGCGGCGTCGCGCGCGACGCGACTTTCGGAAAAGCCGCGGCGCGCGCGGTCAGCGTCTCAGTCGTCGTTCCGTTTTGCTCAAACAAGCTCTTTAGGCGAACTGGGGGTTGTACGCGCCCGGCGCGCCGCCCTTGTCGCCGCCGCCGCGGCCAAAGCCGCCGCCGGGGCGCTCCGAGCGGTAGCCGCCGCGGTCGCCGCCGCCGCGGCCGCCGCGGTCGCCGCCGGGGCGGTCGCCGCGGGGGGGGCGCTCGTCCGCCATGGGGCGCGTGGGGGGGCGCGTGGACTTCTTCAGCGTGTTGGGCACGACATCCGCGGAGAGGTTGAGGTACTCGCGGAGGTACTCGATGCCCTCGTTGGTGAGGTACCAGTAGTAGTACCTCCAGGAGAAGATCTCCTTCACGAGCTCCTTCGAGGTGAAGGACTGCATCAGCTTGATCACCTGTGCGTTCGAAAGCGCGATCGAGGGAAGACGCGAAGGTCAGAGAAGACGTTCATTCGCGGTTCGTGGTCGATCGATCGGGGTGGACGTCGCGGAGAGCCATCGCGGAGAGCCATTCGTCGCGCGTTTACATCGTAAACGCGCCGAGGCGGGTTTAGGGTTTGCTTTCGCGTCGCATCCCTTCGCCGGACTCGCGGGACCGCGCGGCGCGTACCTGAAGGTTGGGCACCTCCTTGATCTCGGGGTGCGCGGGGAGGTTGAAGTCCTTCTTCGCGTAGATGACACCCTCTGTGAGTGACGGACGGGACGCGTGGCGGGGTCAGCGTGCGCGCGAAACGGCGTGCGCGGGATGCGCGACGGTCGCGAGAAACGCCGATCGAGGAGCGCGTCTGGGTCGCCGGGAGACGCACCGCGGAAGAGGTACTTGTACACCTCCTTGCGGTTCTTCTTGGGAATTAACATGGCGACTGAGTGCTGTTTATCAACGACGACTGCGCGTCTAGAGGGTGTGAATCGACCCTGTGGAGGCGGAGCGGGAGAGGCGGGTCAGGCGGCGTTCGGGTCGTGCCGAGAAACGCGATGGAAGGAGCCATCGCGGCGCGCCGGACCCGGCTCCCGGCGCGTCGCGCGAGACGCGCAAGGCGCCGGGGCGCGGGGGGACGCGGTCGGAGGCGCGCGCAGGGTCGGCCACGCTACGTACCTTGGCGATGTGCGGACGTAAAAGGGCTCGTCGGTCGCTCGACGCGACCTCTTGGCGTGCGCGATGCTGCAGCGAAAAGGTCGACGGGCAGAATGCTGTGAGGCGCCGCGCGCCATCGGCCAAAGAAGTGTTTGAGAGACGTTTGACTGATAAAACACGCTCGATTGGCATATCCCGACGATATACGCGTCCGCGCACCTCGTTGGCGCGCACCACCTCGCGACGCCCTTCGCGCGGATGCGGTCGGCGCACGCGCGCGAAGCCGCCTTCGACGGATTCGATTCGCGCGACAGCGTAGACTCTATTCATGCGTGCGCGTCGTTTCAGATAGAGTAGATGTATATACACGCGACGAACCGTCCTTCTCTTTCGCCGCGCCTCGCGCGACGCTCCGAATCACTTCGGCGACTCGGCGATCATGTCGTTCGCCTTCTGCGAGTTGCTCTCCATCACCGAGCGTGTCCGCTGCTTGGCGCCTCTCTGGTAGAGCTGGAACAGAATGAGCCCGAACGCGAAGAGCGAAATGGCGACCCAGCCCAGGGTCTTCACCACGTCCACCAGCGCCACCGTGCACGTCACCGTGAACGTCGCGAAGCAGCGGCTCCCGAAGTTCCCGGCGAGGTGGCACGCCGCCGTCATGCACGCCACCGCGCCGCCGAGCAGCGCGCGGTCCAGGGCCGGGAGGTTGCCCCAGCGCGTGACGTGCTTGTACGCCACCTGCTTCGCCTGCACCTTGATCTCGCGCGCCTCCACCTCCTCGTCCACCGGGAACGCCTCGCACTCCGCCTTCTTGTTCTCGATGGTGTTCTCCATGAAGTACACCGCTGCGAAGGAGGTGCACGACATGGACACCATCGCCACGCCCAGCGCCACCGCGCTCGCCATCTCCCAGTAGTTGGTCGAGCCCACCTCGGCGTACATGGCGGGGGGCGGGAACGGCGGCGGCGGCGGCGACGGCGACAACGCGGCGTCGGCCGCCGTCGCCGCGCCGTCGCTGGCGCACGACCCGCCGGTTTTGAGCATAAACGCGCCCGCGAGCACGGTGTACGCCAGGTACAGCACCAGCACCGGCGACGTGCCCAGGACGGACTCGTACAGCGGCACGCGCAGGATGCCGCACAGCACGGAGGTGGGCCAGTCCGGCCCGCCGCACAGGATGGCAACCTTTGCGGGCGAGAGCCCGGGCTGCATGAGGCAGTATCTGATGGCGCGCATCTGCACGGAGTTGATCCCGACGGTGTACCGCACGCCGACGTAGCCGCCGAGGCTCTCGCCGAACCACTTCTGCTGCAGCGTGCAGCTCAACAGCTTGACGAACCAGCACACGAAGACGCACGCGAGGGTGGCGCCCCAGAACCCCATGGAGTCCTCCATGGACCCGACCAGAAGCACGCCGCCGGTGAGGTACACGGGCGGGCCGGGCACGGGCGGCAGCAGGAACATGCCGACGCCCAGCAGCACGAAGCACACCAGCACGACGGCGGGGGAGTAGTCCTTCATGATGCTGATCATCCAGCCCAGAAACAGCACGGCGCCCTTCCCGACGCCGACGTCGCAGATGAAGTAGAACATGGCGATGTACGCGGTCCACGTGAACACCGCGGTGACGTCGGAGAAGAGCCACTTGAGCATGCCCCAGCCCGCGGCGGTGAAGTAATTGAACTCGGCGTCCGCATCCCGCTTGGTGCTCGCCATGGACAAGCCGAAGATGCGCGCCTGGCGGATGCACGCGCTAAGCAGCAGGAACGCGGGCAAGATGGGCAGCGTGAGCGCGATGACCATCCCCTTGGCGAAGTTGGACTGCGAGTACTCGCCCAGCTTCTGCGTGATGCGCATCGAACCCAGCTTCTCGCGCAGGTTGTCGTACCCGACCATGTTCACGCACACCACGAGCATCATCGAGCAGAACAGCAGCGCGAACTGCAGGATGTCGTCCGCCAGGCCCATCTCCGCGCCGGAGATGGAGACGGAAACCCACATGCCCATGCCCAAAATCAGAAACTGCACGATGATCATGCGCACCGCGCTCCCGTCCCGTGCGAGGTACATGCACGCGATTCCGAAGAAGAAGCACAGCATTCCGAGGATCAGCGGCGAGCCCCACAGCAAGTACGCCGCCTGGCACCGCGCCTCCTCGAGCGAATCCGTCGCGCGGTTGCAGTCGAGCCGGCCGTGGTAGAGCGCGAACATCTCCGTGTTGGACCACTGCTTGTCGAAGCCCCACATCCAGACGAGCCAGCTCACGATGGTGATCAGCGACGCGACGAGGTTGGCGTACCCGTTCGCCAGCATGAACTTCCCGATGGCGACGTACGGAAACGCGGCGTCGTACAGCATCTTCTCCATCAGGCACTTGAACACGACGAACAGCACCATCGGCGCGCTGATGTACTCCTCCACCGCCAGCAGCGACGCGACGAACATCATCGCCAGCGGGATCGCGGTCATGACGTACACCGCCTTCTTCACGTTCGGGGAGGTGATTGACTTGTCGAACGCGTCCACCACCCACATCAGCGCCAGCCACACCACCGCCGCAACGCACAGGTACCACGCCACCTCGTAGTTCCCATCCTCGCTCAGCGACCCGTACACCGCGACGCCCTCGCCCATGGTGCTGTAGATGCCGAGGAACGCGGCGATCGGGATCAGGATCACGGCGTACATCATCGCGTGCTGCGCACTCGACAGGTCGATGTTGTCCACGAACGTAGGGGACATGGCGCTGTGCGCCCCCTTGGGCTGATCGTCGTCTACTCGCAGCGTCTTGACCGTGCGGACGTGGTCGGGAGAGTCGGGCTCGGGCGCGACGGCTGCGACCATCTCGACCTGCTGCGTGGAGATGGGCGGTGGGCGCGGCGGGGGAACGGTGGGTTCGTGCGCCTGCGGGACGGGGTGACGCGGTGAGCGACGTGCGGGCGCGAGGAGACGCATGGGATGTGCGTCGCAAGCTGACTGTAAAACGCGTGGGACGACGCGTGGGTTGGAAATCGTTCAACCGCGATCGGGGGGCGGGCGTGGACGCGAGCGGCGCGAGCGCGGTCACACGTACCTCGGGGCGATCAGACCCGTCGGGTTGAATCATCCGCCAAACACACTGGACAGATACCGCGCGGTACCCGCGCGCGCGCCAATGCGCAGTCGTCTGGAACGACGAAGCTAACAATTTCGAACGGTGTGGGTTTCCTAAAAAAAGTGTTCCGACTCAGGCTGTCAGGGGCAGACGACAGTTTATCGCTAACAACCACGTTTGGGAGCAGCAAAGAGAATCTCACTGAGGAGGCGCACCGCCGCCCGCGCGCCGAGAAGGAGCGGCGAGCGGGATGTCCGGCGTCGCCGACGCGGACGGGGCTGTGGCCGACGAAGGCGACTGGTACGCCGCGCTTGTGGCCGGCGAGCACGTCGGGGATTGGCTCGAGACGTGCGAGAACCCTGAACGCAGCGCCGGTCGGCGCGAACGCGCCGTTCGATCCCTCGCGGCGAAGGTGGCGAGCGACCGCGTGTACGCGGACGAGGCGACGGAGGCTGGCGCGGCGGCGCGTCTCGAGGCGGCGCTCGCGTCGCTGAGCCTCGCGGCGCCTGACGCGAGTTCACCCGACGCGCGCGCTCGACAGACGCACGCGTCTCTGCGCGACGCGCTCGAGGCGGCGCGCGCGGCGTGCGCGGACGCGTCGGGGGTGGTGGCGTCCGTGCGGGAACTCGCGTTCGGGCTTTCGGCGCCTCTGCGTTCGGACCGAGGGTCGCGGAACGACGACGTCGTGCGCGTGCGCGTGCGCGAGCTCGCGCTCGGCCGCGGCGTCGGCGCGAAGCTGTGGCGCGCGGCGTCCATGCTTTCCGATGTCCTCTTCGCGGACCCCGCGTTCGTGCGGGGGCAGAGCGTGCTCGAGCTCGGCGCGGGCGTCGGGCTGTGCGGGCTGCTCGCCGCCAAGCTCGGCGCGAAAACCGTCGCGCTCACCGACTTCGAGCCGGCGCTGCTCGACTCGCTCGCGCTCGCCGCGCGCGACAACCGAGCGCCCGGCGACGCCGAGACGCGAGTCGCGAGGTGCGACTGGCGCGAGGAGAAAAGACGGGCGGAGGCGCAGACAAAGGCTGCCGACGTTTGCAAAACTCACTGTTTGCAAAACGACGACGACGACGACGACGACGACGACGCGCTCGCCGCCGCCGCCGCGCGCGGCGGGTGGCTTCCGGCGTTGCCTTTTCGCGAGACGTTCGACCGGATCGTGGGCAG
>Ga0181559_10001155_pt1 | contig 25770 bp, 19 predicted proteins | sample 011ome_21_FD_133752 | JGI IMG/M metagenome (GOLD analysis project Ga0181559, IMG submission 133752) | Coastal salt marsh microbial communities from the Groves Creek Marsh, Skidaway Island, Georgia - 011508AT metaG (megahit assembly) | ecosystem: Environmental > Aquatic > Marine > Intertidal...
ATACCGAAACAGATGAAGTAGCATGGGAGATGTCCATACCCTATACCCAAAATCCCTTCACCGGCGGCGTCCGCCCTATCGCTTTTACCACCAACCCCGATGGATCAACCCGCTCACTGCTCATCAATGTCGGTGGCTGGCATGGCTTCTGGGAAGTGGACTGGGAAAGCCAGGAGGTAATGAACAGGATCAGCCCGCCGGACGATGCCTGGAATCGTACCGATCAAACCGCCGATGGCATTCAGAGCGCACCTAGCCACGGCATAGTCGTTCTGCCCGACCAAAGCCAGGTCTGGCATTCCAGTCGTGCCACGTCGCACATCTATGGCTATAGCTTCCCAGACTATGAATACCTCGGCCGAGTATACATTGGCAACCCCGCCTGGCTAACCGCGACTAATGACAGCAAACACATCTGGGTTGGTGTCGCCAGCCACAACGAGACTGCGGTAGTGGATGTCGAGGCAATGGAGGTGGTCAAGCGATTCCCGGTTGGGCAGGCTCCAAAGCGTATATTTACTGCCATTATGCCCAGTGACTGGCAGGGAGAAACGCAATGAAAATAACTTCTTTCAAGCTCGCAATACTGACAATGACTGGACTGCTGTTGGCTAGTTGTGGAGAGGAAAGCCCCAGCCCGCAAAGCGCTCTCTCTGAGTCCGGTATCAGTGTGCCAAATACCCCCAAGGGGCTGGACTATGCCTTTTATAAAGAGGCGATCGAACCTATCTTCATGCGACCGCGCGGCGGCTACATCGGCTCAGATGCGGGATGCGTCGCCTGCCATACCAGCCAGGCCAATGCCCCGCTTGGCCTGCAGCCATTGACGCTTGAGGGTGACAGGGTGTTCTGGACTGAAGCCCAGTCCAGACAGAATTTTGAAAACGTAGCAATGCTAGTTAATCCTAGCGAGCCTGATCGCAGTCGTCTGTTGATGGCACCGTTAGCTCCCGCAGCCGGCGGAGAGCGACACTCCGGAGGAATTTTCTGGGACAGCAGCAACCACAGTGAATACCGGCTCATTGCCGAGTGGATCGCATCCGGCTCAGATACCGCCGGCGCTTCCGAAGTAGTGGAAGTTGATTTCGAATTTTTCCGTTCCTGCGTGCAGCCCATTTTTGTTAATCCAATCGAAAACGCCATGCCCTGCGCCGAGTGTCACAGCGGCGAATTTGCCGTCGAACCACCCGCGAACGCCTATTGGACTGAAGAGCAATCGCGCCAGGCTTATGAGGATCTCGTCTACCTGATTGATCCGGGTCGTCCGGACAGCAGCCGCTTCCTGCACAAACCGCTTCACCCCAATGCTGGAGGGGATCTCATGCATAACGGCGGCCGCCGCTGGTTTTCCAAGGATGACCCCGAACGCCGCGCCCTGGAGGACTGGGTCACGGGCAATGCATCAGGCTCGCAATGTCCACCTGCCCTGCAGTTCGATTATCCGCCGAGGTCTTGAGGCGATGATTGGATTTTTGCGATCGGGATTCTTTTGGGCGTCATTACTATCGTTAGTAGCTTGCACGGAGCAGTCTCCCGAGACCACGGCGGATGGCATATTCACAGCAGCCCAGGCGCAGCGCGGCGAGGGACTATTCGATCAGCATTGTGCTCGCTGCCACAGCATCGAAGAGTTCACCGGCCGAGCCTTTAATACGATCTGGGCAGGCACGCCAGCTGCGGCGCTCTACCTGCGCATAGCGAATACCATGCCGATGGATCAACCCGGCAGCCTTGGCACAGAGCAAAGCACTGCCTTGATGGCCCATATTCTGGCAAGCAACGGTATGCCCACAGGGGAAAAGCCCCTGGCAGGCGATTTGGAATGGCTGAGCAGCATTCTGATTGCTCAGAAATAGGCAGAAAACCTCTGCATTACCCTCTCTCGACGTCATTTTGGCTCTAAACGCTGCTTTCAGACGCCTCTAACTGTTTTTTCATCTGGACAAGTCGGGGAGGGAGAGATACCTTCTGCTGGTTGTCAGCCATTCAACCAGCCCGGTTAGTGCTGATAAGACGTCAATTTCGTTTTAGTGCCTCGGCACGGGAGTAAATTATGATAAGAAAAAGCCTTATCTCCCTGACGCTCGGTACGGCTCTGGTCCTGATGACCTCCGTAGCAAGTGTCTTCGCTCAAGACATGGAATCCGTCGAACCTTTCAAGGTCGGCACATTCGCCATTAATGATGTACCCACAGTTGGACTCGTGGTTCGCGATGACTCACTCATTGTGGAGCTCGAAGCGGCAAATCGCGCCATGGAACTGCGTCCCCAATACGCCAAGATGGCTATGCCTGAGGATATGTTGGGACTCATAGAGCAGTATGAATATGGCCTGAAGTATCGCGTATATGAGGTCGTCAACTGGATGGTAGCGGAAGGTCTGCTGGAATCACGCAACCTGCCTGACTACGTCCATCCGGTTGCAGATGTGGACATCATGGCTCCCATTCAATACCCAAGTAAGGTGATGAATGCGGCAGTGAATTTCTACACTCACGCCTGCGAAGGCTGCACCGCGGCAGAACTTGAGCGGCGCACACGCGAACGTCAGGAAAATCGCGGCGTACCTTATCTATTCTTGAAGCCTACCCGCGGCGCCATAGTCGGAGACGGCGATGACATCATCATGCCTTATGGTCGTGATGAGATTGAATACGAAGTTGAAATGGCAATCGTATTCGGAAAGGCCGGCAAGTACGTCTCAGCCTCTCGCGCCTATGATCATGTGTTTGGCTACATGGTAGCAATGGATGTCTCTGATCGCGGCGGTCGTCCACCCGGTGGTTATGGCGTGCGTTCAGACTGGTTTGTTGGCAAAGGGCACGACACATTTGCTCCCCACGGCCCCTGGATTGTGCCAAAAGAGTTCTATGGCGACCCGATGGACCGTCTGCACCAGATCACCGTGGTTGATGGCGTGACCGTGCAAGAAGCGCGAGCAGGCGACATGATTCACAATATTCCAGAACTCATCGAGTACGCTTCATCGCTGATCACTGTGTTTCCAGGCGACGTGCTGCAAAGTGGCACCTCCGGCGGCACTGGTGCCGGTCGAGTGGAACGCGCCACGGGTTCAGGCTTCCTGGTTGATGGTGAAATGATTCAGGCCACCATCGACGGAATCGGCACCCTCACCCACGTGGTGCGGGCAGAGGGTAGCGTTCCTGCTGATTTGTCTGGCGCACAGCTCCCGCCCGTTAGCACTTATCGGGACAACCGCTGATAGTCGACTTAGCTAACGCTGGACAGGCCTAACATCCTGCTTGTTAGCTTCAGCTGAAGAGCACTAGCAAATAAAAGCCCCATCTCACATCGTGAGGTGGGGCTTTTTACTGCACCGATTTCGCTGAGCAACATAGATCAGAAAAATTAGTCTCAATTCCTGAGCACTCGAATCCAATTTTGCGCAAGTTTGATTTAGATTAAATGATGGATAATCTGAATTTGTCATGCTGAACAAATACGAGTCAGGAGAGCAAATTATGAAGATCCAATACAGCATCATTGGCTTACTGTTCCTCAGCCTAAGCAGCATCGCAGTGGCACAGCAAGATTTGGGGTTCTGGCAGGCAAGGCATTAAACATTTCTTATCAAATCGTGAATACTCCGAAACAGGAGCAATTCAAACAAGAGGCTTTTATTGAAGTTCCGAAACAGAATCGTCACTTGCAAAATTTATGTTGCCGGATTTTCAGTAAAAGCAATTTGAGGGATCAAAGACAGCAGGAGTATCGAAAATCTGAGCGAGGTGTTGTTAGTGTCTGAACTCATTTCAGGAGTCTTATAATTTGCGCTGCGCGAATGGGCTTAGCTACACAATATACTGCTCCGGCAGTAATACCCCGGCATGATAAAAACAGGTTAGGAGCCAGGTCCCACACTACCCGATAAGATTTTTGGCTCGTAAAAGAAAACGCCCCAGGTTTCTCTCAAAACCTAGGGCGTGTTCCGTTCTTACAGGAGACTACAGTTAAGGTGTAACGGTCACCGGTATGTAGGCGTTTGACCAACAGCAAACGTTATCAAACTTGCTGTCAGGCGCCTGGAAATTATCGGCACGCAGTCGTACGACATACTCACCAGGCTCAGAGAAAGTCGCCTGTGTGGTGACCTCTTCCCAGCCATTGTTGCCACTGGTGCCACTTTCACCACCTTGCTGGGCGCGCTCGCGGCCGGTAATCAAAGGCACAGAGAACTCAGGTACAGCGCCGGTTGGACCCTGGTGCAATACCCACTCAGTACCTATAGGGTAGAGCATCATCTTATTTTCCGGGTATGCCTCGCGATTGCCTCGGTCCTGCACGTAGGCAGACAAGGTGATCGGATCTCCAACAGAGGTTTCCATAGACGCCGCATACATGCCCTGCACACTGGCAGCCTCAGAACCATTCAGGTCAAAGCGAATAGCGGGCTTTAATGAACCCAGCGCACGCTCACCATCACTCATCTCGTAAGACGTTGAGGTTGCGCGTCCAGGAACAGACCAGGTCTGCCCGCCGGAAGTCAGCGTCCAAACCACCTCGGTGTCCGCCTCTTCGGCTGGCAATACGATAGCGAAAGCGCCACGCTCCTGAATACCCACAAAACCGCGACGTTGGTAGACAGGAAAGTGCGTGGGTTGAACACCATCATACTTTGCTGGTTCGATAAAGTTATTCGGACCCACCGGAATATCAGTGACGGCTTCGCGATTCTGGTTAGCAAATCCGAAGATCAATGTGATTGATCTATCTTCATTCCTGATCCAGCCGTTGAAGAATGGTGCCACTGACTCACCGCTAGCACCTCGTGTGGCCAGCGGATAATCGCGGAGGTGTTCCGGCAACTGTGCATAGAGTGGCGCTGCAAGCAGACCCATCAGGGCAACAGCCGAGGCCTTAATCAATGTTCGTTTAAAAGACTTCACTATTCATCTCCTCCGGAGCCTGCAAAGGTTCGACGATCACGTTCTTCACGTTCAGCCAGCATTCTTTCGAAGCCTTCGTCATCCAGATGCGTCACCGCAATCCAGGCGTGAGACATTTCGTCAGTTGTGCGCTGTCCTGCACCAACCCACTGGTCTGGATCCGGGTTGAGAGGGTTATTTGCGCTGTTGTCATACCAGGCGGTGAGAATAATGGTTGTATTTGCCGGAATCAACGGCTGATAACCGTCCTCATAGGTGTGGCTATGGTTCCAACCCGCATTCCAGTTGGAAGCCTGGCTCAGCATCTCACGGCGACCAGTGTTCGGATCATAGATCTCCATGCTCATGGCTACACCGCGTAAGTGCAGGTGCGGCTGCCAGCTATCGATGCGAACCGGGTGATCAAATGAGTGAAAACCCTGGGTCATCAACTTGCCGTGCGGAGGAATCAGGTAGTCGCCGCCGCTGCTCAAATTGTAGGAGCGTAGATCCTGGCGATAGGAATCTTCTTCGGCGAATTCATCTTCGTCGTCGTGGTACCAGATACCTACTGAAACCTGATCATCAGGCACGGCGTTCCCATCTGGATAGTAATGGATGCTCCAACCAACCTTGGAATTGGCGGGCACTTTACGGCAGGCACCTTCCGGGACCTTCTCACCGAGTTTGCCGAAGGCGAATTCTGACAGACGATCACCGCGCACCCACTCACCATCTTCGTCCATCACAACGAAGTGCGAGTTGGCATGGTGAGTCGAGCCATGCGCGGCCTTTGAAGGCAGCGTCTCAACCGCCTTGATACAGCGACTCTCGATAATCCCTGAATCCACTTCAGGCTCCCACCACAAATCCTGGCCATTGGCCGGCACATCCCAAGGGGAAGACTTGATGACGTGATCAGGCTTACCTAACTCTGAGGCCAGTCGCCACTCACCTACTTCTGGAAACTGCTTGGGTGGGGGCAGATCTTCCTGGTTACCAAAAGGTGCACCGGCGTTTACCCACGCCACGATGGTATCAATGTCTTCCTGATCCATGCGCCAGTCGTTCTTCAGGTTCTGCACACCAATATGGTCATCATACTGGTAAGGAGGCATTTCTTTCTGCGCCACCTTGAGTTGAATCAGAGGTGCCCAGGGGCGAACCTCTTCATAATTTGTAAATGACATGGGGCCAATCTGGCCTGGCTGGTGACAGCCCTGGCAATTTTCCTGAATGATTCTTGAGACTTCCTTCGCGTAAGTCGGGTGCTCATCCATTGTACCTTGGGCGCCTGCAAGGTTTGGCGCGAGGGCCATTGCTGAAAATAGCCCAATTAGTTTAGTAGTTTTCATGGAGCTCTCCTGTTGAGAACTAATGACACAGAGTCTGTATCACTTCATTTTTAGCCGTTCTTGCTTCTAAATACTTTTAATACCTTTAGTTCGAAGCACTGGAATCAACTGCAATCTTCCAATTTTTAAGGCGCTGGCTGTCTGTCGTTGCGCCTAGCGGTTATAAATCGCCATGAAAAGGATTTTGCCAGGAGGGAGCAAGGATTTACTGATATAGGTCAATTTTCTGGGCTGCCAAGTGTTACAAATTGTATGCGAGCTAAAACTATGAAAATTAAATTCTGTATATCAATAAGATAGGAAAGGTATAAAGGAACTTTAAAAGGCAGCAAACTGGGCCGCAAGCCAACGCAATCTGACCATTGTAAAAACCGATCGCAGGTTTTTTCAGCGGCTTGATCCGTTTTTGTCTCAGCCTGCCAGTAACCACAGAAAAACCACCAGGACTGCAAACCACGCCACCAAAAAAGCGCTGCGAATAGGCCAGTTGATTCCGGCTTCAGCGGCGAGATAGCCCTTGACGCTGCTCTCCAGAGTCTCCGGGTCGAGTTGTTTCCCAATTTCAGACCTGGGCCCGGGCTTGACTGCCAAGCTGCCCATGATAAAGCCCACAGCGAAGGTCACGACAAAACCTATAACGTTCCACCACAGCCAGGAAATAAGCGGCGCAAATACCCACAGAGAGGCATTCACTGAAATACCCAGCACCAAACCCGCAACTGCACCGCCGCCATGGGCGCGCCGGGTTAGCAAGCCAAGCGCAAAAACTGCCAGAATTGAGCCATTGGCCATCGAACCAATTTGATTGATGGCCTCCAATACCGTGGAAGCGATGTTACCAACAAAGAATGCCATCACCAGGGTAATTACCCCCCAGATCGCTGTGATGATGCGAGAGTAAACCAATTCCCTGTGCTCCGACCACACTGACCCGGAAGCCTCGTCATGGTAGCGGCGCACGAAGTCTTCCATGGTGGTAGCGCTGAGAGAATTGAGCACCGAATCCAGGGACGACATGGCGGCGGCAAACAGGGCGACCATCGACAGACCCACAACCCCCACCGGCAGATTGTTAATCATGTATAGCGGCACCGCGAGATTGTATTCCGGCGAGCCATTTGGCGTCGGCAAGGCGGCAAGGAATTCCGGAGTCTGACTGGCAAACACGCCGATTCCAACACCCACCAGGCAATACAGCAGCACCAGCGGAAAGCGCAGCAGACCATTAAGGAACAGAGCCTGGTTGCTGGCGTCGATGCCATTGGTACTCAAGGTTCGCTGCACCTGGGACTGGTCACAGCCGTAGTAGCTCAGATACAGGAAAAAACCTCCTATCAGCATTGGCCAGAATGCGAACGTGTTGCCGTCTCCAAAACCGTGCTGGTTGAACTCCAGCGTTCGGCGCCGCTCCGGTTCCAGCGCATCCAGCATGGCGGTGAGACCGCCATTGATGTCGAGCAGAGAAAACAGGATCAACAGCAGCACCAGCACCAGAATAACCAGCTGAATCACGTCGCTGTATATCACACCACGAATACCGCCCATGACATCGTAGACCACGGTGAAAGCGCCCAGCAGAATCACCGCCCAGAAAAACTCAAGGCCGGTAATTAACTCGATAACAATGGCGATGCTATAGACAGTGACGGAAGTCGCGAAGGCGCGTAAAAACAGGAACAAACCGCTAAGCGTGAGGCGGGTGTTTACATCGAAGCGCTGTTCAAGATAAGCATAGACAGATACCAGTTTCAGATGGCGAAACAGAGGGATGAGAAACAGTATCAGACCGACCATAGCCAAAGGCACTGCCAATTCATACTGTAGCCACACCAGCCCGCCACCGGCAGCAAAAGCAACAAAGGCCGGCGCCCCCAGGATACTGTTGGTTGAGCATTGTGTGGCCATAATAGAAATCGCAACCGGCCACGCCCCCATTTTGCGACCACCGACATAATAATCTTCTCGGCTCTCCTGGCGGCGGGAAAGCCAATAAGCAAAAGCGATCAGAAAAACCAGATAGACAGCAATCACCAACCAGTCGATTGTCGCGAGATTTTCACTCATGCCGTTGCGCCGTCATCTGTTGCTACCCATATCAGTACTTTAGAAAATCATTCTCGCTGCATCCAAAGCTTGGCTCAAGCGTTGTCAGAATCTACCCTTAATATTGAAAACGACCTGCACCTTGTCCACCGCAGGGTGATTTCGGTTAGTTATGGGAAAGGCGATATCCAGATGGGCTATGCGGCTGGAAGCTGCCTTACTGGACATCAAGCGCAAGCCAAACCCAACATGGGCCAACCAGTGATCCGGTATACCAGAATCTGCTCCTGGCTCCCAGGCCCTGCCGACATCGAAAAACGCAGCAGCACCAATGCGAATCAGATTGAACAGGTGCAAGTCGGTGTAGACCCTCTCTTCCAGGCTCAACACCGCACTTCGGTCCCCTACCTGTAGCCGGTTGTCGAATGCCCGGGCACCGCGATTTTGCTATTTGTGTTGCCAACACTTGCCATAAACATCAACTACGGGATCGCCGTGGCCGAAGGCTATGTGGCGTTATGTAATCCCTATTGGGATGGCTGCACCTCAATCAGCGCTACTGGTCGCAATGGCACGGCTTTTTTCTTTTTCAAAGCTGCAATGCTGCCACTGTCATTGCTCTATTTCTACTACTGGTTACTATGCTCGAAGCGGCTCAATAGCATGGGTTACGAGAGGCCGACGATTCGTAACCTGGGCTTATTTGCTGTCGCCGCTCTGGTTTTATATACCCTCTCCCTGGGTGCACTGGGAGACAATTTCCGATTGATGCGCCGTATTGGCATCATCTTCTATTTCACCCTCACCTATTTATGCCAGCTTTTAATCGTTCGTCGCCTGGGCGTATTAGGTCAACAAGACTTAAGTCAGACCCTGCAAAAACTAATGTGTCTCTTCATTCTTGGCATCGGGGTACTAACATTGTTTCTCGATGCACTGCTACCCAATTATGATGACTATGAAGACGCCTTCGAATGGAGCATTGCCTTGCTGCTTCATATCAATTCCCTGCTGGCAGCCTGGGATTGGCGGTTTATCGAAAAGATGAAGGTGGACAGCTTAGAAACGTCAGAGTAACTTGCAAGCGACAAATCAAATCTGTAGCTGAAAGCCTCTAAGCGCATCAACTTCGAATTTTTAGGCAGGTCCCAAGACAAATGAAAGAATTCCAAACTTTAAAATCAGACATCACCCAAGTCCGCCTCGCAGAATCTCAACTGGACGCAAACGCGACTCTGGCCGAGGGAGAACTTCTTTTAGAAATCGACAAATTCGGTTTCAGTGCAAACAATGTGACTTACGCGGCAGCTGGTGATCAGCTAGGTTACTGGCAATTCTTCCCGGCATCTGACAATGCCGAAGGTAATTGGGGGGTTATTCCGGTCTGGGGTTTTGCAAACATAGTTAAGAGCAGCACAGCTGGTGTCGAAGTGGGCGAACGGGTATTTGGATACTTTCCCACTGGAAGTTATCTAAAAATGCAGAATGTGGAGGTGTTCGACAATCGTCTCGTTGATGGCGCTGAACATCGATCCATACTGGCGGCGGGATACAATACCTATCGGCGGGTAGATTTTGAACCGGGCTATGACAGCAGCATGGACGCTTACCGCATGCTGCTATGGCCTCTCTATATTACTTCATACTGCTTATGGGACAGCCTGCAGCATAAACAGTGGCACGGCGCCAAGCAGGTGCTCATTGTCAGTGCTTCAAGCAAGACCAGCATCGGGCTGGCGTATGCATTGGCGGCGGATGCGTCGGCACCCACGTCAATCGGCCTGACCTCAGCGGGCAATCGAGACTGGGTAAAGAGTCTTGGCATCTATGGCCAGACCATCAGCTATGATGCGCTGACCGAAATCGATGCCTCTAAGCCTTCAGTCATTGTCGATATGTCCGGAAACGCCGGTCTCCTATCCCGCATAGCACAGCATCTTGGAAACAATCTGGCCTTCTGCCTTAATGTCGGCCTGACCCATTGGGATGAGGCTGGGCAGGACACGGGCATTCCTCAGGATAAGCGCGAGTTTTTCTTCGCTCCAAGTCACATTCAAATGCGAATGAAAGAATGGGGGCCAGCAGAATTCGAGAAGCGCTCGTCCCGGTTCGTCCTGCAAGCAACGCAGCAGAGTGCTGAGTGGGTACAGTTAGAAAATCTGTCAGGCGTAGAGGCGCTGGCTGATGTGTACCGCGATGTTTGTGACGGCACGCTGGCGCCGGAAAAAGGTCTGGTAATCAAGATTGCAGGAAGCTAGTTCGGTATAGTGGAAGCCATCAGGGAACGAAACTGCATGCCCCAGCGTCCGTCGACTCTGGCGATCACCCAGGTCGCGGGAATGCGCATATAGACTTCACCCGCACTGTTGATCCGTTCAAAGGTTAATTCGAATATTACCCGGTCAGGCGTGGCGCCGCGAACGACGATATCGGAGTACTCGCTGCGGAGCCAGTCTTCCCTATCCCTGAGTCCATCAAAGTCGGTTTCAATCAAGGGAGAATTCATGGATTCTGCGAGTATAAAGCGATTATCTTCATACACGATGGCCGCCTGGGGAACGTGATTCACGTAGGACAAGGCAAAGCGGTCATTAGCGTTGAACGCAGCAAAGAAATATTCCACGGCCGCAAACGCATCACGCTGTGCTTGCGCCAACTCTGCCTCGTCGAGGTTCCCGGAGCCAAGATTACCCGCCCGGTACTGCATCGCCCAGCGACCCTCTTTCTTGGTAAATATATAAAAAACATAGCCACGAGCGATGACTTCGCCGGCGGCGTTTAAACGCGAGAAGTCGACACCCAGATTTACCTTTTCATCCGACACCAGATAAGTTTCGACATTGTCCCAACGACTGCGTGCCCAGCCTGACCCCCGATTAGACTCATAAGGGATAGCAAAGTCTGCTGGCTGATCTGCGACAAAGATTGAGTTGGCCCGATGGGTAACGTGGGGGAAATGCAGCTGCTGTCGCACCAGCTCGTTGTCTCCGGAATTGAATGCTATAAGGAATCTATCCAGCGCTGCACGCGCTTCGGCCTCCGGATCACTGGCAGGCTGTGCGGACAGCGCAGAAACCGCGAGCAGCTGCATCAATAACACGCAACTCAACTTGATTAAAGTTCGCTCTGGTCTCATTCGCAATCCTTTGTGCATGTCTTCTTGGTTTACCTGCCGGTCAAAACCAGCTGTCTTGCTGGCGCTGCTAATCCACGCCCAGGCTATGACTGAGCGTGAATTTAAGCCATTGCTTAAAACCAGGATTCAAGCCTATAGTTTAAATCCGAGGTCCAGATCCAAGGCTAGATCAAAGACCCTAGGCCGCAGACAATGCCTGCTCGATATCGGCAATTATGTCGTCAATATGTTCGATACCTACACAGATTCGCAGGGTTTCAGGTTTCACACCAGCCTGCAGCTGCTCAGCTTCGGTCAACTGCCTGTGGGTAGTCGATGCGGGGTGACAGGCCAGGGTCTTGGCATCACCAATGTTAACCAGACGTTTAATCATCTGCAGTGCATCGTAGAACTTAACACCCGCCTCGAAACCGCCTTTGATGCCGAATGTCAGCAGTGACGCAGGAGCGCCGCCACAGTATTTCTGCGCGAGGGCATAATTTGCATCTGACTCCAGCCCGCCGAAGCTTACCCATTCAACCTTGTCATGGGCTTCCAGATATTTGGCGACCGCCACCGCATTTTCACAGTGACGCTCCATGCGCAAACCCAACGTCTCCAGACCCTGCAGCAACAGAAATGCGTTTAGCGGTGCCAACGCAGCACCCGTGTTCCTGAGAGGTACTGTACGCGCCCTGCCTATGTAAGCTGCCTCTGCCAGAGCCTCGGTGTAAACCACACCATGGTAGGAAGGTTCAGGCTCATTCAGCTCTGGATAGCGCTGAGCATGCTCAGCCCATGGGAATTTGCCAGAATCAACAATCACACCACCTATAGAAGTGCCATGTCCCCCAATATACTTGGTCAGAGAGTGCACCACGATATCAGCACCGAACTCAATGGGGTTGCACAGCGCTGGGGTTGCAACAGTGTTATCCACAATCACAGCGACGCCGTGTTTATGCGCGGCAGCGCAAACTGGTTCGAGATCAATAATATTACCAGCAGGATTACCTATTGTTTCGCAGTACACCGCCTTGGTTTTGTCATCGATTAGTTTTTCCAGCGCCTCTGCAGAGTCGTCTTCTGCGAATCGTACCTCAATGCCCTGGCTCGGCAGCATATGTGCAAACAGCGTATAGGTGCCGCCATACAGCTGCGGTGTGGAAACGATGTTGTCGCCAGCCTTCGCCAGCGTGAGGATCGCGTAGTTGATGGCCGCCATGCCGGATGCCACGGCCAATGCCGCAAGCCCCCCTTCCATGGCAGCAACACGTTGCTCTAACACGTCGTTGGTTGGATTCATTATGCGCGAATAGATATTGCCAGGCACCGCCAGGTTGAAAAGATCGGCACCATGTTGGGCATCATCGAATTCATAGGCGACGGTCTGAAATATTGGCACGGCGACTGACTTGGTGGTGGCATCGGTTTCGTAACCGCCGTGAATAGCGATAGTGTCTTTCTTCATGGGTTTCTCCCGCGGTAAATATTGGCGCCAAGGTCAGAGCGCAGTTTACACCGACTCGGCGGTGCTGAGTACAATGAACTAATAAAGATTTGGGCTAAGCTGGATCGACCTGACCAAGAATCGAACCGAATCAGAGAGGCGAAACCTCTGCGACTGTGAAAGCAGCAAGGCCTTGAATTCAATCAGCCCTGGCGAAGCTAGTCGATTTCCAGCACGCGTATCAGATCGGTGCCGCCTGCACCCTGCTGTGTGCCGTGGGTGATTACGACTACATCGCCTGTCTCGAGGAGGCCCAATTCGCGAGCACGCCCGCAGCCGAACCTGGTCCGCGATTCATCACTATCCGCATTTTCCTCATCATAGAGCAAAGGAATGACGCCCCAGTTCATAGCCAGGCGGCGCGCCACTCTGTCAGACGCGGTTACTGCCAGGATTAAACTCTCTGGCCGATGTCTCGAGATTAAGCGCGCCGTATACCCGCTATCCGTCAAGGTGATGATGGCGGCGGCCTGCAGCTGCTCGGCCAGGCGCGCTGCCGCTTGCCCGATAGCCTCGGCAATCTTGGCGGCCTCAGTCATCCTGATGGTTTGCAGGAAGCCAAATTCCCGCAATGACGCTTCTGCCCGCAGTGCGATCGCGGACATTGTTTGTATAGCCACCACCGGATACTGTCCAACCGCCGTCTCACCGGACAGCATAACTGCGGAGATACCGTCGAGAATCGCATTGGCCACATCACTGGCTTCCGCCCGGGTGGGTTTGGGGTTGGTCTCCATGGAGGCCAGCATTTGGGTTGCCGTGACCGCAGGCTTGCCGTTTGTCACCGAGCATTGAATCAGCTTTTTCTGGGTACTTGGCACTTCTGCCAAAGGCAATTCCACACCCAGATCGCCTCTCGCTACCATGATGCCGTCTGCGGCCGCCACGATCGCTTCGACGTTGTCGACGCCGGCCTGATTCTCGATCTTGGCGATGATTGGAATATTACTGCCGCGCGCATTCAGCCTGTCTCGAATCCCCTGGATTTCGCTGCCGGACTGCACGAAAGAAGCCGCCATATAATCCACCTGCTGGGCGACTGCAAAGTCGATTTCGTTCTCGAGATTTTCCAGGAATTCCGGGCTGATTGCGCTAATTGCCAGCTGAGCACCCGGCAAGTTGACTCCCTTTCTTTCACCAAGCATCCCCCCATGCACCACCACACATTCGATTGCAGCCGCGTTGACTGCGGCAACTCTCAGCTCGATCGCACCATCGTCGAGCAGTATCACGTCACCCTCTTTGACACCGGCTGATAATTTTCGGTAGCTAACCGACACACCTGCCAGGTTGCCTTTGCGATCATCGGCAAAAAGCGTGAAGGTCTGATCCGCTTCCAGAAAAACTGGGCCGTCTTCAAGCAGCCCGGTCCTGACCTCGATACCTTTGGTGTCGACCATAATGGCAACGTGCGCACCCACATTAGATGCCGCCTGTCTTACCTGTGCCACCCGATTGGCGTGGCTTTCATAGTCTCCATGGGAGAGGTTCAGCCGCACCACATTGAGCCCTGCGTGAATCATGTCCTCAAGCGTTGCGACGTCATCGCATGCCGGACCGACTGTCGCAATTATCTTGGTTTTGCGTTGGGACAAAGACTGTGGATCGGGCATTGGGAAAATTTTCTATGGCTGAGTTCAATAATTGAAGCTAGAAGCTTCGCTGTTTGCCTCGAAGCTTACTTTAAAACTTACTTCAAAATTTACTTCGAAACATACGTCAATACATGCGCTGGCACAGTCGCTGAATCTCGCCAAGAAACACCGCTTCGCTGACACCTCAAAGCTACCACAAAACCCTTTCCGTTTTGTGAACAATCCGAACCGGCATAGTTAGCAGCGGCCATGATGACTCGATCTGACAACTCGTTAAACCTGATAAAAATCAGGCCTGCACTTTTCTTGCGAGAGATACTTTTACTGCCAACCTAAGCGCTCAAGGTCTTGATGGCAGACACCAGGGCATTGAGTTCGCCCTTGGTCGTGTAAACGTTTGGCGTCACCCGCACACCGCGAACGCCTGGCCGATTGATTGCCGCAGTGTAGATTCCGTGCTCGTTCATCAGTCGCTCAGCCAGCTCAGCTGGCTCCAAGCCTTCGATGCCTACATTGCCGATGCCGCCATGGCGATGTAACTCCGCCGGGGTATTAATGATTACATTTGCCAACCCCCTGAGCTGGCTGGTCCAGTAGTGCTGAAGGTGCTGTAGGCGAGCCGCCTTACGCTCCAGCCCCAGAGTGTTCTGGTACTCGATCGCGTTCAGAATGGCCAAATCTGTGTGCACCGGGTGGGTGCCAATGTGGTTCAGACGCCGCATGTCATTCGTGCCAAGGTCGCGCTCGGCGAGCAACGGCCAGACCCTGTCAATTTTTTCCTTCTTCACATACAGCATGCCTGAGCCCAGCGGCGCACTTAGCCATTTATGCAAACTGGTGCCGTAGTAATCACAGTTCAAGTCGCTCATTTTGAATGGCACATGGGAATAGGCGTGGGCACCATCCACCATGACCTCAACACCTCTGGCATGAGCCATGTCCACAATCTTGCGCACCGGCAGCACTTGCCCAGTGATGTTGATCATGTGACAGATCATCAGAAGCCGAGTTTTGTCTGTAATCGCAGCGGCGTAGAGCTCAACCAGCTCTTCGTCACTGCTGGGATGATTGGGCACCGAAACCAGGCGATTGACCGTGCCATAACGCCTTTCCACCAGATTGAAGTGGTTGAGCATGGCGCCATAGTCTTGTTCGGCCATGACCGCCTCGTCTCCTGGCTGCCAATCCAGACCACCAATGATGAGATCCAGGGACTCGGTGGTATTGCGGGTAATAGCCACTTCCTCGGAGCTACAACCGACAATCTCGGCTACGGCATTAGCCACTCTATTCTTGTTTTCGAACTGCACCGTACGCATATAGTAAGAACCTTCCCGGTTAACCATGCGCATGTGATCAATGAGATGCTCCAGAGTCTGCTGCGGCAGAAAGCAGTAATAGCCATTCTCAAGGTTGATATAGTCCGGCTTGATCTCATAGTCGCCCCTGACCTTGAGCCAGAAATCTTCATCGGTGGCCAGATCCGCTGGCGACACATGCTCTACCGCAGCCACGGCTTCCCGCAGCGAAGTAAATCCCGCTGAGAGGCCGGCACCCATGACACCCAGGTTTTTGATGAAAGCGCGTTTATCCATGGCTAGCCTCGAGTTAAATGATTCTCGTTATTGGGATCTGCTGTTAATTCAAGTTCGGGATCAATGCTGGCGCGCATGCCCGGCATCAGGCTGTGCACCAGATTTTTTGTCAATGTCCCTGCAGATTAAAGGGAATTCGGCAGGAGTGCAAAGTTTCCCAGCCAGTGCCGAACTGTTCTGAAGTTTCAGCCTGATTGTGTCCGACAGGCTCTGCGTATAAGCTACACCTACCTGCTGTTGCCGCCCAAATAAGTGCGACCGCAACCGGTAAACACATCAATATGTACACTGCCCAATGCTAGAGAAGGAAAAGCTATGCAAGCTCTGATGATGAATTCCCAGCTCATGATTTCGTCGATTCTGAAACATGCGGAGAAGAATTTCCCGGAAGTAGAAATGGTTTCTGTCACTGTCGATAGCCCGCGCCATCGACAGACTTACAAGACTTTTGCCAGGAGATGTCGTCAGCTGGCTAATGCACTTTCCGCCCTCGGCGCTGAATTTGGTGACAGGATAGGCACCCTGGCCTGGAATGATTTCCGCCATATGGAGCTCTATTACGGGGTCTCTGGTTCTGGCATGGTTTGTCACACCATTAACCCAAAACTGTTTCCCGAACAAGTTGCTTACATCATCAATCATGCAGAAGACAAAATCCTGTTTGTAGATGTGCTGGTCATGCCATTGTTGGAAGCGCTAAAGGATCATCTGAGCAAGATTGAAACTGTCGTGGTGATGACTGATCGAGCACATATGCCAGAATCCACGCTGCCTAATGTTGTATGTTATGAAGAATTATTGGCAGAGCAGTCCGACGAGTACGAATGGCCACAGTTCGATGAAAACACAGCAAGCGGCATGTGCTATACCTCGGGCACAACCGGGCATCCCAAAGGTGTTGTGTACAGCCATCGCTCCACCTTGCTGCACGCCCTTTCGGGCGCATTGCCCGACGTCACTACTGCATCCAATATGGAAACAACCCTACCAGTTGTCCCTATGTTTCATGTGAACGCCTGGGGCGCTCCTTACGCAGCGCTCATGGTTGGCATGAAAATGGTTCTGCCTGGACCCAAGATGGCAGACGGCGAAACCCTCACCGACCTGATGACCAGTGAAGAGGTCACCTTCAGCTCTGGCGTTCCAACCATCTGGCTGGCGCTTCTGGACTATCTGGACGCAAACAACAAGACTATTCCCAGCCTTGCTCGCGTGAGCGTCGGAGGCGCTGCCTGTCCTCGCATAATTGTCGAGCGATTCCGGGAACAGCATAACTGCTCCGTTGTGCAGGGATGGGGCATGACAGAGACCAGCCCGCTCGGCACCATATTCAGCCTCAAGAAAGGCATGGAAGATTACAGCGATGAGCAAATGACCGACCTCCAATGTTTGCAGGGACGCGGCGTATTCGGTATCGAAATGTGTATTGTTGACGAGAACAACGAGGAGCTGCCCTGGGATGGTGAGGCATTCGGCGCACTGAAAGTGCGGGGTCCATGGGTTGCCAAGGGCTACTACGGTCTATCTGACGTGCCGGGTGATGAAGAATGTCCAGTAGATGAAAAAGGTTGGTTCAACACCGGCGACGTCGCCACCATCAACCCCGATGGCTACCTGCAAATTACAGACCGCACCAAAGACGTCATCAAGTCTGGAGGCGAGTGGATCAGCTCCATTGAAATAGAGAACGCTGCGGTCAACCACGAGGATATTGCCGAAGCCGCCGTCATTGGACGCTACCACCCCAGATGGACTGAGCGCCCGCTCCTTATATGTGTGCTACAGGAAGGAAAGAGCCTCAGCAGTGAAGAAGTGCTGGAGTTTCTGCGCGGTAAGTTACACAAGATGGCCGTACCCGACGGCGTCGAATTTGTCGACGAACTCCCCCACACCGCCACTGGCAAACTGAACAAGCTGGGGCTGCGCAAGACCTTTGCAGATTACGAGTTCCCGGCCGCCTGATACCTCAAACAGACTCAAGCGCCTCATTAGTGCTTTTCCCCTTTGTCACGAGACAAAGGGGGACCGAGTCGCTCGGCCCTGCCGATTTTTGATCGAAACGCAGAATGAAAGGCCGCAATCACTTTGCTCGCGCTTTGCCGATTCGTTTTCTAATAAGGCAGCCAACATGGAGGGCCTGTTTTAACCCCATGTAAGTGAGCGAAGTCAACGCAGGCATTAGCAAGCAACCCGCCATGACCTGCGTGCAAGACTGGCATTAGCGACAGGCACACTAAGTCTAGAACCGGACTCGTGGCTCCCTGGTGAGTAAGTAAATAATTCGGGAAAAGACTAAACAGAAGGAATTTACGGCCGCTATAAAGTTTGAGAGGGGACACCGCAAGCGGAGCCCCCTCTACAGGATCATCAGTTGAGCTGTCAGTATCTGAGCGGTGAGGCACAAGGTACTGGTGTTCTTCTTTTAACCCTAGCCCGCAAGCTTCCTGGCGTATCCCCAAAGACCACTTTTCAGCGACTTTAGCGATAGTCCGTTGCGTCGGCTCGCGCCTGTGAAGGCTCGCGCGTCTGCGGTGACTTCCGGGTGCCTCTGAGAAATAAATCCCAGATTTAAAGTCCTAGGCCGGGACCCGACAAAGCCTGTTGGCCGAACAGATTCTTTGGCGATCCTGAGGCTATGGAAAAAGCACTCGTCACAACGTTCCATCAGTTAGCAAGAACTCCGGGGCATCGATTCGCAGCTTGCGATTCCTGCTTTCCTCGCCGATCCAAATCTTTCGATTCAGCCCTTTGAGTTCCGCCCTCCTCGTTTGCTTTCAGCCGTTTCGGACATGCCCGCAACGACAGTGCAATTCGATGATTGTTCCCGGCTTACTTCCTGCGCCGTGCGCGTTGTTTGAAGAGTCGTTTTGGTTTTTACACCGAAGCGGTCACTTTGAACAACGATGATTTGATTATACATAAAACTTAATGGCTGCCAATATTTCTTAATGCTTTTTTGAAAAATATTTAGCTTTAAGCCTTTAATTGATTGCTTTTTGAACTATCGTTTTATAAACAATTTATCCACAACTACTGCAAAGTCAGTGACACAGTAACAACCTGAATGTTTTTTAAACAACTCAAGATTTCTGCCGCGTTTTATTGCACACAAGAATCGAATCGTTGACTGACTAACACAGCATCAAATATTCAAAAAATTAGTGTGGAGCACAAGACGAATTCATGCCAAAGAATTAGCAGCTTGCGAAAGACAATAGAATCGGGACTTGAATAAATGCAGCTAAGCGATTGAACCTCAAGCAAATCGCACGCATCAATTCGCTTCAGGGTAGACAGCCTCCCTGGGGCACAAAAATGTAGCCCGACACCGCATCACCAAACACTCTAGCCTTGTGACCCAGTTGATACAGTCCCGCGATGTAGAGGCAGATCACTGCGTCCAGCGCATCTTCATTATGCTTGAGAGCCTTCCCGCGCAGCGCCGTGATCGCCGCACTCTCGAACACAAATCTAAACTCGCCCGGTATCCGCAAACGCAGTACTGGCGAGCTTTCCAGGCGCATCAACATCTTTGCCAGAGCTTTCTGCCCCTGCCGCTTCTGCTCTACCCTACCTTTCTTATAGAGATGACGCTCCCGCAGCTGAAAGATTTCAATCAATGCGGGATGAGGATAGCACTCGGACTGCCAGCGCTGATCCTGGTTGCCAAGATGGGCAAAACCTCTAGCTGCCAGCGCATCCCCCAGCATTACACTATCGGCGTGTGGATAGCGCGACAGGTTGGAAGTATGGCAGCCGGCTTTGCGGCTACCGTAGACCCGGCTCAGCTCATCCTCACAGGCTCTTCTACCATCGAAATTTCGAATAATTGTGGGTCCGTCAATGGTGACACCATGAAGATAATCGATGCCAGCAAGATGCTTTAGAATACTCTCTGTACCATAAAGATTCTGCAACACTGCATCAAGGGTCAGCGTGTTGCCTTGCAGGGTGCCTACTGCTATCGCAGTCGGATTGTTCGCGCTCACCCACGCCAGATCCATACCAGCCAGAGTAAATCGCTGCATGGTTATTCTAAAAAGGAGTCAGGTATATTAATTAAATAAACGCGATCTACTCACCAATAAATATATCGAGAGGCAGCAGCGCCGTAACTCCCACGTTGGGAGCATCCACCAGCTGCGAGATACGAATATCGACCGCAACACTGGCAATAACATAGGCCTGCTGTCGGGTGTAGCCATAGGTCGTAGAGATATAGTCAACAATACCTTCAATGGCGTTACGCGCGGCAAGATTGATATCGTTGGAGAGATTTTCCAGCCCTGCTATTACGTCAGAATTAAGATACTCCATATCCGGCGGTACAGCACCCGAATCTTTTACGGGAATACCCGTAACTGCATAGAAACGTCTGGAGGGAATTTCCAGCAGTTGCGACGAGCCTTCATAATGAGGTCCACGGGACAAGTCTGGACCATCCCTCAAGATCTCTGTGGTAACCCAGACGTCGGCCGACATTTCGATAGCGGTGCCAGAAACCTCACCATCGCCCTGCGCATAATGCAGATCACCAATAGCCAGGCCGCAGCCATCGATAAAGCAAGGCAGGTAGACCGACACGCCGGCTTTGAGGTAGCGGATATCCATATTACCGCCGTGCTCTCGCGGCGGAATCGTGCGCAGACACTCCTCAGAGGCTGGACCGCGCGGTCCACATAATGCGACCGGGTCAGCCCCTTCCGACATTGGTAGAGACACCCGCCCACCGGCGTCTGCTAAGGCCTGCTCCCGCTCCAGCATACGTCGGTGTTCGTTGGCGCCGGGCAAGGTGGTGATAACACCCGGGAAACTGGCGTTGGGAATGCGAATGCCCGGGATATCGTCAGTCTCCGCGTACTCCCTGTTGAGCCGCCATATCACCATGCTCTGGCCATCCACCAGGTCGGGAATGAATCCAGAACTACCGCCTGTGGACCAGGCATAGGATCCTGGATCGATGCTGTTGATAGTTACTTTCAGCACATCCCCGGCCTCTGCGCCAACGATATGAACAGGACCAGTGATTGGGTGCACACGGCTAAAATCGCCACTCAGGGTATCGGGCTCCTCCCCTTGCTGCGCAGCAGCGCCGATCACATCCCGGGCATCGCGGGTATGAAACAAAATAGTCTGACCAGGCACCGCGCGTGCCGCCATTGGAATATCAGGGTGCAAGCGGTTAACGCAGCCAGGATCCTCTATGCAATCAGCGCCAGTGCCACCGACCACAACAAGCTGATTGTCAGCCGCAGTCAAATTATGAATTGGGCTCAACATTCCCAATAAGAAAGCAAAACAAGATAAGAATCGATTCATCTCACGATCACCCACCAGCTCTGCTGGCTATAGAAGTAACTGAAAACGGCCGCTCAGTATCCTGGCTCGAGGAGTTGCGATGATCCCAAACAGCATCCGATTGACTGTCAATCTATCGACAATTGGGCGGCAGGGCAATTAGTCGCTGCCCGCGAACTCAACCTTGCCGGTTTCAATCACTTCCGATAGCTTTAGACGCAGAGTCCAGCGACCAGTAAATGTAATCGATATCTAACGGAGCAATAACCATGACCGCCAAATCACCGCGCATGTCCAGTTTTCAAGTAGTGCTGCTGATCGCAGCTTCATTTTTGAGCAGTCTGGGTGCAGCACAAAACGCGGATCAGGCCTATCGCACTCCGCCCCTGGATATTGCCGATATTGTGGACGCGCAGCCTACACCAGCGGTGTCGGTTGACCCCGCCAAGAGCTGGATGCTGATTTTGGGGCGACCAGGATTGCCCTCGATCACTGAGCTATCGCAGCCTGAGCTGCGCATCGCCGGCCTGCGGATTAATCCTGCCAACAATGGCAGGAGCCGCAGCAGCTATTACAACAGCCTGACGCTGCAGAGTCTGAATAATGGCGGTTCCCGCGTCATCACCGGCTTACCCGCCAATCCCCGGATTCGAGACGTCAGCTGGTCCCCAGACAGCTCCCGCATCGCTTTCACTCTGGACCAGGGTGACCACATTGAGCTGTGGCTTGCGGAAGTAGATTCGGCTTCAGCCCGGCGGCTCATCGTCAGCGAAATGAACGGGCTGTTCGGCGCACCGTTCAGCTGGATGTCGGACTCATTCCGCCTGCTGGTTAAAGCCGTACCCGATTCACGGGGACCTGAGCCCGAGGAATCGGCGGTGCCGTCCGGCCCCGTGATTCAGGAATCTACTGGCAGACCCGCTGCCGCCAGGACTTATCAGGATCTGATGGAAAACAGCCATGACGAGGAGCTGTTCGAGTATTACGGCCAGGTCCAGCTTTTGATGGTCGATGTCAGCGGCTACATTCAGGAATTGGGAGAGCCTGACCTGATTCGCCGCGCCCTGCCTGCTCCTGGCGCAGATTATTTACTGGTGGAAACAGTGCAGCGGCCCTTCTCTTATCTGGTGCCTCAGTATCGCTTTCCCCACCGACTCGAAGTCTGGGACAGCTCCGGAGACCTGCTCCGAGAAATTGCCAGCCTGCCGCTAGCCGAGGAAGTACCGATCGGTCGCGGCGCAGTGCCCACTGGTCCGCGATCCATGAACTGGCGGGCAGACGCGCCCGCGACCCTGTATTGGGTTGAAGCCCAGGATGGCGGTGACCCGCGCGCCGACGTCCATATTCGCGACACCGTGTTTACTTCCAGCGCACCGTTTCGCGACCAGCCCGAAGCACTTATTGACCTGGAAATGCGCTATGCCGGCACCACCTGGGGCCATGGCGAACTGGCCCTGGTGAATGAATCCTGGTGGAGCACGCGCCAGACCCGGAGCTGGATCGTGGCGCCGGACGGTGGCGCTGCGCCGGAGCTATTATTCGACCGCTCTACCGAAGATCGCTATAACGATCCGGGCACGCCAATTACCGAGCGCAACCAGTATGGCAGATCCGCGCTCCTGACCAGCACAGCGGGCGATATCTACCTCTCCGGTGCAGGGGCATCAGCAGAGGGCGACCGCCCGTTTCTTGATCGTCTTAATCTGGCCAGTAAAACCAGTGAAAGACTATGGCGTTCGGAGGCGCCCAGTTATGCTTCTTTTGTGGAATTTCTGGATAGCGACCAACACGCTTTACTTATTCGCCAGGAGTCACCCACTGCACCTGGCAATTACTTCCGACTTGATCTGAATTCCACTCAACAAACTGCGCTAACTACATTTCCTCATCCCTATCCACACATGCTGGATGTCTACAAAGAAGTGGTGCGCTATCGGCGCGATGACGGCGTCATGCTTACAGCTACCCTGTATCTGCCTCCAGGCAAGACCAAGGAGGACGGCCCATTCCCCATGCTGATGTGGGCCTATCCGCGAGAATTCAAGGATGCCAGCTCCGCGGGCCAGATGCGCGGTTCGCCTTACCGGTTTAACGCCATTAGTGTTAATGGCCCGCTGCCCTTTTTGGCCAGTGGCTACGCCATATTCGATGGCCCCACCATGCCAATCATTGGTGAAGGCGAAACCGAACCCAATGATGCCTACGTGGAGCAGCTGGTCAGCAGCGCCGCTGCCGCCGTGCAGACCGTGGTGGAAATGGGAGTTGCGGAGCCCAACAAGATCGCCATTGGCGGCCACTCCTACGGCGCCTTCATGACCGCAAATCTGTTGGCCCACTCCGATCTGTTTGTGGCCGGGCTTGCCAGGAGCGGCGCCTATAACCGCACCCTGACCCCCTTTGGCTTCCAGGCAGAGGAGCGCACCTTCTGGGAGGCACCCGATATCTATTTCCGCATGTCGCCCTTCATGCATGCCGATCAAGTCGAAGAGCCGATCCTGATGATCCATGGCGAGGCTGACAACAATTCAGGCACCTTCCCACTGCAGAGCCGCCGTTTCTACAACGCGCTCAAAGGGCATGGCGTTAAAACCAGGCTGGTGATGTTACCCCACGAATCCCACGGCTACCGTGCGCGGGAATCGGTGCTGCATACGCTTTGGGAAATGAACAGCTGGCTCAATCGCTATGTAGTAGGCGAGTAGTTCCAGACTGACGCTGACTGCCCAAGCCTACAGAAAATATCGCAGCTTTGGCCCTTACCAGCGACTCAGTTTCAGCTTTGCAAGCTAGTGGATAATCCTATGCTGATTTACGCGAACCATGCAGAACTGATCAGGCAAGATCCGGCTCTCGCGGAACAGGTGATGCAAATCCTGAACACTGCGCGATACGGCTCAGTGTCCGAAATAATGGACCGGGAGTCGGCAGTCATTTAGCCGCGCAAGCCAATCGCCGTGAGCGCTCAAACTCTCCGGTGTGCCTCAATCCCATCCGGCAGATAAATCTGCAGCCTCATCGCTGTATAGATCGGGTGGTACACCATGGACTGTACAGTACCCACATGGTTATAGGTGACAGCTTCACCCTTTTCAATCACTTCACTGCAGTAAGTATCTTTAGTGACAAAATGATCACCCTTTTTGACGGCATCCATGTTGGACACAACCGCCAGCACCTCGTAGTCCCAACCGTTGATTTTGCTAACGATGGCGAAATCGGTACCAAACAGTCTATTGAGCTCTGCCAATTCAGCATCGAATTGTCTTGTGAGCGCTATCATCAATACTCCTGAATTCGCCAGTTGGTGGTGGAATGCTCAAGGTCAGCGTAAAGCTATTGATTATCATTTTTAAAAACCGATCGCAGGTCGGTTGTTGAGGTTGCTACGGCGATAGCGGTTGTGCGACTACCGCAAAGCTTTGTGGGGAACAGGCCAAAGGCAAACAGCACTTAGCTGCGCAGGCTTACTCTTCGCCCGTGCGTTCCTTAATCTTGAGATCGAATACCTTTTCTTGATCAGGTGCTGCTCACTGGCTTCGAGCACGCCATGCTGTCGACTTAGGTCAGTCAGCGCCCTATAGTCTGCCAGGGTAAGCACGGGATCAGCACTCTTCCGTTTCAGTCGAAAAGTAATGAACTGGCTCAGCCAGACAAAAGGCGCCAGAACTACCATTAAAACACTGAGGATGCGCACTGCGGTTGGCGTCAACTTCTCCCAGTTATTGGCACCGATAGTTTTTGGAATAACCTCTGAGAAAACCAGGATACAGAGCGTCATGGCACCGGCAATAGCTGCCTCCCAGCTAAGAAAGCTAATACCAAATATTCGTAGCGGCGTTGACCCAAACACGATCGCGGCCTGCGAGCCAACACCGACAGCACCCATCGTATTTGCAATGGTGTTTAAGGACAGAATCGCAGCAAGGGGTCGGTCAACATCTGCCTTGAATTCTGACAACTCTGGCGCGAAACTCGCCTTTTCCATCTCCTTCAGCCCAACGTAATAGGGCGTAATGCTTAGCAGTACGGCTTCAAGTATTGAGCATATGAAGGAAATTACGATTGCTGCGAAGAAAAACAGAAACAGAAGCACCATGACTTCCCTGGGGCTGATTCACTCAAATTATGGAGCCAGCCCAAAATTTATCAATTCGAAAATGTGCCAACACGCGGCCACTTGCTGCTAAAACCCGACAAAATTAGGATACACTACCACCTTAGCCTGTAATTCTAGCAGCCACCTACGAGCAATAGAGAACCCCATGCTAAAAATAAGTCGTTCCGCAATCTTATGCTTGATATTAAGCAAGGTCTCATTCGTTTCTGCACAAGACTATGACAACCCGGAAGACGAATTCGATGCCATCTTCACG
>Ga0181559_10001159_pt1 | contig 25754 bp, 21 predicted proteins | sample 011ome_21_FD_133752 | JGI IMG/M metagenome (GOLD analysis project Ga0181559, IMG submission 133752) | Coastal salt marsh microbial communities from the Groves Creek Marsh, Skidaway Island, Georgia - 011508AT metaG (megahit assembly) | ecosystem: Environmental > Aquatic > Marine > Intertidal...
CTCGGAGCAAGCTATTTTAGAGAAGGAGCGAAAAGAGGAGGAGCGAAAACGACTGGCAAAGATTGCAAAGAAAAAAAAGAAGAAAAATGCGGCAGGAGGAGGTGGAAACGTCCCCGGGCCGTCTTCTAAAGCAGCGGGAGCGGCGGCAGTCAAAAACAAAAAGAGTGGCACAGTTCGAGGTGGTCAAGCGAACCCACCACCCGAGGAAAAAAAGAAAACAAAGAAGAAAAAGAGCGGCACGACGAGGACAACGACGGCGGCGTCAACGACGATGCCGGCACCGAAACCTCCCGGGATCGTTCTGCAAAAGAACAAAAGTGGAGGGAAAAAAGAAAAGAAACCGAGTTCGGCGGCTCCGAGCAACAACAATAACGCCTCGTCTAAGAAGACCATCCCGGTTCCAAAGCCAAAGCCAAAGTGAATAGTTTTTAGATGGCATAGGTAGTTAGTAGAAGCGAGAGATATACGTGTATTTAAAGAAAGCGGCCGGCTGTAAAGTATTGTCTAAATCAATCACATCGAACCGTGTTTGGTCCGCGCTTTGAGTTCGTGTTCAACTCTTTTTTTTTCTTCTTGTTTTCTGTGTGTGGGATCTCCGTTTTGTGGGATCTCCTCTCCTCTCATCTCTATCCATTTTTCTGAAGGAGGAGGTGATCCTCATAAAAAAAAGAGTATCGTCACAGTACACCACAAGTCACATCGAACTCACGCACCAGTTAAAATGTCGTCTTTTGCCATGGCATCTTCAACCGTGACCTCCTCTGTCTCTTCCTCGATCGTTTCGCGAAAGAACGAGTATGCGCGAGCGCAAAAAGTAAGCAGCAACAACAGAAGAAATTTAGTCATCTCTCGCGGTATCTTTGACGATATCAAAGCGCAAGTGCAAAGTTTACGCCCGGACGCGAAATCTGCTGGAATTTACGGCTCGCAGGCTAAGGACGATTACGAAGAGGTGGATGTGGAATATTACTTTAACTATATGGGATTATTGGCCGTAGAAGGGAGTTATGATCGCATGTACGCTTTGTTGGAGACGGGAATTCACCCGGCGGATGCTATTTTGCTCTTTGCGAGCGCTGAGGGGGATACGCCAAAGTGCGCGGAATTGATGGAAGCTGGGGCGAACCCGAACGCGAAAGGATTGGATGGCATGACCGCGATTGATGTGGCCGGTAAGAACAACGCGGACAAGAAAGAGGCGGTGTTGGAAATTTTGCAAAAGTAAATACGCACGATAAGTTTTCTCAACGCTCACAAACACACACACACACGCACACACACACACACCGCAATACAAAAAGGAATCGATATTATTTAAAATACATAGGAAGTTGATATATATTAGTTGATAATAATTTGAATAACGTCAAAACTAATCGCCATTTGGCGTGTCTGTTTTCAGTAAAGGCGCGTGATTTCGCCAATACGCCACCGACGCGTCGTATGCAGATTTTTCTAAAGGTACGCCCGACCCACCTTCGCTCTTACCCAAAGCGTTTCGCATCATCGTAATCGGTTGCATCGGCAACTCGAACGGTTCATCTTGCGCTTTAATGGATATAATACCCCACGGTGCATCCGGTAATGGTCTATCTGGATCGGCTTTCCCCGTTGCCTCTCGTTCTTTCACCAGCTGCTCTCGACTGTATAAAATAATGTCCAACATTTTACTCGTTTTGATATCCTCGGCGTTGTCGCCGAAAACGTCCTTCACGTGAAACCATCTCGTCAATACGGCTAATTCGTTTGCGGATCGAGCGGAATATCCAGATTTCAATAAGTGCTCGTTCTCTTTCGTGATTTCTACCGTCGCTACTTTCGCGTTCACAAAGTTTGGCACGAAGACGTGTTTACAAAACGGCGCGTACCCGTCCACGAGCTTATACTCTCCTCCAGTCGAAGTGTGGTAGTCGTGTATTCTCCTGACGAAGTCGACTTTATCGTGCGAAATAATCGTTCCTGAATAGTTCGGATCGTCCCACTGACGGATTGCAAAGTCGTCGAGGAAGAAAATATCCGTAGATAACGTCTTTTCGTCGACGACGGTGTTTGATGATGACGATGCGTTCGTCGTCATGAGTCTCGTTGCTCTTCTTTTACTGTTGTTCGTTTTTTTACAGTTGTCGTTGATGCTGCTGCTCCCGCTCCTGCTGCTGAAGAAGAAGTTTTCGCTTCCGCTTCTTCTTAATACGGGTGATAATGACGACGACGACGACGACGACGACGACGATGCCAATCGAGTGTTACAGATGATACGAGGAGTGGAAATTGGAGCGAGTGCTGCGCGCGTTGTTGTTGATACTGTTGCTGTTGTAGACGTTGACGACCTCGACAGAAGTCTACCGAGCATAGCGTGTGTAATTTTTTGTACCGCGCAGAAAGCAGAAGTGAAAAACAAAAAAAAAGTAAAACTCTCTCTCTCTGCTCTCGGCCGCCGCCTCATAAAAAAAGGTACGACACACTTTTTTCCACTCTCTTCGCGAGAACGAAAGAGAAACAGCTCATCAGATCTCTCTTTTTTTCTCTCTCTCTCTCTCCCTCTTTCTGGCGTGTGTGTGTGTGTGTGTGTGTGTCGTCGTTGTTGTTCGTTTGCGTCTTCATCATCATCGAGCGGCGAGAATGTCGAGCCGAAGAGGCGAAGATGCTGCGGACGTGATAATCTCGCGAGTCCAAACTTCCCACCGGAGGTTGGGCGAATACGAGAAACTCATGCCGAAACAGTACCCTCCGAAAACGCTGAGAGAAACGCTGGAAGGGAAATATTGGAAGAATTATAAAACTACGTCTTTACAAAACCAACCCGGAATCGTGACCGACGTGTTTTATTCTGGTTCTATGCACGATAGCACGTTCCCTTGTTACCTAACGGCGACGAGTTCTGCCAGGGTGACCATGTATAACCAAAACGGGAGGAAAGTTTTAAAGACGTTCGCGAGGTTTAAAGATGTCGCGTTTAGTGGGGTGTTAAGGAAAGACGCAAAAGTGTTAGCGGTCGGTGGACAAAGCGGTGTCGTGCAATTGTTCGACGTCAAGACGAGAAATATCCTGAGAAAGTTCACTTTGCACGCCGGCGCCGTAAGAGCCGTTCGATGGAGCGAGACGAGTAATTTGAGCGTCGGGTCGAGTTCAGACGACACGACGGTACGGATATGGGATGTCAGCACGGGAAACTGTTCGCAAAGATTCGATGGACATAAGGATTACGTTCGCGCTTTAGAATCGAGCCCGGAGCAAAATGACGTGTGGGCGAGCGGTTCGTACGACCACAGCGTCAGACTGTGGGACGCTAGAGTAGGTAGAGACGCGGTAATGACTATGCAGCATACCGGTCCAGTAGAAGATATATGTTGGTATCCTAACGCAAGAGCGTTGGTATCGTGTGGAGGGCCAGAGGTTATCGTTTGGGACGTAGTCAAAGGCGCCTCGTCGTTTAACGTGAAGGATCCCAAAGAGAATAGTAATGATAATAGCGCCCACAATAATAGCAATAGATTGATACGTTTGACGAATCATCAAAAGACGGTGATGGCAGTCAACGTGCACAAAGATTGCGGTCCGAGAACTTCGAGCAATAATAGTGCGACGGATGAGTATCAGCCAAGATTGATCACTGGAAGCTTAGATGGGCACGTGAAGGTGCACGAGATTGACGCTTTCACCGTGAAACACGCCGCGAAGTTTCCGGGTCCAGTTTTATGTTGCTCAGTCTCACCAGACGCTAACGCCTTCGCAGTTGGTATGGCAAGCAAAACCTTGTGCATCAGAAAGCGAGCGAAACCTCGCATCGCGGATGCAAACGCAAAACCTACGCCAGGGCCAGGTGCAGGGAAATGGAAAATCACCCTAAAATCTGGATTCAGAATAAAACGACCAAGGCGAATGGATGCGGGCACGATTGGTTATTTCACGAGAAGTGGAAACGCACAACCGCGCTTAGAGGATGAGATCATTAGGAGGAAAAAACGCATACGATTACAAGCGCACGATAGAGCACTGAGGAAGTTCCGGTTCGGAGATGCACTCGATGCTGCTATTAGTAACAGGAGACCAGAAGTTGTCATGGCTGTCATTGAAGAAATTGAAAAGAGAGGAGGCATCACAAAGGCGTTAGCGAATAGAGATGAGCACGGTTTGGTACCAGTTTTAGAGTTCATCGTCAAGTATATTGCGAATCCACGTCACACGCGAGATCTTGTCCGATTATCTCAGGAAATTCTAGACTTGTACGGCTCTGATGTCGGGACGAGTAAACGCATCGACAGGTGCTTAAATCAGTTGCGGGAAAGAGTAATGCTCGAACTTCGATTAGAAGACACGTTAGATAAGCTTTCTGGCATGTGTGGCATCATTTTGAATTCTTACTAGTAGTGTGCGGCTGATGTAATGTAAAATACTATTTAAATGTTCTAAAACTCTACTCTTCGTGACAATCACGAAACGGAGCACCGACTGTGTCGTATTCCCCTCCTAGCGCAAGTGCCAAAGTGTGCCTTTCCTCGACGAACCAAGCCATAGGCAATGTCATTTCTAAGCCACATAGTGAGTTAGTCAGCTCGCGGGCAACTGCTTTTGCATTCTCGCTTGTGCCTGTCGTACCGAGAAATCGAGCCAAAGTCGCGTGAATGATAGACTTATTCGAAACGATTTGATTCACGGGAGAGTTTGGAAGACTGTCCCGCAAAAATTGGCGGAACTCGGATATTTCGCCACCATCTCTGGCATTTCGCGTGTTCCAAACACTCACTAACGCTCCGCTCGAAGTTACGACAACCCTTTCGAGTGCAATTTTAATCGGGCATATCTGTTTCGCAGATTCTTTCACCGCACGAACCTCCTCTCGGATTTCATCTCCTTTTGCTTTATGAGCATCCAGATGATGCGAAGCGTGGTACACGGAGGCGTGATAAAGTTCCGCATTTTGTAACCAGACGGACGTTTCTTTAGAAAATCCATATTTCGCGAGAACTTCGCGCGTTATCTTACCGATTTTCTTTGCGCCTTCTGACGTGCTAGGGAACGGCAACACGATCGCTCGAACTGGAATTTCAAGCTTTTCTAAAATCGGCATAACTTCATCTTTATCGGTATCGATGTCAAAAACTTTATCGAGCGTCAAATCGTTGTTGTTGTTTGCAGTTTGGACGATGACTGTTTTCGAGGGATTAAAAATATCCAAAATTGTGGTACCTACTGTGCTTTGAAACATCTCTGCATAGAGTTCAGACCTCGCGTCGACGTCCTCCGACTCACCAAACGGCGCAATCTTTTGTCCGAGAGTGAACTGACACTTAGACGACAAATCGTGCCACCAAATCTCCCGTTCTCTATTTGTAGACGAAGTGGAAGTGGCACTACCAAGATCTTTTCCTAATACTGTCGCATCTTGTCGATTTTTTTCGCGCGAACTCGCGTCTGTATTCAACTTGGTAGACACCTTCGAGGCGGAGGAAGAAACCGTCGCGCCTTGATGTTGTTGTTGTTGTTGTTGTTGCAGGCTCGTTGCATACTCGCGGGTATTATCAACTCCGTGTAACGCGCGCCGCTTCATCGCACTCGTAAACATACCAATTAACACGCCAAACATCACGAGGCGAGTCAATAACTTTGAGCGTCTTCTTCTTGTCGTGTTCGAAACACTCTTTTTGAAGTGATATTGAGAAGAAATCATCGCGTGTTGAGAAGTGTTTTAAATCAACAACCAAAGTATTGTATTGTGTGCTTCCGTATGTGAATACTTTCTCTCTTACTTTGAGTTATCCGAAGCTCTATAAGCCATCGTTTTCAGTGGATCTTCCGTGGCAAAATACACATCATTCGTCACGTCGTATTCCGAGAAGAGCTTTCGAGAATCGTTCTTCTCTCTCACTTGTTCGTTCAAAACGCGTTCTCTTTGCTTCGCTAAACTCAGATTTGCTCGCACGGAGACGTCCTCGTCGCAGACTTTTAGCAGTCTCGAGAGTGCCGCTCGATCCACGATTCGCGCTGGAGCTGGTTTATCGTCGCTTGACATTTGAATTTATGATTTATACGTCTTTAGTAAAAGGAAAGGTTGGCGGAGAGAGAGCTTTGCTGTGAGGAGTGGGTGTGATGTTTTTTCTTCCCACTGGTGGGTACAAGTACACGCAACATTTTATTTCAATCTTCTTCGCCAGCGCTAGATAAACCAGAACCACACGAACCGTCCGATGGCCCCTCTACGTCGCTACCTCCAACATCTAAATCGTAATAACACTCCGCCGGCGGTCTCGGAGTGGCCGAAAAAAAACACACATCATCCACGCTACAAAAATTCGAGTCCCCTTTCAAACGAATAAACGCGCCTTCGTTGTTGTGTCTAGTGTCGCCGAAATCTCTAAACTGTGGATAATCTGGGGCTGAAAACACGGTAACTAGTTTACCATCTTCGCCTAAATCGTGGTCGACGCAGAAACCGGATTGGATTGAGGGCATTTCCGGTTTATCTTCTCGAGCGTCTGGACCTTCGTGCGAACGAATAATCAACTTTAAATTTTCATTCTTCATAAAAGCTCTCGATTCCTCCGGTCCAAAGATGACACCTATGCCTCTTTGCACGTTTGGTTTCAAGCCATTTAAATGCGATGGATCCGACCACATGACATCGCCCGCAACTAACGTTCGTCCAACGCCGGACGGATCAAAACCACCTTTACTCGCCGCGCTCAACTCTTTCAAAGTGCCCAACTTTGGGTTCAATTTCGATTCTGATTTCTTTTGAGAAGGCGAACGAAAGAGTCCACCGTGTAAAACTAAAGCTGATGATCCTATTCTACACGCTAAGGGCAACGCTGCGCAGAACTTCAAAAAAGCGGGGTAAATGTGGTGCAAAGCGTTCGCGTCGCCAAACTTCACTTTCAACTCGCGTTCGAAACCGTAACACGACGTGCAGAACTCGCTCTCGTGATTCCCGCGAATTAAGATCACGTCTTGCGGAAAGCATATTTTCATCAACGCAAACGTCAACAGGGTTTCGCAGCCCCAGGCGCCTCGATCGACGAAGTCGCCGTTGAACACAAAGTTATTCTTCGAGGAAGGTTTCCCTGCCAAGTCTAACATTTGTAAAACGTCGTGAAACTGTCCGTGCGTGTCGCCAACGACATTGACGACCGTTTCCTCCGGGTTTTCTGGTCGTAAATATACGCACGTGTTCTCCTTCTCTATTATTTCCGTGCAATGATCTAAGATTGACGTGAACTGTTGCGCCGAGATGAACTTTTGTATTCTGTTGGCGACGCCAGAGTGCGTGTTTGCTTCTAAATTGGACTTTAAACGCTCGATATATTCCAACGTTACGTTTTTCACGCCTGGGAACGCGTTGTCCATCGATGGCCGACGCGTCATGTTCTGAATGCACGAGATATGTTCTAGTGTTACGTATCCTCCGAGTTCGCCAGTCGGTCGATAGATCCCTATTTCCGGCTTTGCTACTCTGCTTTTTTATGAGGAAAAAAAATAGCAGCAAAAAATTGAATATGTAGTAGGTATTGAAGATGGCATTTTTGAAGACAAATGGTGACGATGATGATAATAATGATGGTAAATGTTTTGTATTACTTATTGTTGTTTACACTGCTCGCCCTCGGCGGGAGCTGGCTCATTTTCTTTCGCGGCATTTAAAGGCGTTGGCTTCAATTTCTTAGCCTGAGGTTGTTCTTCCCCGACCGCGACTGGAGTTGGCGCTACCACCGCTTTCGGTTGCACGCGGACTGGAGCTTGCTGAACGGGGACGACGCGTTTCGGTTGTAACTGAACGGGTTGTTGCTGCTGCGGAACGACTTTTTTACGAACTTGCTGCACTTGAACGACGGTTGTTTGTTCGTTTAACTGTGGCTTGTCGAAACCATCCGTTTCGACGCCTTCATTCTTGTCAGAAGCGTTTGGGTCTGGTTTCACCACGCCTCCGATGGAAGCAAACGCAGCTCGAATAGCGTCCTTCGCAGATTGTTCTTGGTCTGCGAGGCCTTTAAGCTCGATTTCTTTTTCCGTGAAGTCGCCTAAAACCGCTTTAATGGTTTCAAACTCTTCCGTCCGCTCTTTGTTCTCCTTCCCACCGTCTTTCAGATCGTCTTCTTGCAACCGTTTCAAGCGAGCGTTCAAGACGGCGATGCCGCGTTGACACGTTCGCAAAGCTTCTTTAAATCGATCTAAGAGTTGGTACGCGAGCGACATGTTCGACAAAACCGCGGCAATTCTTCTATCGTCTAAGCTCAACTCCTTTTCGTATATCTCTAAAGCTTTTGTTTCGTCTTCAATTGCTGCTTCGAAGTTAGACTGTTCTTGATTAATATCTCCGAGGTTCTCGTATACAGAAGCGAGTTCGAGCGCGCGCTCTTTTCGCAAAGGCTCTGGGTCCGGATTCGCTTTTGTCGCTTCAAAGTGCTTGAGATAAAACAAACGCGCATTTTCTAACAACTTCCACGCCAATTCCATGTCCGTTTCGTCTTCGTCTTCCTCGTCTTCGTTCGCGTCTTCTTCTGCGTCTTCCTCTTCTTCTTCTGCGTTTTCTTCATCTTTCTCTTCTCCAGCACTTTTTGTATCTTTCGCACCATCGCCAGAGCCAGCCGCTTCTCCACCAGCACCGCCCGGCGCGTTCGATCCGAATACCGTGTTATCTTCCTGTGCTTTCCAAAACAAAACGCATCCGTACTTCAAATACGTCGGCGCGACTTCAATGCTTCCTTCGCCGAATATCTCGTTTCGAATTTCCAAACTTGACCCGAGAAACTGAATGGCTGACTCCAAATCGTTCGCACGAATAGCCGCGATGCCGGCTTTGTACGCCGCATCAGCCGCGGCAATTTGTTTCTGCTTTTCTCCTTCACCTTTCGTTGTTGGTGAATCTGTCATCGTTTGATGCGTGTTATTGTGAAGGTTCAAAGAGATGTGCGCGTTGGGAGATATGTGAGAGAAGAAGAACTGAAGAGAAGCTTTTTCTGACGTGCTTTTTTGATTTACGAATTTGAATTTTTTTGTCAAACGCACAAGAATGAAGAATCTTTGAAGCGTGAGGCACCTCTCCTTCCTTCGTCAAAACTCCCTATATGCCACCCCCCAAAAGAGGGCTCACACGCACACACTTACACACACACACACACACACACACGCACACACGCTGGGAAAAGAGTGAGAGAGAAGAGTGTGCTCGTTGCACTTGCGAACGTATCATCATTCGATCCCTTGTCATTGAACGAGGCGGCATAGAATAGAGAAAAAAAATGCTGTTCGCGTCTTCGTACACGTGTCCAAGGACACCACGATTTTCCACCACGACCAACATAACATACAACAACAAACCGTCGTGTTCGTATCGCGACGCACCGTGTTCGTCATCGGGTCGAACGTTCACGACAAAATCGTTCGTGAATAGAAGAAGATCGTCGCGTATCGCTCGTCCTCTGATTCCCGTATCGTCGGCGTCATCTTCAGAAGAAACGTCCGAACGACAAACGGACAACAATAGTTTCCCACCCTCTTCTTCTTTGTCGTCGTCGTCGTCGTCGTCGTCATCGACGAGGAAATGGAGAGTAAACTCGCTTCGAGGAGGAGAAGGAGGAGATAGAGGACGCGTTGCTACGAGTAGTCGTCACTATGACGATAAGAACAGAAGCGTTCTGGAAAAAAACGCGTCTTTTATTCGCGCCGTGGTCGCCATACCCGGCTGCGTCAAGCACAAACCACTGCGATATGTGACGACTTATTCGCAGGCTTCTTCGAAGGGAGAAAGACGCGGCGATGGAATGAAAATGTCGTCATCCGACTCAAAAGATGACGATGGGTATGAACACAGTTACGATGACGACAGTAATAAAGGTGGGTCCGCTATGGCGACGTTGTCGGATATGCAAATGGACGTATCCGACCGAGACTCAGAAACCGTGTTGAGCGCAGAAGAACAAGAGCGTAAATTACGACAAACTGAAGCGAAGAACATAGTAGCTAGGCGGTTACAAAACGCAAGAAATGATCGATTGCATTTAACGAAGCCGTACGCGGTCGTTCGTTTGGATAGAGTGAACGGTGTCGGGAAAGATGAGGACAGAGCGCCGTATAAGCAAGTCATGTCTAGACGACAAATGTTGAGAGATACAGATTTATCGCCGCGGGATTTACGTCGCATTGATCCAGTCTTGACGCAATCAAACAACACCCCGGCTATTATTGTCCGTGAAGATTCGATATTGGTCAACCTGGGTGTTCGAATCATCATTCGGGAGGATCACGCATTGTTACTCGGCCCGGAGACTGGACCGTCGAATAACTTTTTAGAGGCGTGGAATCAGAAAATTGCCGCTCAGAAAATGCTTAAAGGTGTCGCGAATGGCGTCCCAATTGGTGGGTCTTCCGTTGATGGTGGTGTAGGGTTCGCTTCTATGCAGCAAGATAACGCGGAAGGATTGGAAATCCCGTTTGAGTTGCAAGTAGTTGAAGCCGCTTTGCAAGAAACGGTGCACCAGCTCGAAGAGAGATTAGAAACAGTGACGAGACGATACCGCGCTTTAGAACGTAGAATGCAACTGAACATTAACAAAGAGACTCTCGATGAGTTGCGATTTATGAAACAGACTTTGGTTCAACTAGAATCGAGAGCAGAAGCAGTCAGAGACGTTTTACTCGACACTTTGAACGATGAAGACGATATCGCAAGGATGACGCTGTCCTCAACGGCGAAGAAAGAAAATGAAGAAGATGCGGAAACCATCGAATATGAAGAAGAGGAAGTTGAAAACTTGATCGAGTATTACTTGCAACAAGCTGAAGCTTGCCACTCTGGTGCAGAAGCCCTTTTGGAGAACGCGAGAGATTTAGACGAGTCTGTGGCATCGACGCTCGCTGCGAGACGTTTAGAGGTTTCAAAATTAGAATTGACGCTTTCCATTGCCAGTTTTTCTGCCGCAATTGGCGCAGTCGTTACCGGTATCTTCGGGATGAACTTGAGAAGTTGCTTGGAAATGTCCGTTTCCGCGTTTTATATCACGTGTGGGTTGTTGTTATTCGGCTTGACGTATTGCAGTATAGCGTTGATCAAGTGGTGCCGACGAAAAGGCGTCTTATAATTAACAACCTCAGTATTTTTACCAGTATGTATTTGTAATAATAGCGAAACCAAACCACCTCACGATAATAACCATGTAATGTGTACGGCACGATAATGATAACGCGACAATTCTATTCGTATTTTTGTATTGTACATTATTCCTGAAATATGCTATGCACCTAATATAATCTCACTATACACAGTGTCTTTCTTTTGACTAGGAGGATTTCTCAACGTTGGGGTAGTGTTTCTCTTTCCTCACGGTCTTGTCCAAGTATCTATTTCTGGCCTGTTCAACTATACTCCTCCCTCGCCTAAAATCTTGTTTCAACTGCGAAACAGGTGTCGAAAACTGCGGAGCGTCCAAAGGTCCAGGGGAGATGATGTGCACGACTTCATCCAACTCAAACTCCAGTTGTTTACGTCGTCTCGTTACACCCTCTTTCAGTTTACAAGCGGCTCTTTGAATGGTATATCTCTCAAAATCTCCTCCTGGCAACTTGCTCAGAAGTTTCTTCGACGCGCGAGAGATGACTCCTGTCATTTCTGTTTTTATCGACAGTTCTTGTTATCTACTTGAGCTTTCTTTTTATTGTGTGGATGGTCTTTTCCTGAAAAACGTCTAAACGTGTTCTCTAGTTCACACTAATATTTTTTAGCTGCTTTGTTGTTACACTACTATCTAGGTGCTATTAATTCACATCTTTAACGTTTCTTTTTCGTTCTAATCGTTAAGATTGCTTCCACTAAGTTTGAGATCATGTGCGCAAACGCGAATACGCCACCGCAGACGGCACATAAACGAGTCATAAAGTATACGACATGCGGTCGTTTTGAATCGATGGTAACAGCGATTGGAGAAAAATCGTACAAGAAATACACCGCAGGCAACGATCCCGACCAAGCATCAGTCTTGCGAAAATACTCCGTCACGGAATATTGGTTCGTTGAGACGCTTTTCGTCCAACTGAACAAACCTAAAAAGATGCTTCTTCGGGTTCGATAAAACGTAGGCACGAGTTTGAGAAAGTACTTGTACACTCCGCTTCCGTTTTCATCCCAAGTCAAATCCATGAGCCTACTTCTTCGCATTTGCTCGTTTTTCTTCTTCTTTTCCTCTTTCTCTTCCTCGTTCCTATCTGAACTCTTGCTGCTATCTTTGTTACTTTCGTCGTAGTGGAACTCGTCATCGCTTCCGCTTCGCGCAACTCCGTCCAACGGGTTTACCAATCCCGGATATCCAGCACCAAATGATAAATGCGTGATAGTGTGCGATATGTTAATTTTATTTACCGCACCAAACGCATGTTGGAGCGTCTCGTAATCCTCCGCATGCGCGGAAATGTGAAAATTCCCAGCGACTCTTTGTACGTGCATCCTTCCGTACAACCGACAACCTTCTTTCTTCTCAACCGCGTGTTTCACTTCCTGCGAATGTTCCGCACGTTTCTCAAAGACAACCTTCATTCCACCGCCGAAAAACTGTTGCAAGTCTTGTATGAGTGCGTCCTCTTCTTCGGTGACTCCTCCCCCGGCTTTATCGTACGACCCTAACGATTTCCCGAACTCGCTCAGTCTCTCTTTGTGTAACTCTCCTCTCACATCTTGGTCGTTCTTCCCGGACTGATCGTACGCGTCCACCGATAACACGGAACACGGAACTCTCGGAAAAGTAATATCCATTCTCACCGTCATTAATTCATTTTGCGTACCATCCACAGCCATTTGTTTTACCATCGGTGGCGTGATGTAATTCATAATTTCATTCGCGCCAAGAATACACATCAGAGCGATGCCGAGTAAAGAGACGATGGCGCCCGAAGTCGTTCGCACCATCAGATGGTCCTCGATTTTCTTATACGCATCGAAAGAGGATACCCAGGAGACGGAGCTACCACCACCGCCGCCAATACCCATTGTTCTTTCAAGAAGAAGAAGAAGAAGAAGAAGAAGAAGGAGACGAAGAAGAAGAAGAGGAAGAAGAGATTGTGGATCTCTCTATATGTGTATATTTCAATCTATCTCTCGATTACGCGCGGGTGTCTAAAAGTCAGGAAAAAAGAGGTTGTGTTTATGGAACTCTCTCTACTCGTATGTGGGCGAGACCAACCCCACAACAACAAGGAACTGACTGTTGACTGTTGTACGAGTAAAAAGGCAAAAATCTTAACACGCCCACAACACAAAAAAACGACAAACAGTTACTCGTCGTAAAGATAATAATAAAAAGAGAAAAGAAATGTTATCGTTTGTGTCGATGATTGCTGCACCAATGGCATCATCGACGGGCGTTTCCATCGGGATGAGAACGAAAAGAAACGCGTGTTCATCTTCTGGTGGAAACCGCGCGGCGGTTTACGCGAGCGCCGCGAGACTTTCTTCCAAAAGAAATTGTTTTCGCACCGCCCTTTCTGCGCGAGACAGAGGGAATGGGAGAAGCGAAGGGCGACGAAAAGAACGGATGAATACGCGACCAAGAGCAAACATTGAACCGGCTACGGACCAAGACGATGACGACGACGGCGAACATTTTGCCGGAGCCGGTTTCATGGAAGGTTGGAAAGGCGAGTTGTTTTTGAAGAACATCGATTTGAGTAAAGCTGCGGGAAACTATTACGTCGGCATACGAGAGCGGTTGTTACAACTCGATCCTGGGTTGAACCAAACGCTCATCTCCTCTGGGACATCTATCTCGCAATTATTCGATCAAGACAAGTGGGAAAAACATCGAAGAGTCAACCGCTTCTTTTACGATTTACAAAACATCCCGAGCTCGACGGTATTTCTTCGGTTAGTTCGAGTGCTTTTGACGCTCACGTTTCTCGCGTACTTGGTGTTGATCATACCGGGAACTTTACTCAATCTCACGCACAAAATGGTTCCTTACGTGAGTGATATTGTACCGTCGAGCTTATTATTATGGATGAAGCAATCGACGATTGAGACGTTTACCTTTCACATTTCACCCTTGTTCCACACGATGCTGGGTACCGTGCTCGGTTTAGTGCTCGTCTTTCGAACTAACTCTTCTTACAGTAGATTTGTGGAAGGCCGGGTCGCATGGGGAGCGCTCGTTCGCCGGTGCCGAGATTTTGCTCGTTTTAGCGCTTACATAGAAAACGAGCAACTGAGGAAGACAATGTTAGGCGTCGTTTCGTGTTATCCGTATCTTTTGAAATCTAGATTACGGTCCGGTCGAACGCGAGAAGATAAAAGCGACCCTTCCGCTTTCAAAGATACTCCGGACGAAGCCGTGAATCGCATTTTGAACAGAGTTGGTGCCAGCGAAGAAATTCCTATTTTGTTAAACGATAGTAGGAATCGCCCATTTTTCTGCACCATGCGCTTGACGCACTTCATGAAGATTGCGGTGAAAGAGGGCATCAACGACAACGCGCAGTTGATGCTCGAGCAAACGATTTCAGAAATCAACCAAGCTGGTGGCGTGTGCGAACGATTAATAGCGACGCCAATTCCGCTCTCATTCAGTCGTCATTCATCGCGTTCTATCATGATTTGGTTGCTCACGTTACCGTTTGCATTATCCTCGATAACGACGGGATGGACTCTTTTACCTTTGATGTTCTGCGTGAGTTATCTCATTTTAGGCGTGGATGAGATTGGCATTCAAATCGAAGAACCGTTCGCGACGTTACCGTTAACGCCACTGTGTAAAATCATAGAGAGGGATTTGCAAAACGTGATGGATTGCACGGATAGCGCATGATAACAGTTTTATCGTTCATCATGTGATGTAAAATTATTCTTCTAGCGTATCGCTGCACCAACCAGTTTAAGTATAACTACTCGTACGAGTAACTTTTTTCTTCAGAAGCAAACGTTTGATTTATTTGCGCATAAAGCTTCTCACCACAAAGTTCCCGTCTTTACTCAACGAAGCTCATCAGGAAAGAAAAGTATGTGTACGTCGTTGGCGACGCACAGCGCGTGTTGCGCGCAGATCAGCGTGCATCCGTTTGCATCATCAGCGCGAAAAATTCATATAAACTCCTCTCGCTCATCACAAAAATTTTCTTCGTCGTTGGTAGTAAACGAGAAGGAGCGAAGAACAAGTCGTCCAACTGTTTCGCGAACACCATCGAGTCGGGTCTCTTTGATGTGTCGCGCCGCAAAAGATAACAACAACAACAACAACAACAACAACGCCGACGAAAACCCATTCGCGGCGTTGCAGAGCATGCGCGGTACTCTCGTCGATAAACCAGAACTCGCGGTGAAGAAGGAGGTGAAAAGAACGAGCACGAATATCGACGAGTTTGCGTACGAAGAGGAAAACAAAACTAAAAAAGCGCCGACGAAGAAGAAGAAAGCGATGCCGCCAGCTCCATCGAGAAATGGGAAAGGAGGAGTGCGCATAAAAGTAGAAAGGAGAAAGAATAAAGTCGTCACAGTAGTTACAGGTTTAGAAAATCCAACGAAAGAGCTGGTGACAAAACTGAAAAAGGTTTTAGGCGCGGGTGCTTCTCTCGACGCGGATACTTGTATTTTCCAAGGCACGCACGCAAACGCGTTGGAGGATATGATTAAAGCGATGGGGTATAAAGACGTGAAAATAGTCAAGTAGACGTTTAGCGCGATTGAAATAACGATTGAAATAGTTTTGAATGTCGTATAGGTCGGCATAAAGTAAATAATATGAGCCCGCTCCTCTTCTTTCGTAAGAATCGCTTTCGGGATAAACTTCTCTTTCTTTTGTAGCACCAAAATAAGAACGTACGCGTCATAAATAAGTACACCACAAGTCATAAAAAAGGAAGGGAAAGAGTACACTCTTTTAACCATGGCTCGTACGAAACAAACTGCTCGTAAATCCACCGGTGGTAAAGCCCCGAGAAAGCAGCTCGCGACTAAAGCTGCGCGCAAATCCGCTCCGACGACTGGCGGTGTCAAGAAACCGCACAGATATAGACCGGGTACCGTAGCGTTGAGAGAGATTCGGTAAGTGGAGGATGAGGGATCTCGTGTGATTTTAGCTCCAATTTTGGTCAATTTTGGCGGTGTTTTTCTCGAGGAAAACGATTCTCGTCTTCTCGCGCGCGCGAGGCGTAGACGCGCCACGATCTCGCAAGTCTGTTCGTTTTTGCGCGACAGAGTGTTTTTTCTGTCCGAACGTGAGACACATTCGCGCGCGATCTAGTCGCATATATGGAAACACAAATCGTATTATATATCGGAAAAAACGCGCGTTGCCTGAGGCGGGGGCGTGACCCAATTCGCTCTTTTCTCTGCTCTTCTCTCTTCTTCTCTCGTCTCGGCCTCTCTCTTTCTTCCTCTTCTTCTCTGACCGTCCTCTTCTCATCTTGTTCATAACAAAAAAAAACAGAAAATACCAAAAATCGACCGAACTCTTGATCCGCAAGTTGCCGTTTCAACGCTTGGTCAGAGAAATCGCCCAAGACTTCAAGACTGACTTGCGATTCCAATCGCACGCTGTCTTGGCGTTGCAAGAAGCGTCCGAAGCGTACTTGACTGGCTTGTTTGAAGACACCAACTTGTGCGCGATTCACGCCAAGCGCGTCACGATCATGCCAAAAGATATTCAATTGGCAAGAAGAATTCGTGGTGAACGCGCGTAAAGAGCCATTCATTCATATTGATGTTGTGATGTAGTCGTCGTGTGTTGCGTGGAAACGCGGCGTTAAAGAGGACGAGTGCAGGATACAAGAAGAAGAGCTCGACTTTTTTCAAACTAGTTTAAAAACCTGTAAATGTAAAAAATATCTATACTCAAATCAATCCTATAATGTTACTACTGCACGGCATAATTATTACATTCCTAATGTCGTCAATTTTATATAAGCATCGACGAAATCTTTTTTGAATGTTCCTGCGTCTTCGGCATACTTATCAATCCACTTTCTATTTTCCTCATCTTCCGATAAGTATCTGTCCGATAACAAACCGATGTGTTCATTCATCTCCAACTCGTCTTTAGTTAAGTTTGGTAAGTTCCACGGGTCCTTTTTTAACGTCACGAAATACTCGTTGTCGAAAGTATATGGGTCGCCGAATCCTTTTTGTCCTATAGTGTGTGCACCAGAAAGCGCAATCATTTCCTGGGAAGATAGCCCGTATAAGTTTTGAAAATGCTCTCGCATCTCTTTTCCTCGAAGCGTCTCAACTGGCATGCGGTTTTCTGGATCCGCAGAGGAAGCGTCTTTACGTCCAAGCGGGACGGATTCTAAGAATTTCGGGCCACCAGTGAGCTCGACCGCGTAAGCTCCAGCGCACGCTATGCAATCTGCTAACGATACTCCGCCAGTGTCGTCGCCGAAACCTCTCGCTTTCATCTCTTCGTATACCTCTTTTATCGGGTTCAGTCCTCGCTTCAAGCCGAAACTTTCTGGTCGTCCTAATTCGTACAAAACGCTCCCATTCATCCCACCATCGTTCGAGGTCTTGTTGAACGTTCCTGCGTCGTGAAACGCAACTCTCAACACAGCCGGACACTTTGTTTTTTGTATTTTGCTCTCGAGAACTTGGCGTAAATTTTTTCGTACTTCTTCGTTTTGAACTGTTTTTGTTGCTGCGTAGGCGGCGGTTGTTGACGACAACGACGATGGTAAAGGAGATTGTATAATCATCGCAGCACAGACAGAAAACAACGACGTGGAAGAGACTAAGAATGCCCGTCTGTTGCTACGCGTCGTCGTCATCTTTTCTTTCTCTTTGTTACCTTGTTCTGAAGAAGACGCAATAACAACGAGAGTTCCTTTTTTCGTATTCGTATTCGTATTCGTCGTCGATGTTGATGATGAAGATGACGACGACGAAAAAGGGGAAATAGACGGTACACTTTTTCTTCGGTTTTTCTCGCGATGATGCGAGCAACGCTCACAAATCCGCGGCCTCGCATCGAACGCTAACGACATTGTCATCTCGTTGCGTCGCTCCTATCGTCGCGCTCGTTTGCGCGGCGCTTTAAAAAAAAAATGGAGAAGAAGAAAGAAAGAAAGAAAGAAAGAAAGAAGAACTTGTGGAATTCGTATCTAACGCGTCTCAAAAAAATACGCGCGCGCGGCGTTTTCGACTGAAAAATGAGCACTGAAAAGCTAAAGAGGTTTGAAGCGAGCGAGAAGAAGTATTACGACAAAGAATGCAGCGTTCTCGATGATACGGCTGAGGATGTATGCGTGAGCTCGCCGCAGTCTTCGTTTTCGTTTCCTCCTCTCTTCTCCTTTTCAAAGAACAGCAGCTCCAAAACCGAAAAGAGGAGAGAAGAACGAGAACAAGAACAAGACTCGCGAGAGGGACAGCTCACTCCCGTGACGTATTCCGCGCGATTAACGAGAACATTCGCGTCTACTTCGCTGCCGTTTTTGAAAATAAGTTCAGCTGGAGGAGGAAAGAACGGAGAAGACGAATCGTTTTCGCCTCTCCTTGAAACGTTCTTTGAAGTTCTTTCCCCACGCGCTTGGATGAAGAGAAAAGAAGAAAATGAACGACAACGACAGCGACAACGACAACGACAGCGCACGCAAATACTTCCAGGTATTTGGAAGAGCTGTAAAATAGTAGCAGTAAATTTGCTTTTTGCATTTCCTGTATCAATCATGGCGCTGTTATTCTCATCGGCAGTGGTGCCGATTATTTCGGCGCACGCAGCGCTAACGGCTGTTGTTTTTCTTTCGCTCCAGGTTTGCTTTGAGATACTTGAAATCTTGATTCAATCAATTCATTCGATGAATGATGTCCAGCCGTATCATCGCGAAGTGTCAGAGTTAGCGTTGAAGTCGTCGATGAAAGAGGTAAAGTCATACAAACGACGCGTCCCGTTACTCTTTTCGACTGAAAAAGACGTCGAAGACAGTGAAGAAGAAACGAAGAAAGAATGCGAAGGCTCTTCACAAACGGCGCCGCGAGTGCAATAGTCCTTCAATATATATATACATACATACATGCATTGCATGTAAAACGGAAACATATGAATTCTATATACCGCGTGATATACATCTTTTCTTCTACAATTGCTAAAGTAAAACTATATATTTTTATTTTGTTTGTACACATGTGTTTCATCCCTCTCCTTGGGTACGCGTTTTGATTCGTATTACCATTGTATCGGCCCCAAGCCTTTAGCGCGAATAGCGCTTAAGTCTAACTTTTGATCCAACTCCTCGTCCACATCTCCAACTAGCGCTACGTTATCTCCTCTAACTACGTATAAACCGAGAGGTGCCATCTCGACGCCACTCTCCAAGGAATACACTCTCTCGTGACAGTTTTCAACTATAAGATTTGTTTGTTGATCGAAGCCGCGCAAATGACCGACGATGTGCCGCCCATCGTTCGTGATGATGGAGATGACGGAGTTCAGGAACGGTTTGAGCATGGACGACATCTTTTATTTTTATAATAAACGCGCTTCGTGTCGTCGTCGTCGTCGTCGTCGCAACAGCGATAGTTTGAGTGAAGAGTTCGGGGTACTCGTAGGAAAAAAAACACAGTCTACGTACGTACTCTCGCTTTTTTGAGTGCTGCTCACAGCTCTCAGAGGTTCCGCGGCTGGTTTGGTCTCTCTCTTCTTTTGGTGGGGGGAGCGTCGCTTCCGAGAAAACCCTAAATGGAAGTCAAAGCTCGAAGCGAACGGAGGCGGAAAAAAGAAACGCGGATTAGACCCGATATCCTCACCTTTGGTCGCGATAAACGTTGTGAAACATCCGGGTTGGATTCCGAACCGTTTTTTTCATTCAACTATTCGTCGACACTAAACTTTTCACGGTCGCATCACGTCTCTCTAGTCGCGAAAGTCTTCGAAATTTTGAGTTCGAAGAAGAGCGTGCCGTCCGAACGTTGAGCCTATTATACTTGGGAGTACAATTGAACTAAATTCATTCCGCGCGGAATAGGACGCACTTAAGATCGTCCCGTAACCATGATTTCTTGTTGTTAGTAAAGAAGAGGTTACTGGGAATCAATTTACACGAAAAGAATTGGATTATAAACGCGTTTATAGAAGAATAAGCGGTCAAGAAGGTTGCTTTGAAAGGGAGAATTCTTGCTCTGCGAGAAGACAGCGGGGCGGCTTTTGAACAAATTTAAATTCAAGAAGGGACTTTTGAGAGAACAAGAGAGAGAGTAGAGAGGTTATAACTTACACTGAGAGAGAGAGAGAGAGAGAGAGATGAACGGCGAAAGTGGAGAAGTCGAAGGGCAGACCAGGATTTCTAAAGAAGAAGAACTCGCGCGGCCGTCGTCGTCCAGAGAAAGGGTCGACGGAATTGGTGGTGGAGACGAGGGTTCCTCACCCAAAGGTGAAACTCAACCACAGGAAACGGAGCGAGGAGAAACTACAGCCGATCCGCCGCCGCCAACGGCGCCGCCGGTTGTTATCGAGCAGCAAGTGATAGAGAATGACGATCCAGAAGAGGAAGAAGAGGAGGAGACGAAGTTTGTGGAATGGGATCCAACCGGGAGATTTGGTCGGACGACACAGTTGTTTGGGAGAGGGACGTACAAGAATGTATATAAAGCGTTTGACGAGGAGGAAGGCATGGATGTCGCGTGGAATCAAGTCAAAGTTTCCGGTTTACCTCCGGAAGAGAAGCAACGGCTCATGCACGAAGTTGAAATTCTTAAGAAACTCGACCACAAGAACATCTTGAAATTCTATCACAGCTGGAACGTCATGGAGAAGGGCGAAATGTCTGTGAATTTCATAACCGAAGCGTGCGAAGGCACCTTAAATAAATACGCCGCAAAGTTCAAGACTAACCTTGATATGCGTGCCGTCAAGTCTTGGTCTCGTCAAATTTTGAGAGGATTGGAGTATTTGCACTTGCACGATCCTCCCATCGTGCACAGAGACTTGAAGTGCGACAACATTTTCGTCAACGGTAACGCTGGTGAGATAAAAATTGGCGATTTAGGTCTCGCGGCTATGCTCAATCATCAAAGAACGCATTCTGTGATCGGAACGCCTGAATTCATGGCACCCGAACTCTACGAAGAAGATTATGACGAACGCGTGGATATCTACTCCTTCGGCATGTGCTTGATTGAGTTAGTCACTTTCAAGTGTCCGTACTCAGAATGCAAAAACCCGGCGCAGATTTATAAAAGAGTTTCGCAGGGCATTTTACCTGAGGCCCTCGAAGCGGTCAAAGAAAAAGGCGATGCGATCTATAACTTCATTCTGAAATGCATTGCACCAAAGGAGGAGCGTTGGACTGCTTCTGAACTGCTCGCAGATCCGTTCTTGGAGAAGAAACAGTCGCGTCCGCGTAACTTACCGCGCGCGGTCACCGAAGAGGAACCTGAAGCGCCGAGACCTCAAGTGGCAGAAGAGGAATCGTCAGAAGTGAATAGGTCTAGCTTTGACCTTACGAATCCTCCGCCCGTGGTGACGGGCAGCGATCCTGTCTCTGTCGGAGGTGGTGAAAAGAAGGGGAAAGGTTTGTATCCCATACAAGAAGCTTCGAAAGAACTTCCAGCAACGCCTGGTGGACGATTCTATCGCGTCGTTTCCAATACCGAAGGATCTTCCGAGCTACCTGCTGGTCATTTTGAACAACGCGAGCGGGGTGCGTCGTTGAACATTCGCGTTAAAGGTTTGATGATGGACAACAATACTTTACGTTTGCGCTTGCGTATTACGGATCAGTCTTCTGGTCAGACCAGGACTGTAGAATTTCCATTTAGCACGAATACAGATTCAGCGCACAATGTCGCGAGGGAGATGGTTGAAGAATTGCAGCTCTCTGAATCCGACGTGAATACGATCGAACGCGAGATAAATAAGGAGGTGAAATATTTGTCCGAGGAGAGGCCAAACTTGGAATCAAGCGAGCAACACTCCTCTCGAGACTCTTTCGAAGAGATGCGATCGACGAACGGTTTCGGCGATGGAGGTTCGAGCGAACATCTCGCTAGTGGTGCTGGATCAACCACTGGATTGACCAGAGTGGATAGTGCGAAGTCAGTTGAATCGCAAGATCGAGAGAGCCAATATCATCAACACAGCGCGGGAGGGTCGCCGGACGAGATTCAGGAGCGAGAAAGATCTCCTCAAAAGTCTCCGATTGTCGTCTCTGCAGAGTTGCGACAAGAACCCTACGCCAGAGCAGCGTCGCCCTCGATAGTCGTTGGGAGATCAAAGACGCAAGATGACGGTTCGTCCGTTCAGCAACTGGGCTTGGACGTGAAGAGCATGTCGCTTGCTTCGGATGAACGTGTCGAACGATCGCACTCTGCGGGACCGGGATTGGCTCAACAGCAATTCAAAGCACGCGAACCGTCTCATCAGTTCTCAGGTGATCATAGAGGTAATGATTCGAGCGCGAGCGCATCGCAGTTGAGTTCTCCGTTAGCTTCACCGCCAGTTGGTGCGATCAATAATTCGAATTACCCACAACAAGTTCCTGCGGATGTGCTGTCGAACGCTAGTATTTCTCTTCCACCAAAACACCCTCAGTCTCAGCAGCAAGCGATGGCTCAGCAGCAGCAACAACAACAACAGCATCAACAACAGCATGGATATGACGCTTCAGCTGCGGCTTATCCAAGTCGATCGGAGACTCCAGTTCTTGCCGCGCTCGAGGATGGTGATTTAGAGTATGAAGATGAAATGGAGCTTCAAGTTTTAGAGGAGTTAGAAAAAATGCAGCAGCAAGAAGAGGCGGAAATGCGGCACAGGCACGCTACTGAGCGCCAGAGTAAAGTTCGAGCTTTCCATAAAAGGCGTTTAGAGCGTTCGCTATCAAGACTAGCATTAGGGAGCAATCATCAATCAGATGGGAATCTTACGCAACTGGCCGCTACGCAGCAACTGCACCAACAACAGTATGCGCAGCAACTGCAACAGTCTCAAATGACGCAGACCGCTCACTCTTCGGCTTCGTTATCGGCCTTGTATCAGCCGGTACAATTTCAGCAACAACAACAACAACAACAACAACAACAACAACAACAACAATATGCTCAACAGCAGTTCTCTGCTGGGATAGAAAGTGCCAAGCCGCCTCTTGCTCCCTCTCAGGGTTATGTCTCTAATCAACCATTGGTTAATGGTCATTTGCAAAGTGCGGCTGCTGTGTCAATTTCGTACGGAAGTGATGTCGGAACCTCTTCGATTGGAACAATGTCCCGCGAGTCATCGAAGGCGTCTATGAGTTCTGACAATCGCGACGAAGCCGGCGACTCCGGGAAGGCGCAGTTGACCGGAGAGCAGTTGAAGGAGGCGAAAGAGAAAAAGAAACGCGCCGCGTTGGAAAAAATGAACGCGTTGACGGGTAGTTGCTTAACGGGATTAGATGTTAAAAAGAATAGCGAAAAAGCTTCTCAAGTAGCCCTGAAGGATGAAGCAAAGCTCATGGAGAAGATGCAAAAGGCGGCAGACTCGGTTTCGCTCAGCGGAGAGAGTTGAGAGCACGTAGAAAGAAAAAAAATTGTAAACAAAGCAAAGCGTACACGCATAAATACGAAACGTAGCTAGAAAATTCACGCAAATATAATTTGGATGCTAATGGTTTTACAAGTTCTTTACTATTTTTTGCTGTTAACCGCAAACAACGATGATTTTATCCCACGGCGTTCTCTAATTTCAAGGACATGAGCGCTTCGACTTCAGCAGCGAATTCGAGGGGCAACTCTTGAAACACTTCGGAGCAAAAGCCGGAAATGATGACACCAACCGCAGATTCAAGGTCAATGCCGCGCTGTTGAAAGTAAAACAACTGATCTTCGCCAATTTTGGAAGTAGACGCTTCGTGCTCCACTCTAGATGAAGGATCTTTGACTTGAATGTACGGATAAGTGTTCGCTCCCGCATCATCCCCGATCAACATAGAGTCGCACTGCGAATAATTTCTCGATCCGGTCGCGTTGGGGCCGACAGAAACTAATCCTCGATACACATTTTTCGATTTTCCTGCAGAAATACCTTTCGAAACAATCCTAGATCTCGTATTCTTACCAACGTGTATCATTTTCGATCCCGTGTCCGCCTGCTGCTTGTTATTCGTCAAAGCGACGGAGTAAAACTCCCCCTTGCTATTATCTCCCGCGAGTACAACGGATGGATATTTCCAGGTGATTGAAGAGCCAGTTTCAACTTGTGTCCACGAAATTTTGGAGTTGTCACCTTTGCACAAGCCTCGTTTCGTGACAAAGTTGTAGATGCCCCCTTTTCCGTTTTCATCACCAGCGTACCAATTTTGAACGGTGGAATACTTCACCTCGGCATTCTTCCCTGCGTAGATTTCTACGACCGCAGCGTGGAGCTGGTTTTCGTCGTAGGCCGGAGCGGTGCAACCTTCAAGATATGATACGTACGAATCGTCTTCGGCTACGATCAAAGTTCTTTCGAATTGTCCGGCAGACTCTGCATTGATGCGAAAGTATGTGGACAACTCCATCGGCGAAATTACACCCTTAGGGATGTAGCAAAAAGATCCATCCGAGAAAACGGCTGCATTTAACGCTGAAAAGTAGTTATCGGCTACCGGAACGACGGAGCCAAGGTATTTCTTTATGAGCTCTGGATACTCTTGGATGGCCTCGGATATCGAACAGAAGATAACGCCGGCTTTCAACAAGTCCTCTCTAAATGTCGTTGCGACGGAAACGGAATCGAAAACGGCATCCACAGCAACATTCGTCATTCTTTTCTGTTCATTTAAAGGTATGCCCAGCTTATCGAACGTTTTCAAGAGTTCTGGATCGACTTCATCTAAAGATTGTTTCTTCTCCAACACCTTCGGCGCTGAATAATAAGACACAGCCTGGTAATCAATCTCTGGGTATTTGTTATCCGACCAATCCGGTTCCTCCATCGTGAGCCACTTTCTGTACGCTTTTAATCGAAAGTCCAACATCCACTCCGGTTCGTTCTTCTTCGAGCTGATCAACCGAACGGTTTCTTCGGATAGACCTTTAGGAATTGTCAAGGTTTCGATGTCCGTGGTGAAGCCCCATTTGTACGGTTTATTGAGCATATCCTGGATCTTCTCCCCTTCCGACTTCTTCTCCACGGCGACGTTCGACATTTTCGAGGACTCTCCATCCGATACAATCGCCTCATTCTGGTCGCTGGAAGAAGAACTTTCGTTTATCACCGCGCGCGTCGTCGTCGTCGTCTTATAACTCTTGAATGGACGAGAAGGACGACGACGTGTCTCAATTCCTCTCGAGGCATTTTTCGTCTTTGAGGAAAACGACAAAGTCTTCTTTCCCGTCGCGGACGATGACATGATCGAGTGAAGAGAGGCGGTAGTGCTCATCGCGCGTCGTTTGTGTGCTTTTTGTGTTGAACTCTTGTAAAAGTCTTGGAATGCGTGGAAATAACTCTTCGAGACAAGATAGAGAGAGGAAAGCAAGTGCAGAGATTTTCTTATTTATGACGGAAGTGACAATAAATGTGTGGGGACGGCAAAGACGAGCCACAAAAAAGCCATATTCCAAGCAACAAAAAAAAGACGGGTTCAAAAATATAAACGCGGGAGCGCGCGGTGCGGGTAAGGACACGGCGTTGCAGAGAATCACACGAAAGAGACAGAAGAAGAAGAAGAAGAAGAATGACTGCTGGAGGATTAAAAGACGTCATTCGATCGCCGAGGACGTTATCCATCGAGGATCGCTCGTTGCAAGAGATTTACGAGTCCGTGAGAGAGTTGCTTTTGGAAACTTTGAACGAGGACGAAGGGTGGAAAGGTTTGACGCGCGATGACATCTCGGTCGAACC
>Ga0181559_10001162_pt1 | contig 25727 bp, 20 predicted proteins | sample 011ome_21_FD_133752 | JGI IMG/M metagenome (GOLD analysis project Ga0181559, IMG submission 133752) | Coastal salt marsh microbial communities from the Groves Creek Marsh, Skidaway Island, Georgia - 011508AT metaG (megahit assembly) | ecosystem: Environmental > Aquatic > Marine > Intertidal...
CTCAGTATACCAAAGATTTGCTTAATACAGCAAGTAGTAGGTCCAGGATTTTCGTGGGAATCCCATATGACTATCAACTAGAAATGCCTTATATTTAAAGACTAAATAATGTTTCTCAATAATCCTTGTCATTTTGGGGGTAATCGGGTCATATAGGTATCTACTTTATGCGGTTCCGATAGCCCAAACCCAATCATATGAGGTAAATACAAACCCAATCGAAGAAAGAATATTATGGCTAAAGAATTTGATGTATGTGTAATCGGCTCAGGCCCTGGTGGTTATGTAGCTGCAATTAGAGCTTCACAACTTGGCTTTTCTACCGCAATTATAGAAAAACGACATCTCGGTGGGGTTTGTTTAAATATTGGCTGTATACCTACCAAAGCTCTATTGCGCTCTGCTGAGGTACTCGAGTCCATTCAACATGCTTCGGATTATGGAATTGAGGTGAGCGGATCTAAGGCAGATTTTGGTGGAATGGTTAAACGTAGCCGCGGTGTGGCCAATAAAATGAGTAAAGGGGTTCAGTTCTTGATGAAGGCCAACAAAATCCAAGTATTTATGGGTACAGGGGTTTTTGCTTCTAAAAATGAATTACAAGTTCAGGACGAATCGGGGAAAGAAACCGAACGAATTAAAGCAAAGCATTTTATCATTGCCACGGGAGCAAGGCCACGTGTGCTACCTAATCTTCCCATTGATGGAAAAATGATCATCGATTCAGAAGCAGCAATGACAATGGAAAAGCAGCCGAAGAAAATGGTTATTGTTGGGGCTGGTGCCATTGGGGTAGAGTTTGCCTATTTCTACCATACTATTGGCACAGAGGTTACACTAGTAGAATTACAAAAGAACTTAGTTCCTGTCGAAGATGCTGATGTTGGACGAGAATTGGGTAAAATCTACAAGAAGAAAGGCATTAATATCCTCACCGAGAGTACGGTTGAATCAGTTACCAAAAAAGGAAAAGGCGTTGAAGTAACTATTAATACCAAAAAAGGCGAGCAGATAGTAGAAGCGGATGTGGTGCTTTCGGCCGTTGGTGTAACTGGTAATGTGGAAGGATTGGGCTTAGAAGAAATTGGCGTTAAAATAGAACGAGGAGCCATAGTTGTAGACCATTCTACCTATTCTACTGGAGTGGATGGTATTTATGCAGTAGGTGATATTATCGGTGCTCCTTGGTTGGCACATAAAGCCTCTCATGAAGCCATTGTACTTGTTGAGCAATTGGCGGGTAAAAATCCAAAAGCCATTAATTACGAAAACATTCCTGGTTGTACATACTGTGAGCCACAAGTAGCTTCTGTTGGGATGACCGAAGCAGCTGCTAAGGAAGCAGGTTATGAGGTAAAAGTAGGTAAGTTCCCATTGTCTGCCAGTGGCAAGGCAACGGCGCTTGGGCACGAAGAAGGTTTTGTAAAAGTAATCTTTGACGCTAAATATGGCGAGTGGTTAGGTTGTCATATGATTGGTTTTGGTGTTACTGAAATGATTGCAGAGGCAGTAGTTGCTAGAGATCTAGAAACCACTGGCCATGAGATTATCAGTGCTGTGCATCCACACCCAACTCTTTCTGAGGCGGTAATGGAAGCGGTAGCTGAGGCATATAATGAAGGGGTTCATTTGGGCACCCCTGTAAAACATTAAGCCGGTAACTCAAAGGCAATGTCATGAAGGCTGAAGCTGCGGACACTCGTTCTATATTAGAGGTTTATGACCTAGAACGAGTTGCGTATCGCAGTGTTTGGGATCTTCAAAGGCAACTTCAAGAAGCGCTTATTCAGCAAAAGAGAAAACCAGAACACACCCAGTATACCGACGACGATTTGGCGGATATCCTCCTTTTTGTCGAACACCCCCATGTGTATACCTTGGGCAAAAGTGGTAATGCCGAGCATTTGCTGCGTTCAGTAACGGAGCTTAATGACCTGGAAGCGGAATTTGTTCCAGTAGATCGTGGAGGAGATATTACCTACCATGGCCCTGGGCAGATTGTGGGTTACCCAGTATTAGATTTGGATCGACATTTTACCGACATACACAAGTATCTTCGCTATTTAGAGGAAGTGCTTATTAGAGTATTAGCGCATTATGGACTTAAAGCGGGTAGAACAGAGGGGCAAACCGGAGTTTGGCTAGAGGACCGTAAAATTGCAGCTATGGGTATTCGGTCGTCCAGGTGGGTAACCATGCATGGCTTCGCTTTAAATGTAGCTACTAATTTGGATTACTTTTCCCATATCGTCCCCTGTGGCATCCAAGACAAACAGGTTACCAGCATGCAGGTGGAGTTAGGAACGGAAGTCTCCATGGATTCGGTTAAAAAACAAATCGTTCAATGTTTTGAAGAAGTGTTTCAGGTGCGAGCCCACTGGGCAGGTACCATCAAAGAACTAGACGATAAAATTTCGTACTTTTAATATGAAATGCGCCATATGGCGGGCCATTAGTAGGTTAAATTGCCGTCCGTAACTGGACAGAGCAGCAAAGAGCAAGATTATGATTAAAGAATTGAATGTAGTAGATCGAGCTACTACTCAAAGAAGACCAGACTGGTTACGCGTAAAGCTTCCTTCCGGAGAAAAATTTAAAGAAGTACTCGACACAATTAATGAGCATAAGTTGAATACGGTTTGCTCTGAGGCTCGTTGTCCTAATATGGGCGAGTGCTGGGGAGCTGGAACGGCTACTTTTATGCTTCTGGGTGATGTGTGTACCCGCTCTTGCGCATTTTGTGCGATAAAAACAGGAAGACCGCCAGTTGAATTGGATTGGGAAGAGCCGCTTCGAGTAGCCGATGCTGCTCGTAAAATGGGCTTAAAACATGTTGTTTTAACTTCCATAAACCGTGACGATCGAAAGGATGGAGGAGCCCCTATTTTTGCCGCTACCCATACCGAGTTACGACGCGTAATTCCCGGAGTGACCATTGAGTCTCTTATTCCCGACTTTAAGGGTGACTGGGAAACTTTGCAAATTGTCCTGGATACTCCTCCCGATGTGTTAAGCCATAATTTAGAAACCGTTCCCGCGCTGTATCGAAGAGTGCGGCCACAAGCCAAATATCAACGGTCTTTGGATTTATTGTTGCGCACAAAAGAAGCAGGTATTCGTTCTAAAACAGGTATTATGGTGGGTCTGGGAGAAACCAGAGAGCAGGTGATCGAACTCATGCAGGATTGCGCGAATCATCAGGTAGACGTGCTTACCATTGGGCAGTATATGCAGCCGACTAAAATGCATCATCCCGTGAAAGATTGGATTCATCCGGATCAGTTTGCCGAATACAAAGAAATCGGTGAGCACTTAGGTATTGAACATGTAGAGAGTGGTCCTTTGGTCCGTTCTTCGTATCATGCCGAGCGTCACGTATAATGTGACAGGCTTCTTTGTTTATTAATTAGTCGGAATTGAAATGGCCGCAACCGTAACGGTACTTTTTATAAGTTATTTGTTAGGCTCTATACCCTCTGCAATTTGGGTGGGTAAGGGCTTTAAAGGAATCGATGTACGAGAACACGGAAGCGGAAATGCAGGTACAACCAATACATTTCGAGTGTTAGGAGTACCTTTTGGGGTGACGGTGTTTGTGTTGGATTTCATGAAAGGCTTTGTCAGCTCATTTTGGATTAGTGGTTTAGCCTTTCTTTGGTTTAGCGGACCTTTGGCGCCCCCGAATTGGGATGTTGAAGCATTTCTCGCTATATCTTGTGGGATGGCAGCTGTAGGAGGCCATATGTTTCCGGTTTTTGCTGGTTTTAAGGGAGGAAAGGGCGCTGCAACAGCCTGTGGAATGCTTTTTGGAATCGAACCCATATCCATCGGGATTTCGTTTACTTTGTTTGGACTTATTGTATGGTCCACTCGATATGTATCATTAGCCTCTATCATTGCTACAGGGATTTATCCCATTACTTTATTAATTATGCGCTTTGGTTTGGATCGGTATGTGGATGGAAGTATTATTTTATTTGCGGCCATTATAGCATTTGGAATCATTTATAAACACAAAGCCAATATTGGCCGGTTAATGGCGGGCACAGAAAGTAAAGTTGGTGCTAAGGCAAAGACCCTAGCAAAGACAGAAGCCAGCACAGCGAAGGTGAATTAAAAGCTAATTATGAGCAAACAACGTATTGGGATTATTGGCGCAGGTAGTTTTGGAACGGCTTTAGCAAAGGTATTCTATGAGGCGGGGAACCATGTTCATGTTTGGGCAAGAGAGCCGGAAATTGTTGCGCATATAAACACCCACCACGTAAATCCAAGTTATTTGTCGGATCTAGTATTACCCGATTCGGTTTATGCGGTAGAGAGGCTTTCGGAGCTTGTACAAGAAAAAGACCTATTGGTCTTGGCCACACCCTCACATACCTTAGGTGACATAGCTAGTCGCATAAAGCCTTTGCTCAGCGGCAACGAAGTCGTTATAACAGTATCAAAAGGTATTGAAAAGGATAGCTTTAAAACCATGTCACAGGTACTGGTTCATGTACTTGATGGCGTGATTAGCTCTGATCGGATTGGAGTATTATCCGGGCCGAGCCATGCCGAAGAAGTGGCTCATCAAAAACCAACAACGGTGGTAGCAACATCCTATTCTACCCGGACGGCTACCTATATTCAGGATACGTGTATGACGTCGATGTTCCGTATTTACGTGAATAATGACGTGGCAGGAGTGGAAGTAGGCGGCTCAGTTAAAAATATTATGGCTATAGCAGCCGGTGTTATTGATGGTGCGGGCTGGGGGGATAACACCAAAGCAGCACTCATTACACGAGGATTGCACGAAATGAAGCGGATGGGGGCTTATTTTGGGGCACATGCCGATACTTTTTCTGGGCTTACAGGAATGGGGGATTTAATTGTAACCTGTACCTCTCCTCATAGTCGTAACCGCCGTTTAGGGCAGCTCATCGGAGAAGGGAAGAGCCTTGTAGAGATTATAGATGGAATGGAAATGGTAGCTGAAGGAGTTAAAACCACGCAAGCAGTATACTTTTGGGCACAAAAAAACTCCGTTGAAATGCCCATTACCTCGGCGGTGTATAAGGTTCTTTTCGAAGGGGTAAATCCTATTGATGCAATGACTCAGCTGATGAATCGAGATCCTAAGCAAGAAGGTCTACAAGATATTTATTCATGATGGAATACGAACAGTACCTGAAGTATTCGGGTACAACCACGCTTAGTTCTATGTCAAAAGCCGACTTAACCAATCTGGTTGAGCGAGGGGAGTCGTCTTTTTTGGAGTTTAAGCAGAAAGTCGCATCACCCGAAAAATTGGCGCGTGAAATTGCTGCTTTTGCTAACACAGAAGGCGGAATCATATTGGTTGGAGTAAGTGATAAGGGAGAACTTATAGGATTAGAGACGTACTTAGAAGAGGAGTTTTGGCTAAAAAAAGCAGCCGAAGAAGAATGTATTCCTCCAGTAGACATTACCCTTGAATTATTTCAAATGGGACAGCGGGATATCCTTATTGTAGGCGTGCCTGAATCGCCTGAAAAGCCGGTACAGGTGAAGGCAGGAAAGTCCAATAAACTACGAAAGGTATTTGTTCGGGTAAATGATGCCAGTGTAGAGGCAAGCGATGAATATATCCAAGTTCTCAAGCAGGGTGGAGCATCTCATGGAGTAACATTTGAATATGGAGAGAAAGAGCAGATATTGTTTCGCTATTTAAAGGAATACAGCGTCATTACTGTGTCAGATTTTTCTAATATTGCCCATATCAACAGCTATAGAGCGACTAAAATTTTGGTGAATTTGGTAAGTGCTGGGGTATTAGATCTATTCGAAAAAGACGGCAAAGCACACTACACATTTTCCGTAAAATCTACGTAAGTTTAATTATTATGAACCAAGAGAATAATAAAGTCAATGAACCCGGGCGCTCTAGCGAAGTCAGCCCCATTTCGGATGAATCATTACAGGATTCATTAGATGACGTAATTGCGTCATTAATTGACTTGGATGAAGAGGACGTTTCGGGGGGTTCTTCCGCCGATCAAAGCCTCATGGATAAAGGCTTACAAAATGCAGATGATTTTGATCCAGAAACCGCTAGACCCATTGTGCTTACTGAACGAGCTGCGCGGCAAGTTAAAAAGATAGTGGAGCACGAAGGCTTGGAATCAGAGCTTTATTTGCGTGTTGCGGTAGAAGGAGGTGGCTGCTCAGGTCTTAGTTATAAATTAGGCCTGGATCACCGAACCGATGAGGATCGAGTATACGCTAGTTTTGATGTAGAGATTATCGTAAAAGAAGAACATTTGATGTACTTAGAAGGGATTAGTATCGATTATCCCGATGGGCTGGACGCTCGCGGTTTTGTGTTTGATAATCCCAATGCTACCGATAACTGTGGATGCGGTGAAAGCTTTGCTGTTTAATTGCGTTGCGCTTTTGCCTTGGTGATTAATCCCCGGATTTCCTGAGCTGAGATGTACTCTTTGTTGTTACAAAAATGACAGACGATTTCTTGCCCTTCATCTTTTAGATCTTCTAAATCTTCAAGACTAAGCATTGTCAATGCGCCTAAAAATCGCTTACGACTGCATCGACAAAAGAAATCGACAGGATTCCGACCAAGCTCTTTTACCTGTATGGGTGAGACGGAACGGTGCATTATATCATCAATGTATATTTTTTCCGAGAGCAATTGATCGATGGGTTGAAATGATGCCAAACGCTCTTGGAGCATATCAATTTGACCATCTGGTGCGTCGGGAAGTCGCTGTAGAAGAAGGCCTCCAGCTTCGGATATAGCACCGTCCTCTGTAATTCCTATATCCAGCATAACCGCAGAGGGAACCTGCTCGGATTGTGCCAAATAGTGAGCAATATCTCGGGTTACATCCCCAGCAATTAATTCTATAGAACTGGTTCTGGGTTCTGCTTCATTGTAGAGCACCTTGGTTAAGCTGAGCACACCTAAGCCAATACCGTCGGACAACGATACATCCGGGTCATCGTAGGCTAATTCGGCGCTAGGATTCCCTACATACCCTCGAACCTCACCTAAACTGTTCGCTTCTGCAACCACATATTGAAGGGGACCGCTACCGTCTAGCCGAATTTGTATACGTTCTTCCTTTTTTAATTCGGAAGCTAATAAAGCCGCAGCTGTTAGTGTTTTACCTAGAATTACGGTGGCCAACAGGGATAAACCATGCCGGTCTCTGGCTTCTTTAACCAGTGCTGTTGTTTTGACCACGGAGAGTTTGAAATGTCCGTCTTTGGTCATTCCTTTAACCATTCGGTCTTTGAATAGAAAGTCTTCTTTAGTAATACTCATGATTATTTTTGAGCGTTGGCTAAACGCTGTTCTACAAGTTGGTTACTCGCTAAGTTAGGGGTTAAATTGTGAGTTTTTGCATAGTCAAAGACCTCTAGCAGGGTGTGATAAATTTCGCGGGTTTGTTCGGCAGCTCTTTCGGGATTGTACCCACCTATTTCGTTCGAAATATTAATGATACCCCCTGCATTTACCACATAATCGGGTGCGTAAAGGATGGATCTTTCTTTCAATTGTTGCCCGTGCACTTCTTCCCGGAGGATATTATTTGCGCCACCCACGATAAAGTCACAAGCTAAATGGTCCAGCGTATCGTCATTGATCACCCCACCAAGTGCGCAGGGGCTTAGTATGTCGACCCGGTGGGAAAGAATATGTTCAGGGGCAAGGATCTCCGCCCCTACTTCTGCCGCAAGTTGTTCAGCTTTTTCGGAATATATGTCAGAAATGTAGAGTATTGCGCCTTCTTTTTGGAGGTGTTTAGCTAAATAGGATGCCACATGTCCGGCTCCTTGTATGGCGATTTTTTTTCCTTCCAAACTATCTTGGCCTGTTGCGTATTGCATTGAGGCCTTCATGCTTACGTAAACTCCAAGCGCAGTAAAGGGAGAGGGATCACCACTGCCGCCTAAATGCTTTGGTAGTCCGGTAACGTGAGGGGTCTCTTGATGCACCCAAGCCATATTTTCTTCGTCCATACCCACATCCTCAGCGGTGATGTATTGCCCAGCTAGAAAATCTACACATCGTCCGAAGGCTCGAAATAGTTCCTCGGATTTACCGGTTCTTGAATCTCCTATGATAACCGCTTTTCCTCCTCCTTGATTAAGTCCGGAAATAGCTGCTTTGTAGGTCATGCCTTTTGAAAGCCGGAGTACATCATCCAGAGCGGCTTCAAGATTAGGATATGGCCACATTCTGGTGCCACCTAAAGAGGGACCAAATGTGGTATCATGAATGGCGATGATAGCTTGAAGCCCTGTTTTTTCATCCTCGAAATAAACGACTTGTTCATGTGCGGCGGTAGCAGGTGTGTGCACAGGGGTATAAAAAAGCCCAGAGGAAATTTCGGTAGCTTTTCCGAACAGTGTAAAAGCGTCGCTCATAAAGGATGGATCTTAGAAGGTGGTATTTTTGTAAATATACCAAAAAGCCTCGAGGTTTACTTAGTATCTAAGTGTGGAATAAAGTATAATTCAAACAATATAGTTTGAACTGGTCAATTGGTGTGACAGCCAATGCACCTCTTATGAATAAAAATAAAAATAAAGGAAACCATAACTATGTCATTCCGCTGGGTCATTACACAGCCGGAACAGGAGGAAGCTGTATCCACTTTAATGGATATGCTCAACGTTCCGGAATCCATAGCTCGACTATTGGCAATACGGGGTATTTCAAGCTTTGAAGATGCAAAACAATTTTTCCGACCATCCTTAAACGAACTATACGATCCTTTTCTAATGAAAGACATGGACCGAGCGTCCGAGCGTCTCTCCTTAGCTATTCGGTCTAATGAAAAAGTACTGGTGTACGGGGATTATGATGTTGATGGTACCACCGCAACGGCTATTGTTTATTCTTTCTTAAAGGAATTTGGAGTAGTGGTGGACTATTATATCCCGCATCGATTTAAAGAGGGATATGGGATTAACCCAGAGGGTGTGCAATATGCTCATGAGATGGGCGCACAGGTCATTGTATCGGTGGATTGTGGCATTACTGCCATTGAAGAAGCCGAGGAAATTAAGGCCTTGGGGATGGATCTCATTATATGTGACCACCATACAGTAGGAGCTGCGTTGCCCAATGCTTATGCCGTCTTAGACCCTAAACGAGAAGACTGTTCCTATCCATTTGATGGATTGTCGGGAGCGGGAGTTGGTTTTAAATTGGTGCAAGCTACTCTGGCCCGTTTGGGGCTTCCTGCTAAGGTAGCCTATGATTATTTAGATCTACTGGCCGTTTCTATCGCATCGGATATCGTGCCCATTATCGATGAAAACAGAATATTGATGTGGGCTGGCTTAGAGCGACTCAGAACGAACCCGAGAGTCGGAATTCAGGCACTGATGAACCTGATTCGGGTGCCACAAGCAGAGTTGGATACAAAAAAAATTGTGTTTTCCATTGGCCCACGAATTAATGCAGCGGGTCGGATGGGAGATGCGTCCACGGCAGTGAAATTATTGATTGCCAAGGATGAGCCGGAGGCCAACTTAATGGCCAGAGAATTGGAAGGAATTAATGCGAAGCGGCGCGATACCGACACGACCACAATGAATGAAGCGGTCGAACAGATTGAAGAGCAGCTGAATATGGATCGTATATCCGCATTGGTGCTATTTAATCCAGATTGGCACTTAGGGGTCATAGGCATTGTTGCTTCCCGTTTGGTGGACCAATACCATAGGCCGGCCATTATGCTAAGTGAGGTCGACGGAAAGATCAAAGGATCTGCCAGAAGTATCCGTGGATTTAACATTTATGAAGCAATTCGGGAGTGCGAAGATTTACTGGAGCAATTTGGTGGGCATGAATACGCGGCTGGTTTAACCCTAAAGGATGGCGCGCTTAAAGAGTTTCGAAAACGAATGAACAGCAAGGCAGTAGAAGAACTCTCTAGAAGCTCCTTTGAAGCTGAATTACTGGTTGATGCAGAAATAAACCTGGCAGAGATCGATGGTAAGTTCTGGAAATTACTGCATCAGTTTCAACCATTTGGCCCAGCGAATACGAAACCCTTGTTTACCAGTAAGGGGTTAAGCACGGTTGGAGTACCGACCATAGTTGGGAATGGACACTTAAAGCTTCGATTAAAGCAGGAAGGCTCTCCAATATTTGATGCAATTGGGTTTAATATGCATGATTTAATGCCCATAGTGAGGGACGGAAAAAAGTTCGACATTGCATACGAACTGGAAGAAAACACCTGGAATGGCAACACATCCATACAGATTCATTTGCGTGATGTTAAGGAATCTTAGTGTTGTGTATTGTTTCTCCAAGCTAAAGGGTGTATATTTGCCATCCTTTCGGTTGGGACTGTAGCTCAGTTGGTAGAGCAACGGACTGAAAATCCGTGTGTCGGCGGTTCAATTCCGCCCGGTCCCACCATTGTAAAACCCTGTTTGTCAGTAACTTATTGACTCTCAGGGTTTTTTTGTTGGGTGAAAATATGGAAAATTGGGACAACCGTGGGACAGGCTTAGAAAATACTTTTTGGTTTAACAAGAGCTTATTACGACTAAATTATTCCTCAGCATAACTAGCGGTTATCATTCTTTCAAGATAATACCCAACCAAGCATATGAAAAAGACCCTTAAAAGTGCATAAACGACATCATCCAGTTTAATGAGTACATAGATAGAAAGTAGTATGGTAAAACAGATCCATCGTATTTTTTGAGATCGGATAAAAAAATTTCTCATTGCACCACCTTATTTTTGATAAAAACGATAACCTTACCTGAAATAAGATACGTATCCGTACTTATTCTGCCGCCAACACCGTCACCTAAACTCAGATCTATTATCGCCTCGCCACCTACTTCTTTTACGGTGTCTTTAATTTCTTTGAGCATTTTTTCTATTTCGCAGCTACATCCTTCCACAGAAATTTCGCCTATGATTTTATAGTCATTTACATTTAATTGTTCTTGATTGTAGACCTTGACGACAAAATTTTCGTCTTTAGATTCTCGCGAACTATAGTCATACTGAATATAATTGGGAGTTATACACCCACAAAATGCTATTACGCTAATAAGTAGAAATCTTCTAGTATTTGGTTGAATCACAGGGTTCATTGTAGTAAATGAAAAAAAAAATTACCATTTAATAATCTATATCTTTACTTAGTAGAGGTCAATCTATGATATACGTTATTATCGGTGTAAGTCTAATTTTTGGATCCTTAGCGTTCATTCTAACTAAAGACAATGCTCAATACTTATTAGCTGGCTATAACACGATGTCTAAAGAGCAAAGAGAGCAGGTAGATATCGAGACATATCTTAAGATGTTTAAGCAGGCACACATAACATTAGCTATAAGCAACTTAGTCCTGGGTGTAGTTGCTCTATTATGGTTTGGAGATCGATCGGCAGCACTTTTTATATCGATATACCCCTTACTTTTTTACGGCTATTTTCTCATTAAAACCTATCCAGTATTCACACAAAAAAAGCTTAAATAGTTAAATCACTAATTTTTTTTCGTAGTCTTGATGAAAACCCGCATATATGATAGTATGAATCACATCCAACCCATCAAAATGTTACCGAACACCTACCGAACTCAAAATAAACCCTCATCAAACTCTGAACGAACCCACTAACCGAATAGCTAATTTCATGTCAAACCATATCCTAATTCTAAAAAAACAGCTCCTTTTTAGTTTGAGCTTTTTATTTATTGTTTCTATCTCCTTTTCAACTACGGCTCAAAATACATCAACCAGTGAGGATTGGAGCATGCAAGAGCTCTATGGATCGGCGGCACGTAGTATGGAGCTTAGAGCCATTGGCCCGTCTGCTATGGGAGGGAGAATATCCGACATTAAAGTAGATCCAAATCATCCATCGACCTGGTATGTGGCGGTAGGTTCGGGGGGTGTTTGGAAGACTATTAACAGTGGTACCACCTGGATGCCTATTTTTGATGCACAGGCTTCGTATTCGATTGGAACCATTGAAATTGACCCGAATAACTCGAATGTGATTTGGGTGGGAACCGGTGAAAATGTGAGTGGGCGCCACGTGGCTTGGGGTGATGGAGTGTATAAAAGCGAGGATGGTGGAAGGACTTGGAAGCAAATGGGGCTACCTAAGAGTGAGCATATTGGGCGTATACTCATTGATCCTCGTGATAGTGATGTGGTTTTGGTAGCTGCCGAGGGCCCGCTATGGTCGTCTGGTGGTGAGAGAGGAGTGTATCGAACAGAAGATGGGGGAGAAAGGTGGACGCAGGTTTTAGCGGTTGACGACAAAACCGGAGCTACGGATTTGGAGTTTGATCCATCAAACCCAGACGTAATTTATGCAGCTACCTATGAACGCAGACGAAAAGTTTGGGCTTTTTTGGCAGGAGGGCCAGGATCTGGAATACATAAATCCACCGATAATGGTCGAACGTGGAAGGAGGTTACGATGGGGTTACCTCGGGGTGATATGGGTAAAATTGGCTTAGCGGTTACCCCCGCAGATCCAAATTTGGTGTATGCAACGATTGAATCGGACCCCGCAAATAAAGGGTTTTACCGGTCCACAGATAAAGCCGAAAGTTGGGAAAAAAGGAACAGCTATACCTCGGGTGGAACAGGCCCACACTATTATCAGGAAATAGAGGCTTCACCCACCGATCCTGACGTTGTGATTCAAATGGATGTGTTTTATCAGGTGACCAGAGATGGAGGGGAAAGTTTTAACTATTTAGAAACCGGTCGATCTAAGCATAGTGATAATCATGCCCTTTGGATTGATCCTGCGAACCCAGAGCATATGCTTGCTGGTTCGGATGGTGGTTTGTATGAATCTTTTGACGAGGGGAAGACATGGAAGTTTTTCTCCAATCTACCTATCGCTCAATTTTACAAGATTGCGGTAGATAATGCAGAGCCCTTTTATAATGTGGTAGCCGGTGCACAGGATTTGGGTACCCTAATCGGTCCCTCAAGAACTTTGAATACGGAAGGAATTCGCAATCAAGATTGGTACGTCCCTTTGGGCGCCGATGGATATGACGCCGCATTTGATCCTATGGATCCGAATATCGTCTATATGGAAATTCAACAAGGTGTGTTGAATCGCTTAGACCGCAGAACAGAAGAGCTCATGAATATTCAGCCTCAACCTGCTCCTGGCGATCCTGCCGAACGTTTTAATTGGGATGCCCCTATAGTGATAAGTCCTCATGACCATAAGACCTTATACTTTGGTTCGCAGCGAGTATGGAAAAGTACCAATAGGGGAGATTCGTGGACACCCATCAGTGGAGATTTGACCACGGATACCAATCCTTTCGAGCTACCTATGCAAGATCGTGTGCCTGGAGTGGATGCCCTTTACGACAATGGTGCGATGTCCAAATTCGCAACCTTGACGGCCATCGCCGAATCCCGACTTCGACAAGGCTTGTTGTACACCGGATCGGATGATGGTATGGTACATGTGAGTACCGACGATGGCGCAAGCTGGAACAAAGCGGGAGGGTTTCCTGGATTACCCGCGCTTTCCTTTATTAATGATGTAGAAGCCTCAGCTCATGATGACCAAACACTATTTGTGGTGGCCGATGCTCATAAAGAGGGGGATTATACACCTTATATATATAGGAGTACCAATCAGGGGAAATCTTGGAAAAATATTGCCGGAGACCTACCAAAAGGGGTAATCTTATGGGCATTGAAACAGGACCCTGTGAATGAAGATCTGTTGTTTATAGGTGCTGAAAACGGACTTTACTTTACCTATAATCAGGGTGATAATTGGCTTAAATTGGGAACTGGAGCACCTACTATTTCTTTCCGAGATATTGAGCTTCATGAGCGTGAGGGTGATCTAATTGGCAGTACATTTGGGCGTGGCATTTATATTCTTGACGATTATACCCCTCTTAGACATATCGCCTCACTTGAGGAAAAAGCCGTTTCAACGGTGCTACCTGTGCGTGATGCGTGGTGGTACATCGAGCAAGTACCTATGCAGGCTAAAGGGATGCCCTCTCAAGGATCTAGCGCCTACAGAGCTGATAACCCTGATTATGGAGCGCTAATTACCTACTTGGTCAGCGATTTACCCAAGACGGCAGCTCAGCAGCGAAAAGACGAAACACGCCAGTTAGCCGCTGAAAATAAGGATGTGCCATTTCCTGGCTGGGATCAATTACGTGAAGAGTCGATGGAAGATGGCCCGATGACTTTACTGTTAATCAAGGATGAAAATGGAGCACCCATTCGCTGGCTGAAAGGAGCTTCTAGTAATGGTTTGTATCGTATCACTTGGGATCTTCGCTTGCCGGCACCCGACCCTATTAGCTTTGCAACTCCCGGTTTCCGCCCACCATGGGCAGGAACTCCAAAAGGCCCATTAGTGACTCCTGGGGCCTACTCGGTTGAACTTTATCAAGAGTATAATGGCACGTTACGTCAGCTCGGAGAAGCTCAGAATTTTACCGTAAAACCCATACCGGCCATAGAAGGGCGTGATTTTGAAGCTACCTTTGCCTTTCATAAGCAAATGAATGATCTCTCTAGAAAAATGAGCTCAGCGGGTCGGATATTAGGAGAAGCCTCCAACCGAATGCGCCATGTGGAAGAGGCCATTCTTCAATCATCTTCTTTGGATCCTACGCTGTTTCAGGAATTAAAAGATCTGGAAGTATCTCACGCACAATTAAGCCTTAACCTTTATGGCGATCGGGTACGACAGCGCCGAGACATTGCGGTAGAGCCTGCCATCATGGGCCGTTTAAATCAAGTTATTTATGGCTTATCGGGAACAAGCCTCGCACCCACTCAAACGCATCGCGAAAATGTTGAGATTGCCGAAAAAGACTTTGCTCAGTTTATGGATGAGCTAATAGAATTTTCGGATAGGCTCGAATCCTATGAATCTCAGGTTCAGGCCGCTGGCGCGCCCTATACTCCAGGTAGAAAACTGTACGAATAAGTTAGTTTTTGAATGGCACTGAGGAAGTTTCTGAAATCTGTTTCAGAACTTCCCAATGCTCTGGGTGCATGGCTCCGATGTCAAAGACAGAAACACCTTTGGCCCCACCGTCTTTGGCTTCCTGAACGGCCGTTGCTAATTCTCCCGCGGTAAGAGAGGGGATAAAAAGTCCTGCTATAACATCGAAACGTCCATGAGATTCGCGCACACCTTGTTCGGTTGCAAAGCCAATCCATGCTAGGTTCTGTCGGTAAAAATTATGATACAACATGGGCAGAGCGATATCTAAATCCCAGCTGGCCCAATCTTGTCGCACCATATTTCGTGACATCACTGGGAAAGGAAATACAGCGGCGCTTAGACGTTTATCCTTAGCATGTACATCTTGCGCAATTTCATTCACCAGACTGGTAACCGCATTTAAACGATATTGTAGCCATTCGGTGCTTAATTCGGGATAATTCATTTCCATAGGATCTACCCCAAAAAGTTCTTTAAAACCCTCTCGAGCGATAGGGTGATACCCATAATCGTATTCGGGAAACTGACGGTCTTGCACCAAATCGTATTTGGGTTGAAGGTCCGCGCCTAGAATTACATCCACATACCGAACGTAATCCAAATGAACGGAGGCTAGCCCAGGTATGTCGGCATAAGAATTCATTATCGATTTAATGTAGTCCCGAGCACCTGGAGAAAAAGGTGAGAGCCATTGATAGTAATCCACATAAGCCCGGTAATCATAGGAATTGTCCCCATTCCGATTTACGGCATACCAATCTGGATGCTTAGCAGCCGTTGTATCGCCTGGTCGGTTTAAGGTCCATACCCAAGCGTGAATATCAATATTATAATCCGAGGCGTAACCAATCACTTCTGTGGTTTTCTCTACACTAGCCGATAAGAATAAATCCGTAAGTCCATGCTCTGAAAACATCTGGAGCTTCTCTCGCCATTCGGCTTCAGATTCCGCCATGCCGGCACCTGTCCAAGCAGCGATCATAAATGAATCAGCGGCACTTTGATGCTTATTTTGGGCGTCAGAACAACTGAGAAAAATTAGGCCTGTTATGAGTAATAATAGATTATTTTTCATTTGAACTCCTTATGTATCCATCTTGATTAATGCTTAGTCTTAGTCCTGAATCGTGTTGCACCCGAAGCTCAAAACCCAAATCCGTGGGTAAATATTTAGCTGTATAGCTATAGTTGTTTGCTTCGTATATAGTCCGTTCGAGTTTACTAGCTACTTGTTTTTTACCACTATCGTCTTGATCTATACTCAATTGCTGTCTATAGAGATGAAATAGCAATTGATAGGCTGTTGCATATGCAGGGTCAATTTCAACACCCTCTTCTGTTTGAATTTTGTTATCTAAAAAATATACATAACCCCAGTGTTCAGGTCTATGCATATCAATGGCCATTTGAGGGCTCCAAACCCAATTATTTTCGGGCAATCGACGCCCGTCTGCATCGGTTTTTTTCTCGTACTTCCCGTTATTGAGTTGAAACTCCCATTGGACTCGCGAGAAATTTACTCGCCACATGCTCCCAACTCCAAATGAATGACCTCGATCAATACCATTGACAGGTGCTATCGGAATGGCCATTTCAACCGACCAGCCCTGATCAAGATCCTGAGGATTATTCAAACTACCTTTGATATCAATGCCAATTTTGGTTCCATTTATATCCCATTCATCTAAAACAGGACCATTTCTACGGTAGGGGCGCGCCAAAAATAAATCCCACAGGGTTCCAAGAGCATTTACTTCGAATTCAGCATAGTAGGGTTGAAGTTCATTGGGCTTAATAAATACCTCAAAATCGTTATTATAAAAAATAACGGCATCCCGCTCTTCTATGTCGCCCCATACATGCTCCTCTTCCATCTCGGCATAGATATAAAAATAGTCCTTATCCCAAAGCATTTTAACTTTGGTGTCGTAATAGGGTTTTGTCATGTCTGGACCTTGAATATCCATAAACAAATCAGTCCATTCGGCATTTTCCCAAGCCTCTTCGTTCAATAGTCCATCCATGGTCATATCTACATTAGTTTTCTGAACTCCATAGAACTTAGGAAGTGGCAGGTTTAGGTACTCACGACTCAGTGATGATGTGCACCCAAGGTATAGCGTAATGATCAACAGAATAGATTTTTTCAATGAATACATGTTCATTACCAATCCTCTGCAATGGCAGGTGTACCTGGAAAGTCTATGCTATAGTTGCCATAAATGGGATCATAATAGTGTCCATTCTCCTTGTAATCAGGATTCCAGTTTTTTGTTCCCTCTGCATCTAATACATACAAATAAGGAGATAACAAAAGCCGTTCTACATGCCATCTCCCGGCTTGTCCAGAAGGAATTTCTTCTCCGCTGCCGTAGACCATTAACCCTCCATCGGCATACACTTCGTGCTCGGGACTAATATCCATATACTCATGACTTACATTCATCACCTTATGCCCTATTTCATGGGCAATGGTGCGTCTTTGACGATCGGGTCGTTCTAGATTGGAGAGGCTGATAACCCCTCGATAAGGCTTAGGAATGGTGCCTGGATAGGAGTATGACGGAAAAGAAAGACCGCCCGTTCGAACGGTTTTCATGGTCCAATTTCGACCCTCGGATACCGTGAGGAACGGATAGAATACATCTTGAAACACCACAAAATAAAGAGTGCGGTGACTGTTTTCCTCAACTTCAATAATATGTTCAAGCGCTTGCGAAGCATGTTCTGTCAATTGAGCTGGATGCCGTTGACTGTGTTTGTACAGGTTTATGTAGCCAGTATTCGGAATGCCAGGAACTTCGTTTGCTTTGATGGATAAAAAGGAAGGGTCAATCTCACCTGTTTTAATCCAGAGTACATTAACCTGTACCCCAGTTGGAGCATAGATTTCTTTGGCCGCCCTTAGTCCTGTTAACAGGCGATCCAGAGTCACTTTTTTAAACTCGGGATCTAAATTGGAAGGCAGATAAACACCCACATCCATAGTGGGTTTACCTGGAACTATATCGGCGTTTAGCATTTCATAATAGATGGAATCGATAATGGTCCATTCCGCCTTGCTAATAGAATCATTTGTAGCGCCTAAATTAGCAGGTGATCCCGTTTCATTCAAGGTACAGTGCACATTAAGAGATGCGAACAAGACGATAAAAAGGATGGGTAGTTTAGCATTCATAACGGTGGATGGAATAAAATTGATTAAAAAAAACATCTATACTCAAAGTAAAAAAATAGTCGAATAGATAAAGATGCCTACTATACATGAATAACCTATCATACATCATAGTTATTAGGTATTTATTATTACTGAATAATTACCGATAATAATCTATAGCTTCGTTGATGAGCAGGTAATTTTGACGATTAAATCGCGAATTTTACACCGTTTATTTTCCATAGGCTCTAATAATAGGTTTGAAGTAGATAGCCCGTCCAGAAATGTGACGGGCTTTTTATTCGCTGAAAGAATAGTGTTACTTTTGTAGCGCGGCAGTGACTCGCTCAATTAACCCATTCATACCGGAGCCTTGAATCCATCGCGCTACTATAACTAAGTCATTTTCAGGGTCTACATAAACCATGTTGTTACCGGCGCCTAGATGCCAAAAAGCAGTTTCTGGAGCAGCAGGCATGGCCTCTTGGTCGGGATTTAGAAAGTAATTCATATATCCGTAATTCGGCCGAGCCTGGGTTGGATTTTTTGACATGTTTATCCAATCCTTGGACACTACTTGATCGCCTTTCCAGTTACCTTCGCGTAATGTCAGCAGCCCAAAGCGAGCTTGATCCCTGGCACTGATAAACATACCCCCGCCCCAGTGACCGCCCCCACTAACACTTTGCATTGCGACCCCATCAATTAGCACCCAGGAATTTTCATATCCATGCCAACGCCAAGTGGGTGAGGCTCCAATTTTGTCCATGAGATGTTCTTTGAGTACTTGCGGAAGTGGTTTTCGCCATACATTCAAGGCAGCCAAGGCCAATACATTAACTCGCACATCATTGTATTCCCAAACACTTCCCGGTGCATGACGTTCACGAGTGATCCATTCGCTTCGTTCTCCGGAGGGACGATCGGCCCAATCTGGCTTCCCGAATAGGGTTCCTTCCCAGTCGGAGGTTTGTTGGAGCAAATGCTCCCAAGTAATGGATGCGTTATGCTCGGATTGAAAGGGTTCTATAAAATGGGCTTCTCCAACCTGGGCTCCTTTATCTCTATTGTATATGTCATCGATGACCAACACAGGTCCCATGTAGGAGGCGACCTTGTCTTGAACATCTTTAATAAGCCCCGCATCCCAAGCCAAGCCAACGGTTGAACTCAGGAAACTTTTGGTTACGCTGTGGGTCATATCGACCCGAAAGGGTTCTCCCCACTCCGCCACGATGTAGCCATTTTTTACGATGATTCCAGTCATTTCACCACGGCTTTTAAAAGGTCCTATGCCATCGCCAAAGGGTTCTCTTCCAAAGGTGCCATAATGGTTGATTTCCATATTTCGTGGGTTCTCAGTTTCCATGGAAATGGCAAAGTCAATCGCTTCTTGTAATTTTACGGGATCAAAGCCAGCAGCTGCTGGGCTCAGTATTTCCCACTCCCCCCAACTACCCGGAAAGTAGGGCTCGGTAGAGGTAGGGTTTTGAGCGTTTGCTGAAACCCGTAAAAGAAAAAAAAGAAGGACAAAAGATGTAAGGAATCGCATGATTTACACTCTAGTATTTTGCAGGGGTTCCCGCAGGAGCGAGACTTTTCTGGATGAAGGTGCGGATATCGTCATTAGCATTTTTTAAATCCTCTCGGCGTAAGTACATCATGTGACCGCTACGGTAGCCTTTGAACTCGAGGCGATCTTTCATTTTCCCGGATGGGTCGAGGTGCCACATAGTGTATTTGGCATCGTAATAGGTGGTTGCGCCATCATAGTAACCGCTTTGAATCAGAACGTGAAGGTAAGGATTTTGAGCCATTGCACCGCGTAACTGCTCACCGGTGCGATCCCCGCTTCTATCCCATGGGTTCACAGGGCCAAACATATTGTATTTTACATCGGTTTCATAGTTAAGATGTTGCTTAAAGTACATGTTGATGGCTGGTGTAAAAGAGTGTAGCCAAGAGGTAAGTTCGGAGTTGAAGTCGGGGCGTGTACCAGCATCGGAGCGATCAAGTCCTTTGTAGCGGGAGTCGAGACGGCCAACGGTATGTCCTTCGTGCCGAAGCAAGTCTTTCCAGAAAAACGAGGTAGGTACATCCAGGTTATGCTGGCGAATAACCCCTTCAGAAAGGCCTGAAAAACGAGCAAATTGTGCGATGGCATGTTCTTTTTCATTCTCACTCATCCATGCGCCTTTGGCGAGGATTGGAATGAGTTCATTTTGAGTAAACTCTTCAGACGCTTCCAGGGCATCAAGTAAATCCAGAGACTGAAGATCTTCCGGAAGCTGCTCATGATACCAGGCAGCAGCTGTATAGTAGGGGAGTCGGTTGGCCTGATTAACGGGGCCGGATCGGTCGATGCCTAAACCTGTAGGTGAGACCAAAATAACGCCATTGATATACATCCAGTGGCTATTTTGAAGTTCATTAGCCAAACCTGAAACACGAGTAGTTCCGTAACTTTCCCCTATGAGGTATTTGGGAGAGGCCCAACGATCGACCCGACTAACAAAAGTGTTAATCCATTCAGCCAGATAGTCAATATCCTGATTTACCCCAAAGAATTGTTTACGGTCGGCCTCGGGATGTAAAATTCGGGAATAGCCGGTATTTACTGGATTCACGAATACAATATCCGCAACGTCTAAAATAGAGTAAGGGTTATCTTGAAATCCATAAGGTTGGATTGGGTACCCTTCGTCATCAATATTCAATACACTTGGACCGGTGTACGCTAAGTGCATCCAAACCGAAGCTGATCCAGGACCTCCATTGAACGAGATAACCAAGGGTCTTCGCTCGGTGGATTCTACATCGGTGCGTTCATAAAAGGTATAAAAAAGAGCCGCCTGAACAACGCCATGATCGTCCCATACAGGTTGGGTCCCGGCAGTAGCTCGGTAAGGCACCTTTTTCCCGTTGATGGTAACGGTGTGCTCGGTTACCGATGCCGACTCGGCTGGAAGGATTCGAGTCGGAGTGATCTGTGGGGTATGGGTACCCTCGTAGGTCTCATCTTGCCAAACAGACGCTTCGGTGCTTTTCTGAGCTTGACCTTGTTGAGGGGTAAGGATTAGCAAAGTAACAACAAGGAGAAGAGTGCTTGATTGAAGAATGTTATGGATAAAATTCATAGCAATTAAGATAATATTGGAGATTACGTATAAAATAAGTTGATGAACAAAACGCTTGTTGAGGTTGCATCAAATGCGATTTGTTTATTTGCATGAGATATCCCTAAAGTAGAAAATTGAATCCATAATAAAAGCCCGACTTAGTAATTAAGCCGGGCTCTAACCATTTGTATACTTTTAGCAACTTAGGAAAGCTAAGCACTTACAAAAGACTAGCCGCCATAATTCCTGCGGTACCACCCCCAATGATGAGAATTTGTATTTCCATGGTAATTGAATCTTAATTATCTGGTTATGTTTCAGTAAAAGTGCTTTTTCAGAGAATTGGTAGTTGTCATATCAGGTGACATTGATATAATGTGTTAAAAGCTTCGTATTATTGTACTCTATATTAAACGTTTCAGCCAAATCTAAATCAACTAATTAATACGTCATGCTAGAGTTTTTACAACAACCCATGCCCTGGTACATCTCGGGCATTCTTATCGGGTTGATGGTCCCATTACTACTCCTTTTGGATAACCGCCAATTCGGTATTTCATCGGCTTATCGCCATATGTGTGCTGCGGTATTACCTAAAGGTAAATTTTCATTTTTCACTTACGATTGGAAAGCCCAACGCTGGAATCTTGTATTTGTACTTGGGATTGTGATCGGAGGTTTTTTAGCTTCCTTAACCACACCAGAAGGTTACGCCACAGCCATCTCGGAGCAAACAAAACTGTCATTAGGTGAGTGGGGAATCACGGATTTTAGTGGTCTAATTCCAAGTGAGATTTTTAATCTAGGTTTTTTATCCACTCCAGCAGGGCTCGCAATAATGGTAGTCGGTGGCTTTTTTGTTGGCTTTGGTGCTCGATATGGTGGTGGTTGTACCTCTGGTCATGCCATTTCTGGTTTGTCAAACCTTCAAATCCCCTCATTAATCGCAGTGATGGGCTTCTTCGCAGGAGGTCTTTTGATGACCTACTTCATTCTTCCACTCATTTTAAATTAAGAGGACCGTACTTATGAAATTTCTATTACCCGGTATATTTTTCGGTTTTGTTGCAGTAAAATCTGAAGTGGTTTCTTGGTTCCGTATTCAAGAAATGTTTCATTTTGATTCTATTCATATGTTCGGAATCATTGGCTTGGCTGTGATTGTTGGAATCGTATCCTTGCAGCTAATCAAGCGATTCCAGTTGAAAGACTTGAAAGGAGCTCCTATTTCGGTAGGTGATAAAGACATGACCCCAAAACGTTACATCATAGGTGGATCCATCTTTGGTCTTGGATGGGCGTTGGTCGGCGCGTGTCCAGGTCCTATGTATGCCCTAGTAGGTAATGGCTACTGGATGATGTTAGTGCCTATGTTCTTTGCCTTTCTTGGAACGATGACCTACGGAATGATTCGGGAGAAGCTGCCTCACTAGACTTCGATTATTTAGGCCTTTATAAACCCTCGTTTATGAGCTTATATGAAAGCTTGTAGATGAGGGTTTTTAATTTATCCAATTATCTTTTTAACCCATTATATCCCTATCAGAATTCAAGATAAATTTCGAAATCTCGGAAACTTAGAGTATTATTGTACGTATATATAGATACTCTAATTCTTGAAAGAATAAACAATAGTTATTAGTTATAACATAATTATAAAGACCGATAACTTTTAGGGTAACTGAATAATTTCGTAGAGGTACTTTTTCCGTGAAAAAATGGTCAAAATGGTATAAGATAATTTTTGCATCTGTCTTAATGATGTTGGTGCAAAACTATGCTCATGCACACCAAGGAGTTGCGTTTCAGCAATCTGATAGCGTATTTATATCACTTCCGGATACGGCCATTTTTTTAGGTGACGAATTATTATTTGGCATCAAGCTACAGGGTTCTTCTATTGATTCTATAAATAGCATTCAATTTGGTTTTCGCTATGACACAACAAAACTGAGTCTTATATCTTTTATTCCTAGTCAAATTGTGACACAGAATTTCAATTACTTTGTCAATGATTCAATACCGGGACATATATATTTTGCAGCTGCTTCTGCGGAATCTTCTTTAGGTGATGAGATAGTTGTGGATATCAAATTCATGCCAAATAGTATAGGGACTACTAAACTCGAAATCGAAGAGCTATTATTAAACGAAGGAAAGCCTAAGGCGAGCGTTTTAGGCGGTTCTATTATAATTGAAGAAGATCCTGATATCATTCGACCAAAAGTTCCTCTGCAGCTTAAGGGCAAACTAATCAATGCAGAGACAATTAATTTAGAATGGAATAATTTTGCAAGTATAGGGTTTATTGGGTATCAAATTTATCAACTGGCAGGACCTCTGCCAAATGATATAACTCAGGAGCAATTACAAAGACCATGGCAAATTGAAGGAGTAGAACGATTAGATACATTATTGAGAAGTATTGATATTCCTAAAAATTCAACGGTGAAATTTGATGTGTCTGGACTAGAAAGTTTAGAATATTACACATTTTGGGTTACAGGATTAGACCAAAATGAAATTGAAAGCTATGCTGAAAATATCCGACAACGGACAGGAGATCTAGTCTCACCTGAAAAACCACCGAATGTGACATCGGTATTAGAAGATCAAAAAATAACATTAAACTGGAATGCTTCACCAAGTTTAGATGTCGAAAACTATGCAATATATAGAAATAGGGTAGATATATTTGAAGAATTAACAACTATTCCTAATACTCCAAATACCAAAATTTCCACCAAGTTAGGTGAAATTGAGTTTATGGTTTTATTTGCTTGGGAGCCTGATAAACAGAGGCATAAAATATTAGTTAATAAATCTGTACTACCAGACGGGATATCACCAACTGAAATAAATCAACTACAGTTGTATGATCTGTATGATGATTATATGTCTTTTGAATCGGAAGATAATTCATGGGTTACATATTATATTTATTCTGAAATAAACGGCCTATCTATCCAATCATCGCAATACAAACAAGCTTTTAGAAGTAGCAACGATCTATATGTTATAAGTGCAACTTTAGAATTTAATCAAGCTAACGACTCAGAGCCATTTTTTAAGCTTTTAAATGTATTATCTGCTGACCAATTAAGTTTTATAGATACTGATATAGATAGCCTAAGTCTTATAAGGTATTCATATAAAATTGCTGCAATTGATTCCTCTGAAGGAGATCTTTTTGAGAATTTTGATCCAGCCAATAGAAGTGAATTTTCTGATATAGCTATAATCGAGACTCCACCTGTAACCTGGACGGTTGATTTAAATGGTGAGGGTGATTTTGAGACAGTACAAGAGACTATTTATAACTCTAGACCATTTGATCACATTGTTATACGGGATGGGATATATCGTGAATCTATAGAACTAACTCACCCAGTTAGTATTCATGGGCAAGGCGATGTAAAGTTTATAAAGCCGGAGACTTCTGATGTGATATTAGATGTAAATGCTAAAAGATATAACGATTCAAAATGGCCTAATAAGCAAAGTTTATCAATCCAAAATGTTAAATTTTTAGGTTCAGAAGAGCCCAATGAACTTGGAACCGGAATTAGACTAGACTATGGAACTTCAGTTAAGATAAATAAATCTCATTTTGCGCATTTTGATAATGTCATAAATGCCAATCATAGTTCTTTCTCTATATCCAACTCAATTTTATCTAATAATAGGACAATTTCCTACCATAGAAGTCACTTATATGCTGGTACATCCCAAAAAGATACAGTTCGATTTGTGCATGTAAATGTATTAAATACAAGAGAGGCTATCACTGATTTAGAGGGCGGAATTTCATTAGCCTTCGTGAATAGTATTTTAGTTGACAAGATAGACTTGAAAAATAGTGAAGACAAATTTGTTGGACTAGGAGTTAGCTTTTTTAATGTTGCATTAGATACAAATAAAATTCGGTCTAATCATGACATTATTGAAAAACTAAGTGATGATGTGCAAAACACAGAACATTCTAGGGTGATTCATTTCAACAATATCGATCAGGTCCTATTTCAATCACAAACTCACAACGAAGATTTATCTAACTATAGATTGCAATCAGAATCTAAAGTTATAGGGAGTGGAAATCGTGTTGAGAATCTAACAGATGATTTTCTAGGTCAAAAACGAGTCTCAGATAAAGTAGATTTAGGTGCTATTGAACACCCTAACGATACTCCAGTACTTTTTCCCTTTCCTGAAATTAGTGTTACAAGGATTGATACTACTTTCTCTGATAATCTAAAATCTGCAGTGGAGATTGAAATCAAATATCCTGATTCACTAAGTCTCTACTTAGATGCGATATATTTGTCTAAATGGTCTAACGAAAATGAATTAATTCGAATAGACACATTAACTAAAGGAAGTTTCATTGACTTTGATACTTATATAGGAAATACATATAAGTATTCTGCACAAGCGAAATTACATGATCTGTA
>Ga0181559_10001165_pt1 | contig 25640 bp, 13 predicted proteins | sample 011ome_21_FD_133752 | JGI IMG/M metagenome (GOLD analysis project Ga0181559, IMG submission 133752) | Coastal salt marsh microbial communities from the Groves Creek Marsh, Skidaway Island, Georgia - 011508AT metaG (megahit assembly) | ecosystem: Environmental > Aquatic > Marine > Intertidal...
GGTGATCGAACGGCAGGAGATGACGTATTAAATTCGTTCCAAAACGATCAAGATGCTTTGCAAATGCAAATTGACTCGCATGAGCAAGCTGAAAAAGAAAACAAGACGACTGAAGAAAAAAATCCTGAGGTTGATTCGTCAAAGCGGCAAGAGAAAGACAAGCAAGATCAAGGAAAAAAAACTGATCAACCAACGACTGACATCGAAGGACTCAAAAAGAAAAAACAACTTCTTGAACCACTCATTGCACGAATGCAATGCGCCCTGGCAGTTCTGGAACAAAACCTCGATGACTTTAAAGAATTTGAGAAACAGGCAAAGCTGGAGGCAACGCTCAAGGCCCGCTGGCTTGCTACTGCGGGCGATCGATCCGAAGCAATCAAATTGGTGAAAAAGCAAACGGAGGGTGACACCTCTCAGGTTCGCCCTCTGGCAACACTCACACAGCTTTTGTGGGAAAACGATGAAAAAGAACAGGCTCTAGAAAACTTTCATCGCCTAAGAGAAGTAGCTGCTTATGCCGACCTTACAACTCCGCTTCTCTCGAATTTAAAACCTGTTGCAGAGATGGCAAAAACTGACGACGACTGGCGGTTGCCTCAAGCACCAAAAAGTGATTTAGGCGAACGGCCCAACCTCAGTGAACTTGGACCATTCCAATGGCAACCTTACTCAGCTCCAGACTGGGAAGTAAGAAACGCGGAAAATCAGATCGTCACTAACGCTTCGACTCAAGGACAACCTACCATTGTGATTTTTTACCTTGGTTTCGGCTGCCTTCATTGTGTCGAGCAGTTGCAGACGTTTTCACCAATGCTGAACCAGTTTGCGGAATCAGGAATCAAGATCATTGCCATCAGCACCGAAACATTAGAAGAACTGCAGTACGGCATTAATCAGTTTGAAAAACCTGTCCCGATCCCACTGATGTCAGATGCAAACCAGACTGCATTTAAAGATTTTAGGTGCTGGGATGATTTTGAAGATCAACCGCTGCATGGCACCTTTCTGATCGATGGTAGTGGGCGAGTGCGTTGGCAAGACATTAGCTACGAACCATTCAATGATCCGGAATTCCTGCTTAAGGAAGCCAAGCGGTTGCTCGCACTACCGTAAGGCAAAGCAGGTTATCAACCTTTTTCGAATAGCATGTGCTGACTAGCTTCGATAGCCTGATTCAACCGTCGCATTTTTGATCACAATTGAAATACCATCTCGAATCTGAACAGCCTCATTCTCACCTTGGCGATCGACAGCTGCTTGGTTCGTAATTGTCACATTCTCGCCTATCCGACAGTTCTTATCGAGAATCGTTCCATGAATTGTTGTTCCGCTGCCGATTCCTACCGGGACACGCCCCGAGGCAGCCAACTGTGATGGCGTCTCGATGTAATCGGCACCCATGACAACGCTATCTTTGATGGTCACGTTGTCACCAATCACGGTACGCAATCCAATGACGCTATTCTCGATCGTCACGTTATCACCAATGCGACATCCATCGGCAATCAAACTGCCAGAGATTCTTGCGTCACCCATGATTGTGGGTGGCAGAAATCTTGGCCGACTAAAAATTGGAGCATCGGGATTTCGCAACTCGAACGGCGGAGCCTTACCAGCGAGAGAGAGATTCGCCTCGTAAAATGCTCTTATCGTTCCGATATCTTCCCAGTAGCCATCGAATAGGTGCACTTGCACTTTGTGCGACTGAATCGCTTCAGGAAAAACCTCTTTCCCGAAATCCTCGTGATACGTGGACCTTAACAAATCTACCATTACATCTTTATTAAAAATGTAAAGCCCCATACTTGCCAAGCAATCACGACCTTGGCTTGGAATGCCTCGTGCATCGATCCAACTTGGATCCATTCGGACGCTCGCTAGTGCTTCTTCCGTTTGCGGTTTCTCAACAAACCCACGAACTTGTCCAGCGTCATCCACCTGCATGATGCCAAGTGAACCAGCGTCTTTTCTCGATACGGGTATCCCCGCAATCGTCGCATGAGCTCCCGACTCGATGTGCGTTCGCATCATGTCACGAAAGTCCATCCGATAAAGCTGATCACCGGATAGAATCAAAACATGCTCAATCCAATCTTCCTCTAGGTGTATAAGATTTTTTCGAACGGCATCCGCAGTTCCTTGGTACCAATCGGTACCGGAATTGACGGTTTCTTGTGCAGCAAGTACCTCAACGAACCCACCACTGAAGTGGTCAAAGGAATAAGTTTGTCGAAGATGCCGGTGGAGGCTTTCGGATAGGAACTGTGTGAGCACATAGGCTCGATTAAGCCCGCTATTAATGCAGTTGCTGATCGGAATATCAATCAAACGATACTTAGCTGCCAAGGGCACAGCGGGCTTTGCACGAATTTTCGTTAGAGGGAAAAGTCGGGATCCGCGTCCACCACCGAGAATCAACGCTATCGTTCGGGAGAGATCCATGAAATGGAACCTTTTCTGATTTCAGAGGATTGATATTTTTCCTTGGTTGTAACCCGCACATCCGTAATTTGATAGATTACCAGAGTCCCGCTTTACCAGTACTTCTCAAACCGTACTGATCCCGCCCCTTGCAGGTCCGTAGAGTCGTCAAATCCAGCATCGCAAAGCACTGACAACATGCCTGGGGTACTTAGCGGTTTACCGCCTGGTGGAACGTAGCCGATCATGGCTGGATTTCCACACAAGAAAACGTGAGTGGTCGCCGGCGAAAAATCGACTCCTGCTGATTCAGCTAATTTTCCGGATCGAAAAAGATCTTGCAGATACTGTTTCCCTACATAATCTTCGAGCGACGGATCAAGATTGATGGGATCTCGAGTGGAATAGGGCAAATAGCAATACTGTGGGAACTGCTGCATCAACTTCTGATGCTCGGCCGTATAGCCTAAATCTGATGCATGCCGCACGCTCGTAACATTCACGATGCGTCCCTGATGACCACTAGCAAGCAGAGAGGTGACCATCGCGTTATGCGGCGCCTCACCTGTACCGGTGGCTAACATCAAAACCGTGTCACTCGGCCTTAGATCCCCAAGGACGTACTGGCCAGTGATCTTCTTTTGCACCTCAATTCGATCTCCTTCATGTAGACAAAACAAACGTGGAGTTAAAACAGGAGGGTTGCCGTCGGGAGACCCAGCGTGGCGGACAAGGGTGATGTAAAACTCCAAATAATCAATGGTATTGATGGGTGCTAGCTCGCCAGCATCATCTAGCATGGGACAGGAGATGGAGTACGCTCTCCGAGCAAGTTTTCGTATTCGCTTTTCCGGTACGTCCTCCGTCTGGGTATCGGGCAATCGAGGCTCCCAATTCCCTAGCCCCAACGCGACGTACTGTCCGGGGGAAAACTCAGGGATTGGCAAATCTGGACGGATTCGGAACTTAGCCAAATCCGGGTTAATATCAAGCCGCTGGATAATGGTGGCGTTGTAAAACCGATTCCGCAATTCGGCAGATTCGTCGTCGTCAATTTTGGCATTATTATTCGTATCACTCAATTTTTCTCTCCAACCTTCGTCGGATCTCTCCAAAATTATTCGTCGACGCTAGAGTGTGATTCGCGTTTAAAGATCCTGTGACATCAGTAGACTCGAAAAACAGCTTTGTTTCCAATTTTTCTAGTCCGCACGGCAGGCATCCGACCAATATAATACTGGATTGAGATTGCCCACGGTTCGAATCGGAATGTTTCGACTGAGACCTTGCACACCCCGAGGCTCCCATCGCAAGATCATTATGCTGATTTCGGGGGATCATCATTAGCCAAGCATTCCGGTTGGTCCCGCTTTGCTTGGCATGGTATTCTCAAAAACGAGGCCTGCTTCCGTGAATCCGACGGAAGCGGTAGGCCTCGATCGTCATTTTACTATTCTGCCTTTTCTCGATTTTGCTCGAAGATTTATCCGCATGTTGAATCCAGTCTTCAAACGCCGAGATCTCCTTAGCACCCTTCGATTACTTTTCATGTGTCTTCTAGCAGGAACACCTCAGTACGGATCCGCAGAGACGTGGACAAGCCTACGAGGCACGTTTGCAGTCGAGGCAAAAATGCTTGGCCTTTGGGGTGACTCGGTAATTCTTCAAATGGACGATGGTAGACGCGTCGCGGTTAACCTTTTGGATCTCCGCAGCGAGAGCAGGATTCAAGCGAAAGAAATCGCAAAGCAGTTAGAGGAGTCTCGATTAACGCTTGTAGATGAATTAAAAGCACAGGCAACAGATGATGCGGCTCCCGCACCCAACCCGCTACCTGAACCAGATCCTGCGCCAGCGTATGTTGCTCCGCAAGCAAATGTTTCTGCCCAAGAATATCTAGATCAAGTTGACAGCGCTCTGATGTCTGGGCACTTAATCGTCCTGTATGATGCGCTGCCTCCAAGCTATCGCCAGAATGTGGACGAGGTGATCAAGGTTGCTACTGCAAACCTTGACGCTGCAGCTTGGAATACAATCACGGGCACCCTTCATCAGATCGGCGATTTAATTGTTACTCGACAACGCTGGATTCTATCGAGTCCTCGAATCGCATCGCTGGGTCCAGCTGAACAGGAAATTTTTTCGGGTCCCTTTCTCACCCTAGCCGGTCTTCTTCGAGTTGGCTTTGACCCTGCGGCGATGAAGCTAGAAAACCTGCAAACTCGTGACTTCCGGCAATGGCTGCAAGAACGCGATGCTGCGATCGCACCTTATCTTGCACAGCTCATCGATCAACTCGGTGCTGCGTCTCTTCAGCAAGTGAACGTTGAATCCGAGGAGAATGGCATTGCGGTGGTCAGTGTTTCCACCGGTGGTGTTGGCCTGCAATCAAACTATGTTCAGGTCGAAGGTCACTGGGTTCCACAATCGCTTACCGAAACATGGGCCGAAGATCTCGAGAATATGAAGCAATCTGCTTCGCTCGGTGATGATTCATCCATCTCCTCAGCAACGCTTTTTCTTCAACCTGTGCAACTCGTACTCACGCAAATAGCGGGAGCCCCGGATGCTGGAAGTTTTCACCAGCAGCTTGAGGCTGTATTCATTCCGGCTGAGAGTTTGTTAACCACCTTCGCTGGATCGCTCGGAAATACATTCGCGGGCAATTCAAACAATCGAGGCGGTGGCCAAGCTGGCTACGGCGACTACGAAATGGATATGCAGATGGAAATGGAAGGTGAAATGGATATGGATATGGAAATGGAAATGGAAATGGAAATGGAGATGGAGATGGAGATGGAGATGGAGATGGAGATGGAAGAAGGCGGCCCTGGGCTTTCAACCATCGATTTCTAATCTTTTCAAGATTGCATCGACTCAGCTCCATCAATTTTTCGGTTTGGACATCGAGATGCTTCGATTTCCCAGAACACTTGAACAGTCCACTTAACACCGTCATGGACCATCTAAATATTTTCCGAGTCCTTCGGTAGCGACACACCCCACCGTTTCATGATCGCCATTCTCATGAGTTGCTGATCAAAAGAAAGCAAGAAAGTGAACCCACAAGCCAGTCCAAAGATATGTATCGTTGGTGGTGGATTATCCGGCTTAGCAACCGCATCGAAGCTTCAACGGCTGCTTCCCAATGCCGCGATTGAGATTCGCGAGGCAACACATCGAGTGGGTGGAGTGATTCACACCGAGCGTTTGGGCTCATACTTGGTGGATCATGGGGCTGACATGTTTGCAACAAACCCGCCAGCCGCCATTCAATTGTGCGAAGAACTCGGTGTATCAAATCAATTAATGCAGCCTTTAGCAGAAGACAGGGGAGCAAAAATCGTCTGCGAAGGACGATTGGTCCCGCTTCCCGAAGGATTTGTGTTGATGCGTGCGACGCAGTTGATGCCAATGCTTCGAACCCCTCTGCTTTCAGTAACTGGTAAAGTCCGCTTCCTAGTTGAACGATGGATACCCCGTCGTAGAAAAACGGGTATTCAACACGACGACGAATCGATCGGAGAGTTCGTTTCCCGACGGATGGGAAGAGAAATGCTCGATCGGATTGTTGCTCCTCTTACTGCCGGTATCTATACAGCCGACATCAATCGACTAAGCATGCGTGCCACAATGGGACCAATTGCTGAGATGGAAGCGAAGTACGGTTCGCTTGCCAAAGCAACGGCAGCTCGTCGCCGCACGGGACAAGACTCAGTTGAAAGGAATAGCACTGGGGCTCGCTACAGTCAATTTCGCGCTTTCCAAGGTGGTATGATTCAACTCATTCAGTCGTTAGTTGATGATCTACCAGCAGAAACCATTCACACCGATTCACCGGTTCAAAAAATCACGCCACGAAAAAATGGTGGATGGCAAGTCGATCTCACCAAAAAGTCATTACTCTGCGATGAACTGGTTCTCGCTACTCCACCTCAGGTATCCGCAAAATTACTGCAAGATCAATGTGCCGTCGCTGCAAAACTACTGGGTGAAATTGAGGCCTCATCTGTCGCAATTGTGATTCTTGGAGTCGATCAATCACAAATCAAGAAACCCGCTAACTGCTTTGGTTTTGTTGTTCCTCTTCAGGAAAACAAAAAAATCCTAGCGTGTAGTTTTGCGAGCGCAAAATTCGCCGAGCGAGCGCCAATGAATAAAGTTTTGATACGAGTATTTGTTGGCGGAGCGATGCAACCGGAATTACTCACCGGTACGGATCAAGCGATCATTAGTCTAGTACAGGAAGAGTTAGCACAATTAATCGGACTGGGTGGTGAGCCTGAAGTTGCAAAAGTGGTGCGATGGAATAACGCCATGCCGCAGTACCATGTCGGACACCTCGACCGGATCGAGAAGATCGAACAAGCGATCGAGCCTGTGCAACATCTCACGATGATCTCCAACGCTTTTCACGGCGTTGGGATCGCACCGCTTATCAGCCAAGCAGAGAAAGTCGCGAAGACCATCGCAGGTCGCTACCAGAAATAAGATTAAGCGACGCGTCTTGCAGAAAGTGATGCAGATTCGGTTGTGCCACGCAGCACCACCGATCGGTCGGTTAACGGAAATCGAATTCGACTCAAAGCATTTTGAAGTGCAACGCCGTCTCGAAATCGCTTGCTTGGCATGGGATCAATTGCTTTCCTAATGAGCGACACTAGCTCATTCGAAAGCCCTCTACGCAAACGATTGAACCCCGGGAAGCTATCAAATGGATACTCAGGTGTTTCACCAGCAAGCATCCGGTAAATGACCAGCCCAAGAGAAAAAACATCACTCCGATACCCGGGTTTACCCATCGCCTGTTCAGGAGCCATATAACCGAGGGTGCCACTGGCTGAGACGTGATGACCTCCTCTTTCAACTCTAGCGAGACCAAAATCGCTTAACTGGATGGTTTGGTTCGAGAATAAGACAAAATTCTCAGGCTTTATATCTCGATGCAAAATTGACTGCTGATGTGCGTAGGCGAGACCGCTAACCATCTGAGCGATGTAATGAATTGCAGTGGATCGAGACATTCGTCGCGTCATTCGATCTTCGAGTGTCTCTTCGCCCAAAGGAAAAACCATGACGAAATGGCCGTCGATAAACCTAGCGTCTTGTAGTGGCAAAATTCCGGGATGATCAAGGCGGTCCATGATTCGGACTTCTCGCTTGAGATCATCGAACGAACCACACTGAGCTACTGAACACAGATCGGGAACTTTCAAAGCGACGTTTCGATCAACGATCAAGTCACGAGCAGCATAAACCGTTGCAAACCCGCCTTCCCCCATGCGTTTAATCAAGCGGTATTTGTCCAGCCTCGCCCCTACTCTAAGGGGACGGGGCTCGTCAGAGGTTCCGCGTAATATCTTGAGGGAGGCTGCCACTGGCTTCTCTTATGCCGGAAAACAGAGGTTGAAACCATTATGCTAACCATCAAAACAACCACTTGGGGTGGGTGACTGATGTCAGCGATAGGTTTCAATCCGAGTGAACGAGACGATCTCTTTTTTTAGATCGTCAAAATCGGCACATAACCTAAGTTTTTCAGAACCTTATTTGATTGAATCACTAACCAGCGATTTCTTCACCGGGGCAGCAACAAAGCATTGACACTTCTGTCGCCGTGTCACACCAAAATCTTGTAGAAGTATCCACAGCCTGTTCGGTAAGATTTTGAGAACGGATTGACCCCAAAAACTCGTAATAACGATGTTTCACTGCTTGATACGACGCAGGGTCAACAGCCTCATTTCCGCAACATTCGGCTCCTTCGGACCCTGAAGGCGCAGATCCAAAGAGCCTCTGCCTGCGGGTAAATTGAGCTCACCAAGCTTCATTTTTGCCCAATGTTTTTCGTAGCCTTCTTGTCTCTCGACTCGATCTTCTTCGGCGCCGATCAGTGGTGTTTCATGCATTTGAGTCATTTCCACGGTTAGCGTCCTATCTTGGAAACTCAGTTCCACTTGGGCACCAACCGCCGCAGCAGCTGCCGCATAGTACATCTCGACTTCGAATGTACCTTCCGCAAGAACCTCCACATCCCAACTAATCTTATCCTCGGAGCCGCCGGACCAGTTCAACATGTAGGTTGCATTTGGAAAACGATTACTTCTCTTCACATTGCCGTGATTAGTTGCATCTCTGGCCGGTAATTGCGTTAATTTTTCATCGCGATGCCCCACCGTGATAGGCCTGGATTCTGGATCGACAGGATTACTTGCTTCGGTTTCACGCACCCAGCGAGTAAGGGCCTGCTGAAGTTCTTTTGCCACCGCTGGATATTGCTCGGCAACAGGATGCGTCTCCCCTGGATCGGCCAAAAGATCATACATCTGTCCGTCTGCTTGCAGGCGGAATCGTTCCGTTCGAACGCTCGCACGCTGCTTCCAAGCACTAAACAAAAGACGACTGGACAGCGGTACATTTGCACCACCCAAGACGCCTGCAAGAGAAATTCCATCGAGAGGCTTCCGTGGCTCGTATTGAATGGAAGCAAACTCGGCGAGAGTCGGCAGTAAATCAATCGCTCCACCAACTTGCTTGACTGTAGAGCCTGCTGCAATCTTTCGAGGGTACTTAATTAAACAAGGTACTCTCAAACCGCCCTCGTGAGTTGTTCCTTTTCTACCCTTCATCCCTCCGTTGAAACGCGATCCATTTGGACCATTGTCGGAAAAGTAAAGAACGATGGTGTCCTCAGCCAAATCGAGGTCTGCGATACACTCAAGAACCTTTCCCACATTTTGATCAATATTCTGAGTCATCGCGAGCGCTGCGCGAGTGTGCTGTATATTTTCGGAACGCGAATTTTGCCGAGCAGTATCCCCAACGATTTCTTTATCGACAAACTCTTGCCAATTTTCATCAGGCACCTGCATCGGTGAATGAGGTGTGTTGTATGGCAAGTAAACCAGAAACGGCTTCTTGCGATTCCGCTCGATGAATTGAATAGCGTGATTTGTCAAATCATCAATAATAAAACCTGAACCCTGTACGATTTCACCATTATGTTCCAACATGGGTGAAAAGTAGTGTCCCCAATGACCACTACAAAACCCGTAAAACTCATCGAAACCACGCGCGTTCGGATGGTACGGATACTGCATTCCACTATGCCATTTCCCAAAAGCAGCCGTAGCGTATCCGGCTCGCCGAAAGACCTCGGCAATTGTCTCTTCGTCTTCGTTAAACCGTTCTCCACCGGTTGACGTACTGTAGACACCCATGCGGGTGTGATAGCGACCGGTGAGAAACTCAGCTCTGGTGGGTGAACAAACAGCACAAACATAAAAATGCTCAATGACGGCGCCGTCGCGAGCCAAAGAATCAATTGACGGAGTCGCCAAATTAGGATTGCCGTTGTAGCTGATATCGCCCCAACCTTGATCGTCAGCCAGAAAAATGACGATATTTGGGGAACGTGCTTCGGATACGGCATGACAGCCAAACACTAGGGCAGCTAGTGCCGACCACAAATATTTATTTGAATGAACTTTTTTTTCACGCTGATGAAACATGTGTACCAATCTCGCTTTTGAGCCAACGCCGCTTGATGAAACGTGATCCTATCGTAAGTGGCTTCGTCATTTGGAGCAATTGACGCAGAGGTTTACTTGTCTATCGAATTTATCGAGTCACTGATCCCAACTGGCGATTCGATCGGAGTAATTCCTTAATTGGTTCTTGTACTTCTCCAAGAGCGTTAACCCCACCAGTAATAGGACGCCAGTTGTGATGCCAAATCCCCACCAAACCCAAGAGCCCAATGATTGATTAGCATGCCAGACCATGCTTACGGTTCCCAACAACACAAAAGCTGCGCCAAGGAACAAGAAAGCTCGAACCCTGAGGATCACGCCAGCCACCATTCCCAATAGCGACAATAGCACAAGCATAATCGGCCCCATCAGACTGACACCGATTTGCTGTATCAGCATGTCAGCAGTACTGCTCAAGTAGATCGTCAGCATCGCAGCGTATCGAATGAATGCGACGGTAGCATCGTCCATCGTTTCCCGATACTTGCTGACCGCGAACAGCACACAAAAAGCAGGTGGAATCAGCCACAATTGCGGATGATCCATGAACGCCCAACCAGGAGTTTGCGTCAGGGTAAACCACCACGCAACATTACCTAAGCCGACCGAAACCACTCGGCTCCAAGTATGTCTCCACAAGTGGCTTACCAATCCGTAATAGATAGCGCCAACAAACAATAACACATCGTATCGAATAACGGGTTGAGAAATCAAACCACCACCCAGCCACTCATAGGAACTCGTCCAAAAACCAATAATCGGAATCAAAGGTAGCAAGAACGCGTTTCGCTGAAATGCGTTTAACAAAACCCCATCTTGAATTCGCTTCGCTATCTCAGTGGCACCGACACTAACAAAAGCAAGAGCCATCACGATGTAGTACCAATTATCTCGCATTTCAACGAACAACCAATCAGGACGACACAAATAGAGATGAAGCCAAACGACTGCGGCTAGAAATTGTGAAGCGTAGACAGCGAGCGTGCGATTTTCATCGCTTAGAGCTAATCGCTGTTGCAATCTGAATCTTGCATTCGTGCCAATTGCCAAAACTGCCGACCCAATTGCAAGAGCAGCTATCACGAACCCTACGAGGAAAATCTGGGCATCTGGCAATTCTGCTAGCGACTGCTTGTTGATCGCAACTAACTCAAAATTGATGGTCAATTCAAAAGTCAGCATTACAAAAAGCGAGAATAACCCAACAAGACAAACCAAACCCGCACCCCATCGCACTGGCGGATCCCACTTCGTTGATACACTGCGTCCTAACATGACCGGTAAGACCCAGGTCATGACAGGCAATAAAATTGCTGAAACAACAAGCCAACGCATGGAAATCTTTAACAAGGAAAAGGCTTCCAATTGCAAGTCTAAACTTGCCCACATCGCGATAGCCAAAAGGGCAGTTGCGATGGAGATTTTTCGTAGCAAATCAGAGTCTCGCGAAGTAGCACACTGCGCGATCGCCCAACCCCCCAACGCGACGCTCGCAATTAGAAGATGAATCGCTGGCGGTGTCTGGTTGGTTAAAATGAGACCAACAACGATGGATCCACAACCAGAAGTGACCAACGCGATCATTCGCAGTAGGGCATCTCTTGCAAAGGATATCGTTTGTGCCTGATCGCAGCTTGCTCGACACACTCTAATCGCTATCGAATCACACCAATACGAGAAAGTCCCATTCAGCAGCGCAATCGACGATGCAGCGACTGCAAGTCGTTCGATACTAGATAACTGCCATCCGCCAACAACACTTACGGTCGCGAACGCGGTAACTACCGCCGACTGATACAAGGCAATTAACCAAGTCCACCTTTGATTCAGGTTACGGACAATCAAAATCGGCAACAAAGCGATACTCAGCAACTTGATAAGATGTAACGGAAGAAAAACCGCATTGAACGCCGCAATGCTTGGGAACCAATCAAAGACACTGGACACGAGATCGAGCGTGCTTATCGCTGACACAGCGATAAGAATTCCATAACACGGAACAGCTGAATTCGGTTTACCTGTGATCTCAGATCTGGATGATTCGCCCTTGACATTGGACCAAATGAATAACCAAGTAATCGACCAAACAACGAAGATCTGCGAAAACGACCAAAGTGTCATCACTGGAATCAATAGGTGACTAATTTGCAAAGTCCCGCCAATCAAAACCCACCACGCAACAGTTTGGTTTGTGGTGGCATGAGCCACGCTATTTTCTCGAGCCGCCTGGCGGCGAACCAAACAACCGGAAACGACAATCAATACCAGCCCTAAGAATCCAAAGTAATACTCGTCTGGATAGAAGAAAAAGGTGATCAATGGCGCCACGATCGCAACCCCGACAACAAACGCTTTACCCAAGCGATCTTCACTAGCCCTGTCGCGCCAATATGCTGCAATTGCCGTTACCACCCAGACCAAGCAAACACAAAGCCGACTCTCAACCTCGTCAAGTGGAAAGACTAAATAAATGAGCCACGCGATTTGTCCCGCCAATATTGAAACGCCTATCGGCCAGCTTGCGACCAAGAACTTATTTGCGCGACTGGGACCGCCAATGCAATGATTGCCGAGCTTGGAAACCAGCACAATGGAAGCGGCAAGTGAGACTAAAAATCCGCCGTACCAGACCTCAAAGTGTGAGATCTCAAAAAACACACGAACGGTTGTTAATACTGACGTGATGACACCAACGAGGAATCCGAAACCGAGTGCGAGCGGCAGCACCGGTTCGGCCGCTTGCTTTTCATCACTCAATTTTTCCCGCAAGAAGCTCATTCCCCATAGAAGCGAAGCGAGACCGGCTAGCTGTAGAAAATATGCAAATCGCGGTGCGTGAATAAACGGCAACGCGATGACAGCTGCCGAGCAAAAGAGACAAACTGATGCAAACCTTTTCCACGAGACGGAGAAGGAAGAGTCGCCAAACCTGAACCAAACAGACCCCAACAAACTCCACAAGACTACAACAAGCATGCTCAATTGATATGGATTCTCCCCTCTTGAAACTTGGACGATCCAATCCGCATACAAAAATCTGGCAGACACAATCGAAATGATTGCGAGTGAAAAAACTTCCACAATCCTTAACGCTTTTACTACATGTTCGCTAGTTGGTTGCACTAGACGGGAAGTAATTAAACGATAAGAAACGCCCGCTAAAAAAACCATGGAAGTCGACACGACGATTAAATAGTTACGTCCCTCATGGATTGAGAAAATCTCGGACGCAACTCCGCAACTAGTCTGCGCGACGAGCAATAATGAGCCAACGATGACGTAGCCCCCTCGCCAAACTTCATTCACGAAGTAACGCTTCAGGAAAGTGCCAAGCAGTAGATACTCGGCGAAAGCACCACAAACGAAGTAAAAGAAATCAAGGTGCCCCTGAACAACACTTAACGAGATGATGGACTGCAAATAACCGGTTGCCACGGCAACGCAACCGGTTAGTAAAGACAAAGACATTGCCCATGCTTCGACTGAATGCGGGCCGCTAACAAGCTTGACATTCGCACGGTCCCACCTCGATTTGATCATATTTCGAGCAGACGCTCGATCCAATTCATCCAAATCTTTCGGCCCTGCTATTTTCAGGTCGAATCTGCTTGCAAACAAAGCGACTAACTCGCGTATTACCAGCCAAGCCAAAGCTATCCCTGAAAACAGGACGGAGAAAATCCACCACACTCCGCCCGACACAAAGTGATCAACCGTGAAATACGCAATGGGAATCCACTGATACGTTAGGCCCGCCATCAAAAGAATGGAAAGCGATTGCGCGAAAAAAAGACGTTGGTTTGATGCCGAGTAAATTGCTGCCAACAGCATCAAACCAATTGCGAACGACAGCAATAAATTTACTTTGCCTATCGGCGCAGCGGACGCAAGCAACACTAGGCAACTGCCAACCATCGATAACACAGTGCCGTCGGTAAATGACAAACGGATTTGAGAATGTTGCGAGTCACTTTTAATCCAAGTAGACAATCGACCTTTAGACAAAAGACGAGAAGAGAAATCGGTCAGCAATAAAGTGATTCCCGAAAACATTGCCGCCCACGCAAAGGGCTCGACGGACGTTACGGCAAACCAGGTAAATGGCTTCGTAAATGACAACCAAAATAACGAAGCGACCGCACAAGAACCAACAACTATTTTTGCATCGCCAAACCGTACAGAGAACGCGACCGCTAGCACCAATCCCATTAGCAAAGCAAGCAAGACGTTCAGCCCCCAAAGCGGAAACGCCCCGAGGCAAGTCGTCGGTAAAATGACTAGCGCGCTGGCGATAGCTAGCGCGACCAAGACCCATCCTTTTAAAGAACGCTTAATCCAAATTCCACGTTCCTCGTTGCGATTCAAGGCCAACCAAATAGCAACGACGATGCAAATCCCTAGGACAACTACCAAAGTTTCCCCGGATAAAATTCTCATCCACAAAGATGATTCATGCAGCATGCCGGATAAAGTCAATTGTTGTGCTGAAAACACACAAGCCAAACCTACCGGGATGGCAACCAGGGCGGACCATTCATGCTGTCGAGCCCGGTAAGTCGCCCACAAAAACGAACTCGATAAAATGCAAGACCATACCCATAACCAGTCGTTGGACGACGCCGATGGAACAAAAAGAATAAAAGTGATTGAAACCAGCATGAAGGCGGAGATCATTCCTGTTAGTGAATGAGTCGCCACTCGAGCATCTAGCCTTACACCATTGGCGACCGCTCCAAGACCCATCAACGCAGGTATCAACGACAGTGTCAGCGGAAGATAGTTTTTCGTTTCGGTCTCGCCGATACGAATCGCCAAGTAAGCCGCTGAAATAAGGCAACCATAGACCGTGATCGCTACAAACATCAAATGCAAACGTGATAATGCACGGCCCATTCTGGGCGTCGTTCTTCCTCGGGCGCGGATAAGAAATCCTGCGACTGCCAATACCGCCAACGAGGCGACCATGAGCAACCAACCAGCATGATCGCCAAACCTCTCAACGGCCGCTCGGCCAAACGGCAGTAGCCCAACCGGAAGCACGAAACTGGCGGTCAGCATTACTCTGAAAGCGACGTGGGTCAATGCTGAGATATAAGAATAGGCCAATCGACAGTAAACACCGGAGGCAATCGCGATGAAACCAAGTGTCACTGGATCACCCAATGCAACCAGCGAAACATCTTCACGCACTGCCGCGATTCCGGCTAACACACTTAATGGAATCAACAAGATCGCGATCAATAGCACCGCGCGACTGGTATGCCGCAATTTCCATCGCCTGAGCGTATAAAGACCCGCAGCACCGATCGCCGAGTTAGCTGCTAAAAAGATGATGGATGGGACTAATGGATGCGTATCAATAAGCGTGCTCCAAAGAGTTCGCACTAATCCAATCGAACAGACGACGATCAAAATGCCTGCCACAATTTCGCCCCAGCGAATATTGTGGGAAGAGAGGAACGATTGGATAATTTCGCTAATTGATAATTTTATAGATGGAGCTCTCGCAGTCTCACGCTCCTCATCGCGTGATGCGGGCTCGTGATTCTTAACATCAGCTACTAAATCCGTGTCGAACAATTTCTTCGGAACGTGAAGTGACTCGGCATCAACGATCTCAGCCGAATCAGCGTTTGACTCGGCGTGGGTGGAAGATACTTTATCCAGGGATTTCGCCGCGACTTCCGCTCCAACTGGCACCGGTTCCTTCGTTTGTTGAACTGACGATTCCAGATTCGATTCAGTGTTTGACAAGGAACCAATATCCCAGGGATCAATCTGGTGTGGTTCGAATGAGGGAACGATCTTGGTTTCCCTTTGAGCTGCGCTTGATTGCCGAGAAACAACACCTTTGGACTCAACCTCGGGATCGCCATATTGCGATCTCCTTAGAGCGTCCATAATTTGCGTCTTTTGCTCTTCGCTTAAGTGACGCTGAAGAAAAATGCGGTGAATGACTCTTCGAGTGGCCGCGAATTCATCTATTGAATTCTCGACTACGAGTTGACGCGGATTTGTATTTTCGGTCTTCGGCAAAAATAATCGAAAAAAAGCAGCAAGAATTAACCACGAGAGATGCCCCAAAAGAGTGACCACCGCCCATATCATCAACAGAATAAACCAGATTTCCATCATGTGAGCTCCGGACAGATCGGCAAATCATTTTGATTGAACATGAACAGAAAGAAAAAGCTTCCCCAGGCTACAGCGAGACCTAGATTGATTCTGCAAATACTCTTTGAGAGTCTGATTGTTAAAACGAGCCCATTATCCATAACAACTTCGCCAAATGCTTTTTTTTCTTCGGTTTAGCTTGAAAGCCTTGGCGACCGCCAACATGTATACTAACGGGGGCGGTGTCATGTTCCTCACACTTTCATCTCACAAACAATTGACAAAAGAAAATCTGCCGGAGCACGCATCTCTTGAAAGCGTGATGGCACACTACATCGAGTGCATCGAGCGGGGCGAGGAGGCGAATCCTGAATCCTACCTAGATAAGTTTCCCGAGCACGCAAGTGAGCTGAAGACATTTTTTCGAAACCATCATTGGCTCGATGAAAGCGATCCCGAAGAATCACCTTTAGCAGGCAAGATGGTTGGTTCTTATCAAATTGAGGTAGAACTGGCACGCGGTGGCATGGGGGTGGTGTACCGGGCAAGACAGCAAGGCCTCGATCGAGCAGTCGCACTCAAACTGATTAGCACAGGCCGCTTGGCTGGTAGTGAGGAACGACAAAGGTTCCGCATCGAGGCAGAGGCAACCGCGGGTCTTCAGCACCCCTGCATCATCCCAATCTATGAAGTCGGTAGTTGGGAAGGAAATGAATTCTTCTCGATGCCACTAATCGAAGGAACAACTCTACAGAATTACGTTACCGAAGATCGCCTCACCGACGAACAGATCGCTAAGACGGTACTACAGATCACTGAGGCAGTCGCCTACGCACATCAGTCCGGCATCATTCATCGGGACTTAAAACCAGAAAACATTCTGATCAACCACGACGGACATCCACTGCTAACCGATTTCGGACTTGCGAAGTGGCATCGCAAAGGAACAACCTTAACACGTACAGGTCAGGTACTCGGATCTCCCCATTACATGAGCCCTGAACAGGCAAGTGGAGTGACCGATGCGACCGAGTCGACAGACATCTATTCTCTCGGCGCAATTCTTTACGCACTACTGACAGGATCGCCACCTCATCCAGGCAACAATATGGCCGAGGTGCTTCGTAGTGTTCTTCAAGATGAGCCAATTCGACCTAGGTCGATCCACAGAGACACCTCAATAGAGCTTGAAAAAATTTGCCTCAAGGCAATGAGCCACAATCCCGGTGATCGATATCTTTCGGCTAATGATTTGGCAGAAGACCTTAGGCGTTACATCGCTGGTGATCCAACCATCGCCTCAAACTCGGGTTTAATGGATCGAGTTGCGAGAGAACTACGGCGTGATCAACATCAAGGACACTTCAAAAAGTGGGGAGCATCGCTGATCGCAATTGGAGTCATCGTTTGCCTGAGTCATCTCGTAATGTTTTTACTGAACCAATGGGAAAACCCAACATGGCTTTCTTTCTGGCTTCCTCGAGCAATCATGCTGGCGATGATTACAGCAGTGATTATTTATGCAAGAAACGGATCACTGCTTCCGCGCAGTGCCGCGGAACGACCGGTCTACTCCATCTGGATCGCATATCTGCTGACGCTCGCAACGGTCAACCTACTTGCTGAAATTAGTGGTCAAAACGCCTACAACATGTTCGTGATTGCTGCGGCGTTAAGTGGATTTGGCTTTATCGCGATGTCAGGACATGTTTGGGGGGGATCTGCTTTGTATGGAGTCGCTTTTCTATTGGTTGCAATCGTGTCACATTTTGCCCCAACCTACAGCCCGCTTTTATTGGGATTCACATGGCTAATGAGCCTTTCTTCTTTAGCAATTCACTATAACCGGCGAGACAGAAGACCGATTGATCCGCCGACAAACACTCATTCAGGCGGGAAAATATAGATTTGGACTGCAAGAACCGATTCTTGGCCGTGGTTAAAAATTTGATTTCACTCAGATCGTTGGTGCCCTATGATAAGCGGGCACAAGTTGACTGTACTCGATCCACCGATTCGATTTCGTGCCGAACTACACTACTGAAACATGAACCTTGTATTTACTGTCTGATGATCCACGAGGCTCTTTGAGAGAATAATTCCATGAAAAATATCCATTCATTAAATCGACGACATTTTCTTGAGAGCACTGCTCTCGTTGCCGTTGCGGCATCGTCGCCTGCCATCGCGCAACCCACCGAAACACCTACCCCAGAAACGCTAGTAGGTGAGCTTTACGCGAGCCTTGCAGAAAAGCAGAAAAATGAAATTTGCTTTGACTGGAATCATCAGGACTCAAAACGTGGACTGTTACGTTCTTTCGTGGCGAATAACTGGAACATTACAAAAGCTGAAATCAACTCCGATTTCTACAACGATTCGCAGCGCGCGATCGTCCAGAAGATTTTCGAAGGAATCATTGCACCAGAATGGCATGAACGTTACTACCAACAGCTCGAAGATGATGCAGGTGGATTCGGCAACGAGCAATCAATTGCAATCTTCGGAAAACCAGGAGAGGGCAAGTTCGAAATGGTCATCACCGGTCGGCACATGACGCTGCGGTGTGATGGAAACTCCGCGGACCATGTCGCTTTCGGAGGTCCGATTTTTTATGGACACGCTCCGACTTTCAACGAGGATCCTCAGCACACCGACAATGTGTTTTGGCATCAAGCAACGGAAGCAAACAAGCTTTATCAAATGCTTGACCGACCACAGCGGGAAGCTTCGCTCGTGGCCAAGACCCCCAAAGAACAGTCGGTTGGCTTCCGAGGAAACAACGGAGGTTTGACCGGACTTCCTGTTTCCGAAATGTCTAATGACCAAAAAGAACACTTGCAAAAGGTCTTAGGACTTCTAACCGAAATGTATCGAACGAGTGATCGAGAAGAAGCGATGCAGTGTCTGAAAACCCAAGGCGGTCTCGATCAATGCACACTGTCGTTCTACAAAGATCAAGATCTCGGGAATGATGGTGTCTGGGATAATTGGCGAATCGAAGGGCCATCGTTTGTCTGGCATTATCGTGGAGCACCACATGTGCATGTATGGGTTAATGTAGCGGACAGTGCTGAGGTAAAAACTAACAGCTAGGCCAGGCTCACAGGTTTCAGCAATCGTAAACAACTCATCGTGGCATCATGGCCACGATGAGCGTACTGCCCCAGATCTTCACTGTCGTGCACTCCACCACCATTCTCTTTTCTGCAAATCTAGGTGAAATAGCACAGATTCCTTCGTAAGCTATCGACATATCGCCTTGATCAAAATTCCTTCAACACGGACGAGACCCGTGTCAATCGTGGCGTCGGACTCACCTTCAGATGCTTCTGTAACTTGAATCGTAGATGGATTCACTAGGTCAAATCGCGGGAAATCTCCGGTATCGATCCGATTGCAAGATTCTGTCTTGAAAATGAATTGGGTTTTAAGCATCCTCTAAGGACGAGAGAGAGTCACCTTCCCCCAAACCCCACCCACCCCGTGAGTCGTGCCATGCGTGGAGCAGCCTATATTGTGGCGGCTATTGCCGCTGTTGGAATTATGTTGGTCATTGCGAAAGGTCCTGCTGAAGAGCAGTCCGTGACCGATACCACATCAACCGTATCAGCCGCTGCGGAATCGATGGAAACGCTGACTCTTAGCGTTCCTGAAATGCACTGCCAATTCGCGTGCTTCCCGAAAGTGAAAGAGACACTTGAGCAAGTAGATGCGGTTGCAGAGGTAACACTGGCCGAACAAAAAGACGAGTTTGTTCTTGATAACAAGCAAGTCATCGTCAAATACAAAAGCGGTTTCAACCTGGATGAGGCACTCGGCCTTCTAGCTGACGCTGGATATGGCGAAACCGAACTCGTTCAGTAGCCCGGATATTCCTATTGAAGGATTATTTTTTGATTGATTGGTCGCCACCGTGCAGTCTCATCACCTGACTGAACGGTAACTAGTTATCGCGGCTATTAACCGGCTATCGCTCTCTACTTGCTCGCCACGACAGCTAGTCGAGTTGCTAACATAGCAAGGCGAGCGATACAGCCTCTTTGTTCCTCACAGTGAAATGTAATCTTGACCTCGAATTCGCTTGGACCGAAGTCTGGAGTTCTTCTCGTCGGACACGGTACGCGAGACGAGGTGGGTACGCGTCAGTTTTTTGAACTTCGCGATCAGCTTGATGCCGTTCTTGCTGGCACGCCCGTCCAAGCATCGCTACTGGAATTCCAAGAGCCAAGCATTGATCAGGGTTGGGACACACTAGTACGACAGGGGGTCAATCATATTCATGTTGCCCCACTACTGCTATTTGCCGCCGGACACGCCAAGCAGGATATCCCTCAAGCAATCCAAAACTGCCAACAGCGGACGCCCCACATTACCCACGACCAGTGCAGGCCGCTTTCTAGAAACCAAGCAATCATTGACTTGATATTAGAACGTGTAGAAAGCAACCACGTAGAAATCCAAACCGATTCAAGTCGCACGGCTTTGGTGATGACTGGTCGAGGAAGCTTTGACCCATGTGCAACGAGTGACATGCATCTGCTTCGGCATCTGATTGAAAGCCGAACAAATTTTGCAAAAGTCGTCACTGCTTTTTACGCAATGGCAAACCCGAAACTTCCTGAAGTGCTCGAGAAACTCGCAAGCAGTAATCACTTCGATGCAATCATGGTTCAGCCGCATCTTCTATTCGAAGGCCGACTCTATCAAGCAATTATCAAACAAGTCGAAACGGCCGCTACAAACCACCAGAAATTACAGTGGAGAGTGGGAAATTATCTTGGCCCAGAAGTTCGTGTGGCAGAGGCCATTGCAACACGAATTTCACAATCCAAAATCAAGTGATCGATGCACCCTAGCTCGTCACTCCAAATCAAGAGACAAATCAACCACTAGTCGGTCATCGAGCTGGGTAACGCGAGCATCTAGGCCATGCAGCCAACGAAGAATCGGAGCTTGATAACTATCGGGGTGCTCTTCGGGAGGAGTTTGTTGTCCCCACGCAGAACTCACCCAAGTGGTTACATCTCTATAGCTCGTTTGATACTCGCCACCCAGTGCACATTGAATTTTTGCATCCAAGATTTCTTCCGCGACTGCTGGCGCATTCTCCGGCTTGATTGGCATGCTGCGTGAAAGCAAATCTAGGTAATTTGCTCCTGCGAGGCTTGATTCACTGGCTCGCTGATACAACTGCTGATTCACCCAATATTTGAGCTGACTACCACCGAGATCGCCAATCTGCACTCGCAATTGAGCGGAACTATCAGAGTCTGTAGCAGCAAGATGAGACAAACTACTTTTTAGAACCTCTGGATGAAACGACACGACGCTGAACTCTCCGTCGTTGTAGCGATAAAGCCCCCCGACCAACTTGGTCATTCCCGGGCCAATTTGCCGTCCACGCCCCAAGCCGAGTGGCAATCGGTCCAGTGCTCCTGGCTGCGGCCATGCACCCAAATAGCCCGGTATTTGCTTCAGGGAAAAATAGGTTCTTAATACACCTGAGAACCGACTAGGGTCGGGAGGAATCGTATCTTTAATTGCTGCGAATAAATGAGTGGGTGGACCCAGCCAATCGGAGGCAACATTAGCCTGAACGGTCACAATATCGTCCGGAGCAAAAAGCATTTCGGTTCGCGTTGGGGGGCCGAGTTGTTTTGTTAACTCTCCGTATTTGCCTGGGTCCCACGGTGCTACCTCTGCGTGAATGGTAATTTTTTGCTTAACTGATTCGCCATCCGCAATTTGTCTTTGCACACCCACCATCACCGGATCGAAGTTCTCGAACCTTCCGGAGTAAGTCGCAGCAATTCGCTGGTACCAATCCGCTTCTTCTCTTGTGACCTCACTAAATTCGACATCACAAATTGGCAAGAAGGTGCCACGACCACCTCTCAAAGAATCTACAAACTGTTCTCCTACCTCGAACACGCCGCTACCATCGAATCGGTCACCAAATCTTGGTGGCAACAATTGCAGGTTGACGAGCTCATCGATACTAATTTCAACCTTTTGCTCTAGGTTCGATTCCAATCTACTTTCGATCGGACGAGAGGTAGAAGCATTCGCTCTTGCAAGAATGCGAGCAAGATGAACCATCACCAGATCGGCTTTTGCAAAAAGTCGTCGTCTCAGCTCAATCATGTATTGGGGCGAAACAAGTCCCTGAAACATCTCCGGAGAAAAATAAGCGAAAACAGTATCGTCTCGCGAGAGTGGCATATACCGGCGAGCGACAAGGAACGACTTCGATACTGCCAGTGATTTTTTGGTTTGAGCGACTTCAAAAAACCTCTCTAAAAGATGGCGACTATTGGTCACCAGCAAGTATTCTCCATCGACCGCCAAGAACGATCGCACTTTGCCGTCGGCTCGACTAAGAAATGAAACCTTTCTGCCGGCAACTTCGACATCCCGAAGCGCAACCTCTTCCTGTTCCGCCGCTATTTTTTGTCGGTCTGCTCGCATCGACGCGTGCAGTAGTGTCGGATTGGCCGACTGAAAGAGAACACCCAATGCGGCGCCATCACTCAAATAGAGATCTCTTCCAATGACCGCCTGATCTTGCACCAATGTCCCGCCGAGTACTCTCGACAACTGAGTCATCCGGAAAGCAAGTTGATTCTCAACTCTGCCGGATAGGTTTCTCTCAACACCGCGTAGTGTTACCAACTTCGAAATATCACCGCCATTCGCCTCTGATAAATCTTTGAACCAAAGATAATTACTGAACGATCCATATCGGATATAAAAACATTCAGGGGGAACACGACTCGCAATGCTCTCAACGTCCTTTGGCAAATTAGCAGGGTCGGTAACCTTCACTGGTTGCCAGATCGGCGCCTCGGGAAGTGCTTGTCCGACAATCGAAGAGTGATTTTGAATACCAGCTGCTGCCAAACGAAAAATTGAATCACTTACTTCTTCAGCACCACCAATTAGCTTCAACGTATCCACAACATGGTCGTCAACTTGGTCGGCCTCAAGGAACCAAGCAGGTAATGGCATTTGGTTTTGCCTTGCCAGTGTTGCCAACAGGTAACTCTCAACTACCGTTGGGTAATCAGCTCGATCTATCTGTGTCTGCATTTGCGCGAGATAGCCCTCCCACCAAAGGGCTAGTACTTCGCGCCTAGAGTCTGGGCTATGAAGCGGCTCAATCATCACCTCCCCAAGATTTCTCTTTTCATCACTCAGTTGAATTCGGAAAGGCTCTTTCCCCTCGAAAAGAAAAAAGACTCGACGGGAAATCGTCTGAAATCTTGTTGACTCATCACCGGATAGCTCACGAAACAATTCACCAACGCGTTCAAGCAAACGACCACCTCCCGCTGGTGGTAACTGGCGTTCTGATGGAGGGGCCACTTCGATGATTGAATCGTTGGCAACTGGGAACAGTACTCGCCCCCTAGACTTGTTCCCGAAGGAATGTGCCGACAAAGGAGCTTCATCACGGCCACTAACTGGATTGACAACAGGAATTTCAACCAATGCAACGCCGTATGGCTCGCCCATAATGGCACGGCTGATAATTTGCTGCGCCGAAAGCTGTTTCATTTCGCTTGAAAATAAAACGAGCAAAATAAAAATAGCGATACGCGATGTGCCGCTTATCAACTCGAACGCATGATTCAAAGACCATGATTTGGCCATCTGTAACATTACTTCAAAACCGGAGCATCTGGAGTCGTTCATGACCTCTGCCGTATTGGGTTAGGCTTTTCGTCTATTATCATTGCCTGTATCGGTAAATGCATACAGGGCAAAACCGAAATCGCAAGCGGAGGTTTCTGATAAGAAAGCCGAGCAGGTGGGGTCGTCATTTTTTGCTGCAACACAATAATGGGTGCAAGGTTGCTGGCCTTCAGTCAGATATCCTAAAAGAGCAGCAGGGAAAAGCCGAAAATCAAGAACTCCAATCTGAGCACAAAACAGAATACCCAGTCGACTTTTTACACCCGGAAACAGCCGCTTTTAACCAACCAACGGCGGTTCATTGCCTCTAATATCGCAACTCCATTACTCCTCACTGACTACGGAACAAAAGTGAACAGTCCCTCGCGAAGCGGCGTCTTTCAAGCAGGTGCAGATGAACGCATGGAAGCCTTTGGTGAAAGCATCAGCTTTGACCGTAGGCTCTACCGTCACGATGTGAAAGGTTCAATCGCACACGCTGAAATGCTTGCCACGGTCGGTTTACTGTCTGAGGAGGAGACGCGTCTGATCTGCGAGTCATTACGAGAGATACAACTTGATTTAGATGAGGGAAAACTCCCAATTCGTTTTGAGCTCGAAGATATCCACATGCACATCGAACAAGCGTTAATTGATCGAATCGGCGACACGGGAAGGAAACTACACACAGCACGTAGCCGAAACGACCAAGTCAGTACGGACATCCGGATGTGGGTCCGTGATGCGATTGACAAGCTGGATCATCAATTAAAAACCCTTCAAACAGCGTTTCTAAGTCGCTGCGAAAGTGACGCGGATGTAATCTTGCCCGCTTACACTCATCTGCAGCGAGCTCAACCGGTTCTAGCGCCTCATTATTGGCTTGCCTACATCGAAAAATTTTCGCGAGATCGTGAACGACTCGCAGACTGCAGACGTCGAGTGAATCGATGCAGTCTCGGAGTAGCAGCTGTTGCGGGAACCACGCTCCCGATTGATCGACAGCTTACGGCGGAAAAATTAGGTTTCGAAAGTGTGACTGCGAACAGCCTCGATACGAGCTCGGATCGTGACTTTATGATGGAAACCGCTTTTGTGCTTTCCGTCATCGCTTCGCATCTCAGCGGATGGGCTGAAGAGTGGATCCTTTGGTCGACCGTCGAATTCAATTTCATCAAACTTCCACAAACATTCTGCACCGGCAGCAGCATCATGCCGCAAAAGGTTAATCCGGATGCCCTGGAGTTAACCCGCGGGAAATCGGCTAGAGTCATGGGCAATTTGCAAACACTAATGCTTTTGGTGAAAAATTTGCCGATGGCCTACAACCGCGACCTTCAGGAAGACAAGCCACCTTTGTTTGATTCCTTTGACACTATTTTTGCCATGCTAGACATCGCCGCACCGATTGTTGCGGGCAGTCAATTGCAACGAGAATCCATCGCAAACCGGCTCGAGGAGGGTTACCTCGATGCGACGACGCTCATGGAATGGATGATCAAGAAAGGAATGCCGCAACGGAGAGCTCACCATTTAGTCGGTGCGATTGTAGGAGAGGCGATGGAAAAGAAAGTTGCCCTAAAGGATCTTTCACTGGATGCACTGCAAAAGCATGCACCAGAATTAGACGAAAGTGTTTACGAATGCCTAGGTACACAAAATGCAGTTGCCGCATTCGTGAGCTATGGCTCCACCGCGCCCGATCAGGTCAAAGCTCAAGTTGCCAGTTGGACGACAAAACTATCAAGTTGACGAAATCACTTTTGGGGGTTGCTGTAGCGTTCTCAATGCTGCACACCGTCACAGCTAAATAGCTAACTACGGGGCGACCCTCTATCAATCAATCACTGAAACCTGAGCCAACGCCCACAAGCAGATTTGCACAACGCCCCA
>Ga0181559_10001169_pt1 | contig 25581 bp, 25 predicted proteins | sample 011ome_21_FD_133752 | JGI IMG/M metagenome (GOLD analysis project Ga0181559, IMG submission 133752) | Coastal salt marsh microbial communities from the Groves Creek Marsh, Skidaway Island, Georgia - 011508AT metaG (megahit assembly) | ecosystem: Environmental > Aquatic > Marine > Intertidal...
CGCAGCCTTGAGGGCGCCACGGGCAAAAACCGCGCGATCAGTCGCCACATGGCGCAGGATGATCCGCTCACCTGCGGCGGCAAAGATCACATCATGTTCGCCCACGATGTCTCCGCCACGGATGGCAGCGAAGCCGATATCGCCGCGCTTGCGGGCGCCGGTGATCCCGTCGCGGCCACGGTCGGATACCTCGTCAAGCGAGACGCCCCGCCCTTCGGCGGCGGCCTCACCCAGCATAAGGGCCGTCCCCGACGGCGCATCGACCTTCTTGTTATGATGCGCCTCGACGATCTCGATATCGAAATCCTCGTCGAGCGCGGCGGCGACCTTCTTGGTCAACTGGGTCAGCAGGTTGACGCCAAGCGACATATTCCCGGCGCGAATAATCACAGCATGGCGCGCGGCGGCGTTGATGGCGGCAAGGTCGGTCCCGCTGAGGCCGGTGGTGCCGATCACATGAACGGCGCGGGCCTGCGCGGCGAGGCCGGCGAATTCCACGGTCGCGGCGGGGGCGGTGAAATCAATAACAGCCTGCGCCTTGGCAAAGGCTTCGATCGCATCATCGGTGACCATCACACCTAGCGGCGTGGCGCCCATCGCCTCGCCCACATCGCGCCCGACCCAAGCATGACCCTTGCGCTCGACCGCGCCGACCAAATGGCAGGTATCCGACTCGCCAATCGTGCGGATCAGCATCTGCCCCATACGCCCCGAGGCGCCTGTAACTACGATTCCCGGTGTCTGCGACATATGAGGTCTCCGCATTTTTCGGCTAGTCCCTGCCTGCACTCCAAAGCCTCGCTTGGCAAGAGGGCGGAACCGGCATATGTGCAGCGCATGGCAAAGAACCGGTTTTCCACGGGCTCCGGCCCCTCTCAGCGGCAGCTTCGCGTCGGCGAAGTGCTTCGCCGTGCGCTTTCCGATGTGTTGACGCGCGGCGATATCCACGATCCCGATCTGGCGCGGATATCGATCACCGTGGGCGAGGTGCGCTGCTCGCCCGATCTCAAGCAGGCGACAGCCTATGTCTTGCCGCTTGGCGGACACGGCAAAGACGAGGCCCTTGCCGCCCTTCGCCGCAACAAGTCCGAGATCCGGCATCTTGTGACCAAGGGCATTGTGCTCAAGTTTGCGCCTGATCTGCGGTTCGAAATCGACGAGACCTTCGACCGGATGGACGAAACCCGCCGCCTATTTGCGGACGAACACGTTCGGCAGGATCTCGACGACTGATGTATCGGCTTGCCGCCCTGCTGATGTTTCTGGCGGGACCGGCCCACGCCGTCACCTGCGAGCAAGTCACATGGCAGGACGCGCGTTTTTCCCTGTGCCGTGTCGATCCGGCGAAGGACGACCTTCGCCTCTTCCATTCAGGCGCGGATGGCTCCCCTCTCGGCGATTTCTCTCGCATCGAAGCAGAAACGGGCCGCAAACTGGCTTTTGCGATGAATGCGGGGATGTATCACGACGATCTGCGCCCCGTCGGCTATTACCTTGAGGAGGGCGAGCAGAAGATGTGGCTCGTGACCCAAGCCGGCCCCGGCAATTTCGGCCTTTTGCCCAATGGCGTCCTCTGCATTGGCACCGCCTCCGCGCGGGTTGTTGAAACCCTGGCTTTCAAGGCCGAGGCGCCCGATTGCATCTATGCGACCCAGTCTGGACCAATGCTGGTGATTGATGGTGAGCTGCATCCGAGGTTCCTGCCGACTGGAACCTCACGGCTCATCCGAAATGGCGTTGGCACGAGCGCCGATGGCACGGAGGCGGTCTTTGCCGTGTCGGATACGCCGGTGAATTTTCACCTCTTCGCCAGCTTCTTCCGCGATTACCTTGGCCTGCCGCAGGCGCTCTATTTCGATGGCCGCATCTCGCGCCTCTACGCCCCGTCACTGGGCCGGTCCGACATCGGTTTCCGAATGGGGCCGATGGTTGGCGTGCTAGAATAGGTTGACCGCGCCCGCCGCCTTCGGCTAGCAGCGCCACTCACGCAAACGGAGTGAACAATGGGCAAGCGCAAGGGCCGCGATATCTCGGGCTGGCTGATCGTCGACAAACCGGCGGGCATCACCTCGACGGCGGTCGTCAACAAGGTTCGTTGGGCTTTGGACGCCAAGAAAGCGGGCCATGCCGGCACGCTTGATCCCGAAGCGACCGGCGTTCTGGCCGTGGCGCTGGGCGAAGCGACCAAGACCGTTCCTTTCGTGAACGACAGCCTCAAAGCCTATGCCTTCATGGTCAAACTCGGCGAGGCCACCAACACCGATGATGCCGAGGGCGAGGTCATCGCCCGCTCGGACTCGCGCCCGACCGACGACGAGATCAAGGCCGCCCTTGGCGCCTTCGTCGGCGATATCATGCAGGTGCCACCCAAGTTCTCGGCGGTTAAGATCGACGGCGAGCGCGCCTACAAGCTCGCCCGCGACGACGAGGAATTCGAGATCGCCGCCCGCCCCCTTTGGGTTGAGGAATTGGTAATGACCGATCGGCCCGACGCCGATCACGTCGCCCTCGAGATGACCTGCGGCAAGGGCGGGTATGTTCGCGCCATTGCCCGCGATTTGGGCGCGGCGCTTGGTTGCTACGGCCATGTTAAGTGGCTGCGGCGCATCTGGTCGGGCCCGTTCCGCGCGGAAGACGGCATCAGCCTTGAGGACATCGACCGTCTGGCCCGCACGCCCGAGCTCGACGCGCAGCTTCTTCCGACCGAGGTGGGCCTCGCCGATCTGCCCGAGGTCCGCTGCCCGCCGGAAAGCATCGCCAAGCTGCGCAACGGCAATCCGGCGATGGTCCTCGCGCACGGGCTTGAATATGGCGACGAATGCTGGGCCAGCTTCGAAGGCCAGCCGGTGGCCGTCGGCAGCTATCGCGCGGGCGAATTGCACCCCAGCCGCGTTTTCAATCTCTAGAAACGCGCGGCGAATGCGGCTACCACCGCAGGGCCATGATCACGCGCGAATTCCTCAAGGGCGATGCCCATTCGACTGCCGTCTATTCGGATTGCGAGAGGTATCGCTATCTCCTGACCCGCGTTTGGGAACCGGCAGGGCGCAAGGCGCTTTTCGTCATGCTCAACCCCTCGACGGCGACCGAGGTGCAGAACGATCCTACCGTTGAACGCTGCGAGCGGCGAGCGAGAACCCTTGGCTTTGGCGCCTTCCGCGTCACCAATATCTTCGCTTGGCGCGATACCGACCCGCGCAAGATGCGCGCCGCCGCCGATCCTGTCGGGCCGGCGAATGACGAGGCGATCCGGGGCTCGGTGGGCTGGGCCTATCAGGTGATCTGTGCATGGGGCACCCACGGCACGCATCTGGATCGCGGACCTGCGGTCGAGGCACTCTTGCGGGCAACTGGCGCGCCGCTCTTCACGCTTGGCCTCACCAAAGACGGCCACCCCAAACATCCGCTCTATATCGGCTACGCCGAACAGCCCAAGGGATGGCCCGCCCGATGATCGAAGGCTTCGCGCAGGCCCAAGTCCTTTGTGGCGAGGTCAGCCTCTCCGTTCATCGCGGCGGTGCCGGAGAGCCGCTGATCTTGCTCCACGGTTATCCGCAGAACCATCACTGCTGGGAGCGTGTTGCGCCCGAGTTTGCCAAGCATTTCGACGTGATCGTTCCCGATCTGCGCGGTTATGGAGCTAGCGACGCGCCTGCCGACGACGACGGCCACACTGTTTATTCCAAACGGCAGATGGCGACAGATATCGTTGCCCTGATGGATGCCCTCGGCATTCCTTCGGCGCATATCCTCGGGCACGATCGCGGCGCGCGAGTGTCCTATCGCCTCGCCCTTGATCACCCCGCCCGCGTCCGCCGCCTTGGCATCATCGAGATCGTCCCTACGGGGGATTTCTGGGCCAATTGGAACGCCGATCTGGCGATGAATGCCTATCATTGGACATTCCTTGCCCAACCCTTTCCGGTTCCCGAAAACCTGATCGGCGCCGATCCGGAGGGCTATTTTCGATGGTCCCTTGCCGCGTGGACCCGCGCCAAGTCGCTTGCGGCCTTTTCGAAGGCGGCGCTTGGATCCTATCTCGCGCAGGGACGCGATCCCGCCCGTCTTCACGCCATGTGCGCCGACTACCGCGCCGGAGCGACGTTTGACCGCGCGCTCGACGAGGCCGACCGCGCTGCGGCTCGCAAGATCGCCGCGCCGGTCTATTTCCTCTGGTCCGATATCGGCTTTCCCTCGCAGACGCCCGATCCGCTCGATCTCTGGCGCGCTTGGGCCGACGACGTGCAAGGCAATTCCTGCACGGGCGCGGGGCATTTCGTGATGGAAGAGAACCCGCAGGCTGTTCTCGATGCCTTCTTGCCCTTCTTCGGCAAGGGCTGAGGCGCCAGAATCTCCTTTTCTTCAAAGGGAATTGCCTCTATAGGCACGCATCCGCACAGGGAATCCCGTCGCGGACCCCTCCATGGGCCCTGCTGGACGACATCCCGGCTTGCGCCATAACCCCTTGATCCGAAAGGAGACCCCGATGTCGATTACTGTGGAAGAAAAAGCCCGCCTGATGAAGGAATTCGCAACCAAGGAAGGCGACACCGGTTCGCCCGAAGTTCAGGTTGCAATCCTCACCTCGCGCATCGCGACCCTGACCGAGCACTTTAAGACCCACAAGAAGGACAACCACGGTCGCCGTGGCCTTCTGATGATGGTCGCCCAGCGCCGCAAGCTTCTTGACTATGTCAAAGGCAAGGACGAGGCCCGCTATCAGAGCCTGATCGAGCGCCTCGGCATCCGCCGCTAAGCGTTTCAGAACCGCGAAAACGATGCGCCCGCCCCGATAGAGGCGGGCGTTGTCGTTTCGGGGGTGCAGATCAGGCGTCGCTAGTCAGATCGGAAATCTTTGCGCCGGGCGCGTTCTTCTTGACCGACTCGATCCCGTTGTCGCGGGCTGATGCGCTGGAATAGCTCTCCGAAGTGCCGATGACTTGGCCGTTCGAGGCTTTGAGGTTGAACATCTCTTGGCCTGCCTTGTTGGCCTTGCGCTCGTAGCGTGCATCATTCGGCGCGTTTTTCTGGACCGAGGCGATGCCGTTCATTGCGCTCGCGCGGCGTTTGTAGCCCTCGCTCGCCAGAATGGGTTCGTCGTTACCGGCCTTAAGGCGGAACCGAAACTCGCCCGCCTTGTCTTTATAGAGCTCAAATTTCCCGGCCATAAACAACTCCCTTGTTAGCCATAAACACTATGCACCTACATTTGTCGGACAGGCGGTGGGTTCGGGCAACCCAAAACTCGAAGTTCTCGGCACTTTTGGCGTTATTTCGCGGAAAACTGCGTTCTTTCCAAATCCGGCAATCCCATGTATAGGCCGCCCATCTGTGACGTGAGCCCTGCCCTCGGGCGCATGCGAAGGATTGGGGGCGGCGGCAATGGGGCCGCCATTCAAACGGGAGACCCGGAAGGCCGGGAGCGCTCCCTAGAGGAAACGATAGATGTTCAACGAAGTTAAAAAATCAATCCAGTGGGGCGAGGAAACGCTGACACTGGAAACCGGCAAGGTTGCCCGTCAGGCTGACGGCACCGTGATTGCCACCCTTGGCGAAACCTCGGTCATGGCCAACGTGACCTACGCCAAAGAACCGAAGCCGGGCCAGGATTTCTTCCCGCTGACCGTTCACTACCAAGAGAAATACTATGCCGCTGGCAAGGTTCCGGGCGGCTTCTTCAAGCGCGAAGCGCGTCCGACCGAAAAGGAAACGCTGACTGCGCGCCTGATCGACCGTCCGATCCGCCCGCTTTTCGTCGATGGCTTCAAGAACGAAGTTCTTGTGATGTGCACCGTACTGAGCCACGACCTTGTTAACGATCCCGATATCGTTGCGATGATCGCAGCCTCGGCGGCGCTGACCATTTCGGGTGTGCCGTTCATGGGCCCGATCGCTGGCTGCCGCGTCGGCTTTGTCGATGGCGACTACGTGCTGGACCCGACCGTCGACGATATGCAGGGCCTTCGCAACGATCCCGAGCAGCGCCTCGACCTCGTTGTTGCCGGCACCAAAGACGCCGTGATGATGGTTGAATCGGAAGCCTACGAGCTGACCGAAGACGAGATGCTTGGTGCTGTTGTGTTCGCGCACGAGCAGATCCAGCCGGTCATCGACCTCATCATCTCGCTCGCCGAGACCTCGGCCAAAGAGCCCTTCGATTTCGCCTCGCCCGATTATTCGGAGCTTCTCGGCGTCGTCAAAGGCCTTGGCGAAGAGCAGATGCGCGCCGCCTATGCGATCCTCGACAAGCAACAGCGCGTTGCCGCCGTTTCTGCCGCGAAAGAGGCCATCAAGGCCGCTCTGACCGAAGAGCAGCTTGCCGATGCCAACCTTGGCACCGCGCTCAAGAAGCTCGAGTCGAGCGTTCTGCGCGGCTCGGTCGTGAAGGACAAGAAGCGTATCGACGGCCGCGCCCTCGATCAGGTTCGCTCGATCGTGTCGGAAACCGGCCTCCTGCCGCGGACCCACGGCTCGGCCCTCTTCACCCGCGGTGAGACGCAGGCTCTGGTCGTGACCACCCTCGGCACCGGCGACGACGAGCAGATCATCGACGCTCTGCACGGCAACTTCCGCTCGAACTTCCTGCTGCACTACAACTTCCCGCCCTATTCGGTTGGCGAAGTTGGCCGCGTGGGTTCGCCCGGCCGCCGCGAAATCGGCCACGGCAAACTTGCTTGGCGCGCGCTACAGGCGGTTCTTCCGGCTGCGACCGACTTCCCCTACACGATCCGCGTCGTGTCGGAGATCACCGAGTCCAACGGCTCTTCGTCGATGGCTTCGGTTTGCGGCGGTTCGCTGTCGATGATGGATGCGGGCGTTCCGCTCAAGGCTCCGGTGGCCGGCGTTGCCATGGGTCTGGTCCTTGAGGACGATGGGTCCTGGGCCGTTCTGACCGACATCCTTGGCGACGAGGATCACCTCGGCGACATGGACTTCAAGGTCGCTGGTACTTCCGAAGGCATCACCTCGCTGCAAATGGACATCAAGGTTGCCGGCATCACTCCGGAAATCATGAAGCAGGCTCTGGCTCAGGCCAAAGAGGGCCGGTTGCATATCCTTGGCGAGATGTCGAAAGCGCTGAGCAGCGCCAACGCCTTCTCTGTCCATGCACCGCGCATCGAGACCATGCAGATCCCGACCGACAAGATCCGTGAAGTGATCGGCTCGGGCGGCAAGGTCATCCGCGAGATCGTTGAGGTTTCGGGTGCCAAGGTCGACATCAACGACGACGGCATCATCAAGATCGCCTCGTCGAATGGCGAAGCCATCCAGAAGGCCTATGACATGATCTATTCGATCGTGGCCGAGCCGGAAGAAGGCAAGGTTTACAAGGGTAAGGTCGTCAAGCTGGTCGACTTTGGTGCCTTTGTTAACTTCTTTGGCAAGCGCGACGGCCTTGTGCACGTCAGCCAGATCGAGAACCGCCGTCTGAATCATCCTTCGGATGTTCTGAAGGAAGGTCAGGAAGTCTGGGTCAAGCTTCTGGGCTTTGACGATCGCGGCAAGGTCCGCCTGTCGATGAAGATTGTCGATCAGGAAACTGGCCTTGAGATCCCGAAAGAAGAAAAGGCCGACGCCGAGGAGTAATCCCCGCGCACGGCAAGAATTGGGCCCCGGCGGAAACGCTGGGGCTTTTTCGTTTCAGATGATCTCGTCTTCGTCGAAAAGGGGCTGCGCCTCAAGCTGTTCGGCAAGCGCACCAACCGCCGCCTCAGCCCTGGCCGGATCGGGCAGCTCTGCGATGTGAAACAGCGCGTCGCCCTCGTTGACCACCGGTAGGTTGGCCCGCCCAATGACGATGCCGCCCTCGGTCGCCACAACTTCGGTCTCATTCTCACCGAAGGGATCGGAGATCAGCCCGATCACATCCCCCGGAGCGACCTTGTCGCCCGATTGGCGGAACATCCGGATCAAGCCTCCGGCGGGCGCTCTGAGCCAAGACGACTTGCGGCACAAAGTCGGCCGGACCCGCGGCTTGGCGATGCCCTTGGCGCCAATCATCCCCATCTCGTGCATCACCCGCAGGATGCCCATGACGCCTGTGCGGGCGCCGTATTCGTCGAACCGTAGCCCCTCGCCTGCCTCGTAAAGCAGCATATCGACCCCCGCTTCGCCCGCAGCCAATCGAAGTGAGCCGTCACGTTTCTTGGACGTGATAATGACGGGCGCCCCAAAGATTTCGGCCATGTGGCGCATCCTGTCGCTGCCGGGGCTGATGCGAACTTGCGGCAGGTTGGTTCGGTGAATGGCGGCGGAATGCAGGTCGATGCCGAAGTCGGACCGCTCGACAATCTCGGCCAAAAAGATATGGGCAAGCCGGGCGGCAAGCGAGCCGCCAGCCGATCCGGGGAAGACACGGTTAAGATCGCGCCGGTCGGGCAGATAGCGGCTTTGGTTGAGAAACCCGAAAGTGTTGACGATCGGCACAGCCAGAAGCGTGCCTGCCATCCGGTCGAGCGCGGGCGTGCGCAAGAGCCGCCGCACAATTTCGACCCCGATCACTTCGTCGCCATGAATCGCGGCGGAGACAAACATCACCGGCCCCGGCTTTTTGCCGTGGATCACATGGACCGACATGGTGACGGGGGTGTGATCGGTGAGCGTACTGACCGGCAGGTCCACCGTCATACGCTGGCCGGGCGCAATGCGCCGCCCGGCGATCTCGAAGGGCTTGCGAATTTCGGGCATCAGCCTTTGCCCTTGGTCCGCGTGCTGTTGGGCCTAGCGTTCTTTTCAATGAACTCGATGATCTTGCCCGCAATGTCGATGCCGGTCGCGTTTTCGACGCCCTCAAGCCCCGGTGAGGAATTGACCTCCATCACCACAGGCCCATGATTGGAGCGCAGCATATCGACGCCGCAGACATTCAGACCCATGGCCTTGGCCGCGCGGATTGCGGTGGCACGTTCCTCGGGGCTGATCTTGATCGCCATGGCCGAGCCGCCGCGATGCAGGTTGGATCGGAATTCGCCGTCCGCGCCTGTGCGCTTCATCGCAGCCACGACCTTGCCGCCGACGACGAGGGCGCGGATATCCGTGCCGCCTGCTTCCTTGATGAATTCCTGCACCATGATGTTCACATCCGCCCCGCGGAACGCCTCGATCACCGATTTGGCGCTGCGCTCAGTATCAGCCAGAACCACGCCGATGCCCTGTGTGCCTTCTAAGAGTTTGACCACCACCGGAGCGCCGCCGGCAAGGCGGATCACTTCCTCGGTCTGTTTTGGATCGTGGGCAAATGTCGTCACCGGAAGGCCGATCCCGTCCCGCGCCAGAAGCTGCATAGAGCGCAGCTTGTCGCGGCTGCGGCCGATGCCGACGGATTCGTTCAGTGGATAGACCCCCATCATCTCAAACTGGCGCAGAACGGCGAGGCCATAAAAGGTCACGCTCGCGCCGATCCGTGGGATCACAGCGTCATAGAGCGGCAGCTTCTCGCCGTTGTAATAAACTTCGGGTCGGCGGCTCGCGATGTTCATGTAGCAGCGAAGGGTGTTGATGATGTCGAGCGTGTGGCCTCGCTCCTCGGCCGCCTCCTTGAGGCGCCGGTGGGAATAGAGGTTGGGATTGCGTGCCAGCATTGCAAGCTTCATCAGCTTTCCTTTCCAACAGGTGCGGCCAGAAATGAGCGGCCCGGATTTACGAGTATACGATGGCGCCGGATTGCCGTCCTGCCCAGAATGAGAGGCATCGACATGGCGGCGCGGTCGGCAAGAGAAACGTCGATGTTCCAGCTCCGGCCACCAAGGGTCAGGCGGGTTGCGATGACCAAGCGTTCCTCTGGAACGCCGCTGGTGTTCTTTATCTCGCGGCTGTCGACAAGCGGCGCTTCGCAATCGATCGCTTCGGCCAAACCCGCGTGAGGGACGTGAAACCGAACCCATTGGGCTCCGTCGCGTTCGAAATGGCGGATCCGAGTGGCATGAAGCGCCGATGTTCGCGCGCCAGTGTCGATCTTGGCAACGGCGGCATCGATGCCCAAATCCGGGAGAGCGACTGTCTCGCGCCAACCGATTACGACAGGTGCTGATGGTCGGCGGGAGGCCTTGGGCTTTTTCAAAGTCATTCCTACCTGTCGGGTCCAGTGCGCCCTTGCCGTCATCTTGCCGAGGCAGAGGCAAAAGAAAAGCCCCACAAGCGGGACAAGCGTTGATCGTTGGCCCGTTATTCTGTGGGCAGACGACGGGCGTAGCGCAAATGGCGCCGAATTATGGCCTGATTGAACCAAGCGCTCAGGCACAAAGTCGGAGACGTTGGGGCCAATGTCGGTTCTTCTTGATCCACCCCAAGACGGGCATTCTATAGCAAGCTCGACCGAAACGACACATCGCCTTGCAATAGGTTGGAGCCGGTGGCAGTGTGCGCAAAATTTGATCAAATTACCGGAGAGTCGCTATGATCGAAAAACGCGAGTTCTATATCAACGGCAAATGGGTCGCGCCGGCCAAAGCCCGCGACTGTGATGTGATCGATCCTTCGACCGAAGACGTTTGCGCCGTGATCAGCCTTGGCGATCAGGCCGACACCGATGCAGCCGTTGCTGCCGCCAAGGCCGCCTTTCCGGCTTGGGCCGCGACTGATCCGCAGGTGCGCCTCGGCTATGTAAAAGGCATTCTGGAACAGTATGAAAAACGCGCCGACGAGATGGCGCAGGTGATCTCGATCGAAATGGGCGCCCCGATCGACATGAGCCGCGACGATCAGGCCGAATGCCTGCCATGGCACCTCAAAAACTTCATCGCCGCTTTCGAGCATATGGAATGGGTCCGCCCACTCCGCCCCGACACGCCGAACGACATGATCGCGCTCGAGCCGATTGGCGTTGTTGGCTTGATCACCCCGTGGAACTGGCCGATGAATCAGGTCACGCTCAAGGTGATCCCGGCGCTTCTTGCTGGCTGCACCTGCATCCTCAAGCCGTCTGAAGAATCCCCGCTTTCGTCGATGTTGTTTGCCGAGTTCGTCCACGACGCTGGCGTGCCTGCTGGCGTGTTCAACCTTGTGAACGGCGACGGCATGGGCGTCGGAAGCCAGCTGTCCAGCCACACGGATGTCGAGATGATTTCCTTCACCGGCTCGACCCGTGCGGGCCGCGCGATTTCTGTGGCCGCTGCTGCAACGCTCAAGCGGGTGACGCTCGAATTGGGCGGCAAGGGTGCCAACCTGATTTTTGCCGATGCCGATCCCAACGCCGTGAAACGCGGCGTGCGGCATATGATGAACAACTCGGGCCAAAGCTGTAACGCGCCTTCGCGGATGCTGGTTGAGCGGTCGATCTACGATCAAACCGTCGAAGCCGCTGCCGAGATCGCCAGCTCGATCAAAGTCGGCCCTGCGAGCGAACATGGCCGTCACATCGGCCCCGTGGTCAACAAGCGCCAGTGGGAGCAGATTCAGGGTTATATCCAGAAGGGCATCGACGAAGGCGCACGGCTTGTCGCCGGTGGCCTCGGCCTGCCGGAGGGGATGAACAAAGGCTTCTATGTTCGCCCGACTGTCTTTGCCGATGTAAAGCCCGGCATGACCATCGAGCGCGAGGAAATCTTCGGGCCTGTCCTGTCGATCATTCCCTTCGACACCGAGGAAGAAGCTGTCCGCATTGCCAACGACACGCCCTATGGCTTGACCAACTATGTCCAGTCCGAAGACGGCGCACGGCGCAACCGGCTTGCCCGCCAGCTGCGGTCGGGCATGGTCGAGATGAACGGCAAGAGCCGCGCCGCGGGCGCGCCCTTTGGCGGCATCAAGGCCTCAGGCCGCGCCCGTGAAGGCGGCACTTGGGGCATTGAGGAGTTCCTCGAGGTCAAGGCCATCTCGGGCTGGGCCGCCGAGTAATTCAGCGCGGGCGCCCGCATAATATCGGGCGCCCCTGCCAATTCATTCGCGCACAGAAACGGTGCGCCGATGCCGGTTACACCGGACCGAAAAGCTCTTATGTTGGCTCTAACACAATGAGAGAGTTTTCATGCTGAGCCAAATCCAGGGCATTCACCACATCACCTCGCTGGCCTCGTCACCCACGGCCAACAACCGGTTCTTCACCGAGGCACTCGGGCTGCGGCGGGTCAAGACTACGGTGAATTTCGATGCACCCGAAGTCTATCACCTCTACTACGGCGATGAGGTCGGCACACCCGGGACAGTCATGACCTATTTCCCCCGCACGCGCTCTGCGCGCGGCACCTTCGGTGTCGGCGAGGTTGGCACTGTCTCGTTCGCCATTCCCGTCGGATCGGCAGACGCTTGGAGAAACCGCCTTGGCGAGTTTCGCGTGACGGGGATCACCAGCGACACATTGTTTGGCGATGCGCGTGTTCTCATTTCCGGTCCGGATGGCGAGAGCCTTGCTCTTGTCGAACGGGATGACGATCGCGCGCCTTGGACAGGCGGCGGCGTGAGCGAAGACATGGCGATCCGCGGATTTCATTCGGCCTCGATGCGCCTACGCGATGGTGGCGCTTCGGCCGAGCTTTTGCGGTTCATGGGCTATGAAGAGGCTGGCAGCGAAGGAGCCACAACACGCTTCGCCAAACCCAAAGGGAACAACGCAAACCTCATAGATATCGAGACGGTGGCGGGCGGAAAACGCGCCAAACAGGGAGCCGGATCGGTGCATCACATCGCTTTTTCAGTCGCGGATGCCGCCGCCCAGCGCGAGGTTCGCAAGGCGCTGATCGAGACGGGCTATCAGGTCACGCCGCAGATCGACCGCGACTATTTTCAGGCGATCTACTTCCGCAGCCCCGGCGGCATCCTTTTCGAGATTGCCACCGATGCGCCCGGATTTGATGCCGACGAGGATCGCGAAAGCCTTGGCTCGGCGTTGAAACTGCCGAAGCAGCACGAGCATCTGCGCGCCGAGCTTGAGGCCGAACTCGAGCCGCTCGACTGATCTAGAACGGCGCCTTGGCGGTAAACCGCACGCCAGCGCCGCCATCGGGATGCCGGAACTGCAGCGTTTCAGAATGCAGCATCATGCGTGGATAATCCCGCGCAGGTCCGGTCGCATAGAACGGATCGCCTAGGATCGGATGGCCGATCTCTTTCATATGAACCCGCAGCTGATGCGAGCGCCCCGTCTTGGGATAAAGCCGCACGCGGCTTTCGCCGCCGCCTGTTCGCACCACGCGATAATCGGTGATCGCAGGTTTTCCGTTTTCATGGTCGACGTGCTGCAACGGCCGGTTCGGCCAATCGACGATCAGGGGCAGGTCGATCGTGCCGGTCTTGGCCTCCATCTCGCCCCATACGCGGGCGACATAGGTTTTCTTCGTATAGCGCTTTTCGAATTGCAGCCCGAGGTGCCGCTGGGCGTGCGGCGTCAGGGCAAAGACCATGACGCCTGAGGTGTCGCGATCAAGCCGGTGCACGAGAAGCGCGGTGGGGAAAGCCGCCTCGATCCGTGCCATCAGGCAATCGGCCAGATGCTCGCCCTTGCCCGGAACCGACAGAAGGCCGGCCGGCTTGTCGACGATCAGGATCTCGTGGTCCTGATGCAGGATCACCAGCGGATCCTGCGGCGGATTATAGCCCTCGAGCGGCTCGCTCATCGGGCCCGCCGGAAGATGGAATAGAGATATATTGCCACCGACGCCCAGATGAGCGGGAAGGCAACCGCCCGCGCCGCGCCGAATGGCTCGCCGAAGATGAACACAGCGGTGAGGAAGATCAGCGTCGGCGCAATGTATTGCAGGATCGCGATGGTCGAGAGCCGCAGCCGCTTGGCCCCATTGGCATAGAGCATGAGCGGCCCAGCGGTGACAGCGCCAAGGCCGAGCAGCATGAGTGTATCGAAGCCCGTCGTGCCAAAGTGGCTCTCTCCCGAGAGCTGGAGTTTCGCCAGATAGACAAGGGCGAAGGGCAAAAGGATCATCACTTCAAGAAGAAAGCCCTGGTTGGGGCCAATGGGAAGGCGGCGCTTCAAGAGGGCGTAGGTGCCCCAAGTGAAGGTCATCCCAAGCGCGACCCACGGCGCCTTGCCCGCCGCAACGGTCAGCACGATCACGCCCAGCGCGGCAACACAAATGGCGACCCATTGCAAGCGCTTGAGCTTCTCACGCAGAACGATTGCGCCGAGGAGGACGCTAAAGAGCGGGTTGATGTAATAGCCCAGCGCCGCCTCGATCGCGTGGCCCGAGGTGATCGACCAGACATAGAGGCCCCAGTTGACCGAGATGAACGCTGCCGTCGCCGCGGCCATCAGGATCATCTTGGGCGAGGCAAGCGCAGTGCGGATATCCGAGGTGCGGCGCAGAAGGATCAGCACGACAAGCGCGAAAGGCACCGACCAGACGATACGGTGCGCCACAACCTCCGCTGGCGAGATATGCGCCAGCGCCTTCATGTAGAGCGGCAGAAACCCCCACAGGAAATACGCCGAAACCGCGAAGGCGAGGCCGGAGGGGGAATCTTCGTGTTCGGGGGCGCGGAGTGCGGCATCTGTCATGATGCCGCCTCCCTGCCTGAAACACCGCCCCGCCGCAAGCGGCCTTAGGCCTTGGTCCGCTCTGCCGCAGGATCATACATCGGCTTGAGAGAGACCTCGGCCCGAACCCGCGTGCCCATCACATCGACCTCGTAGGTCGAGCCGAGCACGTCCGCCGCGCTTTCGCCTTCGCAGGGGACGTAGGACATCCCGATCGCGCCGCCGAGATGGTGGCCGTAGGCGCCCGAGGAGACATAGCTCACGATCTTGCCATCCCGCAGGACCGGCTCGTTGTGATAGAGAAGCGGCTCGGGATCGGTGAGGCGCAGCTGCACCATCCGCTTCTTGAGGCCCACTTCCCTCTCCTTCAAAACCGCCGCTCGGCCAATGAAATCAGCCTTGTGCAGCCCCACGGCAAAGCCGAGGCCCGCCTCGAGCACATGGTCTTCCGAGGTGATATCGTGGCCGAAGTGGCGGAAGGCCTTTTCGATACGGCAGCAGTCCATGACGTGCATCCCGCAGAGCTTGAGCCCCATGCCCTCGCCGGCATCAAAGAGTGTCTCGAAGGCGTGGCCGGCCATGTCGGAGGAGACATAGATCTCCCAGCCCAACTCGCCCACATAGGACACGCGATGCACCCGTGCGAGGCCCATGCCCAGCTCGATGTTCTGCGCGGAGCCAAAGGGATTGACCGCGTTCGAGAAATCGTTGGGCGAGACCTTTTGCATCAGATCGCGCGCCTTCGGCCCCATGACCGCGAGCACAGCCTCACCTGCCGTCACATCGGTGATGACAACGTGCTCATCGCGCAGGTGGCGACGCATCCACGTCTCGTCGGCGAGCCGCGTGATGGCGGGGGTGACCACCAGATAGGCGGTTTCCGAAAGGCGGGTGACGGTCACATCGGCCTCGATCCCGCCGTTCTTGTTGAGGAACTGGGTATAGACGATCTTGCCCACCGGCACTGAGACATCGGCGCCACAGATGCGGTTGAGGAAGCTTTCGGCATCGCGCCCTTCAACCCGCAGCTTGCCGAAGGACGACATATCGTACATCCCAAGGCCCGTGCGGATCGCTTTGTGCTCCTCGGCGACGTTGTCGAAGAAATTCTGCCGCCGCCATGAATAGCGATATTCGCGCTCCTGCCCCTCGCGGGCGAACCAGTTGGCCCGCTCCCAGCCGCCAAGCTCGCCAAACACCGCGCCGCGCTCGGCCAGATGGTGGTGGAAGGGCGTGCGCCGCACGCCGCGCGCGGTGGCTTTCTGGCGATAGGGGAAGTGATCGGCGTAAAGGAGGCCAAGGGTCTCTTTCGAGCGCTCGAAGAGATACTTCTTATTGCCCTGAAACGGCTGCATCCGCGAGATGTTCACATCGCCAATGTCGAAGGGCTTCTCACCGGTATCCATCCACTGGCTCAAGACCATGCCCGCGCCACCCGCGGACTGGATGCCGATGGAATTGAAACCGGCGGCGACCCAGACGTTGTGCATCTCGGGCGCAAGGCCAAGGTGATAGGCGTCGTCGGGGGTAAAGCTTTCGGGGCCGTTGAAGAAGGTGTGGATACCGGCGGAGCCGAGGAGCGGGAAGCGGTTGACTGCCTTCTCGAGGATCGGCTCGAAGTGGTCGAAATCTTCGGGCAGCTGGTCGAACTCGAAACTCTCGGGGATGCCGTTCATGCCCCAAGGTTTGGCGCGCGGCTCGAACGCACCGACAAGCATCTTGCCCGCGTCTTCCTTGTAATAGGTGCACTCGTCGGTGACGCGCAGAACGGGCAGTTGCTTGAGCCCCTCGATCGGCTCGGTGACGATGTAGAAATGCTCGCAAGCGTGCAGCGGCACATTAACGCCCGCCATCCGGCCAACTTCATGTCCCCACATTCCGGCGCAATTGACGATCATCTCGCAAGCGATATGGCCTGTTGCGCCGTCATCATCCGCCCAATCAACGCCCGTCACGCGGCGGCCAACTTTGGCGATGCCGGTGACCTTGGTACGTTCGCGGACAATCGCGCCACCCATACGGGCGCCCTTGGCCATCGCCAGAGCGATGTTAGCCGGATCGCCCTGCCCGTCGGTCGGCAGCCAGACGCCGGCCTTGACCCCGTCGATATTGAGATGCTCGTAGCGGTTCTTGACCTCGGCGGGCGATATCTCCTCGACCGGCACACCAAAGGCCCGCGCCATGGCCGCGCTGCGGAACAGCTCTTCCTTGCGGTCCTCGGTCAACGCGACCGAGATCGAGCCAACCTGCCGCATCCCTGTGGCAACGCCCGTCTCGGCCTCGAGCCCGCGATAAAGCTCGGCCGAATAGCGCGCGAGGCGGGTCATATTGGCAGTTGCGCGCAGCTGGCCGATCAGGCCCGCAGCGTGCCATGTGGTGCCGCTGGTAAGCTGTTTGCGTTCAAGAAGGACAATGTCTTTCCAGCCAAGCTTGGTCAGGTGATAGGCCACCGAACAGCCGATAACGCCGCCACCGATAATGACAACGCGGGCGTGAGTGGGAAGGTCGCTCATGGGGTGATCTCCGGCGGTATGAGAACGAGTTTTCCAGGGAATGTCTTGCTCATGAAATCGGCCTGTGCAGCGCCGATGTCACGGAGCGGATAGGTTTTCGAAACCAGCGGGCGAACTTGCCCGGCGTTGATCTTTTCAACGAGCGCGGCAAAGACCTCGGGAGGCTGATATGTGCAGCCATGCAAGGTTATATCGCGCAGGTAGATGCGCCGAAGGTCGGCTTCGACGATGGGCCCGGCGATGGCGCCCGAAACAGCATAATGGCCGCCGGGCCGAAGCGCGTCGATCAGGCCCATCCAACCAGGGCCAGCGACAACGTCGATCACCATGTCGAAGCTGTCTTTCGGAAGGGTCCCGCCGCGCACGATAGTATGATCAGCTCCCGCTTGGTGGACAGACTGGGCTTTGGAGGCGCCGCATATTCCGGTAACGCGGGCCCCAAGGGCCTTGGCTAGCGCCACCGCGGCCAGCCCGACCCCACCTGAGGCGCCGGTAATCAAAACGTTCGAGCCTGAAACAACCCCCGCCCGTGACAGAAGATTGGCGGCGGTGCCAAAGGCACAGGGCATAGCGGCAAGCTCAACGTCGCTCAGCGGCGAGGCGGTCACGTCGTACAGCTGATCGACCGGGACACGGCAAAAATGAGCGAAAGCACCGTCATACTCAGACCCGATCGCGACGAATCCAAAGGGATTGTCTGCGGTCGGTCGCGCCTGATTGGTCGGGCAGATCACACGCGCACCAAGAGCGGGGCCCGCCGTATCTTCACCCAGCGCAACAACAAAGCCGCAAAGATCGCCGCCCTGAATACGCGGAAACTCCAGAGCGCCCGCCCATCCGCCGCTCTCGGCAACCTCGCCTTCTTCGGTCGGGCCGCTGACCTCGGAGGAATACCATCCTGTTCGGGTGTTGATGTCGGTGTTGTTCACCCCCGCCGCAGCGACGCGGATGAGAGCCTCACCGCGGCGGGGGCGCGGAACAGGAATGGAGTCGGACCAAACAAGCACCTCCGGGCCGCCGTGGGCGACCAGAGGAACTCCGCTCATTTGGTCCGGATGGGTCATCCTTCAATCTCGTGGCCCGCTGCGCGCAGGCGGCGGGCGACTTCGGTGATATGGGCAGGGCCCACCTCGCAGCAGCCGCCGACGATTGTGGCCCCCTGATCGACCCACCCCATGACGAAATTGGCGTAGTTTTCTGGTCCAAGGTCTCGGCGGGCGCTGAGGGCGTCGACGGTCGGGGATTCCTTGAGGAAATCCTTGGTGATCATGGTGAAGCCGTTGGCATAGGCGCCGAAGGGCAGGCCCGCTGTCTTGATAACATCAAGCGCCGCTTCCATTGCTTCGGGGGCCGAGCAATTGGCGAGAAGCGCATCCGCGCCGCCCTCTTGCGCGATGCGGACGACCTCGGCCACCGGCTCGCCCGAGCGCAGACGCGTGCCGTCTTCATCATCCACCGTCACCGAGAGCCAGACCGGCTTGCCCGCCGTCTTGGCCCCTTCGAGGATCGACCGCGCATGGGCCGCGGAGGCGACCGTTTCGCACAGAAGGAAATCGACGTGCGGCGCGAGCTTTTGCGCCACCTCGGCGTATTTCGCCACGGCCTCGTCATGCGGCGGGTGCACGTCGGGGCGATAGCTGGCGACCAGCGGCCCGATGGAGCCCGCGATCTTGCCATGCCCCGCTGCCTTGCGCGCGGCCTTGGCCTCTTCAACAGCGGCCTCGTGCAGCTCGTCAAACTTGCCGTCGATGCCGGTTTTCACCAGCCGGTCGTGGTGGATGCAGTAGGTGTTGGTCGTGGCGATGCCAGAGCCTGCCTTGAAGTAATCGCCGTGCACGGCCTCGACCATGCCCGGATGATCCATCATCACCTGCGTCGACCAGAGCGGTGTCGGGCGGTCACCGGCGCGATGGATAAGCTCTTGCCCCATGCCACCGTCGAGCAGCGTGATCTTCGTCATGCGCGGATCCTTTCGTTGTTGGCATCCCACAAGGGCTGGTCTTCCTGAACCACGGCGCGGCAGCGCTCGCCATAGATCTCGACCTCAATCTCGGTGCCCGGCACTGCAAGGTCGGCGCGCAACATACCGAGCGCGATCGAGGCATTGACGCGATAGCCCCAGCCGCCGCTTGTCGTCTCGCCGACGATCGTTCCGTCGTGCCAGAGGGTTGACATATAGGGCGCATCAGCCTCGCCCGCGTCGACGACGAGGGTTACAAAGCGCTTTTTGCTGCCCTGCTGTTTCTCGGCCAGAAGCGCCGCCTTTCCGGGGAAATCCTGTGGCTTGTCGAACTTGATGAACCGGTCGAGCCCGCCTTCGAGAAGGCTGTAGTCGGTCGACAGATCGCCCTTCCAAGCGCGATAGCCTTTCTCGAGGCGGAGAGAGTTGAGCGCCCACATCCCGAAGGGTTTGGCGCCGCCCGCCAGAAGCGCGTCGTAGATGGCAGGCAGATCTTCGTCGTCGGCGTGGATTTCCCAGCCGAGCTCGCCAGCGAAAGAGACGCGCAGGAGAAGAACGTGCTTGCCCGCGACCTTGGCGGTCTGACGCGAGAGCCACCCTTCGTGAAGATCGGCGTCCTCGGTGATCGGCTCGAGAAGCGCGCGCGTTTTCGGACCGGTGACGATCAGTGTGCCGGTGCCGACCGTGTCGTCAGTCAGCTCGATGCCGCTATCCTCGGGCAGGTTGGCCTTGAGGTATTCGAAGTCGTGCCACTGGGCGGAACCGGCGGTGATGAGGGTGAAAAGCTCTTCGTCATGCCGGATGATCGACATTTCGGTCAGGATGCGGCCGCGCTTGTCGGGGAAATAGGCAAGGTTCATCCGGCCCACTTTGGGCAGACCGCCCGAGATGAGACCGCGAAGCCATTCGGCGGCGCCATCGTTGCGCAGCGTGTAGCGCGAAAAGCCCGGCAGATCGAGAACGCCGACGCCATCGCGCACTGCCTCGCATTCCTCGCGGATACGCTCGGCCCACGGGCCTGCGCGGTTCCACGTCTGGGTGCTTTCCTCGCTCAGATCATCCCCCGGTTTGGCGAACCAGTTGGCGCGCTCCCAGCCGTTATAGGCGCCCATCTGGCCGCCAAGCTCTTTGATCTTGGCATCGAGGGGTGAATGTTTGCGGTCTTTACCGGCGGGCCAGCGGTGCCACGGGAAATGCATGGCGTATTCGTGGCCATAAATCTCCATACCCCTTTCCACGCAATAGTCGTGATCGGTGTAGTCGGTGAACCGGCGCGGATCGCAGGACCACATATCCCACTCGGTCTGCCCTTCGGTGATCCACTCTGCCAAGACCTTGCCGGCCCCGCCGCCTTGGGCAATGCCGAAGGTAAAGACGCAAGCCTCGAAGGCGTTGGGCACGCCCGGCATCGGGCCGATCAGGGGATTGCCGTCGGGGGCATAGGGGATCGGGCCGTTGATAACCCGCGCCACACCGGCTTCGGCCAGAAGCGGCACGCGCGCCATCGCGTCTTCGATATAATATTCCAGACGGTCGAGGTCGTCGGGATAAAGCTGGAACGAGAAATCGTCCGGCATCGGATCGCTCGGCGTCGCCCAGTGAGCGCGGCAGTTGCGCTCGTAAGGGCCAAGGTTGAAGCCGTTCTTTTCTTGGCGCAGGTAGTAGGACGTATCCACATCGCGCAGAAGCGGGAGCTTCTTGCCATAGCCTTCCGACCATTTCTTGATCTCGGGCACCTCTTCGAAAACCATATACTGGTGGCTCATCACCATCATCGGCACGGTGCGGCCGCCGAAGGGCTTGAACCACTCTCCAACGCGCTGGGCATAATAGCCCGCAGCGTTGACCACATATTCGCAGCGGATATCGCCCTTTTCGGTGTGGACGATCCATTCACCGTTTTCGCGGCTGACGCCGGTTGCGGGGGTAAAGCGCAGGATCGTCGCACCGAGATCGCGCGCACCTTTGGCCAGGGCTTGGGTCAGCTGGGCGGGGTCGATATCGCCGTCGGCCGGATCATAGAGCGCGCCTTTGAGGTCGTGGGTCTCGATGAAAGGATACTTGGCCTTGATCTCATCGGGCGAAAGGATGTCGATCTCCATCCCCTGATAAAGACCCATGCCCTTGGCCCGCTGAAACTCCTGCATCCGCTCTTGGGAATGGGCAAGGCGGATCGAGCCGGTGACGTGATAGTTCATCGGATAATCCACGGCCTCGCCCAGCCCGCGATAAAGCTCGGTCGAGTAGCGCTGCATATTCATCAGCGACCACGAGGTCGAAAAGGTCGGGACGTTGCCGGCGGCGTGCCATGTGCTGCCGGCGGTCAGCTCGTTTTTCTCAAGGAGAACACAGTCGCTCCAGCCCGCCTTGGCGAGGTGATAGAGCGAGGAGACCCCGACGACCCCGCCGCCAATGATCACAACCCGAGCTGTTGTCGGAAAATCTGCCATGTCTTTCTCCCTAGTCCTGTCTTTGCGGAAGCCCGTCCGCGAGTTCGTAATAATCGCCTTTGGAGCCAACGAAGATATGCCCCACAAGATGCGTTCCGGTCGGCCCGTCGATCGAACCGGGGGCTACTTCAATCTCGTCTTTGCCAATTGGCTTGAAGAAGAGCGAGGCGCCACATTCTTTGCAGAACCCGCGCTCGGCCCAATCCGAGGAGCGATACCATTTCAGGCCGCGATCCTCGGTGAAGCGGAAATCTTCGTTGGCAACCGAGAAGGCCGACCAATAGTGCCCGCCCGTTTTGCGGCAGGCGGTGCAATGGCAGGCGCGATAGCTCGGCGGGATCTTGTCGACCTCGAACGCCACGGCGCCACACAGGCAGCTTCCTTTCATGTCAGGCCCTCCCTGATGCGAAATTGGCGGAGCCCAGAAGCGCCCCGTAGATGATGAAACAGATAGCCATCCCTCGCCGCACCCAAGCATGGCCGACAGCGCCCAGCGCCGCGCGGCCCAGAAGCGCGCCGAGTGCGGTATAGGTCGCATAGCTGAGGCTCGTGAGCGTCAGCGCGGTTGGCACGATCACCCACATTTGCTGGCTGATGGGCACGTCGGGCTGAACAAACTGGCTAAAGGCGGCAAGATAGCCGGCGACGCTTTTGGGGTTGATCGTCGCAATGGCGAGGGCGCGACCATAGATCGAATGGGCGTGGCTGGTCCCCCGCTTGAGCGGCTTTGCGGCGTTGATCCAGCCGCGAATGCCAAGCCAGATCAGGACCCCAGCGCCGAGATATTGAAGGAGCGAGAAGGCCGTGGGCGAGGCTTTGATCAGCGCAGTGATGCCTAGCGCCGAGAGCGCCAGAAACAGGCTTGCCTGCATCAGGATCGCCAGAACGCCCCAGAGCGAGCGGGCAAAGCCGTGGGTCATGCCGTTGTTGATGCAATTCACGGCATTGGGGCCCGGCGTGGTCACGAAAACCAGCCAGAAGAGCGCGAATATGGTCCATGCCTCAAAGCTCATGGGCCACCCCTAATAGACCGGCGGCGCGATCACCCAGATCGCGACGGCAGGTTCGTCATAGGGGTTTTCCCAGCGGTGGGGCTCGCCTCGGATGCGGAAGCTGTCACCAGGGCCGACAGTGAAACGGGCGCCGCCGATCTCGAGATTGAGTCGGCCCGCGACCATAAAGGCCACCTCTTGCGTCGGGCGCGTTACCGTCTCGCCGATGCTGGAGCGGGGCGCGAAGGTGGAATGGACCATCTCGAAATCGTCAGTGAGATCGGGCGAGAGGAGCTCTTCGACCAACCCGCCATCGCCCGATCCGATCGAGCGCCGCGCGCCTTTACGAACGATCAGCCCCGCTTCCTCGGCGGGAGCGCCGGGTTGCCCGAACAGGATCGAGATCGGAACCTTGAAATAACGCGCCATGCGGCGCAGATCGTCGACGGACGGAGCCGAGAGATCGCGTTCGACCTGACTGATCCAGCCGACCGAGCGGCCGAGTTTGCCGGCAAGCTCTTGAAGCGTAATTCCACGCGCCTTGCGCAGGGCGCGGATATCCGCGCCCAGAGTAGGTGCCGTGGCGAGAGACTCGTGTTTCATGGCCTGCGTGAAAAATCTGGTTTGAATTTCACGATGCCACGCGGCCGTGAAATTTCAAAGCAGAATTTCACGCGATCTTCAGCGCCCGAAAACATCTCGCAATATGCGGCTCAGACCCATGTCGTCGGCCTCGTCAAAGGCATCCGGCTGATCGCTGTCGATATCGAAAACACCCAACAGCGAGCCGTCCTTGCGCCAGACCGGCAAAACGATCTCGGAGCGGGTCGAACTGGAACAGGCGATATGGCCGGGGAAGGCCTCGACATCCGGCACGAGCTGAGTCTGCCCCGACCGCGCCGCCGCGCCGCAGACGCCGCGCGCGAAGGGGATCACAAGGCAACCATGCCCGCCCTGATAGGGGCCGATCTTGAGAAGCTCGGGCGCGACCACGCGATAAAAGCCGGTCCAATCGAAGCGGCTATCGGCGTTGTGAACCTCGGAGACCACCGTCGCCATAAGGGCAACCTCATCGGTTTCGCCTTCAGTCAGTGCGGCGATGGTCTTGGAAAGCTCGGTGTAGTCGACCCGCATCCTAGTCCCTTTCGATCGCAATCGCCGTGCCTTCGCCGCCGCCGATACAGATTGCGGCAATGCCCCGCTTGGCCCCGCGTGCCTCCATTGCGTGCAGGAGCGTCACGATAATCCGAGCGCCCGAAGCCCCGATCGGGTGGCCGAGCGCACAGGCGCCGCCGTTGACGTTAATTTTGTCGCGCGGCACGCCCATCTCGCGCATGAAGGCCATGGGTACCACGGCGAAAGCTTCGTTGACCTCCCAAAGATCAACATCACCCACCGACCAGCCGAGCCGATCCAAAAGCTTTCGCGCGGCGGGAACAGGGGCGGTAGTGAACCAGCCCGGCTCTTGCGCATGGCTCTGATGACCGCGGATCACGGCGCGAACAGTCATCCCGGCGGCTTCGGCGGCATCGCGCGAGGCGACGATCAGTGCCGCCGCGCCATCCGAGATCGAAGACGAGTTGGCGGCGGTGACGGTCCCGTCCTTGCGGAACGCAGGCTTGAGCGTCGGGATCTTCTCCGGCCTTGATTTGCCCGGCTGTTCGTCCTCGGCAACAGTCGCCTCGCCCGCCCGGCTACGGACCCTAACCGGCGCGACCTCGGCGGCGAAGGCGCCCGACTCAATGGCTTTCAGAGCACTGGTCAGCGATCCGAGCGCGTAGCTATCCTGCTCTTCGCGGGTGAACTGGAACTTTTCGGCGCAATCCTCGGCGAATGTGCCCATGAGGCGGCCCTTGTCATAGGCGTCTTCCAGACCATCGAGGAACATCGAATCCTGCACCTGTTGATGCCCGATCCGCGCGCCACCGCGCATCTTAGGCAAAAGATAGGGTGCGTTGGTCATGCTCTCCATACCGCCCGCAGCGATCACGCTTGCGCCGCCCAAAGCGATCTGGTCGTGCGCCATCATCACTGCCTTCATCCCCGAGCCGCACATCTTGTTGAGCGTCGTCGCGGGCACATCTTGGCCCAGGCCAGCTGCAAACCCCGCTTGCCGCGCCGGAGCCTGCCCTTGGCCCGCAGGAAGGACACAGCCCATCAGCACCTCGTCGACGGTTACGACGCCGGCACGATCCATCGCCGCACGAATCGCCGCACCGCCAAGTTCGGCGGCGGGAAGATCGGACAAAGCTCCTTGAAATCCGCCCATTGGCGTGCGGGCCGCGGCCACAATTACGACATCATGCATCAGGCATCCTCCTGTTTCCATTCAGGATACGCTTTCGCGCGTCAGGCGCAATTGGATGCAATTGCCGCAAAAGGGTCTGAATGAGTCCGTGATGCTGCCGGAATGGAATCAGAGATTAGCGCTGTAGCTGCAAAGGCTTCCCTCGGCATCGCGCACGTTATTAGCCCCCACCCAGTTGTGCGATGTCGAGGACTTTGCTGCTCCGCCCGTGGGCGGTCAGTTCATCTGGAAATGTAGCGGATAGTGGCCGTCTTCGAATGCGCCAAAGAGATCGGGCAGATCCGGGTGCTGCACCGGTTCTCCTGAGTAATCCGCGACCAGATTCTGCTCGGAAACATAAGCCACATAGAAGCTTTGGTCGTTTTCGGCGAGCAAATGATAGAACGGTTGGTCCTTGGCGGGGCGGCTCTCCTCGGGGATCGCCTCGTACCATTCGTCGGTATTGCTGAAGATCGCGTCTACATCGAAAACGACACCGCGAAACGGATGTTTCCGGTGACGAACGATCTGGCCAAGATGGTATTTTGCGCGTGTCTTCAGCATCATCAGGTGTCCCCCACCACATTTTATACCAATTTTTGATACAAAAAGTCCACGATTCACCCGTGATTCGAATGGAAACAGTCTGTGGAATCATGCCCGACAAAGCGGAGCAGGGCTTTTGCCCGCGTTTGCCCGTTTTCAGACGTCGGCCTTTCGGCTAGACTGAAAAAAAAGAAAAGCGAGAGGCAGATGAGCAGACCCTTTCTCGCGCTGATACTTGTGGCCGTTCTGGGCAGCTGTGGCGCCCGCAACGGCTCGGCGCCGCGCAATCTCGACAACGCCTGCACGATCCTAATGGATCGTGCCGATTTCGTCCGCGCCTTCCGGGATGCCGACCGCAAATGGGGGACTGAGCCTCATGTGCTGATGGCGATGATTTATCAGGAAAGC
>Ga0181559_10001170_pt1 | contig 25580 bp, 22 predicted proteins | sample 011ome_21_FD_133752 | JGI IMG/M metagenome (GOLD analysis project Ga0181559, IMG submission 133752) | Coastal salt marsh microbial communities from the Groves Creek Marsh, Skidaway Island, Georgia - 011508AT metaG (megahit assembly) | ecosystem: Environmental > Aquatic > Marine > Intertidal...
GCTCTTTAGTGATACCTATCTGAGTACCGCTGAGCGGTGGCGGCTGGGGAACTATCAGCTGTCGCGGCAGGATGAATCCGACGGTCTTGAGGTCACTCTGCACGGTCCACGGGGTGAAGTGGCGTTGCAGGGGCAGGGAAATGGAGTGGTCGACGCCTTTGTACAGGCGATGGATGCTTTCACCGGACGACACATCGTTTTGGTAGAGTATTCTGAGCATACCTTGGGACAGAGCGCTGACGCGGAGGCTGTGTGTTACGTGCAATTGAACATCGATGGCGAGCGGCCCTGCGGTGTCGGCCGCAGCCACGATATTGTGCAGGCCTCGCTCGCGGCGATTCTTTCAGCACTCGATGGGCGCGGACTGGTCCTGGCCGAGGCCGCCTGATTACGCTTTTTAATGCTCGTGCGTTGAGGGGTGTCGCCTTATGATGCTCGGGCGCCACAGTTGTGGCTCAACCACAGTGGGACAACGTATTGGGGGTGAGCGCTCTGTCACGGTGGGCTCGCGGGCAGGCCGGGTATTGGCATGGTGTGTCCTGTTGCTTGCACTCGGCGGATGCTCCGCCACGCAATTTATCTACAACCGCGTGGACATCCTCGTACGCTGGTACCTCGATGACTATGTAACGCTCGATCGCGATCAGCGCCAGCGTTTTGACGTGAGGTTGGACGCATTTCTGGAATGGCACCGTCGAGAAGAGCTCCCGGCTTATGTTGAACTGCTCGATGACGCATTGCAGATTCTTGACGATGGCGTGCCCCTTGATGCCACACGTCACATGGCCGAACGCATTGAATCAGCCGCTATCCGTTTTCAAGACCCCTTTCTAGAGCTGTTGCTCAGCACCGGTGAGGACCTGCGTCCCGAGCAGCGCGCTGAGTTCGTTAAGAATCTGATGGCCAGACAGGAGGAGTTCGAGGCCGATCGATTAGCCCGTAGCGATGTTGAATACCGCGAGGATCTGGAGGCGCGATTTGAAAAACAGCTCAGTCGTTATATGGGCCCACTGGCCAATGAGCAAACGGACCGCATCGCGCTTGGCGTGAATGCCATGACACGTCTGGATCGATTTTGGTTGGAGGATCGCCGCGTCTGGATTGAGGCGCTATCCGATATTCTTCTTACGGCTAACCCGAATTGGCCTGAGCAGGTGCGCGAGCTGATCGCTCAGCGTGACGAGGCACTGCTACCGGCCTACCGCGAAGGGATTGATCACAACGGCGAAGTTATTTTGCAGCTTTCCCGGGATGTTCTGCTGGCGCGCACTGACAAACAGGACCTTAAATTACGCGGCAAGCTGCAGTCTTTGCGCGATGACCTTGCCGCGCTCACAGAGCAGGGTGCGGTGGTGCCGGGGGAGTCGGGCCCGGACAAGGTAGCGCCATCTGTTAGCGGCTGAGGGGCAAGCCCGTTATCTCTCGATCAGCGCTTGGTCGCGAATGGCGCCCTTGTCAGCGCTCGTTACCATGCTGGCGTAGACCTTGAGTGCGGTAGAGACCTGTCGGGGTCGATCCTCCGCTGGTTGCCACGCGCGGTCACGTTGCTCCATTGCCGCACGGCGCTGGTCCAGCGTCGCGTCGTCGACTTTCACATTGATGGTTCTGGCGGGGATATCAATCTCGATAAGATCGCCCGACTCAATCAATGCAATAGCGCCGCCACCTGCGGCTTCCGGGGAGACATGGCCAATGGACAAACCGGAGGTGCCTCCTGAGAATCGGCCATCGGTAATCAACGCACAGGCTTTACCGAGCCCCTTTGATTTCAGGTAGCTGGTGGGATAAAGCATCTCCTGCATGCCGGGTCCACCACGGGGACCCTCGTAGCGAACAACAACTACATCCCCAGCCTGCACTCTGTCTGCCAGAATATCGGCAACCGCCGCCTCCTGACTCTCACAAATATGGGCCGGTCCAGTAAAGCACAACGACTCGTCGTCGACACCGGCGGTCTTAACCACACAGCCTTGCTCCGCGATGTTACCGAACAGGACGGCCAGCCCACCCTCTTGGGAGTAAGCATGCGCCATTTCTCGCACACAGCCGCCTTCGCGGTCGGTATCGAGACTGGGCCACCGCAGGTTTTGGCTGAATGCCTGTTGGGTAGGGATGCCGGCCGGCCCTGCGGCATAAAGCGTCCGCACTGCCTCGTCCTCCGTTTGTATGATGTCCCAGAGGGACAAAGCTTCCCCCAGGCTGGCGCAGTGCACCGTCGGGCAGTCGAGGTGTAACAGACCACCTCTGCCGAGCTCACCCAAGATGGCCATGACGCCGCCGGCCCGGTGCACGTCCTCCATGTGGTAAAGGGGCGTGCTGGGTGCGACCTTGCACAATTGTGGCACCTTGCGCGATAGCTCATCGATGGCTGCCATGTCAAAGTCAACGCCCGCCTCTTGCGCGGCCGCCAACAAATGCAGAATCGTATTAGTAGAGCCCCCCATTGCAATATCGAGGCTCATGGCATTTTCGAAGGCGCGGCGACTGGCAATTTCACGCGGTAGCGCAGTGGCATCTTCCTGCTCGTACCAACGTCGGGCAAGATCCACTATCAGGCGGCCCGCTCTCAAGAATAACTGCTCGCGGTCCGCGTGCGTCGCCAACAGCGAGCCATTACCCGGAAGACTGAGGCCCAGTGCTTCAGTGAGGCAGTTCATTGAGTTGGCCGTGAACATGCCCGAGCAGGAACCACAGGTGGGGCAGGCTGAGCGCTCATAGGCTTCAACCGTGGCATCGTCGGCATTGCTGTCCGCTGCAATGACCATCGCGTCGACCAGATCGAGCTTGTGTTCCGAGAGTGCGGTCTTGCCCGCCTCCATGGGCCCACCCGAGACGAAGACGACGGGAATGTTGAGGCGCATGGCGGCATTCAGCATGCCCGGTGTGATCTTGTCGCAGTTAGAAATACACACCATCGCATCGGCGCAGTGTGCATTCACCATGTATTCAACCGAGTCGGCGATGAGGTCGCGGGAGGGCAAGCTGTAGAGCATGCCGTCGTGGCCCATGGCGATTCCATCATCTACGGCAATGGTATTGAATTCTTTGGCGACGCCACCGGCGGCTTCGATCTCTCGGGCTACGAGTTGACCCAAGTCCTTGAGATGCACGTGACCGGGAACAAACTGCGTGAAAGAATTTACCACCGCAATAATCGGTTTTTCGAAATCCTCATCTTGCATGCCTGTGGCGCGCCAGAGCGCGCGAGCCCCGGCCATATTGCGTCCAGCGGTAGAAGTGCGGGATCGATAGTCAGGCATCGAACTCTCCGGGCGGCGTGAAAAAAGGGGCGCTAGCTTAACACTGGCTGGCCTTGGGGGTCAGACTGCCTTTAACAGCACCGCTGCGTTGCGTTGCCAATTATACAAACGCTGTTTTTCTTCAGGGAGTTGTTCCTGAGTGCCGGCGGTGAAGCCCTGCTCGAGGAACCAGTGGGTGCTTTGAGTCGTTAGCGCAAAAACATGGGTCAACGCCTCAGCGCTGGCTTGCGCGAGTAATTCCTGCAAAAGCTGCTCAGCGCGTCCGGCACCGCGGTAGTCTGGGTGAGTCGCGACGCAGGCGATTTCACCGATGTTTGCGTCGTGATGGGGGTATAGCGCCGCGCAAGCGATAACGCGCCCGTCGCGCTCCAGAATCGTGAAATGATGAATTTCCTCTTCCAAACGCTCCCTGGAGCGCTTCACCAAGGCGCCACTGTCTTCTAGGGGGCGGATCAATTCAACAATACTGGCGATATCGTCGATATCTGCCGATCGCGCCTGCTCATAGGGATTTTGCGCAATCAGCGTGCCCGCGCCATCGTGGGTGAACAGCTCCTCCAGCAGCGCACCCTCCCGTTCAAAGCTGATCAGGTGGCTACGCTTTACCCCTTGACTGCAGGCACGACAGGCGGTGTCGCGTAGCCGTCTTTGTTCCGGCTCGGTGATGTCTAACAGCGCTGCATCGGCAACGGTGGATTGTCTGATTAAGCCGCCGTCGGCATCCGTGAGGCCCGCCTGGTAGTCGAGAAAAATTAACTTGTCCGCGCCAATCGCCACCGCCACAGCCTCAGCGATCTCGCTCGCACTGACGCTGAACAGCTCGCCAGCAGGGGAGTACCCCAGGGGGGAGATAAGGGCAATGGCGTCATGATCCAAAATCCCGTTGATCGCGCTGGAGTCAATGCGCCTCACTTTGCCGCTATGGAGGTAGTCCACGCCCTCGCAAATGCCCAGCGGCCGGGCGGTCACCAGATTGCCGCTCATTACCCGAATTCTGGCGCCGCGCAGCGGTGTGTTGGGCAGCCCCATTGAAATGAGCTGTTCAAGTTTAAGGCGATGTTGCGAGGCTACTTCGCCGGCCAAGGCAAGGGTCGCGTCGTCCGTAATCCGAATCCCATTGTGAAATGACTCGGGCTGACCCCGTATCTTCAGGGCCTCGTCTATAGCTGCTCTGGTGGCGTGAACCAATACCAGCCGTACCCCAAGGGAATGCAGTAGCGCCAAATCATGGATCAGCGAAGTAAGCGTCGATGCGTTCAGACACCCGTTGCCCAGATAAACCACAAAGGTGCAGCCACGGTGCGCCTTGATGTAGGGGGCCGTGTAGCGAAACCACTCGATGTTGTGCTGGGTGGCTGTCATGGGGCGTCTTGATCTCTGTCAGTGGCGCTGTATACATGGCGAACCATGCCGGGGTCGCGCATCCTACCTGAGAGATGACCCGATGAAAAAGGAAAAAAATGACAGCGGTATAGGGGTTTTGGTCGTCCATAGCGAGCAGGGCCTGATGCCGATGCGCCGGGTGCGCTGCCATGACGAGATGGTGTATGGGCATTGAAATTCGCCCATTTGCCAGCTAACGGGTAAGGGCCGTCGTCGCATCGGTTATACGCCTCATCCAGCTCACTGAGCATGAAGCCCTATTCTTGCCATTGGTGCAGCCCGCCCCAAGACTGGACTCGGGCGGTATGGTCGATATTGCATTTGTGGTGCAATACCTCGCGCTCGCTCAGGCTCGGGGGCTCCTGACGCTGGTAGAGTGGTCAGCTGGTGGGTGCCCGCTACCAAGGCTTGGGCAACACCCGTTGATATCAGCGGGCGCAGTTAAGGCCTTGGCTTAGACTGAACTCGCTTATTGTGGTTCGAACTGCAGACTGGCGCTGAGAGGGGTTTCCCCTGACGTCGAATAGGCCGCCGACGGTAACGGGCGACAGCAAGTGGTAGCAAAACAGAGGCCGTATTGCCGAGACCTCAAGCAAGGTAGAATTCAAACACTTTGAGTCAACGATCAAGACAGACGCAGCAAAGGAATCCCTATGGACCTCTCTAAACTCTCAGGCCACATTTGGCTAGACGGCGAAATGGTGCCCTGGCAAGAAGCGCGGGTTCATGTTCTTACCCACACGTTTCATTACGGCTTAGGCGTTTTTGAAGGGGTTCGCGCCTATAAGACCCCTGACGGTACGAGCATTTTTCGGCTTAAAGAGCACACGGACCGACTCTTTCGGTCTGCTCATATCCTGAGAATGGCGATGCCCTTTGATAAAGACACCCTCAACGCTGCGCAGCGCGCTGTCGTTCGCGAAAACGCATTGGATGAGGCTTATATCCGGCCCATGTGTTTTTTGGGTTCCGAGGGGATGGGATTGCGTGCTGATAATTTAAAAACTCACGTTATGGTCGCTTCGTGGCCTTGGCCGTCTTACATGGATCCTGAGGCAAGAGATCGTGGCATTCGCATAGCCACCTCCAGCTATACCCGTCACCACGTCAACATCACCATGTGCAAGGCCAAAGCCAATGGCAATTACATCAACTCCATTCTCGCGTTGCGCGAGGCAATGGATGCGGGCTTTGAGGAAGCACTACTACTTGATAACGAGGGTTATGTGGCGGAGGGGAGTGGCGAGAATTTCTTTTTGGTTCGCGATGGCGTGCTCTACACCCCCGAGCTTACCTCCTGTCTTGAGGGCATCACCAGGGACAGTATTCTGCGCATAGCGGCTGATCAGGGTCTTACGGTGAGGGAAAAACGGATCACGCGCGATGAGGTTTATGTAGCGGATGAGGCATTTTTCACGGGTACCGCAGCAGAAGTGGTGCCGATTCGTGAACTGGACAACCGCACGATCGGAAGTGGCGCCCGTGGCCCGGTCACCGAGACCCTGCAGCGGATTTATTTTGAGGCAGTACGGGGCGCCCAGTCCGGGTACGCTCACTGGTTGGCACCCGTCGCACCATAAATTGATGTTGCTTTAAGCCGGCGTTTTGTCGGGCGTTGGCGAAGGGCGGGTGATGGTGTCACCGTCTCCCGTTCATTTTGGGTAAGCCCTCCGATGGGCGCCACATCGGCATAGGAGTGATGCAAATGGAAAGTCTCCCCAGTGGCATTCAGTACCGGCACTGGCCGGTGACAGACGCCAAGGCGTGCGTGTTGTTGGTGCATGGCTTGGCCGAACACACCGGACGCTATCATCGGTTGGCGTCGCGGTTTAATGACGCCGATATTGCAGTAGTTGGCCCTGATCATATTGGCCACGGTGCCTCTCCCGGTGTAAGAGCCCACGTTCGCCGGTTCTCGGAGTATCTTGAACCGCTGACGGCGTTACGCACGCTCATCGAGGAGTGGTATCCGGGGACCCCGGTGTTTTTGTTGGGTCACAGTATGGGCGGATTGATTTCCGCTCATGCACTGCTGGACGCGCAACAACTGTATCGAGGGGCGATGTTCTCGGGTCCGGCGTTTACGGCGGTTAACCCCGTGTCAGCGCTTGTTATCTGGATAGGGCGGCTGTTGCGTTACGTGTTGCCCAAGATGGGCATGCTGGCGCTCAATGCCGACGAAGTCAGCAGAGATCCCGCTGTGGTGGCAGATTACATTGCCGACCCGCTTGTCTATAACGGCAAGATCACCACGTCTCTGGGACTCGAGATTCTTGATGCCATGGAGGCTGCGATTGCGCGAGCAGGGGAGATCACGCTGCCGGTTTATATTGCCCATGGTGACGCTGATGTGATGGCGGGGCCGGAGGGCTCCAGCGTCTTCTTCGAGTCTCTTGGGAGTGTGGACAAGTCTCTGGATTTTTGGCCTGGGCTGTACCACGAAATTTTTCACGAGCCGGAGTCAGAAGAGGTCATGGCGCGTTACGTGACATGGCTGGAGTCTCGTTTGTGAAATTTTCGCGAGCGCTGGTCCTCGGGGCTGGCGGTCAGCTAGGGCGCGCCTTGACTGACGCTGCTCCCGCACAAATTTCGGTGACAGGGCTGACCAGAGCTGAATGCGACATCGCGAATCGTGAGGCCGTCGCAGGCTGCTTAAATCAACTGAATCCCCAAGTAGTTATCAATGCCGCCGCCTATACCGCGGTAGACGACGCCGAGGACAACCCCGATCTGGCATTCGCCACTAATGCCGATGGTCCTGGTTATTTGGCGGCCGCCTGCGCACGAGCCAGCGTGCGACTGCTTCACGTCTCCACCGATTTTGTTTTTGATGGCGGGGCGGGTTCACCCTATCCAACCGATGCCACACCGGTACCGCTGGGTGTCTATGGCGACAGCAAGTTGCGCGGTGAAGATCGTATTCAGGCGAGCGGCGCAGACCACGTGATTTTGCGCACCAGCTGGGTCTATGCCGCAACTGGTCGCAATTTTGTCCTGACGATGCTGCGCCTGATGCAAGAGCGCCCTGTTGTTCGTGTTGTGAATGACCAGATAGGCGCCCCGACGATGGCCGCTGGCCTTGCCGGGATTTGTTGGTCTCTGGTGCTAAATGTGGAGGCCCAGGGCATCTTCCACTGGTCTGATGCTGGCGAGATCACCTGGTACGAATTTGCCTGCGGCATTCGCGACGACGCTATATCGCTGGGACTGCTGACCGAGCCCGTCATTGTTGAACCGATTACGACTGCCGCATTTCCTACCAAAGCAAAACGACCCCCCTACAGCGTGTTGGATGCACGTGACACCGCCGCTGTGCTGGGGGTAGCCCAACGCCCCTGGCGCGAGGCACTGCGGGACATGCTAGGGTCTCTTTCAGAACAGGGGGGTATCACGCAGTGACGCAGGCTTTGATGGTGACCGGTGGCGCGGGCTTTATCGGGGTGAACTTTGTTTATCACTGGGTCGCTGCACATCCTGACGACACCGTGGTGGTGTTGGATGCACTCACCTACGCAGGTAATCGAGCCAGTCTGGCGCCGCTGGAACAAGCGGGGCGCGTTCACTTTGTTGAGGGCGACATCTGTGACGCGCCGCTGGTCGACGGCGTTATGGTGGAGCATCAGATCGACACCATTGTGCATTTTGCCGCCGAGAGTCACGTCGACCGATCAATTATCGGACCCGATGCGTTTATACATACCAATCTCGAAGGGACGCATACGCTACTGGCTGCCGCGCGACGCGCTTGGCTATCTGGTTCGGGTCGCGAGCACCGGTTCCACCATGTGTCTACTGACGAGGTCTACGGTTCCCTGTTACCGAGCGAAGCGCCTTTTAGCGAGACCCATCGCTACGAACCCAACTCGCCTTACTCCGCTAGCAAAGCGGGCAGCGACCATCTCGTTCGTGCTTACCAACACACCTACGGTTTACAAGTTACCACCAGCAATTGCTCTAACAACTACGGGCCGTACCATTTTCCAGAGAAGCTGATTCCGCTGTGTCTGACACGGATTCTTGATGGTGGCCGACTTCCGGTGTACGGCGATGGCAGTAATATCCGCGATTGGCTTTATGTTGAGGATCACGCTCGAGGCATTGCGCTGATTCTGGAATCTGATGTTGCAGGAGAGACTTACAACATCGGTGGCCATAATGAGTGGGCCAATATCGATATCGTGAAACATCTCTGCCGAGTCATGGACGCGCAATTTGAGCAGCATCCGCAATTGACGGATCGTTACCCGCTAGCGCCGCAATCCCATGGGGCCAGTGCCGAATCGCTGATCGAATTTGTTACCGATCGGGCGGGCCATGATTGGCGCTACGCCATCGACGCAACCAAGATCGAGCGCGAACTCGGCTTTACGCCGCAAGAGACGTTCGAGACAGGGCTCGCCAAGACAGTCGATTGGTATTTGAACAACGAGCCGTGGTGGCGTCCACTACTCAAATGAGTGATTGAGCCACGGTCGCTTTAAGAAAGCGCTGCATAGCTTTACCCATCTCCCGGGGACAGTTCGACCACCCTGTGTTGCACAGCGTAGGCCAAGGCGTCCTCAACTCAATCCGGAGTAGAGCGGTAGGGCGGACCATTGAAGACCGTTGCGATCTTTGTCCGAGAGCTTGGGGGCGTTGCCGGGGTCCAACGGCCACTCGACCCCTACCGTGGGGTCGTCCCACGCCAGTGAGAGTTCGCTCTGTGGGTGATAGTAATCTGTGCATTTGTAAAGAAAATCGGCCGAGGGCGTCATCACCAGAAAGCCGTGGGCGCAACCCGGGGGAACCCAGAGTTGCTCCTGGCTCTCTGCGGTCAATATGACGCCATGCCACTGGCCGCAGGTTGGGGAATCGGCGCGGCAATCTACGACCACATCAAACACCGCCCCTGATGTCACCCTGACCAGCTTTCCCTGCGGCTTTTCAGTCTGCAGATGCAGGCCGCGCAAAATACCCTGGGCAGAGCGGCTGTGGTTGTCCTGAACAAAGGGCAGGTCAATACCCGCTTCTGCGTAGCGGGCGGCATGCCAGGTCTCGAGGAAAAATCCGCGGGCATCTCCGTGGACGGCGGGCCTAATCAGGCTGACGCCGGCGAGGGAGGTGGGTTCAATCTGCATCGAAAAGCGGGCCGTCGTTGCTGATCAGGGTCTCGAGATAGGCGCCGTAGCCACTTTTTATCAGCGGGGCGGCCAGAGCCAGCACTTGATCGGCACTGATATAGCCCAATCGGTAAGCGATCTCCTCGAGGCAAGCCACTTTGAGTCCTTGCCGTTCCTCAATCACCCGGATGAAATTGCCGGCATCCAACAAGGACTGATGAGTGCCGGTATCCAGCCACGCCATTCCTTGAGCCATCACCTCGACCTGAAGGCTGCCGTGGTCGAGGTAGTGTCGGTTGACGTCAGTGATCTCGAGTTCGCCCCGGGCGGAGGGAGTGATGTTTTTAGCGACACTAACCACTGCGTTGTCGTAAAAATACAAACCTGTGACGGCGTAGTTCGATCGCGGCTGTTGGGGTTTTTCCTCGATCCCAACGGCGCGGCCCTCATGATCAAACTCCACCACGCCATAGCGCTCGGGATCCTGAACATAATAAGCGAAAACCGAAGCTCCCTCGGTGCGTGCTGCCGCGCGGCGGAGTTTGCTGGTCAGACCGGACCCGTAGAAGATGTTATCTCCCAGAATAAGACAGACCGGGTTGTTGCCAATAAAGGCTTCTCCCAGCAAGAATGCCTGTGCCAGTCCATCGGGGCTGGGTTGCAGGGTGTATTGAATGTTAATCCCCCATTGGCTGCCATCACCCAGCAGGTCTGCATAGGCGAGCTGATCCCTGGGGGTGGTAATGATCAACACATCTTTGATGCCCGATTGCATCAGAGTGGCCAGCGGGTAATAAATCATGGGTTTATCGAAGACGGGCATCAATTGCTTGCTCACCGTCGTCGTCAGCGGATGCAAGCGGGTACCTGATCCGCCGGCGAGAATAATGCCCTTGTAATGAGTGTGCACGGCAGTATCAAATCACTGACTTCATGAGCATCCAGTTTATCCTTCGATGGCGGGGTTGGCGACCCGGGGGTACAATGATGCCTGCTATTAGTCCTTAGTCCCCGACCGTTGATCAAAAATATGGCACTATGACTGCCATAAGTTGTCTTTTCCTCGGAGTTGAGTATCAACGCACCCTGTCCCTCTGTCGGTATCGACCCGGATGTGCCTCGCGCTGCTGGCGACGGGTCATTGCGCATTGCGTTACTGGGTTACCGCTCTGCCCCTTTTTCAGGTGGGCAAGGGGTGTATCTCCGCTATCTCAGTGAGGCTCTGCAAGAGTTGGGCCATCGTGTCACGGTCATCTCGGGGCCGCCCTATCCCAATCTGGTTCCGGGCGTAAAGCTGGTGAAGCTGCCCAGCCTGGACCTTTACTCGCGAGACCTCTGGTCGGTCAGTCGTGAGGAGCTGGTAAACCGCCTGGGCGGAGTCGAGTGGGTGAGCAAGCTCACGGGTGGATTTGCTGAACCCTGGACCTTTGGTGAAAGGGCCCGGAATTGGGTGTTGGCAAACGCGGGGCTCTTTGACGTGGTTCACGATAACCAGACCCTTGCCCCGGGTGTGCTCGACCTCCAGAGGGCGGGGCTCCCCGTCGTCACGACGATTCATCATCCGATTACGCGCGATTTACGGATGGCGCTCTCAGAGGAGCGCGTCTGGTGGCGGCGTCTGTTGATTCGTCGCTGGCATTCGTTTTTGGGGATGCAAAAAAAAGTGGCATCGCAGTTGGATCACATTGTGACGGTATCGTCAGCTTCGGCCATTGATATCGCCACGGATTTTGGCGTGCTGCCCAGCGCTATCACTATTGTCCCCAATGGCGTGGATACGGCACTTTTCCGGCCACTGCATGCAGTAACGCGGAAAGCGAATCAGCTGATAGCGACGGCGTCGGCGGATGCGCCGCTGAAAGGGCTTCCGGTGTTGTTGCGGGCTTTTCATTCGCTACGTGAATCGCGCTCGGACCTTCGTCTGGTCCTCATCGCCAGACCGCGGTCTGGCGGCGAGACCGAGGCTCTGATCGACGCGCTTGGACTGGCCGAACAAATTGAATTTGTGAGCGACGCCAGCCATGAAGACATCAATCGTTTGTATGCTGAGAGCACCGTGGCGGTTGTTCCCTCGCTGTATGAGGGTTTTGGTTTGCCGGCGGTCGAAGCCATGGCAGCGGGTATTCCGCTGGTGTCGAGCGATGGTGGCGCGTTGTCGGAAGTGGTCTCCGATGGCGGTTTAAGGGTGCCTGCTGGAGACAGCAGAGCGCTTGCCAACGCCGTGCATGACGTGCTCTCCCAACCAGCGCTTGCCGCGGATCTGGCCGCTCGAGGCTTGATGCGAGCGAAGACCCATTTTTGCTGGTCAGTGTGTGCCGGGCAGATGGTTGATCTGTACCGTGCCTGTATTGATCAATGCTGACCGTCGATCTGAAGCGGTTGGGATTGGCGCCGGGACAGCTTTGCCTCGATATTGGGTGTGGAGAGGGGCGCCACTCGCTTGCAGCATACGCTTCTCCTGAAGTGTACGCCCTTGGGCTTGATCTCTCGGAGCGGGATCTTGCCACCGCCGTCGGTCGTATTGCCGATATGCAACCGCATTCTCCCCAGGGGGAAATTGCGTTCGCAGCGGGAGATGCCACGCAGCTACCGATTGCCGACGAAAAAGTGGATGTAGTGATTGCCAGCGAAATTCTCGAGCACATTCCCAACTATCTCGAGGTACTCAGGGAAGCGATGCGCGTATTGAAGCCGGGGGGTCGCTTTTGCATCAGCGTCCCCAGGCAATGGCCAGAGTGGGTATGCTGGCAACTGAGCGCAGATTACCGGACAACACCGGGGGGTCACATCCGCATATTCGATGCGACTCACCTGCGTCGAGAAATTGAGCGCTATGGGTTTTCATTTTGCGGTCGAGGCAATGCGCATGCGCTCCATGTCCCTTACTGGTGGCTCAAGTGCCTCTTTTGGCGCCGGCCGCGTGAACCGTGGGCGTTGAGGGCCTATCACAAACTGTTGGTTTGGGATCTGATGCGGCGCCCGTGGCTGACACGGGCCATTGATGCACTATTGAACCCAATTATGGGTAAGAGCGTGGTGATGTATTTTTCCAAGCCAGCACGCGGCGGCGATCCTTCGTGAATGCGCCGTTTTCCCGCTTAGACGTTTTCCCGGCGCAGTGGCTTCGCCCGACCGTTGAGTTTTTGCTGGCCTGTCAGCGTCCCTCGGGAGAAATTCCCTGGTTTGATGGAGGACACACCGACCCATGGGACCATGCTGAGGCCGCCATGGGGTTGAGTATTGCCGGGGAGTTTGAGGCGGCGGAGCGCGCCTATCACTGGCTGGCAGACACTCAGCTCGACGATGGCAGTTGGTGGGCCTGTTACCGCGATGGCTGCCCTGACCCCACCGTACGGCGTCGCGAAACCAATTATGTGGCGTATGTGGCGACCGGTGTCTGGCACCACTTTAAAATTACCGGGAATCAGCAGTTTCTTGAACGTCTATTCCCCACCGTAGCCCAGGCGCTGGATTTTGTGCTGGCCTATCAGGGGCCCGATGGAGAGATTGACTGGGCGGTAGATCCGACCGGTACCGCTTTGGGGGATGCGCTGGTCACGGGGTGCAGCTCTATCTACAAATCGTTGGAGTGCGGGGTGCGCATCGGTGAGCACTTGGCCGCGCCCACGGCACAATGGCGTGAGGCCAGAGTGCGGTTGGGCAAGGCATTACGTGGTCGTCCCGATCGATTCGACCGCACTTGGGAAACCAAGTCGCGGTACGCCATGGATTGGTTTTATCCCATTTTGGCGGGTGTTGTGGGGGGGGCTGCTGCCCGTCAGCGGCTGGATCAGCGATGGCAGGAATTTGTAGAGCCCGGAATTGGTTGCCGCTGTGAGAACCATCAGCCGTGGGCCACGGTTGCGGAATCCTGTGAGTTGGTGCTCGCTTTGCTGGCGGTGGAGCGCCGTCAGCAGGCGATGGAGTTGTTTCGCTGGCTACTTCAGTGGCGCGATGCAGACGGCGCCTGGTGGACCGGATACCAGTTTGAGGAATCGGTGCTGTGGCCCTTGGAAAAACCTACCTGGACCGCGGGTGCGGTGTTGCTGGCGATTGATGCGCTCACGGGCCATACCGCGGCCAGTGACCTGTTTTTGGGATGCTCGCTCAGTGACGGCGAATCTTAAGCTGGCGAAGACGCAGCGGCCGCGCGCCTCATTCAACCCGCGATTCTCCTGAGGCCTCTAAGGCTGCCCATGCCGTCGATCGGTTCAAATAATCCCGACGCTTGTGCCAGGCGCCAAATAGTAAAGGGGGCCTGGCCTCCTTCTGCTGGATCTGGAAAGACATCGTGTATGGCGAGGATCCCCCCCGGCATCACTCTTGGTGCCCAGGCTCGAAAGTCAGTCAAGGCAGTAGCGAGGCTGTGACCGCCGTCGATAAATACCATGCCCAACTGGCCCGACCAGGTGCGCGCAAAGTGGGCACTTCCGCTGACGACAGCAATCACCTCATTTTCGAGGCCGGCTAGCTGAATGTTGCGACGAAATATCGATAGGGTATCCACTTCGCCGTAGGGATTGACGAGGTCCTTGTCGTGGTGGCTCTCCCCGGGTTGGTGTTCCTCCGAGCCACAGTGATGATCGACTGCGAAGACCGACCCGTGCTTTTCTTTTGCGGCCTGTGCGAGCCAAATAGTTGACCGGCCGCAGTAGCTGCCGATCTCAAGAATCGGCCCCATCGCGGCCGTCTCGAGAGCCCACTCGTAGAGTTTTAGGCCCTCCGCGTCAGGTAAAAAGCCTTTTACGTCGTCCCGTGGCGGCTGGGGCATCGTTAACCGATTTTCGACACAGCAGGCGCACTACCGATGCGAGCGGGCCCACCGGCGTAGGGCAGGGGCCAGCGGGCGGGCGTGCACCCGTTGCTGAGTTGCTTTATGTGGGCGCGACAACCTGTGGCTGGCAGGATCAATAACCGTCTCGCGCTTATTCGCTTCCAGATGCTGTTGGGGCAGGAGGGGCCAATAAAAACCCTTCCAGTCTGGCGATATCCTCAGGTGAGAGGGTGCCAGCGACTTCCTTGAGGCGCAGCGAATTGATGACGAAGTCGTAGCGGCTGTTGGCGTAATCCCGCTGTGCGCCGAACAGTTTGTTTTGTGCATTCAGGACATCGACGATATTTCGCGTTCCGACCTCGTATCCCGCCTGAGTGGCATCGAGCGCGCTCTGACTGGAGACAATAGATTGTTTGCGCGCCATCACCCGTGACACGTCAGACATAACGGTCATGTGTAATGAGCGGGCCTGGGTCACGGTCGTCCGAGTGAGGTTGATTCGGCTTTCCCGAGCAGCATTGAATTGCTCAGCGGCTCTGCGCCGATTGGCGCTGATGGCGCCGCCCGCGAAAAGCGGCACGTCGAGGCGGATCTGCCAAGTCTCGTTGTTCTGTTCCGAGTCTGGATCAAAAAGGAACGGACTATTGCGATCCTGCACGATGGTACCCGTCGTCTCGGTATCCTGATACCGGTAACTTGCCGTGACTTTCGGGGCATGCCCCATCTTGAAAGCCGTCGCGTTTTGTCGGGCAGCTTCCTCTGCGAATCGAGCAGCGGCGAGCTGATTATTGTTCTCGAGTGCAAAATCCACCCACTCGCTGCGATCAGCAGGTTCCGGCGGCCTGGGATCAAACGATTCTCCCAATACATAGAGCGGCCCCGGTGTTTGGCCAGTGAGTACGGACAGATTCTCTTTTGCAACCGCGACATTGTTCTCATCGACAATGCGCGTCACCTGAGCGAAGTCTCGCGCTGCCTCGGCCTCGTAGACGTCGGTAATGGCGATAAGGCCTACCTCAAAGCGCTGCCGTGTTTGTTCGAGCTGCCGCTCAAGAGCCCGCTCCTGTGCCTGAGACGCGCGGAGGTTGTCTTGCGCACGCAACACGCCAAAGTAGGATTGAACCACCCGCACAATGAGATCTTGTTGTGCCGCAGAGAGGGTTGCCCGCGCCTGCTGCGTTGTCTCTTTTCCGGCCCGCCAGCTAAACCAAGCGGATAGATCAAATAGTGTTTGGGAGAGGCTGACGTCGTAGCCGTCGGTGTCGGTATCACGGACTGAGGTGACATCAATGGTATTCAAGCCGCCACCCTCATCCACAAATAAGTTGGGAGACGTTGTTTCCGTCTCCGAATCGGTGACGGTGTAACCTGCCCGCGCCTGCGGTAAGAGCGGCGCCAAGGCAAGCTTTTCAAGCTCAATGTCCGCATTGTATTGCGCCACTCTGGATTTGAGCAGCGCGTCGTTTTCCAGCGCCAATTCGTATATATCTACCAGCGTATCGGCTAGCGTCGGCGCGCTGAGCATGCTGCACAGTGCAAGATTAAACCACAGGGGTGGGGCGTAAGGTTTTGAGCGGGTATTTCGCATGGAACCAAGATTCTCGGTCAAATGAGGGCCCGAAGTTTACCACTCTGATCAGTCCTTTGGCCGAGGAAAGACCACAACTTTTTGCTTGTTCGCGCAGCGGTCAGCGCTTGCTACACTCTGACCCATGGTGAACAAAGTGACCAACAGTCGTGCTCGTCGCCGGGGTCGTGGGGGATACCAAGTCGACCTCTCGGATCTCCATGCACAATGTGAAGCCAATTACCATCGGCTGATGCGTCTCTTTCCTGAATATGAGCAGCAGAGCGAGTGTGTTTTTGCTGCAGGAGATGTGTCCATCGCGCTAGAGGTGACCGCGCGCGACCGTTACACCACCGACATGCGGTTGCGATATCAGGGTTCGACCCCCGGTTTGCCAAAAACCAGTTACTTTGACTTGCGGCTTTACCATGATGCGCGCATGGCGGAGGTGGTCCAGTGCAGTACTTCTCGTCGCTTTGAGGCCCGCTACCGGTATCCCAATCCCCTGATGTTGCAACGGGATGAGAAGTTTCAGCAAAACCGTTTTGCCGCCGAGTTAATGGAGTTTTGCCTGAGCTTTGGCAGATCCCTGGAAACTACGTTGTCGAACGCCAATACCAGGCGCCCATGACCGATCTCAGCGGCGAGGCCACCCTCAGCACGGCATCGGTGAGCCGGGTGATACAGCTCTCCGATACGCACCTGATGAGCGATCCGGGTGGAATCCTTGTCGGTATTGATACGGACCGTTCACTGGCTGCAGTTTGCCGCGTGATAGATCAGCAGCCGGCCATTGATGCGTTGCTCCTGACAGGTGATTTGGCCGGAGACGAGGCCGAAACTGCCTACATCCGGTTGCGGGATCAATTAGCTCTATTGGGCGTCCCCAGTTTTTGGTTGCCCGGTAACCACGACGCGCCAATCAGAAACAGCGCGCTTTTCGCCACGCACTTCAAGCGGCATATTCGCTGCCCCCACTGGGATATTTTAATGCTCAATACCCAGCGTCCGGGGGAGGTCGCGGGTTGGCTCTCTGAAGATGAGCTGACCTTGCTCAGGGCGGCGGTAATGGGGAGTCAATCCACACAAAGGCCGCTGCTGGTAGCCACTCACCATCCACTGGCACCGGTAGGGTGCCAGTGGTTGGACGATCAGGTGGTCAGAAACGGGGTCGAAGCGCTCTCAATCCTCGCACCGCTCAAGGAAAAGGCGGTTGTAATTTCAGGTCATGTGCATCAGGCGTCTGCACAGGTGCATGATGGGGTGCGTTGCTTGACTGTGCCCTCCACCTGCGTTCAATTTGCGCCGGGTTCCCAACAGTTCAAGGTGGATAATCAGTCGCCGGGTTGCCGATTACTGGAGTTGTACGAAGATGGTCGCTTAGAGACGCAGATACTGCGAGTGGTCGATGAGTTATTCCCGGCGGATCGTCTCTCCACAGGCTATGCGTGATTCACACAGGCGACATCGCGCGCATCGAATGCTGATGCGTTGATTGGCGAGGGGTTGGATAATCTCTATTGATAGATGAAGTGCACTGATTTATGACGCAATACAACGCCGATGCGATTGAGGTCCTCACGGGTCTGGAGCCGGTTCGCAAGCGACCGGGGATGTATACCGACACTACCCGCCCCAATCATCTGGCGCAGGAGGTTATCGATAACTCGGTGGACGAGGCGTTGGCTGGCTTCTGCAGTCAGATTGATGTCACTTTGCACAGCGACGGCGCGTTGAGCGTTGTCGATGACGGACGCGGCATGCCCGTTGACTTACATCCCGAGCAAAAGTTACCGGGGGTTGAGGTGATTCTGTCCACGCTTCACGCGGGCGGTAAGTTTTCGGATAAGAGTTATCAGTTTAGCGGTGGCTTGCACGGCGTGGGCGTATCAGTTGTCAACGCGCTGTCCGAGCGGTTGGATGTCACCATTCGCAGGGGCGGAGAGGTGTTCACTATGGCTTTTTCTGGTGGCGAGAAGCTGAGCGATCTGAGCGCTACCGGAACCTGTGGAAAACGCAATACCGGTACCGGGATTCGTTTTAAGCCAGACCCTCGTTACTTCGACTCAGCCAATTTCTCGGTTCCCAGGCTGAGCCATGCGCTGCGTGCCAAAGCCGTTTTGTGCCCCGGATTACGGGTAACGCTTACCGATGAAAAGAAAAAAGAAAAAACCGAGTGGTATTATGAGGATGGCATTGCCGACTACCTCGCTGATGCCACTATTGATTTCCCCGTGGTTCCCGAAACCCCTTTTACCTCGCATTTTGAAAGTGATATCGCCACCGTTGACTGGGCGATCCAGTGGTTACCCGAGGGTGGCGACGTGGTCGCTGAATCTTATGTCAACCTGATACCTACCCCGCAAGGTGGCACCCATGTAAATGGCCTGCGATCCGGATTGCTTGAAGCCATGCGGGAATTCTGCGAGCTACGTAATCTGCTCCCCAGAGGCGTGAAGTTAACGGCAGAGGATGTCTGGGATCGCTGTTGTTACGTGCTTTCCGCCAAGCTGCAGGACCCGCAGTTCTCCGGCCAGACCAAGGAGCGTCTGTCCTCAAGGGAGGCGGCAGGTTTTGTTACCGGCGTTACAAAAGACGCGTTTGGACTGTGGCTGAATCAGCACACATCCGATGCGGAGCGATTAGCCGAGATCTGTATTGAGCGCGCCCAGAGTCGGTTGCGTTCGACGAAAAAAGTGGTCCGTAAAAAAGTCTCTTCGGGACCGGCGTTGCCTGGCAAGCTGGCAGATTGCACCTCAGAGGATCCGGGTTGCGGTGAGCTTTTTCTCGTAGAGGGTGATTCCGCGGGTGGCTCGGCTAAGCAAGCTCGAGATCGAGAGTATCAGGCAATTCTTCCCCTGCGAGGCAAGATTCTGAATACCTGGGAGATCGACGCTGGCGAGATTCTCGCCTCGCAGGAGGTCAACAATATTTCGGTGGCGCTAGGGATAGAACCGGGAAGTGCCGATCTGAGTCAGCTGCGGTATCACAAGGTCTGTATTCTCGCCGATGCCGATTCCGACGGCTTACACATTGCCACGCTGATTTGTGCGCTTTTCTTGCGGCATTTTCGTCCGCTGGTTCGGGCAGGGCACGTTTTTGTCGCCATGCCACCTCTTTATCGAATCGATGTTGGCAAGGAGGTGTATTACGCGCTCGATGAATCCGAAAAAAATGGCATCCTTGATCGTCTCGCCGCGGAGAGCAAGCGTGCGAAGCCAGCGGTGCAACGCTTCAAGGGGCTGGGAGAAATGAACCCGCCGCAGCTGAGAGAAACCACCATGGACCCCGATACCCGCCGTCTGGTGCAGTTGGTGCTGGATGAAGGTGGCGATACGGATAGCATCTTCGATCTGCTGCTTGCCAAAAAGCGCGCTGGCGACCGCAAGATCTGGCTGGAGTCAAAAGGGGATCTCGCTGACATCGCAAGCTGATGACTTAGGTTGCTACTGGTGAGCGCAGCTGGATTTTAACGCGCGGATTCTTGCCGCGCGGCTTGTCGTTCTGTCTTCATGGTGCCCACGGCCCCTCCGGCAGCGAAAGGCCTGCCATGTCATAATGCTCCCGTGACGGAAGATTCCCCGCCAGCGGAAAGGCTCGACCCTAAGGTTTTCATTATCGCGATTGCGGTCTTGGCCGCCTTCAGCCTCACCATGGTGCTATTCCCTGACGGGAGTCGGTTGCGTGCCAATGCCGCCCTTTCGTGGCTTACCAATAGACTCGGCTGGTTTTATTTGATGGCTGGCATGGCGCCTTTGGTGATGGCCAGTTGGCTGGCTTTCGGGCGATACGGCGATGTGCTATTGGGTCCTGCGGGGGAGCCTCCGGAGTACTCCACCCGCAGTTGGATCGCGATGATGTTCACGGCCAGCATGGGTGCTGGTCTGATCGCCTGGGGCTTTGCCGAGCCCATTTTCTACATCGAGACGCCGCCCTTTGGCATCGAGCCCCACAGTGACCTCGCTTACGAATTCGCGCATATGTATCCCATTTACCACTGGGGCATCGTGCCCTGGGCGATCTATTGCCTGCCGGCAATCCCCATTGCCTACATGCTGTTCGTTGAAAATCGAAAAAGCCTCAAGATCAGCGACGCCTGTGACCACGTGCTTCCTGAGAGAGGGAGGTCCGTCTATAGGACTGTGATCGATATTTTTGTGGTCCTCGGCGTAGTCGGAGGTGTTGCCACTTCTCTCGGCTTCGGCGTGCCATTGAGCGCTTCTCTCGCCTCGCAGCTCCTTGGCGTTCCTGACAATTTCATCACGCAGGGTGTGGTGATTCTGATCATGACCGCGGTGTTCGGGACCAGCGCGTATCGGGGGCTCAAGCGGGGTATCAAGATATTGGCTGATCTGAACCTGTGGCTTATGTACTTTGTGATGGCATTCGTGTTGCTGCTTGGGCCGACGATCTACACCTTGTCAATGTCGATGAATTCCGTCGGCCTCATGCTCGACAATTTCTTTCGCATCAGTTTCTGGACCGACCCGGTCTCAAAGAGTGGTTTTCCTGAGGCGTGGACCGTTTTCTATTGGGCTTGGTGGCTGGCCTATGCTCCCATGATGGGGTTGTTTTTTGGGCGCATCTCAAAGGGCCGCACTATCCGGCAGGTAGTGCTGGGAATTATTGGTTTTGGCGCCTTGGGGACTTTTCTTTTTCTTGGCATCGCTGGCGCCCTGGTGCTGCATCTGCAATCTAGCGGTCAGCTGGATGCCGTGACAATCATCAGTGAGCAGGGAATGGGCCCGCTCGTTGCGCAGGTCATCGCGGAGCTCCCCTTTAAGGGGCTGATCTTGAGTGTCGTGGCGGTGCTGTCGATCATTTTTTATGCGACCACATTTGATTCTGCCGCGTATGTTTTGGCCAGCATTTGCACCCACGATCTTGCGCCAAACCGAGAGCCCGCTGCAGGGGTCCGCTTAACATGGGCTCTTGGATTAGGCGTGACTGCGGTGGGTTTGATGATGGTTGACGCCATGGATACGGTGAAGTCGATGTCGGTAGTGTCCTCTCTTCCTGTGATCCCGATTCTCGTGCTGATGTGCTTCGGTCTTTATCGGTCTCTCAGAGATCGCCATTAGTCGATGAGCGAGCGGCTTCTGCCGAAGTTAGTGGTTTTCGCTCTTGGATCTAGCTACCGTAAGGCTGCAGGAGGCTGTTGTTGTCGATATTCGACAGAGGCTCCCTCGCCCAGTCGGCATGAAAGGAGAAACCCACTCATGATCAAGAGTTTGCTTGTATCAGTGTTTTTCGCTGCCCTCGCCAGCGCAGGCCCGGCGTGGGCCGATTGGCAGGTGGCGGAAGATTCCCGCGTACAGTTTGTGTCCATCAAAAACAACACGATTGGCGAGATCAGCCGCTTCGAGATGATTTCCGGCACGGTGGATGATAAAGGGGCGGTGGAGGTGCGCGTCGCGCTGGACTCAGTTGAGACGAATATTGGTATTCGCAATGAGCGCATGAGAGAGATGCTGTTTGAAGTGGGCCTTTATCCCGAGGCCGTGATAACGGCCCAATTGGATAAGGACGCCATGGCGGCTTCAGTATCAAACCGCGTGACGATGGTGCCTGTTCTACTGCAGATCGATTTGCATGGTCAGGTGGTCAGTAAAGAAGCGATGCTTACCGTTGCCGCAACCGCTGCGGGATTTAGCGCCACGTCGTCTGAACCCATTTTGCTGAACGCTGCGGAGTTTGGGTTGGAGGCCGGCGTTGCGGCGCTGCAAAGTGTTGCAGGTCTCGATGCGATCAGCCGGGTGATACCGGTGACGGTGTCATTAAACTTTGCGAGGGTGGCCGCGGCGTCACCCTGACAGCGGGCTGTTACAAGCCTGCGCGCTGCAACGTTGTGCGGAGTTCTGACTGGTAGCGCTGCGCAGACGTGACATCGCCCGCCAATTGGCTGTACCGCACCAGAGCGGCCAGCACGTTTGGTTGCCCCGGAGCGGCGCGGTGGGTGGCTTTCAGCGTTTTCAAAGCCTCTTCACGGCGTCCTTGATCGTGCTGTGCAACAGCGTACACGTAGTGGTAATAACCTGGCGTTTCCTCCAGCGAAGCCGCTGTCTTTAACGCCCGAAGTGCGGGTTCGCCGTTACCCTCGCGCACCTCGAGTAGGGCAAGACTGAACCACAGCGAGGCATCGCTTTGGTTGAGTTGGATCCCGGTCTCTAAGATTTCCCGGGCGTTCGCCTCCTTACTCCGGGCACGATAGAGATCCGCCAGATTTACCCGGGCGGCACTCGCCTGGGGATTTTTCTGCAGTGCCGACAGCAGTAGCGCCTCCGCCTGTGCCTCATTGCCGCGGGATTGCTGAAAGCCTGCCAATTGCGTGAGTACCGAGGGCATGTCGAGATGCTGAGATTGCACCGCCAGATATTCGTCGAATAGGGCACCGAATCGGCCGGGTTGTGCCTCGGGCTCATTTGCCGGCTCAGATGGCTCGGGCGTTGCTGATCCTCTCGCGCCATCTTTATCGGTAATGGGAGGCACTGTTGCGGCCAACTGCTCCGCAGCAATCATCCTGACGGCGAGGACGGGGTCTTCACTGGCCCGCATCAAGTCCGCCTGCCGTTGATCGGGCGGCAGTTGTCCTATCGCTTCCACTGCGGCCAGGCGAACCAGCGGGTCGGCGCTTTTCAGCCAGAGTGAGAGCGACGGCGTCAGTTTATCGGGTAGCAGCCGGCCGAGCTGTGTGATCGCTGACGCTCGCAGCATCGCGGTTTTGTTTTTATTGTTGGCCGTTTCAAGCAGCACGGCCGCAGCTCGCACGTCGCCGCGGGCCGCGGCATGGAAAGCGCGTGCCGGGTGGGTCCGTCTATCCGCGAATGTCACGCCCCAGTCAGTCAGGGACGAGTAGGCCCAGTTCGCACTTTGGTCAGTGTGGCATTGGTTGCAGGCATTAGGTGCCCCGGTGCTCACCGACAAATCAGGCCGTGGGACGCGCATGCTGTGATCCCGACGGGCATCGACGCCCATGTAGAGCTGGCTTGGCATATGGCAGTCCACACAGGCACTTCCGGCAGATGCGAGTTGATGCCGGTGGTGTGCGGGGTTGTCGTAGGTGGTAGCCATGTGGCACTGGGCGCAAACTCCGTTGCCCTCGACCACCAGTTGGTTGCTGTGGGGGTTGTGGCAGTTGGTGCAGACCACACCGGCTAGATGCATTTTGCTCTGAATAAAAGAACCGTAGACGTAGACTTCGTCGCGGATTTGACCGTCGGGCCAGTAAAGCGGCTCCTCGATGATCGCAAGGCGGTGGGTATCAAGCAGTGGCTTACCTGGGTGGTACTCGCCCAAGGTGCCGCGCCGGGCGTGACAACGCGCGCAGGTATCAATCTGCTGGTTCGAGGTCAGCAGTTCACTGCGCTGGGCGATATCGGCACCCTCAGCCCATCGCCATTCACCTCTCGCCTTGAGGCTCATCGCAAACCCGGTTTGGACGGGAGACAGGGTCCCGGCGGCGGCCAGTGCGACGTGTTTGCTGCCCGGCCCATGACAGGCTTCGCAGCCGACATCGATTTGCGCGTAGTGGGTATCAAATTGGTCATTGGCAGCGTCGTAGCGCTTTTTGACGTCAGTGCTGTGGCACTCTGCGCAGCTGGTATTCCAGTTGAAGAACCCACCCGTCCAGTGCAATGGGTCTCCGGCCGCGATGTGCTCGTCTGGGTAGAGGTGGTACCAGCGCTGTCCACCCTCGCTCTCGGGTCGGCTATCCCAGGCGACTGAGAGCGCCTGCAAGCGGCCGTTACCAAGGGGCAGCAAGTATTGCTGCAGGGGCTCAACCCCAAAAACATACGCGACTGGATAAGTCTCAAGCTCGCCCGCGGCGTTATCGGTCTCGATGAAAAAGGCATCTCCCTCTCGAGAGAAGGTGGTGGTGACGTCGTAATACTTGAAGGTCGCGTCGTTGAAGTCCCCCAGCACTGTTTCAGCTGACGCTTCTTGCATCGCGAGGTCATGATGAGAGTCTCGCCAATCTGTCACCGCCTGCTCGTGGCAGCTGGCGCAAACCCCATTGCCCGTGTAAGACACCTCCTCAGTAACGCCGTTTGTTGCAAACAACAGGCCGATCAGTAGGGCGGCAAATCTGCGGAGCGGGGTAGCAGGCGCGGTGCCATGCATCTGATTTTCGATGCCGCGCTTGGCAATAGGGTGGTAAAGGCCTTGCCGCGCTATCGCTACGCGTTTCACGTCACCCATTCCCGCCATGAATTTTGCGGCTTGAGGCTGCTCACTGGGCAAACCCTGATGAGTGTGGTGCGCCGGGATGTTGACCCCCATTGTTGGCATCAGCAAAGCTCGCTGTTGATGGTGTTGAAGGACGGATCTGTTGTGTCTGCCGCCAGTTTATTACAGAGCGCGTGCTTCACGCTGGCAAGATGTGCGCTAATTTGCGGCTCAATCTGTGTGCTACTTTGCCGCGATAGGGGCGCTAAACCGTTTTTTAATGCAATCGCACGGCAGATTGGCACGAGGAGCCAATCGCTGTGTCACAATTCTCATATGGCTTTTTAAGGCCCACTGGCAGTAGTGTTTTGGCGAGGCTGAGTCGCGATTTTTAAAGGGAGAACGCAGCATGCATGTTGGCATTTTGCGCACCGATTCGGTACGCCCCGAGTGGGTGCCGACCTACGGTGAGTACCCGGACATGTTTGAGCGATTGCTGTCTGCTGAAGACGACACACTCTCCTTCACAACTTGGAACGTAGAGGCGGGAGAGCTACCCGGTAGCGTGGAGGCGGCCGATGGCTTCTTGATTACCGGCAGTAAGAGCAGTGTGTACGACGACAAGGGCTGGATCCGAGCACTGGAGGGCTTTGTGCGTGAGTGCCACGCGGCACGGCGCAGAGTGATAGGCATCTGCTTTGGCCATCAACTGGTGGCGCAGGCGCTCGGTGGCTCGGTGGGCAAATCGGACAAGGGCTGGGGCGTGGGCGTCAATTGCTACAGTGTTGATCGAGAGGCCTTTGATTTGGCGGACGGTGAGCAATTTTGTCTGCTGGCCTCGCATCAAGACCAAGTGATGACGATGCCCCCCGGTGCTCAGCAGATCGCCACCAATGACCACTGTGAGACTGCCGGGATGACGGTGGGGGATCATATCCTGACCTTTCAAGGCCACCCAGAGTTTGTTCCTGACTACTCGCGGGAGATCATGAGGTTTCGGCACGAGCTGATCGGCGCCGAACGCGTTGCCGAGGGGATGGCAAGTTTCGAGGTGCGAGAGCACGAAGGCCCCCGCGTTGCGCGCTGGATACTCGCGTTTTTGCGCCGCCAGTAAATCTACCAGCTGCCCGTATTCGCCATGGATTCCCAGGGTTCCTGAACGGGTAACGCCTCGCCCGCTTGCAATAATTCGATTGAGATGCCGTCGGGGGATTTGATAAACGCCATGCGGCCGTCCCGGGGCGGACGATTCAGCGGCACACCTTTGTCCAAGAGCTGCTGGCAGGTCGCGTAGATATCCTCGACCTGATAGGCGAGATGCCCGAAATTCC
>Ga0181559_10001171_pt1 | contig 25575 bp, 20 predicted proteins | sample 011ome_21_FD_133752 | JGI IMG/M metagenome (GOLD analysis project Ga0181559, IMG submission 133752) | Coastal salt marsh microbial communities from the Groves Creek Marsh, Skidaway Island, Georgia - 011508AT metaG (megahit assembly) | ecosystem: Environmental > Aquatic > Marine > Intertidal...
CTGCTCTGCGCATGCGCGCAAGCGTCTTGATCTGACCGGGGTTAAACTGCTCCCCACTGTCTTCAAAAATATCTAGGGAACCCTTCAAAACGGCTATTGGCGTGCGTAACTCATGCCCAGCGTCTCGTGTAAATGTCCGCTCGCGCTCGATGAATTGCTCCAGACGGGCGCTAAAACCTTCCAGTGTTTCCAGCATTAGACGCGTTTCGCGATCCATGTCATCTGTCGCTACAGGCACCTGCAACCGCTCGGTCGAACGAAAGTCATAATCTTCTACCGCCTGCGCGAGGTTCAGCATGGGTGAAATGGCAGCGTGAGACAGTCGATACGTAAGAAACAGCAGCAGGTATACCGTCAGCAACACCGCCGCCAATGGCGCGAGCCCGAAAAACAGGACAAGATCCAACACCTGCGCTTCCGCAAACACCAGATAGAGTCGATCTGCACCCTGCTCACTGACGAATACCAAAGGTGATCCGGGCAGACCTGTCGCTTTACCGAACCCAAGCTCCAAACCATGCAGCGGCGCTGGAACCCCTCTCAGGTCGCCATCCAACGCCAGATAACCGCGCAGGTTGCGCACGTCAGGTAAGGGATGATCAAGATTGGTTTTGCGCTTATCCCAGAAGTATTCCGTCTCGGTGGTGAGTGCCTCCCGCGTCAGTACGTTTTGCACGATCAGGTAGGTCATCAGCAAGCCGAAAAGGGCTGCAACGCTGATTAGGGCAACCTGTAATGCATACACTCTGACCAGTTTCGCCCGTAAGCCCCGCTTGCCGCGTTGCTCCACGAACCATCGATCGCTCAAGCCTGCGCCTCGCTTTCAACCATCCACAACGCGAACTTCGACAGCGCGTAGAAGACTGCAAACCACGCGAGCGATATCAGCGGGGTCAGCACCAGATTCTCGACGGTGACGGAGCCAAATCGCTCTCCAGCCAAATAGGTCACTGGCGCAGCGATGCCTACAATCAGCGATCCAATAAACGTGTGATCGCGAAATAACGCCATCGAATGGTTCACGGTTAAGCCTAGACCCACCCACAATAACGCAATCCAGAATGGCGCAAAAGTGCTCACAGGGTAACTGAGGATCCCGAGACCCACCCAGACATTATCGATAATCAGGCCCGCACAAAGCGCTACCGTGGCAATCAGCCAGTCTGCAGAACGGGTGGGGCTAAACCACGTCAACGCGGCCAAAGGGCCCAAGGCACCAATTGCTAACCACGCCAGCCCATAGGCCCCTGCGCCCACCACGCAACTGAACCACAGGCCTTGAAAAAAAACAAAATTTAACACTACAGGTAAGTTCACAATTCCGTCCCCGTTTATTCCCCTCTGGCAGATGAGCTTCTGCTTGTTCGCTCATCGTCTGTTTCTTGGCCCGAGAGTTTCTTGGAGAGCACGTGAACACAGCGTAAAATCGCGAAACCGTCGCTTTCACAAGCGATTCACTCTGCCCTAGCTAATTTGCGGAGCTTCACCAGCTTGGACACAGCCATGCGACTCGCGAACTTGACCACGACCAGCAAGACTTCACACCCCTGCCATCATCATCTCCTGTGCCCCCTGCCAACTCTTCGCCTCCTGAGACGCTTCTGCCTACTCGCGAGCCTCGTTACTACGCTCGGGCTCGTCTCGCCGGTCCAGGCCCAGGAGCTGACATTCCGCGTATGGGCCGGCGATCGCGAAATCGGATCACACCGCTTTGAAGTTTCGCAGCAGGGTGACGAGGCTACCGTGTTGTCCAAAGCCATTTACAACGTCAAGGTGATGTTCATCAACGTTTTCAAATACGAACACACGGCTGCTGAACAGTGGCAGGGCAATTGCTTGTCTTCACTGCAGTCCAACACCGTCGAAAACGGCGAAAAAACCCGCGTTGACGGTCAACTCCGTGAGGGCGTCTTCGCTGTTGAGCGCAACGGTCAAACGCTTCAGCCCGCCAGCGATTGTGTGGCTACCTATGCTTATTGGGATCCGGCTCGACTGCAACGCACGACGCTGATGAATGCCCAAACCGGAGAAGTCGCAGACGTGGAGTATCGCGACTTGGGCAAGCGCCCTGTACCGCGTCTAGACCAAACCGCGAACGCCGTGGAGATTAGCAGCGCATCCTCAGACATCCAGCTGTGGTACAGCGACGAAGGCCAGTGGATCGCACTACAGACCCAAGCCGACGGGCAACCGATCGTGTACCTCAGCGAGTCCCTCCTCTAGCGTAAGCCCACCCTCGGGTAACGCCACCCCACAAGGCCGCAACGCGCACCCCTGATCTGGCGAGCCACCCGAAGTAACGTTATACAAGCGTATATTGGCTGTGGTTTCATTACGCCTATGCACGCACCCTACGCTTTCAAGTTGAACCCTTGCGAACTGGCCCAGTGGCAAGATATGGGCTACTTCATGCGCGCAGATCAGTTCACGGCCAGCGAGCTCGACCAACTCCGTGACGCTGCAGAGCGTGCGGTCCTCCGGGCCGGAAGGATGGCAAGCCAAGGCCAGACCTATTTCCTGGATGGGAGACGTTTTGTCGACGTCGACTCCGCCACCATCCAGTATGAGTACGCGCCGGACGCTATCGGCGTCAAAGTACTCGAGCCGGTGCAGCTATTTGATCAACAACTTGATCAATTAATCGACGATCCCCGACTCAAAGACCCTATGGTCGAGCTCGTTGGGACCGATACCCTGGCCTTATGGACGGCCAAATTGAACATGAAACCGTCGGGGGGGTCAGGTTTTGGCTGGCACCAGGACTCACCCTACTGGATACATGATTGTGACCATGTAGATCGCCTGCCTAATGTGATGCTCACGCTTGATCGGCAAGACCAATACAACGGCTGTTTTCGCGTGATTCGTGGCAGTCATCAACAGGGGATGTTGCCCGGCACGCGGGATGACACCCAACTCGGTGGTTTTTACACCGATCCAACTTATTTTGATGTACAACATGAGGATGTGCTCCAAGCTGCAGCAGGCACACTGATTTTTTTTAACCCCCACATTGTGCACGGATCCGCCGACAATCATTCAGATACGCCGAGGCGAGCGTTGATATTTACGTATCAACCGGGAGGCTTTCCGATGTTGAAAAATCGTCAGATCCGCAACGTTCCGGTTGGCGGTGAATTAGGCACGACCTGACGGTTGCGTTAGTACAGATCTAATCCGCGCGCCAGCGCACTGCGCGGTCTACGATACTGGCAATGTCAGATTTATTTTCGGCTATGTCGGCGAGAGTTAAACCTTCCAGCTCATGTGGAAAGATCAACCATTGGTCCGTCTCGTGCACATAGTAGTTCGGTACTAAATCAGTCAGGTTGCGCGTTGGCTTGAACCATACCGTCGCGGTACGGATATCGTGTGGCAGGTTGCGCTGCATCAAGGTCTTAAGCTCAGCAAGAATCGCGGCTATGCTCTGCCCCCGATCGAAGACGTCATCCACGATCAGTACCGAATCATCACACCCCACGTTTTCCACCAAGTATCCCAGGTTATGCACCTGGACTGCGCTGCGCGGTTGATCAATCCCGTCATAGTAAGACGTACGAATCGCAAGATGATCTGGATCTAACCCGACATATTTCATCAGCTCGTGTACAGCCACCGCAACGGGCGTTCCGCCGCGCCAGACGCCGACGACAAAATCCGGCTCAAAACCACTTTCAATCACTTGTTGCGCTAATTCAAACGCATCCCGCAAAAGTTGATCTGCGGTAATGTAGATTTTTCCATTGCCCAAAGCCGGGGCTAATTCGGCATCATCTGAGTCAGACATAATTACCCACGGGCGACAAAAGACGAGACGCGTCGAGTATAAACTGCTGCTGACATCACGCCTACAGTCCCTGGTAAACAGCCATAACCAGCTCGGAAACTGCAGCCCGATGAAGACAAGTTTAACGGATAGCTTGTTTCAGTTTTTTGTATGATGCGCGCAATTCTTCACCAAGTTGCTCCACGGCTGCGCCAACATTTTCCGCTGATTCGCCTGCACTTTTACCAACCCGCTCTACGTTAGCTTCCAGGTGCTGCCACTTCGCTTCAAGAGCATGCCACTCATCGAGTGTTTCTGCTTTCAGCAAGTGCGCTTGCACGCGCAATTCATCTCGCTGGGTCGCCAGTTCATCCATCCATTGATTTATCTTTTCATCTATCTGAGTGTGCACGACTGGTTCCTTAACAAGGTCATTGTTCTCATCTTTTCATGACCATTCTCGCAACCGACAGAAGTTAAGCGGTAGTGGCAATTACCGGCAAGGCTCTAAGTAGTTCCCGCAATCACTGCCTGCACACCAGGGCCTCAGAGAACCTCCAGCTGAGCAAATTTGTGCGATGGCATCACCTACGCTAAGGTTTTGACTGTCGCCCCGCTGACGCTCAACATTTCAGTCATTGTTCCTTACAAAGAAGCACTCCATTATCAACCACACCATGTCTATCCTTACACGCTTCCTGCTTCGGGCGTTGACTGGCCTGCTGGCCAGCATAGCAGCGCTCAGCTGTCTTACGCTGGGCAGCGTCCTCTTTGTCCTTCACAACACGGCGCTGACGACACACCTGGCTGAAACAGCCGCCTACGTGCTTCTTCAGCGTCCAGTCAACATTGCCCAGGTGAACCTGACAATGCGCATAGCAGCCCTCAACTTGCGTGCACAACAAGTACGCCTGCACAACGCAGCAGGCGCAGAGACAACTGCTCTGCTTGAAGTCGATGATCTACAGGCCTCAATCGGGCTGGCCTCTCTGTGGCGCGACGGACCGTTGCAAATCGACAACCTGACCATCGACGGACTACGCATGCACATTGATGGCCAACCGACGACACCCATGGGTCACGACACATCGAACTGTGGTGAGAATCTGAGCTGGCCCGCTATCCTGCGGGAAGTGCGCGCTACGCACCTACAGATTCAATATGTCGATCAGGACCAGAACAACAGGCTCGACGTGTTTGAAATCACCCTGGATCAACCTGAGCGGGGCGCACCACTGAATGCGCGGCTGCGCGGGGAATTCAACGCACTGCCACTGACGGCAAACCTTGAACTCAAGCACTCCGGAGTCGCAAGCGGTGATATTCCTGATCAAATCGCTCTGCGCGCGCAATGGGGTGAGGCTCATCTTAAATTGGCGGGTACCCTGCCGCTCACATCAGTCGCGTCGACAGCGCGCCTGGAGTTCAATCTGAATGCGCAAAATTCAGAGCCGCTGCTCGGCGCGCTCGGTGTGCCTGAAGTCCTTCCAAAAGCGTTAACCATGGCAGGTTTTGTCACCGGCGAACCGGACAATATTCGTTGGTCAACCGCCCTTGAATTTGGAGACCTGCGCGGAGAAATAGATGCTGAGTCTTCTGATCTAACACTTTCGTCAGCCGCCTTTAACGCCAGCCTCAGCGGACCTTCACTGTTTGAAGCAGGCGCCTTGATAGACATTTTAGGACTGCCTGAAAGCTCATTTTCTATCACGACCGCACTGCGAAAAACAGGTACTTTCCTCGAAATCATGCCAACAGCGTTCACATTGCCTCAGGGCGGCGTGACGCTGACCGGCTCACTACCGAAATTCCCAACAATAGATGATTGGCTAATTCAGGTACAAGGACAGGAACTGGACGCACAGATTTTCGCACCCTTCTTGCCTGCGTCCTGGCTCCTGCAAGGACAAGTAGATATCAACGCATCGGCAACAGCTGACACCCGCGGCACCGAGTCGATTACCTTGAGCCTTGAAGACGACCATTCTCGCCTGACCATTAACGGCGTGGTCGGAAACTTACCTCAGTTCAGTCACACAAATCTGCACGCCGACTATCAACGACAAGACAAAACGCCTCATTCTGCAACGACACCAGATTGGGCAAAGGAGGCACAAGCGAGCGCCAAATTGACTATAGGAGCGCTAGGCATACCCTCCTTGAGCGTTCAGGTTACTGGCCACCAGGGCTTCAATATTAATGGTGTCCTGAACGTTTCCGAAGCCATCAACGACCTGAATCAAAATACACCCGTCCAGGTTCAACTGAGCGGCGAGATCGTAAATCTACTTACTCTGCCCATGCTCAAACCCAACAACACCCCATCTGTGTCCATGCCTCTGAGTTTTACCAGCTCATTAACCGGCTCATTGGCGCAGCGTTCTGGCTTCACTCTCGAATTTGACTCTCTCGGGTTAACGGGCAAGCTGAAGGGCCAGCTTGATTTGACCGACCCCCTCAACAGTACAACCTTCAACGCCGCGATCAAAAATAAAAGCGCACAAACAAACGCCCTCTCGGGCTTACTGCCCCCTCTTTGGGCAGACCTCGTTAACACGTTGCCATTGTCACTGGTTACTGACGTCACCCTGGGAGACGGTGACTTATTCCTCCAAGCGTTCGACCTATCTCTGGGCGATAGCGAACTCAACGGCCACGGTCATCTGAGCTTGCCGGATCCAACGGTCCAGTCTGCGATCAGCTTCGGTTTGCGTGCGCCAGACCCGATCCAGACGACGCGGCAATCGGCCCCAGGCGCCTGGCAGGAGGCCCCCCTTTAAATAGCCGGCGTGATAACCGTTCTAGGGGGTAAGGCGTCGGTGAAACAACTCATTGGGTCCTTTGGTCCAGTCAGGATAAACGCAGATGCACAGCTCAATCTGGACAACCTCTCGAACGACGCTCGAGTCAATTTACAGATGAGCGGTCCCAGTAGCGATCAACTTTTTGCAATGTCGGGTATCAACCCCTTGTTTAACGACGTTGCCTACCAGCTCTCGGTGGACATTGCTGATCAAGTCGCCCAAAGCGGGTCGGTCTCTTTAACACTTGGGCGTTCGGATCTCTTCGGCAGCATAGCCGTCACGACCATGGACGGGCCCAAGATCAACATGCGCCTGGGCAGCAATCAGGTTGACCTACACCAGTTGTTTGCCGACACCCCCCCCCTTGGCACTGATGCATCATCCTCTGCGACGGTAACCACTGATGCTCAAAACAAAAAGATTGCAGACTATTTTTCCTCGACCCCGTGGGATTTGAGTTGGCTGAATCAATACGAGGCAGCACTTCAATATGCCGCCCCTGAAATCATCGTCAATCAGGCACAGGACCGCGCGGCCCTTTCGTTGGAAGCGCAACTTGAGGCCGGGCGGCTAACCGCTCAATCGTTGACGTGGACGGATCAATGGGTCGACATCAGCGCACAAGTGGCGTTAGCGACCAACGATTCCACCCCGCAACTGTCCGTTGAGATCAACGGCACCAAACGCCCAAACTGGGCGTTGTTTGGCGGTCAACAAGACAATCTAGTCTCCGCCTTTAGCGGGGCCTTCTCGGCCTCCGGAAACTCCGCCGCAGGCATGCTCAGCGACGCACAGGGTTGGATGTTAGCCCTCGGCGAAGGTGGAGTCATCGACAATCAACGCCTGGCCCTGGTCGGCGGAGACATTCTCAGCGAGCTATTTCAACGTATCAATCCCTTTACCAACACGTTAACAAGCACGGCGTTAGAGTGTCATATCGGCATCGCCACATTAGGTGCTGGACAGGTCAACTTTGTTCCCGGAATCGCTTTGAGGTCACAGCGTTTGGATCTGACAGTGCGCGGCACGCTCAACCTCCTTGACGAAACACTCAGTTTAAGCGTTAGAACCAGGCCACGTTCCGGCATCGGATTAAGCGCAGGTAACGCGCTCACGCCTTTTGTACGTGTTGGCGGCACCCTGACCCGCCCAAGATTGGTGGTAGACGTCAGAGGCTCCACCGTGGCCGGCGCAGCAGCAGTCGCCAGCGGTGGGCTGTCTATATTAGCTGGGGGATTGCTAGACCGCTTTGCCAGCAGCCGGCGTGACCCCTGTGCTCAACTCATGAGCGCAGCATCACAAGCCAATCAAGCTCGCTTAAGACTACTGCAAAATCGTCAACAGGCCAGACTCGACTGATTCGCCCACCCCCACCGGGGTTTAATCAAATAATCCTTTGGGGTTTTGCGCCATGATCGAAAAATCAGGCCCTTCCTGGCGCCAACCGTAGGGCTGCTTTGCCCCCAGCAGCCTCAGCATACGGGCATTGTTTGCATGCCGCGCCAGCACCGCTTCAGGAACCACACCTTTGTGTTGCTCCTGGGTTTGTACAAACTGGCGCGCAAAGTACACGGCCAGGTTGAGGCGTACCCCGGGAACTTGCCGTGCAAACGAACCATGCCAGGTATTGCCGTGCCACACCACTGCATCCCCCGGCTCCAAGTCCATCGCAATCGCATTTGGATTGGCGCGTTCTGCGTCTAAACGCATCTCACGACCAACGGGTTGCCTAGCCAGCTTGTGACTGCCCGGCACCATCGCCAGGGCACCCGCTTCGCGCGAGTAAGGAGTCAACGCATAATTCACATTAGCCACAAACGAGGTTGAGGAGAACGGAGCCGGGGTACCATTGCCATTGTCAGAATGCAGCAGCAGTGGCTCACCACCGGGTCCCTTGAAATGACACCCCATGCTGGACAGTACACAGCTTTCCCCAAGCAGATAACTGATTAATGCGAGCGGGGCTTCAGCCAGCAAAATATCCTCGAATACCGCATCGTCATACAGCAAGTACGGCACATAAGTCTGGCCCGAGACACTGCTACCATCTTCGCTTTCAATGTCGATCTCTTGTCCAGTATTGCGTTGATACCGCGCGACAATTGCATTGCGAGCACGGCTCAACTGCTCCCCAGACAAAACGCCCTTGATGACCGCAAAACCCTGGGTTTCTAAAGCCAACAGCTGAGCATCTAGGCCCAATCGAGTAATGTTGTCTAAGATCCGTGCCTGCGCAGGATCGCCAGTGCTTGTATTTCCCATCCTCTGTATCCCGTTCTCTTTGTCCCGTCCTGTATCCCTGGTCTCAACTCCTCCGCGGGCTCCCGGTCAGCTGAGCGACTAGCAACAGCCCTGGCCACGCGCCCTGTCTGGGGGTGTACCTGCCTTTTGAGTGCAGACTCAACACGTTTTGTGAACGCCTGCAGATATCGCCTTCTGACCGTATTCAGATTGTCCTGACGGCACCCCGGTTTCAACTTCTTAACGTTTGCCCTGCCAACGCACCCGTGTGTTGGCCCCGTTCCATGAAGGGTTGGCCGTTCACGATGATATGTTCATAACCAGACCCGGTCTGTACATAGCGGCCCGCCCCAGCCGGGAAATCATGCTGGTAGACCGGCAAGTCTGCACCCAGATTTTCCAGATCAATGATGTTCACATCCGCAAAAGCACCGGGACGCAAAACACCTCGGTCCACTATACCGAACAAAGTCGCGGTATCTTGAGTCCAACCACGAATAGCTTCTTCCAGCCGTATCTGTTGCGTATCACGCACCCAGTAACTCAGCAGCCAGGTCGGTGAGCTGGCATCCATGATCTGGCCAACGTGGGCTCCGGAATCAGCCAATCCCATGGCGACGGTGGGGTTTTTGAGCATTTCACCGACCGCATCAATACTTTGATTGAGACCTGGATACCACACGACAGCACGACCGCGATGGGTCCGATTTAAGGCGATAAACGCCTCTACCGGGGAGACATTCATACGTTGCGCATAAGCTGCCAGAGTGTTCTGCGGATTGTGGCTGTAATCCACATTGTCCGGGGTCAACACAAACGCCAAATTCATATCAAACAACACAGGCTGAGTCAGATGGCTTAGCTTCGCCCGCATAGGCTCATCTTCTAGTGCACTCACACGCTGCGCAAAGGGTAAGGCCTCCAGTTCCCGCCAGGCTGGCTCATTGCGAAATGGTGTACGGTGATCCATCCCAAACAAACCACCAATGCCCCGCGCTGAGGTTTGTGGTCGCAAGTTGGCGCCCTTGGCATTTTCTTCCTCAGCAAATTCAATCACCCGCTTATAAAGATCTGGTCGGCGAAAACTGTGTGACAGCCCAAACGTCACATTGACGTCATTCTCCCGCGACACTCGGCCCATCCAGGCCACTTCCGCCCGGGTTTTGGGAAGATGATCTTCTTTGTCACCTTCACCCAGCCGGGCAGCGGCTTCAAAAACGCCTTTGCCATGCCTGCCCAGAACGCGGCCAATCGCCAAAAGTTCTTCAGGGTCTGCGTAGGTTCCGGGCACGCAGCGACCATCAGGCACCTTATGCATATACGTACGAGAGGTTGAAAAACCCAGTGCGCCGGCACCAATGGCTTCGTCCACCAGGGCGGTCATTTTTTCGATATCTGTCGCTTGCGCTGGTGCTTCGTCGAGCGAACGCTCGCCCATAGCGTGATACCGCACCGCACAATGCCCGACCATACCACCGAAGTTGATGCCCTTATCCATATCATCTATCGCGGATAGGTATTCTCCATAAGTTTCCCACTCGAAGGGCACACCCTGACGAATGCTATCAGCAGGTATATCTTCCACCGACTCCATGAGGTTAGCCAGATAGTCGCGATCTTGAGGTTTGCAGGGCGCAAACGTCACCCCACAGTTTCCCAATACCGCAGAGGTTATGCCGTGATAACAGGACGAGGAGGCAATCGGGTCCCAGGCAATTTGCGCGTCCAGGTGTGTATGGATGTCAACGAAGCCGGGCGTCACGAGCTGACCGGTCGCATCGATTTCTCGGTGTGCCCGGCCGGTGACCTCACCAACATCTGTAATACGTTGACCCGATATCGCAATGTCACCGGCAAACTGCTGTGCTCCAGTGCCATCGACTATTTGACCGCCTCGAATAATCAGATCGTGCGTCATTGACTCCCCCTGCCCCATCATTATTAAGCTTCAATGAAAGCTTTTTTTATCGGCTGTCGTCAAGGGGAGCGGTGTTTCATGTCTTTAGGGAGTGCCAGACAAGCGCCGCGTTCGTCACGGTCGCATCGCCAACCAATATCCGGCCTGGACAAAACACCCCGTCCACACCGATGCCAACAACTCAAACAGATTGGTTGATGAACGTTTCAATCATCGAATTTGTTTGCGCTGGCACCTCCAGCTGTGGGAAATGCCCTGAGCCAGTCACTTGGCCAAACTGTACGTTGCGTAAATGCTTCGCAATATAGCTCTGATCAACTGCCGCCGCGGTCAACCACAGGGTCGGCTGAGCCACCTCGTCGGCAATTTTCTGGGTGCTCACTGCCATTACTTTAAGCTCCGTGATGGCTAGATCTAATGGGGTGCGCATGGCGTCAGCAACCGCTTCGCGCGCCACTTTTTTATCGCACTTAGGCCCAAAGAAACCTTGGTACATCTGCTTGAACGCAGCCTTTCCACCAGGATTCGACATGGCCTCGATCATTGGGCCCAACACCATCCCAAAGGGGCTCTTCGGATCACCAATCCGTGGTTGCGGGTACATGCCCGCATCAACGATCACAACCCCTTTAACAAGTTTTGGAAAGCTTCGGGCCAATTCTAACGTCACCGGAGCGCCGCCCGCATGACCGATCGCCACCACTTTGCTCACTCCTGCCACTTTCGCAAGTGCGGCAATATCAGCCGCGTGCTGCTTAGCCGTATGTCCGGTTCCCGGCGTGGTTGATCTACCCAGGCCCCGTCGGTCAAGACGCAACACGCGATGTGTACGCGCAAAGAAGCGCGCTTGCGGCGCCCAATGCTCTAAGTTCGAACACCAGCCATGAATAAACAACAGGACAGGGTTGCGACCTACCTGCTTGCCCTGCATCTTGTAATGAATTCGCGCACCGTCGTCAGTCGTCATAAAAGGCATCGTGTTTCCTGGCTGGAAAAAGTTGGTCTAAGTGTTTCACAGCCCATTAGGGCCCGCAACCACGGCCGGCGAACCCGAAAGGTCAGGATGCTGCGATTCTGATCATGTATTGACTTGGCCTTTTACCGCATGGCGCTTAACCTAGCCCTACCCTAGGCAGACGATCGAGCTGACGATTGAAACGATTATCTAGAGCAGCACTGTTGCTGAGTTGTTGTGGCATCTGTGTTCCCGGCGCAGTGAATGCAGTCAGGTCACCACAGCCCCCGGAGGCACAGCCTAAAATTACTCAGGTCTCATTTACAGACGTAATGCAGAGCGCTTATCGCGAACCCGATAGCATCACACATTATGGCCCATCTCCGTTACAACAGGCGTTTTATTGGGCATCTGTACAACCGCGCCGAGCCACGGTGATCTTTGTCCACGGCGGTTGCTGGTTAAATTCTTTTGACGTTCAACATGCAAAGCCGCTAGCCACCGCTTTATCAGCACAGGGTTATGACACCTGGGCGATAGAATATCGACGAACCGGAGATTCTGGGGGCGGATGGCCTGGCTCCCGCGACGATGTCATCCAGGCCGTCGACCATTTATTGCCGCACGTCATAACCTCGCCTGTCATTTTGATGGGACATTCAGCAGGCGGGCATCTGGCATTGTTAGCTGCATCGCACCACCATCAAGCTGTATCCGCCGTTATTGGACTCGCCGCGATTACCAACGTGTCCCGCTATGCGGCGGGTGACAATAGTTGTCAACAAGCCACCACACAATTCATGGGCGGCACACCGGAAGCGTTGCCAACAGACTATCAGCAGGCCGACGTCAACCGGAATACCCCACATCGAAGAACGGTTTTATTGCACGGTGAATCGGACCTATTAGTCCCTGTTGCCCAAGCAGAACTCTCCCCCGCCCAGCGCGTACTGCTTCCAGATGTGGGTCACTTTGATTGGATTCACCCGGACTCGTTGGCCTTTCAAACCTTACTGTCCGCTCTGAAGAAGGTGCAATCATGATCAGTTTGGCCGAGGCGCAACAGCTGGATGCAAGGGATCCTCTTGCGGCGCGGCGCGACAAATTTGCGCTCAAACCGGAACAAATTTATCTGGACGGCAACTCGCTGGGGGCCATGCCTCACGCAGCCCAGCAACAGGTTGCAGCCGTGACTCAACTGCAGTGGGGGGAGGACCTCGTTACCAGTTGGAATAAACACGCCTGGATTGACCTCCCCTTTATCACGGCCAAAAAAATTGCTCCGCTGATCGGCGCCCACCGAGATCAAGTCGTTGTTTGCGATTCCGTCTCAGTCAATTTATTCAAGCTCCTGGCCTGTGCTCTGAGCTTGCGGCCGGGCAGGCTACGAATTCTGACCCAACAGAACAACTTCCCGACGGACCTGTACATTGCAGACGGCCTGAGCGATCTGTTGAAGCATGCCTCTTATCGGGTGGAGAAGGTCCCTGTAAACCGCTTAGCCGACGCCCTGGATAACGATGTGGCGGTTCTCTTGCTGACGCACGTGGACTTTCGCAGCGGCCATATGCACGACATGCAGCGTTTGACCCAAGCGGCACATGCTGCAGGTGCCCTGACTGTCTGGGATCTGGCCCATAGCGCGGGGGCGCTACCCATTGCGTTGGACGACTGGGAGGTCGATTTCGCGGTCGGTTGTGGCTACAAATATCTAAATGGCGGCCCCGGCGCGCCGGCCTTCGTCTATGCAGCAGCACGCCATCACAACGCTCTGTCCCAACCCTTGCAAGGTTGGATGGGACACGCAGCACCGTTTGACTTTGCTCCCGATTATCGACCGAGAAAAGGTATTGCGCAGTTTTTAAGCGGCACGCCACCGATCATTTCAATGGCAGCTTTGGACGGAGCTCTCTCGGCTTTCGACGGCATAGACATGACTGAGGTGCGGATCAAATCCATCGCGCTTGCCGAGCTTTTGATCTCTCAAGTTGAATCACCACCCACGTTAAAGACCCTAAAACTCGCCTCACCCAGAAGCGCCGAGGCTCGGGGCAGCCACTTGTGTTTCCAACATGAACAGGCCTACGAAATAGTTCAAGCGCTCATCGACCTTGACGTGGTCACAGATTTTCGTGCGCCGGACCTAATTCGCATCGGATTGACCCCTTTGTATACTCGCTTCGAGGACATTTGGCATTGCGTAGATCGCTTGCAAAAAGTCATGGTCAACAAACTCTACGCAGCACCACAGTACGCAAGCAGAAAATCTGTCACTTAGTGAGTGCAACATCTGTCCGTCCAGGTCATATCCCCCTAGGGGACGCATTCATTGGGTTGTGTGCTGCGAGATTGGTTTCCGCATCCATCGCATCACACAGCACGCTTCACAATCAGCATGGACAATCTAAGCGGCGACTGACTAACTGGTCAGCGTCTCAGTGCTGTTTAAAGGAGACCACATTATCCATATTTTTTGTAACAGACGGCGCTGTTGTCAGGCCGTATCCCTCGAGAAATTCCAGGCTGTATTCGGCCTTGGCCTTCAGCAGGCTACTGGGCCAGGGCATGGGTAACTTACCCGAGAAACCCGCAACCCCGAACAAGACCTCAGCAACGCCCAACCCTTCAGACCCAGGTAGCCACGACGCCACGAATGCGGTACTCACAGCCAGCTCTTTCTCGACGATCAGCGGTCTACCCGAAATTAAGACCACCACCACAGGTATTCCTTTGGCCGAAATGGCTTCAATACACGCCAGATCCTCAGGATGTAATTCGCATAAATGCAAAGACTGGCCATAGGCGTCCAAAGGATTTGTGCGCCCATTGATCATAGAGCCGGCTTCTACCAGGAGGCTGTCGTCTGCTCTGATATCACCGAACCCCTCTGCGTAAGGGTTCTCACCGACCACCACAATAGCGACGTCATGCAGAGACGGATCCGCATCAGCAGCCTCCGCCGATGTACTCAACGTCGCGTCCGGCGCAAGGCTGAGGATACCTTCCCAGATACTGGTCCCAGAGACCTTGTCGTTGCCTTGGTCACCCTGCCAACTCACGGTCCAGCCACCACATTGCGATCCCAGATTGTGGGCGTTTCGGCCAGCCACCAGCACCCGCGTATCCGGCGACAAGGGCAGTAGTCCCTCTTCATTCTTCAGCAGCACCTGAGATTCTCGCACGCACCTGCGCGCAATCTCTCTATGTTCCTCAACCCCGAAGCGGCTTTGCCGAACACCGTCTCTTTGCGAGGGACGCGGCCCGTCCATTAAACCGAGACGAAATTTCGTCGCCAGTATCCGCCCTACAGCATCATCAATTCGGTGCTCAGAAATACTTCCGGCGTTTATCTGGCGGATCGTTGAGGCTATAAAATCACGCCATCGCTCAGGCACCATGAACATGTCTAAGCCAGCATTGATGGAAAGACGAACCGCTTCGTCATAGTCTTCACTGAGGTAGTCAATGCCGTCCCAATCCGAGACCACAATGCCCGCGAAACCCAATTGTTGTTTCAACACCTCGGTCACCAGTTGGTAATGACCGTGGCACTTGTCACCGTTCCAACTGTTAAAAGAAACCATCACACTGTGCACGCCGGCATCCAATGACCGGTAATAAGGACTGACATGCGTCGCTTCGAGCTCAGTCCATGACAAAGTCGTTTCACCTTGATCTATACCATAGAGCGTCCCGCCATCACCGACCCAGTGTTTGACACAACCCATCACTCCCTCAGCCTGAAGGGCTTTCACGTAGGCCTCGCCGAGCCGGGCAGATCGTTCTGGTGAGCTACCAAAGCTCTCATACGTACGTCCCCAGTGCGGATTCTGAACCACCGCCAGAGTCGGCGCAAAATTCCAATCCACTCCACTGGCTAAAATTTCTCGGCCGGTGACTTGCGCCATTTGGGCAACAAGACCCGGGTTGTCTGTCGCTCCCAGACCAATATTGTGCGGAAAGATCGTCGCGCCACAGACATTGTTATGCCCGTGTACCGCATCAATTCCAAAGAGAATTGGAATGCCCAAAGCGTCGGGGCCTTCATTCATGGCCGACCAGAAGGCATCTGCCATGGCCACCCAGTCCTCAGGTGTATTATCTCCAGGGTGGGAGCCACCACCCGACAATACAGAACCCAAAGCATACTCACGCGCATCCTCAGGCTTGACCCACAGCCGCTCACCCATGGTCATCTGGCCTACTTTCTGCTCAATAGTCATCGCCTGCAGCAGTGCTTCTACCCGCTGAGTGATCTCTTCTTCGCTCAATTCATTCCCCTTAACCAAACGCTCCTCGTAACGTGGGTTCTCTTGCCACTTCTCGACGACAAGGCAAGTCGGCTGGCCCAATCGCTTCTGATCCCTTGGTCGTGGCCCGCTTCATCGGCAGTTTCGACGGCTACACAAACCACCCCAGCCTGGTGAAGCTTCAAGTGCAACGGCCAGGAGAGTGATTGCACCACTGAAAATAAACACAGCGGCCACGATAAACCCACTTTCTGCGAGACTTTGTAGCAGCTTTCAACCAAAATGACAACGTTGTCAGATCAATTAACCGTTTCGATCTTCAAGATGCGATTCCGCTCGATTCACGCAGACTCGACGCACGGCCGAAGGAATTGCCTGCACTCTTCAGAATGGGATTAGGTCTTTTATGCGACTGCCCAGCGTTGCCTGTCGCGCTGCGCGCTGCCTGGCGGAGGCACCATCCCGGTGTTGCCATTCGACGGCGTTCACCCCCCGTTTCAAGACGTCTGGGTGGACACCGTCTGATCAGCTCTGCGTGCCAATTCTGCTTCTATTTCGCTCACCTGACGGTCATTCAAATCATAAAACAGTAAAACAACGACATTGAGTAGCGCGATTGCAGCTGGGATCAGTGTAAACAGCAAACGGATACCCAGCAAAGAAGTCTCCGTCTGCTCCACATTGGCTTCATAACCGAACGCAGCCAACAGCCACCCAGAGAGCCCCGCACCTATGGTTAAACCAAATTTTTGCGCAAACATGGAGGCCGAAAAAACCAGGCCCGTTGTTCTCTCACCAAACTTCCACTCGCCGTAGTCTGCAACATCGGCATACATCGCCCACACCAAGGGTGCAGTTGGACCCGCAAACAGGGAACCCGCGATATTGACCACCATGAGCAAAGCAAAATTGTCCACCGGCACAAAAAAGAGCGCGACCATCGTGACGCAGTTAAGTAACGACAGCACAATTAAGAGGTTACGTTTGTCGAATCTTTCTGTCAGGGCGCTGGTCGCGCTAACGCCAACAATCAACGCGAGCATGCCAATCGTCATAAAGACCGTAGTCATATCAAACACCCAAAACAGCGGCGTGCCATCATCGCCCACGTAGTATTTGAAAAAATGGATGACTACAGCATTCTTCACCGCGATGCTGGCGAGGGTAAAGATCCCGCCAAAACAAAGCACCACCCAGGCTCTCGTTTTGACCAGACGGCCAATGTCCTGTTTGATGCTGCGTTTTTCGACCACAGGGGTTGGCACCCGCTCGGTGGTCGCGGCAAAGGTGTACCAAAACAACAGCACCGACGCGACCGCAAACAGGATCATGGTGTATTGGAAACCCAGTGCTTCGTCTCCCCCGCCGATGCTCTGCACTAAGGGGCGCACCAACATAGAGATCAACAACCCACCCCCGAACGCACCAATAAACCGATAGGAGGAGAGTACCGTACGTTCCTTGGAAGACGGGGTCATAACCCCCATCAGTGCCGAGTAGGGGACGTTGATCGCCGTGTACAGCATCATCATGAGCGAATAGGTCACCCAGGCATAAATCAACTTGCCCGTTTCGTCAAAATCAGGATTCGCAAACATCAGGTAGCCCATAACGCCGTAAGGGACTGCTACCCATAGTAGATACGGTCGAAATTTTCCGTGCCTGGTATCCGTGCGGTCTGCAATGGCCCCCATTATAGGGTCGTTCACCGCATCCCAGAGTCGGGACACGAAAAACAGGGTACCGACCGCCGCTGCTGAAATCCCAAACACATCGGTGTAGTAGTATAGGAGGAAGATTCCGAAAGTCTGGAAGAAAAAATTAGAAGCCGTATCCCCTGCGCCATAGCCAATCTTTTCATTGAGTTTTAATCGCATCGGTGCCCCCTTTGAATCCGGGCCACTATACCGAATCCTGCAAAGACTGACAGCGCTGTCAAATTAACTCTCGTTGGGTTATGATCGAAATGACAGCGTTGTCATATTGTAGTTGAGATAACCATGACAAAAACCAGAGCTGGTAGTTTGCTCCCTGTTGATCCGTTTGATCTTTTGATTTTCGGCGGGACGGGAGACCTCACCCGCCGAAAACTACTACCCGCCCTGTTCCATCGACACGTAGATCAACAATTACCCTCTGAAAGCCGAATTATCGCCATCGGCCATAAGCCGATGGCGCATGCGGCATTTCTCGCTATGGTCAATGACAGCTTACACCTTCACAGTGCGGGCGAGGTTCATCCTGAGCATGCCGAAAGTTTTCTGGCTCGATTGGAATATGTTGCCGTCGATGCCTTGGAGGCGAACTCATGGACTCCGCTGTGTGAAACCCTCACCCTTCCCTCTAGTCGCAACCGCATTGCATACCTGGCAACCCCACCAGCTCTTTTTGGCCCAATCGCGCTCGGGTTACAGGTTAATGGACTGATCCAACCCAATATGCGAATTGTCCTGGAGAAGCCCGTTGGAGAAAATTATGACAGTGCAAAATCTATCAACGATTCCGTCGGAAGCTACTTCGCAGAAGAGCAGATTTACCGCATAGACCACTACTTGGGCAAAGAAACCGTACAGAACCTTTTGGCGCTGCGGTTCGGTAACGCCCTGTTTGAACCCCTTTGGCGACGCGAAGTTATTGATCATGTACAGATCACGGTAGCCGAGGACCTGGGTGTGGCAAATCGGATACAGTTTTACAACAACATCGGTGCCCTCAGGGACATGGTACAAAATCATCTGTTACAGTTGCTATGCCTTATCGCCATTGAGCCGCCGGCAAGCCTGGATCACGATGCTGTCCGAGACGAAAAGCTAAAGGTGCTACGCGCACTGAAGCCCATCACGAAAGAGCATGTCGCGACCACGACAGTGCGCGCACAGTACGGCTCCGGCGTTGCCTCGCAGGGCCAGGTGGAAAGTTTCGTGGATGAGCTGGAGGCCTCAAGTGATGTAGAAACCTACGTCGCGTTGCGAGTTGAGATCGAAAACTGGCGATGGTCTGGCGTACCTTTTTATTTACGCACCGGCAAGCGCCTCAGCCAGCGTCACGCTGAGATCGCGATCCACTTTAAATCCATACCGCACTCTATTTTTGGCGACCAGCAAACCGTCGCCAATAAACTCACGATTCTCTTGCAGCCGGATGAAGGCGTTGAACTATCGGTCATGGTCAAAGAACCTGGCACAGGCACCTTCAATCTGAGTCCCGTGTCGCTAGACCTGAGCTTCAAAGACGCCTTTGAGGCGCGTTATCCCGACGCTTATGAGCGCCTCATCATTGAAGTGTTGCGAGGCAATCCTGCGTTATTCATGCGCCGAGATGAAGTCGAGGCGGCCTGGCAGTGGGTCGATCAAATCCGCGACGCGTGGCAGCAGACGAATCAACGGGTTGAAACTTACATGTCAGGCAGTTGGGGACCGGCTGCAGCCGCTGTATTACTTGCCCGGGAGTCTCGGCGCTGGGATATCGGCGGATGAACCTGATCGTAGCCGACACCCGCGAGCAGGCCTCCCAGCAGGCGGGTCAACGCGTTACCGCTGCGCTCGAGCGCGCGCTTGCGACCAGCCCCCGCGCGACGTTCATCGCCAGCGGTGGCGATACACCCGTCGAGTGCTATCAATATCTTTCACGAACACCTGCGCCCTGGGGGCGCGTGGATGTCACGCCAACCGACGAGCGAGACGTCCCCTTGAGTAGTCAGGAGCGCAACAGCAGACTGCTGCGCCATATTCTCCAACAAAAAGCAGCACGCAACTGCACGGTGCATGAAATTGATCAGTTCGACGCCCTCTCTCAACCTGCCGCAGTCACATTGTTAGGCATGGGTGAAGACGGCCATTTCGCATCCATCTTTCCTGACATCAACAATCTTCATGCCGTGGTGGATTTATCTACACGCCGTCGCACCTTCAAAATCCAGACTGCCGCGAACCCTGCTTTGCGAACAACGCTGTCCCTGTCAGCCTTATGTCACACCAAGTTGATCATCTTGCTCGCCTTTGGTGAGAAAAAACTCAGTGTGATCGAACATCCCCAGGGACTGCCTATCGAGCACGTTTTCAAACAGTTAAAAACGCCAGTCGAAATCATCTGGAGTCCCTAACCGTATGCACGCAACCATCCTCAACATCACACAACAGATCGAGGCGCGAAGCTCGGAGTCCCGACAAAACTATCTGCGCAAGATATCCGCTGCACACCATCGTCCAAATTCGCGGGGCAGCATGGGGTGCAGCAATTTTGCACACGGTATCGCCGGTTGCCCTGCTGAGGAGAAAGCGCAGCTGCACGACGTCAACACACCGAACATCGCCATTATCAGCGCTTACAACGACATGCTCAGCGCGCATAAACCGTATGCCTCCTACCCAGAGGTTATTAAGCGGGCCGCCCTGCAGCACGGCGCCGTTGCGCAGTTTGCCGGCGGTGTACCCGCCATGTGCGATGGAGTGACCCAGGGACGCGAGGGCATGGAGCTTTCCCTCTTCAGCCGTGATGTCATCGCCCTGTCTACTGCGGTGGCTTTGTCACACGACATGTTTGATGCGGTGATGTGCCTGGGGGTATGCGACAAAATCGTCCCTGGCTTGCTGATCGGCGCTTTATCATTCGGACATTTACCCGCCATTTTTGTACCCGCCGGCCCAATGCCCAGTGGCATCAGCAACCAGGAAAAAGCCGAGGTTCGTCAGGCTTATGCGGCGGGGGTCGCCAACCGGGACCAACTGCTGGCTGCGGAATCAGCGGCTTACCACAGCCCAGGTACCTGCACGTTTTACGGCACCGCGAACAGCAATCAGATGCTGCTTGAATTTATGGGGTTACAATTGCCGGGCTCATCTTTTGAGCCGCCCGAATCTGCATTGCGGGAACCACTCACGGAAATCGCCACCCAACGCGCCATCCACATGGCACGTGATGCGGTTCAGATAGGTCATCTGGTGAACGAACGTACCATCGTCAATGCCATGGTCGGTCTCTTGGCCACGGGCGGTTCAACCAATCACACCCTGCACCTGGTAGCTATTGCGGCAGCAGCTGGGATCATCATTACCTGGAGAGACTTTGCTGATCTGGCCAAGGTAGTGCCCTTGATTGCAAAGGTTTACCCCAACGGCGCTGCTGACGTAAACCAGTATCACCATGCAGGAGGCATCGGCTATACCATTGCTGAATTACTCAACTCCGGCTTGCTCCACGACAACGTTGCTACGGTGCTGGGATCAGGGCTTGAACAATTCACCCGAGTACCGGTTGGGCAGGACAGTGGCATTGAATTCCAACAGCGAAGACATCTATCAGGCGATCACTCTGTACTACGTTCGGTGAAGGAGCCTTTCCAGCCTGACGGTGGCTTGACCGTCGTCGAGGGGAATGTGGGGCAAGGGGTCATCAAGACCTCGGCCGTGAGTGACCAACACAGGCACATCGTAGCGCCGGCACGGGTCTTCTCTAGCCAGACAGCGTTCGTTTCTGCCTACGACGCGGGCCAGTTAAATCAGGACTTTGTCGCTGTAGTCACTCATCAGGGCCCAAGCGCGAACGGCATGCCGGAGCTCCATAAACTCACCCCCTATCTCGGTCTGCTGCAGGACCAGGGATATCAGGTGGCTTTATTAACTGACGGCCGCATGTCCGGTGCGTCAGGCAAAGTCCTCGCCGCTATACATATGACCCCAGAAGCCGCACGAGGCGGTAATATAGCCAGAATTAAAGACGGCGATACCATATCCATCAACGCGGATACCGGAGAGGTCAGCGTGGACGCTGATTTATCCGATCGTCTTCCAACTCAATGTGAGCACGAGCACGCAGGCACAGGGAGAGAATTGTTTGATATCTTTCGCACACACGTCGGTGGCGCCTCGCAGGGCGCGTCTATTTTTGCGAACACCCGGTCATGACCCGTTCAGCTGAGGCATTACTGTCCAATACCAGGCTCATCCCGGTGGCCGTCATCAAGCAGGAGACCCACGCCGTACCGCTGGCCGAGACCCTGCTGGAAGCCGGCATCTCGACCATTGAAGTTACGCTGCGGACCCCGGTTGCGCTCAAAGCGATCGAGCAGATTGCCCAGCGGGTGCCTGAACTCATTGTGGGCGCCGGCAGTGTGATTGAAAAACAACACCTGACCTCTGCCGCCAACGCGGGAGCGCAGTATGCGGTCAGCCCCGGATACACCGACGAACTGCTGTCTGCCAATGTGCTCCCTTATTTGCCGGGTGCCAGCACCGCGGCTGAAGTCATGTATCTGCGCGAGCGAGGCTTCTTCTTTCAAAAGTTCTTCCCGGCGGAGGCTATGGGCGGCCTGGCTACCCTTCAGGCCATTCATGCACCGTTATCTGACGTGAAATTTTGCCCCACGGGAGGTATCACTGCCGCTCTCGCGCCCGCATATCTGGCGCAGGATTATGTTGCTGCTATCGGTGGATCCTGGTTTTTACCTGCCGAGGCGCTGGACAAAGGGGACTTTGTGAGCATAAGCGCCGCAGCAAAACTAGCGTGGGGGCAGGTCGATGAGGCGTAATCCCCCCAGTCTCGTTGCAGACATTGGAGGCACCAATGCCCGCTTTGCACTGGTAAATACCGCTGAACAGGCCGCGCTCGGTTGCATCGAAACATTATCTACCAGCGCGTATGTAACCTTATTCGAAGCGTTGGACACCTACCTGCAAAAACATCAGGTCGAGGCTTTGACCAGTATTACATTAGCCGTCGCTGCGCCCATCGTGAATGACACCGCCAAGTTTACAAACGCCTCATGGGCAATCGATCGTCATGCCCTGATGTCACACTATCAATGCGATCAGGTCATGCTCATGAACGATTTTGAAGCCGTCGCCCTGTCGCTGCCGGAACTGAAGCCACACGAGGTGCATTATCTGGGAGAGACCCGACTGGAATCAAAGCCGATCGCAAAATTCGGCGTGGTGGGTGCCGGTACAGGTCTGGGCACCGCAGTGCTCTTAGCTACACACAATCACTACCGACCAATGGGGGCCGAAGGTGGACACACCAGCTTTGCGCCCGAAGATGAGGTCCAACAAAAAATTCTCGAATATCTAAGACAATCGCACGGCCGAGTCTCCTATGAACGCCTGCTGTCCGGCACGGGAATTGAAAATATCTACGCAGCGCTGTCCCCTACACACCAATCTATGCCCGCGAAATCTGTATTTGCACACCACGTGAGCGAGACCGACGCCACCGCCCGTGAGGCAGTCCACCAATTTACTAAAATTCTGGGCCAATTCGCGGGCGACTTCGCCCTGACCACAGGCAGCTATGACGGTATCTACCTGACCGGCGGAGTCATTTCTAAACAACGCCCATCAATCGTTGCCTCTACTTTTCGACGAGCGTTCGAGCACAAAGGTCGACATAGGGCCTTGATGTGTGCCATCCCAACCGTCGTCATTACCCACCCCCAACCGGGTCTTCTCGGTGCAGCCGTCGCCACTGCGCAAGGACCGTTGTGTGCGTAATCAGTTAACCTATCTGAGTCTGGTACTGATGCTCAGCACACTTGCTCCGGCCCAAGCGGCGACCTGGGAGACCGTGCTGTTTGATGACTTTATACAGTTCGACGCGACCAACTGGCAGGATCAAATCCTCTGGGTCAACAACGAAGACCAATGCTATGTGCGCAATGGTGCCTTTGGCACACGAGAGGTCAGCAACGGCACCCTCAAGCTGCGCGTCATTGATCTGGGTCAGGTTCAACCGTGCGACAACGTCGATAAATCCGGCAACGTGCATCCGCCCACACGTTATGTTGCGGGACGCCTGAGCTCCAAGAATTTGCAGGAATTTTCCCGAGGTCGCTGGACCGCACGTCTGCGAATTAATCGAGCCGGGGAAGCAGGGATGTTCCCCGCTTGGTGGCTGCTCGGCGCACGCAACAACGAACCTCCCGTCCAAGAAGCTGACGAAAACATCTGCTGGCCGATGCCCGGTTCAGGCGAAATCGATATATTTGAGCATTTTGGAGGTGGCGGACCAGGTCATTATGCGGCCCGCAAAATCAAGAGTTTAGGCAACTGTAAAGGCGGTGACTGGGCATCTGAGATGAGCGTTATCACCGCCGATCTGACCGAGTACCACGCATACGGCGTCGAATGGTTGGCAGAGGATCTGATTTTCCGCCTCGACGGTGAGGAAGTGTTTCGGCTGGAAGGTGCCGCCGACGCCATCAGTGAACCCCTGTTTGCCATTTTGAACTACGCCAAGATCGATGATTCACCGATGACCGCTCCCTGGGTCATGGAAGTGGACTGGGTGCGCTACGAAATGCTGCGTAACGAATAACCTTTAAACCCACGCGCGTAACGGTCATGACCGGCCCATCGAAGCACAGGTGATTGACGCCTTTACCCCACAACCGCGGCTTGAATGTCCCCTCTAAGTTGATTGCATCTCAACCTCTATCCCGAGTTGGGCGGTGGCGTCGCTACCCACCCATACCGAAAATCGACCGGGCTCAAAGACATCTTCCAGGCCGTTGTGAAAGATCAAATCATCGGATCTAAGCAGAAAACTCACCTGTTTTGTCTCACCGGCCAGCAGCGTTATCTTTTCATAACCCTTTAACTCCCGAACCGGGCGCGTGATGCTGGCCACTTGATCTCGGACGTACCATTGTACGGTTTCGACCCCAGTGCGAGCACCGACGTTAGTCACCTCTACGGCAATACGGCGGGCATCGCCTGTTTGATCAAGACATCGTAAGTTGGCGTACTCAAACTTTGTGTAGGTCAGGCCAAAACCAAACGGAAACAGTGGACTGGGATCGACATCAAGATGAAAGGAGGTATTACCGACAGAGGTTTGGGCGGCTCGCGTCTCAATGTCATTCATATGAATGACAGTGTCCGGCGTCGCCGGCTTACCGGTATGACCATGGCCATAGTAGATCGGAATCTGGCCGACGCTACGTGGCAGCGTGACCGGTAAACGTGCCGAAGGCGATACCTCGCCAAATAACACATTGACCAGCGCAGGCCCCGCCTGACTCCCAGGATGCCAGGCGTAAAGGAGCGCGTCCGCCTGTTCAACCAGTTCAGGCATCACCAGCGGCCGTCCCGCCATCACAATCACTACCAATGGTTTACCCAGTGTGGCCAGGCGAGCAACGAGATTCATCTGCGCACCCGGCAAGCCAATGTCGGCGCGACAATGTGCTTCTCCAGAGAGGATAGCTTCCTCACCTAAAGCCAAGATGGCCATATCACACGAGGCTAACATCTCCACCGCCAGGTCAAACCGCTCTTCCCGGTGGTCACGCGTTGTCGCTAACACCCGCTCAAATGCCAATCCATCGCCTAATTCCTGGGCCAGCGCATCACGCAAAGAAATACTGCTTTCGACGTCACCATCAAAAACCCAAGTGCCAAGTTGCTCATGCGCCTCGTCCGCCATGGGGCCAAACAGTGCAATTTTGCGCTGATCTCTGACCAGAGGTAAGAGTTCGCCTTCGTTTTTCAACAAAACCATACTCTCTTGTGCCACCCGCCTTGCCAGTATTTCAGCAGCTTGGTTGGGTACCGATAGATGTAGTGGCCTCGCCGGCCGGTCAAACAACCCCGCATGAAACTTGGTCGCAAGTACTTCCAGAACCAACTGGTCAACTAATGCCTCATCCA
>Ga0181559_10001172_pt1 | contig 25570 bp, 13 predicted proteins | sample 011ome_21_FD_133752 | JGI IMG/M metagenome (GOLD analysis project Ga0181559, IMG submission 133752) | Coastal salt marsh microbial communities from the Groves Creek Marsh, Skidaway Island, Georgia - 011508AT metaG (megahit assembly) | ecosystem: Environmental > Aquatic > Marine > Intertidal...
GCGGGTGCTTCTCGGCGTACGCGACGGCGACGAGCGCGCCCGCGGCGGCCATGACGCACGCCACGAAAATCAGCGCCGTCTCCGGCTGGCTCGCGTCCGCGATGGCCGCCACGGGCATGGCCATGGCGTACCCCAAGTCCCGCCAGAACCGGACCGTGCTCACCGTGCCCGCCAGCCGCCCGGCGGGCGCGTGGTCCGCCGCCGCCGCCGCCAGCACGGGGTACATCAGGCCCGTGAACAGGCCGAGTAAAACGCCGGACGCCATCAGGTTCGCGAACCGCGCGTCCAGCGTGTCGTGAGACAGGTACTGGCCGTCGTACCCCGCGCCGAACGCGGCGAGCAGCAGCGAGGCGGCGCCGCCGAGCAGCCCGACGCTCATGGGCCAGCGCCGGCCGACCCGGTCGGACGCGACTCCCGCCGCTATTTGCGAGAACCCCTTGAGGAACGAGTAGGCGGCCATGAACGCGTCGCGGCGCGCGCCGCCGACCCCGAGCCCGTCCCGCGCCCAGCTCGCCAGTAGACCCCAGGCCATGCCCGTCTCGAAGTTGGCGCAGAAGCCCGCGACGCACACCACGGCGAGGTTGCGGTCGCCCCACGACGCGCGCGCGAAGGAAACGCGTAGGCTCTCGGAATGCTGGAAATCGCCGAAATCGGTTCTGGTCCCGCCGTCGCCCGCGCGCGCCCGCGCGGGCTCCAGGAGCGCGTCGTCGTCCGACTCGAGCGCCTCTAGCTCCACGAACGCGTCCGCCTTGGCCGCTTCCGCGATGCGCGCGTCGCGCTTCAGCTCGCGCTCGCCGCCGTCGGCGTCGGCGAGCTCCACCTCGCCCCCGGTCGCGACCGCGGCTTTCGGCGCAGATCGCGACTCGCGCAGCGCGGCGGTGGCGACGCCGACGCCGACGGCGGCGAGCGCGAGCTGAAGCGCGAACGGGGCCACCGCGTACCCCGAGCACACGCACTGGCCCGTGCACTCCGCCACCCAGTCATCCGGCGTGCCGCACGCGCCTCGCGAGGCCTCGAGGCACTCGGGCGACGCGACGGTTCCCTCCGCCCACGCGCACGTCACTGAGGCGCGCTCGAGCGCGCCGTACACCTCGGCGAAGATCGCGATGAACGCGTACCCCACGGTCTCGGAGAGGCCGCTGGCGAGCCCCCGCGCGCGCGGGCCGCACAGGTCCATGGTGATGAGGATGCAGCAGGTCCACGTGACGCCCTGGTTCACGCCCAGGAACGCCGCGCTCGCGACGAACGCGGGCCAGCCCGAGCCGTCGCCCGCGCCGCTCGCCGCGAGCACCATCACCGGCGGAACGAGGCCCACGACGCTCCCGAAAAGCGCGACGGGCTTGCGCCCGTGGCGGTCCGCGAGGCCGCCCACGAGCAGGTTGCACGCCGCCTTGAACAGCGCGAACGGCACGAGGAACGCGCTCTTGCTGCCGTAGCTGGTCTGCGCGAACTCGCGGCCGGCGCCGTCCAGCACCGCGAGCTTGTTGAGCTGCAGGGTCGCGCCCACGACCGCGGTCATCGAGCAGACCACCACGAGCTGGCGGAAGTTGCGCCGCCAGGGCGGCGGGCCGCGCGCCGCGGTCCGCCCGGACCACGACGACGCCATCGCGCACGCGCGCGCCGAAGCCGCGCCGCGGAGTACTCGAAGCGCGCCTCGGAGTGGGCGGAGCTTCCGAGGAAGGTTCTGAAATGGAGCAGTCGCTTCTTCACCGCCGCCTCGATTACGACCACCGCCGCTGATCTTTTTCAAACCGCGAGCGCACGAGGCGCACTAGGCCGCCGAAGTCCTCACCATGCCTCCCGTGTTCAAGGGCGTGGACGACCGCGGCACCAGCATCGGGACGAACGTCTCGTTCTGGAAAGCCGTCGCCGCCGGCTCGAAGGACGCGAGCGGGAAGCCTCTGTGGTACAAGAAGGGCATAGATTACTGGGACACCGTCGACGCGACGGACGACGGTGTGCTCGGCGGGTACGGCCACGTCTCATCCGCGGACGCGAAGGAGAACGCCGAGTTCCTCCGGGACACGCTCGGGGATGTGCTCGAGCAGAGGCGCGCGGGTACTCGGGGGCCGCTCGTGGCGTGCGACTGCGGCGCGGGCATAGGTCGCGTGACGAGCAGTTTCCTGATCCACGAGTTCGACGAGGTGGACCTCGTGGAGCCCGTGCGGCACTTCATCGACAAGGCGGAGGCGCTGCTCGGCGCCGGGGCGCCCACGCGCGCGGACGGGCACGTCGCCAAGAACTTCTTCGCCGTGCCTCTGGAGGGGTTCGAGCCCGAGCCCGAGCGGTACGACGCGGTGTGGATCCAGTGGTGCGTCGGGCACTTGACGGATGACGACTTCGTGTCCTTCTTCCGCCGGTGCGCGGCGGGCTTGCGGCGCGACGGGTTGATCTTCGTCAAGGAGAACAACGCCAAGGACGGGTTCGTGCTGGACACGGAGGACAGCTCGTTGACGCGGTCGCACAAGTACTTCATGCACCTGTTCGAGGAGAGGCTGGGCTGGGAGGTTGTCAAGCACCGCACGCAGAAGGATTTCCCGCAGGAGCTCTTCAAGGTGCGCACGTACGCGGTGAAGCCGAAACGCGCGTGAGCGCTGAGACGACGCGCGACGGATGAAATCGCCTTTTGTCGCCGCGCGCCGGCGAACGTCGTCGTCTGACTAATACCGTCTGACTAATACCGGATGCGTGTATGACAACTGCGGTGTAGACTACGTTTACCGTTTAAAACGACGACCCGTTCTCGTCGCCCGTGGCGTCGTCCCAGCCGTCGTCCCCCTCCGCGCCCTCCTCCTCCTCCATGGACAGCCGCACGTACTCGGCGCGCGCGAAGCGGTCCCACTCGGTGAGGTGCGGCTCCTCGCGCTCGCGCCGGATGGAAAACGGGTCGCGGCTCTCGAAGGCGATGAACTTGTTCAGGTTGAACAACACGTTGAAGAAGTTGCCCGCCAGCTTGCACCGGCGCAGGTCGCGCATGGTGATCACCCCGTCGCGCTCCGGGTGTAGCATGTCGCTCATCTGGCACAGCACGTCCTCCCACAGCACCGGCTCCTGGTTCAGGCACTCCATGCGCTGCAGCTGCTCCTCGTAGAAATACGCGCACTCGCGCGCGCGCAGCGCGCCGTCGCCGTCCAGGTCAACCACCCTGAACCAGTACTCCAGCGCCAGCGGGTTGGACTTGTCCTCCTCCGCGAGCACGAACCAGCAGAAGTCCTCGTACCCCATCTTCCCGGGGACGCCGCTGCGAAACGCGCGCGGCGCCTGCGAAAACACGCGGTCCACCGCGCGGTACGTCAGCGCGTGGTTGCCGTAGCGCAGCAGGTCCTCCTTGTCCACCAGAAAGTCGTGGTCGGTGTCCAGCTCCCAGAACTTGCAGTACATCACGTAGAAGTGCTCGTACGAGAAGTACCGCAGGCACTTGTTTATGTCCTCCTCCTCATCCGCGACGCGCATAGCGCGCGCCAGGTCGCTTCTCAAAAACTCGCGCTTGGTGAGCTTCCCGTTCCACGCCGGGTTCGCCTCGAAGAAGATCCGGTACGTCACCGTCTCCAGGTACCGGTCCTGGAACTCGGGCGAATCCTTCAGAAACTCCAGCCCGGGGTGGCTCGCCAGAAGCTCGCGCAGCACGGCGCGGAAGTCCTCGTGCTCGAGGTACTGCGTCGTGACGCGCGCCGTCGCCGCCGCGTCGGCGTCCACCACCCGATCGCCGCGCAGCACGTGGAACGCGCGCGCCTCGTCGCGCGCGTATTTGCGCAGCGTCGCGTCCCAGTACGCGCGGAACTGCGCGAGCGTGACGGGCGCGGGCGCGCGCGCGGGCGCGGACATGGCCCCCGAGCCCGACGCGGCCGCCTCCATGGGGTCCGTGCCGTGCACGCGGTGCATCAGCAACGGCGCGAAGAAGCCGGGGAGCTCGCACACCTCGCGCGCCACGGCGCGGAACTGCTCGACGTCCAGCGCCCTCTCCTCGCCGCCGAACAGGCGTGCCGCGAGCTGCAGCTTCTCCGCGCTCTCGGCCGCGGGCCACGCCTCCGCCTCGGCGCCGCGGTAGAACCGGGGGATCGCGGCGAAGGAGTCCCCCGCCTCCGGCGCGGCGGCGGCGGCGGGCGCCGCCTTCGACGGGCTCCGTGCCGCGCTGCTCGGCGGCGTGGGCTGCCTGGGCGGCGTCGCGGGGGGGCGCGCGCGCGAGGGCGACGTGGGCGAGCCGGGCACGTCCCGCGCGCTCGTCGCCGCGCCTTTCTGGGGGGACAGGGGGGGCGTGGCGAGCGACGAGGAGTCCCGCAGCAGCGCCTGCGTGGACGACGGCGACAGCGGCGACGCGCCCGCCGCCGCCGCGCTCTGCGGGGACGGGCCTTGCAGGGGTCGGCCCGCCTTGGCGTCCTCCAGCAAGTCCAGCACCTGCGACGCGACGCGGTCGTTCGCGGAGGCGCGAGCGTTGGGTCAGGGCGAACGCGGGTTCGCGACGGAACGGGCGCGGTCGCTTTGGAACGGCGGAACGGCGGAACGGCGGCGTTTCGGTGAATCGATGAAACGGGCCGTGGGCGAGCGCGAGCGACAGCTGCGGGAGGATGTGCGAAGACGGAGGGACCGCGACTTCCCGGCGGGCGGGGACGCACCAGCTTCTGCGAGTCCTGCGAGGACAGCCAGTTCAGGAAGAACTCATCCAGCTTGAGCTTGGACGAGGGGAACTTGTTCACGTTCGGCATCTCGACGTTCCCTTGGGTCGTGGAGGAGGTGGAGGGGAAGGGAGGATCTCGTCAGGATGTTTAGCGCCACAACGTTCAAAACGAGGCGCGATGCGACCCGGCGGAAGCGACCGCGCCGGCCGCGGGGACGCGCGACGCACCCGACGTTTCCATCAGCGGCACCCTCTGCTCGCCGCTCACGTTCACTTTGAGTCCTGCCATCGCGCCGGCGACGGGGGGTGACCCACAGTGGACGGCGCGGCGGCAGTCGCGACCGTTTGATCTTCCTAGAGGGATGTGTTTGACCTTTCCTTCTCGCTTTGTAACACTTACACAGTCAGCAATTTCGAAATGGAGCACTTCGATACAAGGTAAAGAGTCCGAATAAAATGGAAAGACCGCGAAAAAACGGATGTTTCTTTTCGAGTCGCGGCGAAACGCACGGCGAAATCGCATCCGTAAAATAAGGTGTTTGTTTTTCACTCGCGCGCGCGCCGCGTCACTTCCTCCCCTTGCCCTTCTTCGCCGGCGCCGGCGCGGCCGGCGCCGCGGCGTTCTGCGGGATCACCTGGAACGACCGCACGCACCGCCTGAGCTCATCTGCCATCTCGCTCTCGAACCTGCCCTCGTCCTCCTCCGCGGTGAGCGTGTACAGCTGGCCGTCGGCGACGACGAGCGTCGTCAACACGACGCGCGGCACGCCCAACACGCTCTTCGAGTACTCCGCGGCGTAGTAGAGCAGCCCGTTTTCGTCCGTGCGCTCGGAGGCGTCGCGGAACGTGACGCCGCTTCCGACGCCCCCGAACGCCTTCCCGAACGTCCCCGTGGACCGCGCGCCCTCCGCGGCGACGAGCCGCTCCGCGGTCTCGCGCGCGGTGCCAATCTCTTTCACGGACGCGATGCCGCCCGGCGGGACGGTCTGCTTCGACACCGACACGGTGTTCCCCGCCTGACCCACCCTGGTGTCCTTGAGCAGCAGCACGGTGGGCGACACAATCCCCGTCGCGGGGTCTTTCAGCGGGACGTTCACCTCCTCGTACACCGAAGGCGCGGTCAGTCTGTACGTCTTGAACTCGAACGTCTTCCCCGACGCCGTCTCCGAGGACGCGAGCGCGAAGAGTCGGGTCGCCGCGGACGCGGGGCTCGGACGCGCCATGACCGAGGTCTGGGCGGCGAGGCCCAGCGCGGCGGCCATCGCGGCTCGGCGGGGCACGCCGGCTTTAGGGTTAGAAGTCGCCGGCTCGGCTCGATCGGTGGACGGTTCGGCCGCGGAGACGATCGCCGTCTTCCTCGCCGTCCTCCGCGCGGACGGCACCGACCCGGTTTTCGCGACGGGGACGCGCGTCGCGCGCGCGCTGACGGCGAACATGCCTCGCGTCGGTGGGGTGTTTGAAGCTGTGGGGACGGGCGTGATGAGGCTCTCGAAACGACGGGAGGCTGCGCGTGAGGCAGGTCGGGGACACCGCGCGGTCGGAGAGTGGCAACCTTATCGCCGCGATCGCGTTTTCCACGTCATCCGCGAACGCGCCGTTCCGAGAAACGCACACGCCTGTCGGCGGTCGGCGGCATGTCAGGTTATAGGTTTGGATCTGCGCGACGTAGACCTCACTCGTGCGGCCGCGCGGCGCTTGAGATGCTCGCCCAAAGTCCGGCGACGGGATCTGCACGTGGTGCGCGCGTCGGTGTTCGCGGCAGCATGTTCCGCCTCGCGCGCGCGACGCGCGTGTCGGTCGCGACGCCGACGCGACTCTCTCGGGGCGGCATTTCTCGGAGCCTTCCTCCTGCCGGGGCCAAGGGGGACGCGCCCGCGGTGCCCAAGAGGCCGCACGTGGACGGCCGCAGGCAGTTTAGCGACATCCCCGACGGCATGGAGACGGTGGAGCGCGTGGTGACGGACGAGAAGATCGCGGCGTTCCGCGCGTCCATCGCGAACGAGCTCATGCTGGCGCCGCTCACGAAAGGCGGAAACTTGCCGTTCCGTCGCCTGTGCGTAGAGCTGGGATGCAACGTCACCGTGAGTGAGATGGTCTTCGCGCGGTACGCGCTGAAGCGCAATCCCGTGGAGCTCGCGCGTCTGCGCAGACACGAGTCCGAGAAGATCTTCGGGGTGCAGATCGCGACCAACCAGATCGCGGAGGGGGTCAACGCCGGCCGCCTCGCGTTCGAGAGCGGCGCCGACTTTTTGGACCTTAACTGTGGGTGCCCGATACACGAGACCTGGAAACGCGGCCTCGGCGCGAAGCTGCTCAAGAAGCCGGCCAAGCTCGAGCGGCTCGTGCGCGGCATCGCGGACGGCGTGCCCCTGCCGCTGACGGTGAAGATACGCCTGGGCGCGGGCGCGTCCGAGGCGCCCGCCGCCGCGCTCGCCGAGGCTTGCCAGAACGCCGGCGCCGCCGCTGTGATCATTCACGGCCGGACCAAGGAGCAACGCTACACGCGCGCGGCGAACTGGAACCTCATCGGCGAAATCCGCGAGAAGTCCTCGATACCCGTCGTGGGCAACGGCGACATCTTGACCTGGTACGAGCACAGGAACCGCCTGGAGCAGTCCGGCGCGTTCGCCACCATGACCGGCCGCGGCGCGCTGATCAAGCCGTGGATCTTCAAGGAGAAAAGCGACGGCGCGGAGTGGGACCCCGCCGCCGAGGAGCGCGTCGGCGTGTACTTGACCCTCTGCGGTTTTTTCAAGGAGCACTTCCGCGCGGACGACCTGGGCAAGAAGCGATACATGGAGTTCATGCCCTGGCACTTCGGGTTCTTCTGCAGGTACAGGCCCTTGCCCGAAACCGTGTACGGCGCGATGGCGCGGGAGCATCCGCTGCTGCAGACGCGGCTCGGGGTGGTGGAGAGCGCCGCCATCGCCGCCGCGGAGTCGCGCCGCCTGTCGCCGCTGGACCGGCTCCTGCGCGTGGAGCTGGAGGAGTGCCACGCGCGGCTGAGCGAGGCGCTGTGGGACGCGGACGCGGACCCGGGTCGCGCGGTCGAGCTGTTCGAAGCCATGACCACGGACGGTTCGCTCGAGCGCTGGGAAGACGAGGAGCGCGCCGAGCGGGCGAGGAGCCGGGATCCGGACGCTTCGCTCGGGGCGGGAGACGCCGTGCGCGGGTAATTCGCTCCGTATCGGTGATGACGACATAGCGAGTAGTCTTCTAGTGCGCCGCGCGCGGTCTCCTTCCCGGCACGAACGCGGGAGCGCTCGCCTTGAGCGCGCTTCCTACGCTCCGACCGCCGAAGCCGTCCGCGGCGTCGTCGGCGCCGGCGGCGGGCGCCGGATGTCTGGGCGCCTCCTCTTCCTCCTCCTCGGACTCCTCCTCCCGGATCATCCTCTCCATCTCCTGGCGCTTCTCCAGCACCTGCATCGCCGCCGCCGCCGCGTCCGCCTCCGCCATGATGGACGGCGACGTGAACGAAAACCCGTGGAACACGTCCCGGTCGTCGCTCGCTGGCGTGCCCGCCGCGCTGTCCACGGCTTCTTTCTTCGTCCACTGCTCGTCGAAACACGCGACGCACATCTCGCCCTGCACGGCGGGCCGGAACGGCGGCGACACGCCGCGCACTTCGATCTTACCCCAATCCACGGCTTTGAAAAACGCGTGCCCCTTCACGGTGTCCGTACCTCCGGGGCCTCCCCCCAAGCGTCTGTCCTGCTGCCTGTCCAGCAACCCTTTGATGAGGTGCATCGCGTCGCCCGGCAGGAACGACGGCATCTTCAGCTTGTGCGAGCAGATGGCTTTCTGGATCGCCGGTTTGTTTTTTCCCCGGAACGGCAACTGCCCGGTGAGCATCTCGTACATCAGCACGCCCACCGACCACCAGTCCGCGGTCTTGCCGTGCCCCGTGGCCTGCAGAATCTCGGGCGCCATGTAGTCGATGGACCCCACCAGCGAGTTGGCGCGCTTCGTGCTCTCCGGGTCCTGCTGCTTGGCGAGCCCGAAGTCGGTGATCTTGACGTGCCCCTCGTTGTCCAGCAGGATGTTCTCCGGTTTCAAGTCGCGGTGCATGATGTTCAGCGAGTGCAGGTGCCCGATCGCGCACACGATCTCCGCGGCGTAGAACCGCGTCAGGGCGGTGTCGAATAATCCCTGGCGGTACAGCCAGAAGAACAGGTGGCCGCCGTTGACGAAGTCCATGATCAAGTACAGCTTCTGCGACGTCTGGAACGAGTACCGCAGCGTCACGACGTACGGGTGGTGGATCACGGTGAGGATGTCGCGCTCGGCGCGCATGTAGTCCGTCTGCTCGCGCTCGATGATGGTCTCCTTGCGCATCACCTTCATCGCGTACACCGAGCCGCTGTCTTTCTTGCGCACCTGGAACACCTTCCCGAACGCGCCCTGGCCCACCAAGCACAGCATCTCGAAGTCGTCGGGAGTCAGTTTCTTCCGCGTCGCCGCGCTCGCGTTGGCGCTCGCCACGGGCGCGACGTTGTGCAGCAAACCGCTGTCGATGCGCCGCAGGCCGCCGTCCGCCAGCAGGGACTTGGTGAGCCCGGATTTCGGGCTCGGCGTGCGCGCGGGGCTCGGCGCGGACGCCGCGCCGGGCGACGCGCTGCGGCTGCCCGCGCCGCCGAAGTCGAGGCCCGAGACGCCGGCGGAGATGGCGGACCAGGCCTGGTCCATGGAGGGCGCGTCTTTCGGGGTCTCGGCGTCGTCGAGACCCATCCGACCGCGCGTATCGCGCTCCGCAGGCGAGTCGAACCCGGTGGTGGTCTTTATCCGCGGCTGCGACTGCGGGTCGGATGGTTTCCGCGCCACCGGCGTGGCCGGCGGCTTCCCGAACCCCGGCGCCGGTCGCGGCTGATCCACCGACGCGGTGGGGCCCACGAACGCGTTCACGCGCGCGGCGTCGCGTTCGGCGGTCTCCGCGTCGCGCGTCTCCCCTTCGGCCGCCACCGCCGCGCGCGGGCTCCCGCCGGACTCGCGCCGGTCGAACATCTCGTCGAAATGCATGTCATCCTCGGCGTCCGCGGCGCCGACGCCCCCCGCGCCGCTCAGAGCCACCATCTTCGACGCCTGTTCGAGCAGATAACACCGCCGGCGGGTAACACGCGACGCGTTCGCGTCGCCCCGCACGTCCCTCCTTGCGCGACGCGGGCGCTTTTCCTATCGAGCCCCCAGGACACGGTCCTCGCACCCTCCGAGCCACGCCTGTTCCAGCACGGACCCCGTCCGTGTGCTTGCGCGCGACGCTCTGGCCCGCGCGCCCGCCGCAAATCGCTTTCGAAAAGCACAAAGCGCAACGCGGGCGTTCACAACATCCGACGCGAGATTCGTTTCGCGCGAATTCGACCACAAACCGTCGAATCAGATCCGGCTCTCAAAAAGAGGTGTGTGTTTTTATCTATTGTTTTTACAACCTTGAGAAGGTACCCGGTAGTTGACGGCGACGCGCGTCGCGCGTCCCTCGTCACACGACGCCGCGCGAGAGTGCGTTAGATGTGACTCCCGAACTAAGTGGGTTGTACTCGAAGAACCACAAGTCGTCGTCGTCTCGCGCGCACCCGCCGACTGTACGCGAAACAGGGTCGCGAAACAGCGCGTCGCACCGCCGGAAAAAAGGCGTGTCCGCCTCGAGCTTTTCCCGTGGGAAGTACGAGAGGAACACCGCACCTAATCGCGGCTCGCACAGCGCGTGCGCCGTCTCCGCCAGCGAAACCGCCGTCGCCTCCAGGTGCCCGTACAGCACGTCCGAGCACAGCACCACGTCGAAGCGCCCGAGCGCCGCCGCGGCGCGCGCGTCGCCCCACGCGCACGCCGCCGCCGACGCCGTCGCCGCCACGCCGTTCTTTGCCGCGTTCGAGCGCAAAAGCTCGAGCTCGCCGGGCAGGTCCGTGAGCACGACGCGCGCCGCGCCCAGCCGAGCGGCCACGATCCCGGGCAAACCCGGGCCCGCGCCCAGCTCGACGACGGTCTTGCCGCGCACGCGCTCGGGGTGCTCGCACAGGAACTGCGCCATGGGGGCTGCGCCGTCCCAGACCCACCGCGCGGTGGCGTCCCGCCCGTCCCCGAGAGGCCCGAGGCTCTGCCGCACGGTCACGGATGTGTCCCCCAGCGCCTCGTGCACGAACTCGATCTCGGGGGAGGTGTGGTCCACCTGCACCCCGGCGCGCTTCGGCGCCATCGCGCGCGCCGGAGTGACTACTTTTCACGCGAAGAAAAAGAAAAGGTCTTCCGAAACGCCGCCGACGGCAAAAGTACAGATTTCTCGGACTGGATGCCGGGGTCGCCCTCGGGCGTGGACGAACAATGACGTCCGTCGACACCGGATAAGCCGCCGCCTCGCGACGTCGCGGCACTCGCAGTTCCCTCGGCGCGGAGCGTACCCCGTTCGGAGCCCCAGGAGCGTTTCTCGAGCGCACTCGTTCGAAGAGGAGACGGCATGTCGTGCGTCGCCTCCGCCGCGGCCTCTCGCGTCGCGCCCCGCGTCCCGGCGGCGGACGGCGCGCGTCGTCGCGATCGCGTCTCGCGTGGTGCGCGACGCCCCGGCGCGCGCCCGATGGCCACCACCGCGGAGGCTGCCTCCGTGGACGTCGCCGCGATCGAGGACGCGTGGATCGCCGGGAGCCTCGAGCGGTGCGCCGTGGGCGAGGGCGTCGCCGGCCTGCGCGAGGGCGCGCTGGCGCGCCTCGCCGCCGCGCGCATGCCCACGCAGAGGGTGGAGGATTACCGCTTCACGGATCTCGCGCCGCTCGTCGGCGCGCAGCCCGCCGCCGCGGACCCCGCCGCGGCGGCCGGCGTGGACGCGTCCGCGTGGACACTCGAGGGCGCGGCCACGACGCGCGTCGTGCTCGTGGATGGCGTCTTCTGCGCCGCGCTCTCGGACCTCTCCGGCGTCCCCGGCGCCGTCGTCGCCGGCGCCGCCTCCGCCGGCGCCGCGCCGAGCGACGCGCTTGGCGCCGTCTCCGGGCTCCGCGGCGGCGTCTTCGTGGACCTGAACGCCGCCGTGGCGCGCGACGTCGTGACCGTCACCGTGCCCGCGGGCGTGAAGATGATCGCGCCGCTGCACGTCGTGCAGCTCTCGACGGCGCTGCAGTCTGACGAAAGCGCGCGCGTCGCGGCGTCGGCGCCGCGGCTGGTGCTGGACGCGGGCGACGGCGCCGAGGTGGCGCTGGTGGAGGAGTTCGCGCCCGCGCCCGCGCCCGGAGCCGGCGCGGAGAGTCCGTCCTCCGCGCCCACTACTCGCTACTGGCTCAACGGCGTGTGCGAGATCCGCGTTGGGAAAAACGCGCGCGTGACGCACTCGATGGTGCAGGCGCAGAGCCGAAACGCCGTGCACACGCGCTCGACGCACGTGACGCAGGCGGCGGAGAGCGAGTACTCGCTCGCGGAGATCAACGTGGGGGGCGCGGTCGGCCGGCACGACCTGACGATCACGCAGCTCGGGCCGCGCACGTCCACGAACCTGGCGTGCTTCAACCTCGCGGGCGAGGGGCAGTGCCTGGACCTGCACTCCGCGGTGACGCTGGACCACGAGGAGGGCCGGACCGACCAGGTGCACAAGTGCATCGTGAGCCACGCCACCGGCCGCGGCGTGTTTGACGGGAACGTGCGCGTGAACAAAGCCGCGCAGCGCACGGACGCGGGCCAGATTTCTCGCAACCTTTTATTAGTGCCGAAGGCCACCGTGAACGTGAAGCCTAACCTGCAGATCGTGGCGGACGACGTGGTGTGCACGCACGGGTGCACGGTGTCCGACCTGGAGGAGGAGGAGCTCTTCTACATCCAGAGCCGCGGGCTGTCCCCGGCGACGGCGAGGAGTCTGCTCGTGGCCGGGTTCGGGCTGGAGATCGCCTCGCGGCTCCCCGGGAAGGATCTCAGGGATCGCGTGGAGAAGGTGGTGCGCGACGCGCTGGCCCAGGACGACGTCGTGATGGTGGCGTGAGACAAGACAACAAAAAGCGCGTGTGGGTGTGAAGATTGTGATCAATTCTGAGCAAACAGGAAAAAATGTCCTCTTCAACGTACGTCGCGCGCGTCAGAAAATCGCAATCGCGCGCGTCTCTCGTCGTCTCGGCTCGCGCCGTCTCTACACGCGGGGTTTCGCGATTCAGGATAGAAAGAAAAAAAAAGCGCGCGCGCCGACTCACAAGCCGGCGTTTTGGATGTGCCGCTCCACCTCGCGCCGCGCGCGGTCTTTGCGCGCCGCGCGGCGCACCGCGAGCAGCGATACGCCCACCAGGACGACGGCCACACACAGGATGATCACGCCGGTGACGGCCAAGGCGGCGCGCGTGGTTTTGCCGTCCTCCTCCTCCGCTTCCTCCGGAGCGCCGCGCGCGTCGGAGGCGGCGACGGCGCCGGCGGAGGAAATCTCTTTTTTTCGTTCGGCGCGGACGCCGGCATCCGCGCCGGCGACGGCGCCGACGGACGTTTGCGTCTCGCACGCCTCTCCCTCGTATCCGTCCGCGCACTCGCAGACGAACGACACTTCCGTATCGTCCGATTTCTGAGCGCCGTATTCGGTATCGTCGCCCGGGGCCCGGAAACGACTCTGTTTCGAAACGACGACGCGACACCCTCCGTCGGCGCCGACGCCGTGGCCCGAGCAGTTGGCGGAGCGCGCGTCGTTCATGCCGGGGCACCGCGCGGCGGCGCACGCCGTCGCCGGCGTCGCGAGCCCGGCGCCGCACGCGGGGCAGAACGGCGACCGCGCGCACGCGTACGCCGAGGCCGTCACGCGGACGCGCGCGGGGTCGTACGCGCGCGCGCGCGTTCGGTTCCCCGTCGCGTTCTCCGCCGGCGTCCCCGCCGCCGCCGCCGCGACTTCGAAGACCGTCATGTCCCGCAGCAGCGCGTTCCCCGCGCTCCCGCCGATCGCGAGCGTCGGGATGGTGATCTCCCCGGGCGCGTGCGCGCCCACCCAGGCGTCCACGGCGCCCTCCGCGAAGTCGGTGTTGACGATGACCGCGGCGACCGCGCCCGCGGCCTGACACGCCAGCGTCTTCTGGCTGAAGAAGCACGAGCCGCGAGCGGTCACGCAGACGTTGCCGGCCACCTCGTCGGCGTTGATCAGCTCGTCGCACGCCTCGAAATCGAAGTTGGTCGGGTCGTCGGGCGCGGCGGCGAAGAAGACGTCGGCGTCTGCGTCGCCGCCGTCATTCGGAGGCGCCGCGCTCGCGGGCGTCCCCTCGCGCTTGCGGATGTCCCCGAACACGTAGTGGTAGGCTCGGTCGTTCCGCGCCGGACGAGACTTGGCCAGCACAGCCGCGCCCGTCACGCGCCCGTGGCCGACGGCGGTCTCGGGCAGGTCCAGGACGCGCCCGGTGCTGTGGTCGTCGCCCAGGTAGCACGTCCGCAAGGTTTTGTTCGACGGACTCGTGCCGTTAGGACTCGCGACGAACGCGCCGCACGCGCCGTACGCGGGCTCGTACACGTCCGCGAGGCCCGCGGACGGGATACCGGGCAGGGGCGCGCCTTCCACGCCCGTGTCGTCCACGGGCGAGGGGCCGAGCCACTCGTACCGGCGCGACGTCTCGTTTCCGGACGTTGCCGAAACCGCGATCTCCACCACGAGGCGGCCGTCGCCGTGCGCGCACCCGTTGAACGCGTTGGGCGAGGAGGAGGCTTCGAGCTCCAGGTACGCGTCGAACGAGAGCTTTTGTCCGAACGCGTTCGTCTCGCCGGCGAGTACGTCGCCGGGGTCGGCTGTGAGCGCGCCGTCCGCGCGCGCCGCGACGTAGTACACGCCGGGCTCGGCGTTTGTGATCAAGACGCTCGCGTCGTCGTCGCCGGGCGCGAGCGCGGCGCCGGCGATATACTCGCCGGCGTCCAGCGCGGGCGCCGCGCCGCGCCGGACCGCGAACGCGAGCCCGAAGACGTCCGCGAAGCCGTCAGAGGCGTTCGACGCGTTCTTGGTCAAAGTCACGCGCGCGTCCTGCCCGCGACACGCCACCTCGAAGGAGAAGAACGTGAACTCGCCCGGTCGCAACGCGCGCGTCTCGCTGCGCGCGGCGGCGACGGCGAAAGAAGAGGCGTCGCCGCCGTTCCCGTCGACGCGCGGCTCCGCCCGGAGCGCCTCCAGCCGCGCCGAGCAGGTGGCCCCGAAGAACCCGGGCGCGCAGACGCACGCACCCGTCTCGGCGTCGCACGCGCCACGCCCGGGCCCGCCGCACGCCGGCGAGCCCCCGGGGCACGCCGCGGCGGCGCCGGCGCTGGCGGAGACGGCGTATCGCAGCGCGCCGCGCCCCTCGAAGGGGTCGTTGTACACGGCGACGAACCACGTCGCGTGTGGGGCCGGAGGCGCCGAGCGCGCGCCGGTGCCCGCTCCGCCCGGCGGGAGCACGGCCCGCGTCCAGTCATCGTCGTCGTCGGCTTCCTCCTCCTTCTCCTTCTCCTGCGAAGAATTCGGCGAAGCGCTCGGCGCGGGACGGTCGTTCGCGTCGCCCGCGTCGAACGCCGCGGCTCGGCGCCGGTTGAGTTCGGCGGCGGCGGCGTCGGCGTCGGCGGTGCCGAACCCGGGCTGGCCCGCGCGCACGCCCCCCCGCGACTGCGGGTCCACCGAGGCGACGAAGACGGAGACGCCGACGCGCGCGCGCGAAGTCTCCTCGGGCTCGCCGCCTCGATCCGCGTCGTCCGCGGGAGAAGACGGCGAAGAAGACGGATTCGCCCAGACGACGCTTCCTCGCGCGTCAAAAAGTCCACCGGAAGAGACAGAGACGAACGCCTCGGCGTCGTACGCGTCCGCGCACCCGCTCGCCGCGCCCGCCGCCGAGCGGCAAAACACGGGGAGCGCATCTCGCCGGAGGAACACGCGCGGGCGCGCCGTGTCGTGCGCCGGCTTGGTCAGCGTCACGTTCAGGGACCGCGCGCGCGCCGGGACGTCCACGCGGTAGTACGCGAAGTGCCCCTCCTCCGCGGAGCCGGGGACCACCGCCCCGAGCGGGAGCGGCTCGGGGTCCACGCCGCAGCCCGCGCCGAAGAAGCCGGCGAAGCAGTCGCAGGCGGGCGCGCGGTCGGGGAGGCACGCGCCTCTGGCCACGCCGCCCTCTGCGCAGTCGCGGAGGCACGCCGGCGACTCCGCGGAGGATACAGCGGCGCGTATCGAGTATGCCATGGGCTCCGAAAAGCGCGCGCTCTCGTGCCGCGACAGCGTCCCGTCGACCCAGCCCGGCTGCGCCGCCGCGCGGCTGTTGTACACGCCCACGTACGTCGTCTCGTTCGCGCCGAAAGCCTCGCCTTCGCGCAGGGGGAAGAACACCTCGTGGTCGTCCTCCACCGCGCAGTCCACGCCGTCGCAAAACGCGCTGGTCGCGTCGCGGTAGTCGAACCCCGTCCCGACGCGCTCGTGGTACAAAATCTCGAGCTCGCCTTCCCACGTCGCGTCTGGCGTCGTCGCCCGGCCCGCGCCCGGCTCGCGCGTCGCGGCGCGCGCGCGGCCGCCGTCGCCGAAGACGACGTCGTCGTACCCCTCGAACAGCTCCACGGTAACAACGCGCGACTCGGCACTCGAGGCGTCGGCGCTCGTGTCGTCATCACGATCAGCCGCGTCGTCAGGGACGTCGAAGGCCACCGCGGGCGCGTCCGCGTCGTCGTCGGTGTGCGTGTTGCCGACGAGCCTGAAACGCCCGGCGGCGCGCGCGTTGGACAGACACGCCGCCGAGACGTACCCGGCGCGTCCGGCGGAGAAGGCGAAACACGCCTCCGAGGCGAAGCTGGGAGGCCTCGCCGTGAGCGCGAGGTCGTACCGAACGCCCACCACGCGCGCGCCGGGAGGCAGGGCGACCTCGATCGCCGAGTTGTTGGGCTGGCCCAACGCCCCGACGCTCCGGCCGTTCGTGCCGGGGTCCAGGACGATCGACGCCCCTTTCATCTCCGGCGCGAACACCGCCTCGAACGCGGCGGGCGGCGCGCCGCGCTTGACGAACACCATCGGAAACGCGTCGGGCGAACGGCGCGAGCGGCGCAGCTCGACCAAGACGCCTTTTTCTTTTTTCGGACCGCTCGCGGACCGAAAAGACGCGTCCTCCGCCGCGCTCGAAAAGTCCAGCGCGTAGACGTCCCAGCCGCCGCTCGCGAGGCCCGAGCGCTCCATCGGCGCGCCGTCCACCGGGAGCGGCGTCAGGGCGTTTTGGCAGTACGCGCCGGTTTTGTTCGCGGGGCACGCGCACGTCCAGGTCCTCGCGCGTCCGGCGACCGCGCCCGCGGCGTCCGCGAAGGCGCCGCCGCTCTCGACGCACTCGCCAACGCCCGAGCACCCGAAGGCGCACCGCGGCGCATCCAGGCGCTCGTCCCGAACGGGAAAGAACGCGGCGCGGAGCCGCACGTCCCGCGCGTCGTCCGCGCTGGCCCCGGGGGGGTTCCACACCGCCACGACGTACGCGTCGACGGGTTCGGGGTTCGAAGCGTTTTGTGTTCCGCCGAAACGTCCTTCCGGCCGGAGCTCCTCCGGCGGGATCACCACCCTGGCGTAGTCGTAGCGGACATCCAGCGCGGTTGGGAACTCGTGTCGCCGCGACGCTCGCGCTGCGCTCGCCGGAGACGCACCGAAGACGCGCAGCGCGTCGCGGGTTCCCGCGCTGAAGTCGGCGCGCGCCGCGCCCGTCGCCACGCAGCGCGCGTCGCCGAAGGGCCCGCCGCCGGCGCCGAACGCCGCGCACTCCGTGACGAGCTCGGGGACCGGCCCGAAGCCCCCGTCCTCGGTTGCGCGCGCGACGAACATCGCGAGCGACGCCTCGGGCGCCTGCGGGTGCGACAGCTCGAGCACCAGCTCGTACGCGTCCGCCGACGCGCCGGGGCGGAGCGGTTCCGGGACGAGCGCGCGCGCGTACGCCCAGCCGCCCACGGGGACCGTGAACGGCGGGGACGGCGCGCCGTCCCGCAGGTCGGGAACCGCGGGCAGGACGCACCGCTCACCCACCTGGAACCCGAGCGACGCGGGCGATCGCGAACCGGGGGAGTCATCGTCGCTCGACGCGCTCGGTGGGCGCGCGCAGCGGCAGACGGCGCCTTCGCAGGCGCCTCCGGCGGGCGCGCAGGCGGTGGCGTCGCACGCGTCCTCGGGGTGGCCTTCGCGCACGGCGCGCGCGGAAACGGTGAAGCGCACTGGGCGCTCCGCGCCCTCGAACCCGGGTCTGGGACCCCACCACGGGTGTCCGAAGTGCCGCGTGTTCGCCAAGACGCTCGGGAGAGGCTTCTCGTCTGCGTTCGTGACCCCCACGACCCACTCGCCGGGCGCGAGTGCTTCCCCGCGCGCGCCGGCCAGGCGGAGCTCGTGCCGGTCGACGCGGCGCAGGCTCCAGTCGCGCAGCGCTTCCCGGTGGTGGTAGTCGCGCGTGGGCAACGCCGGGAGCAGGATGTCCCGGAGCCCGAACGCGTCCGGCTGCAGCAGTGGCGCGCCCCCGAGGCGGTAGGCCGCGGAAGGCCCGGAGACGCGGACGTCGGGGGGGATGTCCGGCGGCGTCGGCCGAGAGGCGCCCGCGACGCCCGCGGCGTCGGCGGCGCGCGTCCACCCGCACAAATCGCCGGACGATCCGCATGACCCGTTGATCGTCGTCTCGTACGCGTCGTAGTGCGTCGGGGCTTCTCCGACGGAGGAGCCGCGCGCGACCGTGAGCAGAGGGCGCGCGCCCGTCGCGGCGCCCGGGAACTCCAGCGCGACGACGACGTCGTCTATTCTCCCCCCCCCGACGCTCTGCGGGACGACGAGCTTGAACCAGAGCGTCTCCCCCACGCCCGCGACCGCCTCCAGCTTGGAGCCGTTCGTGGGGAGCAAAGGCAGGGGCGTCGAGCACGTCGCGCCCGTCCAGCCCTCGTCGCACGCGCAGAGTCCCGCGGCGCACCGCCCGCGGCCGCCGCAGCCGCCGGGGCACGCGGCGCCCGCGGAGTACCGCGCCTCGAACCCCGCGTCTCGGTTCTCGCCGCGGGTCACGAAGTCGAGGCGCAGCGCCTCGACGCCGTCGAAGCGCGCGGCGAACGGCACGGGCAACGCGCCCGTGTACGCCGCCAGGGGACGCGTCGGACGCGTCGTCTGATTGCGACGTACGTCGTCCTGTATGCCGTTCGGACCGACCGGAAAAGGAAGGCTTTCCGAGGCGTCGGAGACGAACAGAAAGTCGTCGTCGAACACCGCGGAGAAGCGCTCGAACACGAGCGTCACGCCGCCGGAGGCGGACGCGGAAGGGTCGGAGGCGTTCGTCCGCCTCGGCGCGATGACCCACGAGCAGTTGGTCCGCGGAAGGTACAGCCCGTTCGCGCCGCTGCCGTCGGTGACGACGCCGGCGCGCGCGACGAGCGGACGCGACGCGTCGTGGCCGCACGCGCTCGGAAGAGACGACGGGGAAGAAGACGCGTCCGCGCCCGCGGTGGCGTTCGAGGAGGGGCGGGAAGACGCGGCGGCGTCGACCGCCCCCAGGATCGTCGCCGCGAGCACGATCGCGGCGGAGGCAACGCGCGTCATGGCCGCGCGATACTCTGTGACCGCCTCGCGCCGCCGCCTCGAGCCAACTTTCAAAGCGCGTCAAACGCCACGCGGCGGCTCACGAACCTCGGAACGGTGGTCTCGGAGTCGGCGAGTGCTGCCATGGCTGCCGGGTCCGACGAAAAAAGAAATCGCCGGGCCGTCTGCTGCACAAAAACTCGCGAGCCTCGGCGTACGCGCCCGCACTCTGCGACACGCACGACGGTCGTCGCGACCGCGCGGGGTAGACTCGCGCGTTCAAACTCGCACCGGCCGCGGAGGTCGCTCGCGTTCGGTCGCGTCGGAGACCCTCCCTCGCGCCGAGAGCGCCGCAGCGACGCGCGGAGGGAGTCGTCATGTCTTATTTTTTGGGCACCTTCCTGTTCCTGCTCCTCGAGGCGGGGTTCTACGTGTTCGTGAACTGGTTCTTCAGGCCGCATGAGAGACAGTGCGTCCCCGAACGCGCGAAACAGTGACACGCGCGCGCGCGAGACAGTCTGCGACGACGATGTCATCGCGCGAGTCGCCTCTCCGCGCGCGTTCGCCCCGAGATCTCGCGTCTCTCTTCGTTTCTCGTCGAATGGTTTAGGGTAAGCCGAATCTGACCGCCGTCGCGTTCCCCCGCAGGTTGCCGCATCTGCTGTTCGCGAGCTCGGTGTTCTGCTGCTGGATGATGTGGGGCATCATATACATGGCGCAGATGAACCCCTTGGTGCTCCCGGTGATGAACGAGGCGTAGCCGCGGGGGAGAGGAGTCTCGGCGGCGACCGCGAACGAACGAAACGACGTCCCGCGGTGTAGATAGCTATACGTACGCGTCACAAAAAGACTCGTCCTCAACACGCGCACGAGCTGGGCGTCTGCGCCGGCGTCGCAGTGAGCGTGACATCCACCAGCTGCTCCTCCTGCTTGGGCTTGGCCCGCGCGGTCTCTTCGATCCCAGGCAGCGCGGCGGCTATTTTCCGAAACAGCGCCTTGACGTTGAACCCCGCCTTTGCGCTCGTCTCCACGAAGAGCACGTTTTCCTCCTTCGCCTTCCGGTCCCCCTCCTCCACGCTCACCTCCCGCCTGTCCACCAGGTCGGTCTTGTTCCCCACCAGCGCGATCACGACGTCCGTGCCGCGCTCGGCGCGCACCTCCTCGATCCACTTCGAGGTGTTGGCGAAGGACGATCGGCTCGAGACGTCGTACACCACCACCGCCACGCTGCTGTCGCGAATGTACGACGGGATGAGACTCCGGAACCGCTCCTGCCCGGCGGTGTCCCAGAGCTGCAGACGCACCGTCCGGTCCTCTAAGTACATCGTCTTACTCAGGAAGTCGATCCCGATGGTCGCCTGGTACGACGTGTCGAACTTGTCGTACATGAACCGCGAGATGACGCTCGTCTTGCCGACGGATTGATCCTGTCGTCGCGAGAGCGCGAGAGCGTTCGTCGTTGGTTTTCGGATGAGGACGGACCGGGTCAGAGACGGCGGATGACGCGACGGCGAGGGAACGACGCGGGGGGGCGGAAGACACGCGGATGCGCGAACCGGGGGAAGCGACGGGGAGGTCGTGCGGGGAACGAACGACGCGTCGCGGCGGTGGGTCACGCCGCGCCGGTTTCCCCGTGCCGCGCGCCTCGAGCGGTGGATCGACGGTTGGGCACGCGGCCCGGGCGAACGAGATCTCCGAAGCTCGCGCCGTGAGCACGAGCACGAGCGCGAGGCTCGCGCGCGTCGCGAGGTACGCACCCCCAGGAACACCAGCTTGTACTTCGCCAGCGGCGTCACCCCCGAGGCTGCCATCGCGGCACGGCCCTGCGCCAAGGCTGCGCGCGGAGAACTGCTCCCTCGAGAATGGGCCAAAACTTAAACTGCCGACTTGAATCCCTTCTCTCCTATAGGATATGCCTACCTGTCTCTGACTGTTTGCTCGTGGGATACGGGACTGAACTCGTCTCGTCTCACGACTCGAGAACCACGGTTTACTCGCGCTCGACTCGTGTCCGATGACCGGAAAACGCGCCCGCCGCCTTCTTTCTCGGCGCCGACTCGCGCGCCGGCACAATCGTCACGCGGAGGAGCACGCGCCGGAAGCCTCGCCCGCGCTTCCGCCTCCGGGAGACCTCGGAGTCAGTCTCCTTCCGCCCAGCGCGCGTCTCGAGGCCGGCTCGCCGCTTCGCGCGCCCGCCCGCCACCATGCCGAAGGTCACCAAGAGCTCCGATGGGAAAGGCGACGCGGTCGTGAACACCGAGACCGGCGAGGAGACGGCGACGTTCGACGACGTGCTGCGCCCGGTGTTCTCCCCCCTGGGCGTCGCCGAGCTCTCCGGCAAGAAGGCGGAGTACCGCAAGGTAGGTTTCGCGAACCCCCACCGCCGCGAAGCCGTTTGAGCGCGCGCGCGTCTCGAAACGCCGCACCCGCCGCCGCCGCCTCCGACGCGCCATGTTCGTCTCGTTTTTTTTCCAGTCTCGGCGGCGGGCGCGTTTCGCGCGCCGGAGCGTCTCCGCCGCGTCGCCGTCGACGCGTCACACTCACGATACCACCCGTTCGCGAATCTCAACAGGTGAACGTGCCCGCGAACCGGTTCTCTCCGCTGAAAGAGAACTGGATGGCGCTGTACGAGCCCATCACGAAACAGATGAAGATCGACGTGCGCATGAACTTGAAAACCAAAAAAGTCGAGCTCAAGACGACCAAGCAGACGGAGGACGAGGGCGCGTTACAGAAGAGCGCGGATTTCGTCCAGGCGTTCCTGCTCGGGTTCGAGATTCAAGACGCGGTGGCGCTGCTGCGGCTGGACGACCTGTACCTGGAGTGCTTCGAGGTGAAGGACGTGAAGCAGACCCTGAAGGGCGAGCACATGAGCCGCGGCATCGGGCGGCTGGCGGGCAAGAGCGGCAAGACCAAGTTCACCATCGAAAACGCCACGCGCACGCGCATCGTCATCGCCGACCAGCACATCCGCATCCTGGGCTCGTTCCAGAACATCAAAATCGCCAGGGACGCGTTGTGTAACCTCATTCTCGGCTCACCGCCGGGGAAGGTGTACTCGAGGCTCAGGAGTATCACCGCGAGGCTCAGCGAGAGGTTTTAACGCGACACTTCATCACGGCAACGTTTCGTTTTTCGTTTTTCCGCCGTCGTTCCACACTTTGTGATGTGACATCATCAGCCGACGGCACACTCCCCGCCGGTTCGCGGGTTGGGCGGAAGTCGAGTCACGACGCGTCGATTCTCGATGAAGACAGTTTCCGCGTCGCGCGACGCCGCGTCCGACGATGGTGCAAACCCCGCCGGCCATGGCGCTCGGGTTCGACGACACGTCCCGCACGCACGGCGACGCGCTGGCGCGCGCGTTCGCGGAGTCCCCGCCTTCGAATCTCGCGGGCGACCCGCCCGCGCGATTCAGCCCCGTTAAACACGCGGTGTCGAACGGAGACTCGCACCCGGTCCGCGTCCCCGAGGCGCTGGAGGAGGCCATGCGCCTGCAGAGCCTCGAGCGGTTCGCGCGGCGCAAGGAGACGGAGGCGCGCACGATGTCTCCCCTGCGCAAGGCAGAGGTGCGCGAGTCGCGCGCGAGGTCCGTCTGCGGCACGGGCGTCGCCGAGCGCAAGACGCTGGGGAGCGCGTCCAAGCTGAAGATCGACGCCGTCGTGCGCGCGGGCGCGCAGCGCCCGGAGACGTTCGGGCGGAGGCGCGCGGGCGCGCCCGGCGTGCGCGACTGCGCGGACTCCATCCAGGGCGTGCACCACAAGTCCGGTCGCTTCGAAAAGCCAGAAAGCGCGCTGGACTTCGCGCGCAACGACCACGACGGCGGCGCGGTTTCGCGCGCGCTCGGCTCGGCCAACGCCGCCGCGCTCGCGCCGCCGGCGCCGGCGCTGCGCGCCGACCGGGGCTGGAGCGAGGCGGGGAACGAAAACAGGCCCTCCATGCGCGCGCCGCGGGAGGGACACGCCGCCGGATCTCCACACGCGCGGAGTCGCGCGGTGGGCGAATCAGGGAGCTATCTCTCGCTTCCGTCTTCGCTCGCGTCGCGGCGCGCGGAGAAGGACGCGAGCGGAGATGCGGCGGCGGCGCCGAACCGGCGCGGCCCGCGCGACTCCGCGCGGGAGCGTCCGCTTTTGTTGCAGAGGCAGGACACGGCGTTCGACGCCGACCAGCTTAAGGATTTCTCGCGAGTCTCGCGTGCGTCTCCGCCGGGTACCGGCGCGCGGCTCGCGACAGAAAAAGAAAAAGAAGCCTCTGAGAACTTCTCAGAGGCTTTCCTGAGATCCCCTTCTCCGGGCGAGACGAACGACGGAACGAGCGCGCGGGAGAGAGAGGCGACGCCGACGCCGAAGGAAAAAACAGACGCCGGCGACGCGCCTGGCGTCCTCGAGGCGTTGCTCGCGGCGGGGGCGGCGGTGCGCGCGCTGAGCCTGGAGGAGCGCAAGGAGCTCTTCGAGGTGGCGGTGCAGGAGCAGGTCGCGGCGTTGACCCACCAGCTGTTCCCGCCGGAGGACGGCCTGAACCCGCGGGTGCACGTAGACGTCGCCGTGTAGACGCGCGTCGAATACAAAACGATTTGCAGCACTCACTTTTACGACACGACAACGACGTTCATCACCGGAGTCTCGTGATTCGCCGCGCGCGTCACTCCCCGCCGCGCACCCGTCCGCGAGGATGGGTTCGCGGGGGGACACGGGCGCTGCGCTCGCGCGCCTGCGCCAGATGCGGAGCGGGTTCAACGCGAACCAGCTCAAGGAGGCGTCCGAGCGGTGGACGCGGTGCCGCGAGAGCTGGCGAGACGAGCGCGAGCACGCCACGTGCGCGCGCGCGCTGGAGGTTCTCGCCTCGCGAGCCGCGGAGGGCGTGCGGGCCAAGGGCGCGCCCTCCCGGGGCGGTCCTGTGCGCGCCGAGGTGGCGGCCGTGCTGCGCGCGGCGCAGACGACGGACGCGATCGCCGCCATCGTCGCGTCGCCCTCCCCCGCGGCGGCGCGCGTCGCGTGCCGATCGCTCGACGCGCTCCTGGGCATCGTCTCGACCGCGAGCGCGACGCGCCCGAGCGCGCCGCTCATCGCCGCGCTCGCGACCCGCGTCGCGCACGATCCCGCCATCGCGGACGCTGACACCGCGCTCGCCGCCGCGTCGTCGCTGCGGAGACTGGCGACAGCGCCGGGCGCGCTGGACGACCCGGCGGTGGCCGACGCGCTTCGCGCCGCGCGCGCCGCGCCGGCGTTCGCGGCGCGGCTGGTACGCTTCGCCGAGCTCGGCGAAACCGCAGGCAGTCACGCGCTTCCCGTCTCCGCGGTCGCACCGGCGGCCGTCGCCGCCGCGGCGCTGGCGTCGCGGCGCGACTTCTGGGACTTTCTGGAGGACGCGGGTGTGGAGACGGGGACGACCGCGGCGGCGCTCGCGGAGGCGCTCGCCGCCGCCGCCGCGCGCGCCGCGCGCGAGCGCCGCTTCGACGTCGCCGGCGCCGCGATGGACGCCGCGGCGGCGCTGGCGTCGAGACGGGAGGCGTTCCGCCTGGCGCTGTGTCGCCCCGAGGCGCGCCTCGCGCGCGCCACCGCCGCGTGCGTCGAGGGGGTGGGGTTCCGGGAAGCGGACGCGCAATCTCCCGCCGTGACGGCGGCGTCCGCGGCGGCGTTTCGCGCGCTCGCCGCCGCCGCGCGCGACCTCCCCGCGCCCGGCGATTGCGCCGACTGGCGACGCGCGGTCGAGGCGTTGGTGCGCGCGGTCGCGGCGCACGCCGAGTGCGCGCGCGCGCGCGACGCGGCCGACGCGGCCGCCGCCTCCAGGCGCGCGGCGGCGGCGGCGGCGACCGCCGCGGCGGCGGCGCTGCTCCGGCCGAGGCGGCGGGTCTACGGCGCGCCCTCGCCGCCCCCGCCGCCGTGGCGCGCCGCGCTGCTCGGCGCCGGCGTCGCGGCGGCGCTCCGCGAGAGCACGTCGGCGTGGGCGGACGCGGGCGTGGCGAACCGCGGTCTCGCCGCGGTGGCGAACGCGTTCGGGGATTCGGGGCTCGGCGCGGTCTCGGGCGTCGGGAACGGTTGGGTAGGATTCGGGTCGACTGAACGCGAGTGGACCCGCGCCGGGCCCGCGCACGCGTGGCGCGCGGCGGAGCGCCTGGCGGTGTCCGGCGAGGCACCCGAGATGCGCGCGGAAGACGCCGAGGCGTTGGCGCGCTCGGCGCTGATGACGGTCGCGCTCGTGGCGCCTCCCTCGACCCGGCGAGAGCAGGTGGTCTCCTCCATCCTCGCGGCGTCTTCCGGACCGATTCGCCACGCCGAAGCCGCGCCGCCGCCGCTCGTCGCCTGCGCCGGCGCCGGCGCCGGCGACGCCGCCGCCGAGGCGGCGGCCGCCGCCGCGGGGCGCGCGCTGTGCGCCTTCCTGGAGTGTTCCGCGACGCGCGCGGCGGCGACGCGCGCGCTGGACGAGACGCGGGACCTGCTCGGCGGGGACGAGTGGACGCGTTGCGTGGGGAGGCACCTGTCCCACTGGGTGGGCGCGACCCCGGCGAAGGCGTA
>Ga0181559_10001173_pt1 | contig 25557 bp, 21 predicted proteins | sample 011ome_21_FD_133752 | JGI IMG/M metagenome (GOLD analysis project Ga0181559, IMG submission 133752) | Coastal salt marsh microbial communities from the Groves Creek Marsh, Skidaway Island, Georgia - 011508AT metaG (megahit assembly) | ecosystem: Environmental > Aquatic > Marine > Intertidal...
CGCAGTCTAGGCAAAATAAGCGGACTAGGTCGTGGCCAATCTCTGATGTGCTAATTTCTTAGCTTGACATCATCCACCCGCCTTTGGGATTCTCCGGCATGAACCCCTCGTTAGTGAGGGTTTTGATCGAACGCCAGCCACTGCTTCGGGTCAGTCCGATACCTTACTGTGTGTTCGTAACTTCGCAATCAGACACAGAAATTTCTGCCTTTTATTCCTTCGGAATCCGCATGTTGATTCTATCGACTAAGCAACAAGCACTAAACGCTCTTGGATGCCTATTTCTCATTGCCATGGTCTTGGCTGAGCCTTCCTATTCGATGGCTCAAGACGTTGAAAAAGCAAAAGGCTCCGAAACGGCAGAGAACTATTTAGTCGCAACTGAACTTCTACCAGGCAGTGTCGCTGGTCTTGTGAGAATTCCTAATCTGCCTCAGCTATCTGAAGGTTGGGCCAAAACAAACATTGGCTTACTTCTGCAGGATAAGGCGATGCAGCCCTACCTCGAATCACAGAAAGACCGAGCCATTGGTTACTTAGAGAACATCAGCAGCAAGGTTGGTCTAAAAGCAAAGGACTTGCAGGACATTTCGTCTGGTGAAGTCGTGTTTGGTTGGTTGCCGTTTGCAAAAGACACACGACGCCCCTTTGCGTTATGCGTCATTGCCGACATACGAGGCAGAAAAGAGAAAGCTGAAAATGCTGCGACAATCATCGAGAAAGATCTGCTTGAAGCGGGCTGGGAACGATCAGACCTCAAACATCGCGGGCATTCCATTCGTGTCTACAACAACCGACCAAAACCAGGTCAATTGAAAGTCGAGCAAATTGCAATTCTGATCAACGAAACTCGTATCATCGCAGCGGATCGTGACAGTGTCGTGACCGACATACTTGATGTGTTGGATGGCAAATCAACAGTTACTCCAATTTCTCAAGAAGAAGATTTCAAAATTGTCATGGGTCGTTCATCCGAAGCGATCGCTAAGCCGGTTAAAACCGGTGGCGGAATGATTTCTGGTGAATGGTTCGCGAGGCCATTCCAGATGGGACGTATCATTCGTGAGTCTCTTGAAGTGGACCGCGGAAATGATGTGGATATCTTAAACTTGCTCGAAAATCAGGGCTTTGATGCGATTAAAGCTGTAGGAGGGATCTTAGCAATTGCAGGTGATCCATATGATATTTTGCATCGCGGCTATATCCTCGCGCCGCCCGTAACCGACCAACCGAGCAAGTATGAACTGGCTGCAAAGATGCTACAGTTTCCGAATGCTCCACTTGCAGCAATCCCAAGTTGGATTCACTCAGAAACAGCTAGCTTCAGCCGAATGAATATCAAGATTGAAGAAGCTTTTTGGGCTTCAGAGTCTCTGATTAACGAAGCACTAGGTGATGACATCTTTAGGGATATCATTGATGGTATCCGAGACGACGAAGATGGACCGCAAATTGATATTGCAAAGGACGTACTTCCAAATCTCGATGATCAAGTTGTCATATTGACCGACAATACCACCCCGATTGACGTTGGATCGGAGCGAATGTTAGTCGCTGTCAAGATTCGCGATGCAGCTACAATCAAGGAAGTTATCCGCAAGGCAATGGAAGTTGAGCCGGACGCAAAACAAATAGAATCCGTCGAAGGTTCCACAATATGGCAAGTTGAGAGAGGTGGCGCCGGAGATGATTTCGATGAAGATTTGTTTAATGATCTGGACCTGGGATTCGACGAAGAGGTAGTCGAAGAGGCTCCTCCTTTACTAGATAACTGGGCCATTGCTACGGTAGACCAAGGAGCCGGTTCAGATGCGCCCTATCTAATTTTTTCGAATCATTCTGATCTAATTATTGAAGTCGCCAAGCGAATCAAAGAAGAAAACCTGCCGGGCCTTGCAGAAGAAGACTCCATCAAGCGGGTGGTCGCAGCCCACCAAGATTTAGGCTGTAACACGCCATCTCTCGATCGATGCGTACGCTTGAAACTGGCACTTCGTGCCAAATATGAACTTTTGAAGATGGGGAAACTTAAGGAGAGTGGTTCCATCTTGGCTTCGTTCTATCGACGCTTTTTGGAAACGGAGGATACAGAGGGGGTTGACCCAGCAGACATCAGCAAGCTACCCGCCCTCGAAGAAATCGAGAAATACTTTCCCGACGGTGGCAGCTTTGTTGAAACCACCGAAGATGGATGGGCTTTGACCAGCTTCTTGCTGAAATAATTCGAAGGGAAAAGCAAGCAGGCCTCGGAATCGTTGAACTTCGCCAATTGGCCGATTTCCATCGCTGTCTGAGACGGTAGCCCGCCCCATGATCCATGCGTCATCACCTGCATGCTCTTTGGTACTTTCCAACCAATCAGGCACACAACCCGAAGGGTAGGGCAGAGCAGAGGACGACTCACATTAGCCTTGTTGAGTGAGCATTTGACGCACCACACTCAATACGCGATCCTGGACTTCCTCTAACGTGCCTTCTTGAAATGCACCCGCTGCGGCTTTGTGTCCGCCGCCACCAAACTGCCGTGCGACTTCATTGCAGTCAAGATGACATCGGCTTCGAAAACTGAGTTTAAAACCTCCGCGCAGCTGGCCCACAAAGATAATAGCGGCCTTTGCACCAGATACCGAAAGAGTTGCATTAACAACATCCTCTGTATCGCTTGGTTCCGCTCCGACAACTGCAAAGTCTTCCCTTTGCACGTAGGTGTGCATTAGATCCCCATCAAGCTCAGAAGTTGTTCGTGATAAAATGAGACCTCGAAGCTTCAAACGCCCCAAGGTATCTCTTTCATACAAATCACCATAAACTTCGCTGGGCACTACACCAACATCAACGAGTCTGGCAATCACACGGTAAGTTTCGGCGGTCACACTACCGAATCTAAACCAACCGGTATCGGTTGCGATTGCAGCAAAAAGAGGCATTGCGGCTGCACGTGTTAGCGGTACCCCTAAAGCATCGGCAGCTTGCACAACTAAATGGCCAGTCGCTTCAGCTTGGTAGTCCTTGTACATCGTTGCGCCAAGATCGTCCTCGCCAACATGATGATCCAAAACAATCTTGTCAGCCATTGATGTGCGAATCACATCTCCCATATCACCCAGTTGCGCCCACGCGCTGGTGTCCAGAATCATGATGCAATCAGCGGAAACATTTTCCGCCTCGACATCATCACCGAGAACTTCGATGTTCCCCGCCGGATCCAAGAACTGCAGAGCCGTAGGTGTACGGTGTGCATTCACAATCCTGACTTTTTTTCCAACTGCCCTTAGGATCTCAGCCATACCCAATTCGCTTCCCAAAGCATCGCAATCAGGCCTGATGTGACTAACCAGTACAAATGACTGGTAGTGGGAAATCTGTTCCGTGAACGCCTTCCAGTTGACGGTCATGTATCGTTAGTCCTTTGTATTAAAACTTAAAATGTTTGGCGTCCGCTTCATTTCGAAGCAGCATAGTTTCTAACGGCCTGAACGTCTTGCTCTACTTGAGCAACAAGCTCTTCGATGGATGTGAATCGAATGACGTTTCGTAGTCGAAACAAAAAGTCAACTCGCACATCGAGACCATAAATATCTTCCTCAAAATCAATTAGGTGTACTTCGATCTTCTGTTGGTTCTCTTGATGGAAAGTCGGGTTAGAGCCAACATGAATAGCTGCCAGAAATTCTTTACCTCTAACTGTGGCAATTCCACCATATACGCCCGAATCAGGAACAAGAACTTCGATGTTCCCAAGATTAGCCGTTGGAAACCCGATCTCTCGACCTCGGCAATCACCCGATATCACAGTACCGCAAATTTGATAGGGATGACTCAAGAGTTCAGATGCTTCCTCAACTTTTCCATCAGCCAGCAGTGAACGAATCCGAGAACTACTTATCATCTGTTGCGAGTGTTCTGTCGAATCAGTGATTTCAAGACCAATTTGATGTTGCTCACAAAATCTGGCTAGTAGATCTTGATCTCCTTCACGGTCTCGCCCAAAGAAAAAGTTTGGTCCCTCCACCATTGCTTTTGCTTTTAAGAGGTCTATGACCAGCGTATTGAAAAATTCTTTTGCAGAAAGCTTTAAGAAGCTCTCTGTAACCTCGCAAATAACCAGTTGGTCAATACCGTAGTAAGACATGATCTCCGCACGCCGCTCCATCGTCATCAGTCGCTTTGGAGCAAGGTCAGGCCTTAAGACTGTAGCAGGATGTGGATCAAAACTCACAGCAATCGCGGAAACCTTCGCAGCAACAGCAAGTTCGCGTACTCGGTTGAATAAGGAAACATGACCTAGATGGACTCCATCAAAATTCCCTATGGAAATCACACCACCACGACGTAACTCATCGCACCAAGTCGATAAACCACCGGACTCAGCCAGCAAGGCAATCTGGTCGAAAGAGTCCAATCTGATGATCTTGGTCACGAGTGAGACATTTACATTTGGAGAGGCAACGAACGAAAAGTCCAATTATGACCGACTCATGAGGAATTCCTAGGGTAACGTCGATTTGTATTTTTGACGGCCATTGGCCTCTATTGTTCCAATACCAAGGCCATCGCTTTCGGCAGGTACTCGATCAGATCCGTGGCAATCAATCCACAATGCCCGTGACGATCGGCGGCAAAATCGCCTGCCCGACCGTGTACCCATACCCCCAACTTGGCTGCATCGGATAAATTTAGACCCTGCCCTAACAGCGAACAAATCACTCCAGTCAAAACGTCGCCGCTGCCAGCGGTCGCCATACCAGGGTTCCCTGTTTCATTGACCCAAAGCTCTCCATTTGCGATCACCACCGTTGGCCCCCCCTTCAAAACCCAAACCGTCTCATTCTGCCGCGATAGCTCGCGCGCTGCTTGAATCTGCATCGGCCGATCTGACGGGGAAAAGCCTGAAAGTCTTTCCATTTCTTTTGGGTGTGGAGTTAGAACAATCTTTCCAGCACCCCTGAGTAGTAATTCCCATTTTGAGTGACCCATATTACTACGAAGAGTAGCAAGATGGTTGAGCGCATCGGCGTCGATAACGCGGGGAAACTCTTGCAAATCCATTAGCTTCCGCACGACGTCTCGGGCGCCATCACCGGTTGACATTCCCGGACCACAGCCAATGACGTCATAACCTTTAAGATGTAATGGTAACTGCTGGCTTGAATCTCCGCCCCATCTTCCTAATCCATCATCTGGAAATGGTAGCGTCATGAAAGCAGGGTGAAACGCAGCAACAGTATCGAGAGAACTAGCAGGGGTTCCGATCGTTACCAGGCCGACACCACTTCGCAGCGCGGCCATTGCTGACATGGCAACGGACCCAGCCATCCCACGAGCCCCCCCGAGAATCAAGAGCCTACCAAAGGTTCCCTTATGTGAATCAATCGCTCGCGGAGGGATAGTGACTGGAGGTTCATTTTTCATAGCTATCCCCGTTTATAACAGACTTAATTTTGTCGATTGCAAAGAGATATTCAATTCGCTGCCAGAACTCTTGAGCAGATATCCCACTTTCGCTTAATGGTGAAACAGAAAAGCAGCGACACGGAGTGATTCACAGAAATCAACTAAGATGCGGTACCTTCCATTTTCCTTTGCAAATGAATCAACTGATTTGCAACCAATCCAGCCAAGTAGCCACCTTTGAAACCACTATCAATATTGACGACTGCAACACTGGATGCACACGTATTTAGCATAGAAAGAAGAGCGCTTAGCCCACCAAAATTCGCTCCGTAGCCGACGCTGGTCGGTACCGCAAAAATTGGTACCGCGAGATAACCGCCTATAACCGCCGGCAAAGCTCCCTCCATACCGGCAGCCACGACCACTACAGATGCCTTGCGTAACTCAGGCAAGACACTTAAGAGACGCTGTGGCCCTGCGACACCGATATCCTCGTATCTTGCCTGAGGTATTCCCATCCACTCAAGAGTCTCTGCAGCCTCTTCCGCTACAAATCGATCGGTGCTTCCCGCGGTTACCACGGCAGCATGGATCATCGCCTTCATATTGGACAAATCCAACGGAGTCACCCGACTGCATGGCCCGCTCGAAACGCGAAGAGTCTTCGCTTCTGGATTGTGATAACTATTCGGAAATTGCACCAAAAGGGTTTCCGCGGCGACAGGATCGATTCTAGTGACTAACGCATTTTGCCCCGCATCAATTTGTGATTGGACAATCCTAGCGATCAAATCGGCTGTTTTGCCTTCTCCATAAATCACCTCTCCAAAGCCACACCTTATCTTTCTCCCTAAATCGACCGTTGCCCCTGGGGTGATGCTAACTTGTGATTCTCGAATCTCAGCAACAGGATCTACTGTGGAAAAATCATTGGCAATTGAGTCTTTCGGGGTACTTGTACAGATCGGGTCGGATTGCGAATCTGTCCGTAATGACTGAATTGCGGTGACTAAATCAGAAATTGGCAGTTCTCCAGCTAAAACTTGTGAAAATAATTTAGCTAGAGCAGGGGAGGGAAGTGTCATGGCGGGTTGCAGCCGAGGGTAAACGGTCATTAAATCACGTTATCACAGGATTGTACTCTCCAATACATGGACAATTCCCTTATGAAAAGCTGCGTTTTAGCATACTCGGGCGGTCTCGACACTTCGGTAATTCTTGGTTGGCTACAAGATCAGGGCTATGAGGTCCACGCAGTCTACGTCGATCTTGGTCAACCTTGTGAAGACCGAGACGCGATCATGGAAAAGGCGCGAAATGGAGGTGCTGTCACCTCTCGCCTTATCGATGCTCGTGAAGAAATGTGCCGTGACTTCGCCTTTCCAGTGCTTGCGTGGCAAGCAAAGTATGAGCAAATCTATCTTTTAGGCACCTCGATCGCTCGTCCTCTCATTAGCAAAATCTGCCTCCAAGTAGCGAGAGAAGTCGGTGCGACCGCGTATGCTCACGGTGCCACAGGAAAGGGAAACGACCAATGCAGGTTCCAACTGGCCGCAGAGGCTTTGGATCCAAAGATTGAAATCATAGCTCCATGGAGAATCAAAGAATTCCGCGAAGCCTTTCCTGGTCGAACCGAGCTCATCAATTACTGCAACAGCAAAAACATTCCCGTCAAAGCATCAACTGCGAAGCCCTACAGCAGTGATGAAAATGTCCTACACATCAGCTACGAAGCGGGAGCACTCGAAGAATTAGATGTCAACGGAGTTGAACTAGTTGATTTTGGCATGGGAGTAAGCCCCCAAGAAGCTCCCGACTCGAGTGAATCGGTGACGATCGGCTTCGAGTCGGGCGTACCTAAATCGGTCAATGGGAAGGAACTAAACGCTTTGCAGATCGTTGAGTCGTTGAACCAAATCGCGGGAAGAAATGGCATCGGCCGCATAGACATGGTGGAAAATCGATTCGTAGGCATGAAAAGCCGAGGCGTGTACGAATCACCCGGCATGACCGTTCTTTACGACGCGTTAATGTATGTCGAACAACTCACGATGGACCGTGATCTTTGCCATCTCCGAGACCGAATGTCACCCGAAGTAGCAGAGATGGTTTACTATGGATTTTGGTATACACCCAAAATGGATGCATTGCTTGCCTTCATCAGAGAGGCGCAAAAGCCAGTCACCGGGGAAGTAACCCTTAAGCTCTACAAAGGCAATATTAGCGTGGACAAGCGAAGCAGTCCCAACAGCCTTTACGATGCGGAAATTGCAACCATGGAAGGTGGTGGTTCCTACAATCAAGACGATGCAGAGGGTTTCCTCCGAATCCAAGGGCTTCCTTCACGAGTGCAAGGTTCCGTTTCGCCTAGGAAGTATTAATCAACCGGCAACAACAGAATCGTTGGTGGTCTTATGAATCCGTCACTTTGTCGAAGTGGCGGATTCGCGTTTCATGACCTTAAGATTCACGTTTTTCACGCCTGTTACTAGATTACGTTGAAAAAGCGTGACGTGTCAAACCTTGGTCAATACACACGTTTCTAAACCCTCAGATTGAAACATAGGTATTCAATTCAACGGGAACGAAAAGTCTCGCGATCATCTGATAGTTTTACGCCCGAGGGTGTATCAAATAGTTCAGGAGAGACTCATGAATCTTCTTAGTAGTACGGTATCAATCTGCGCCGACTCCCGGAAAAAACACAATCTCCCTCTATGGATCCTTCCATTATGAGAACAGTTATTCAACGAGTAAGCTCAGCCAAAGTTGAGGTAAATGGAAATACAATAGGATCCATTTCAAAAGGGCTTGTCGTGCTTCTGGGTATTGAAAATGGAGACACACAGAGGGAAGGGCAGTGGCTTGCCGAGAAAATAGCGAATCTTCGAATTTTCGAGGACGAAAAAGGCAAGATGAACGACTCTGCTCTAGTGACTCGTGGATCAATACTTATCGTTAGTCAGTTTACCTTGCTGGCGGATTGTCAGCATGGACGTCGTCCAGCATTTACCAATGCGGCGGAGCCTTCTTTGGCAAAACCGCTCTACCTCGCTTTCATCGCATCCGTTAAGCAGCTTGGCCTCAACGTTCAAACCGGAGAATTCGGTGCCGATATGCAATTAACATTAACCAACGATGGACCGGTTACCATCCTACTTGAGCGAGCTCACCACTAATGACCGGACACCCCTATCGATCTAAAACCGACGCTACCACCATACTCTCAGCGCCGCTTAAACCATTCCTGCACTTCATCGAAATCAAAAAAAGGTTGAGCGACATAAGTTGCCTCATGACGATCTCGCTCCTGAATCCGATCAACAATCGCACCATCCTCCCAAGCTAAAACTAAAAGAAGAGCAAGCTTCGCGTAAATTGATAGATTTGCCAGCGCATCGCTACCAAAAAATTTCAATGCGGTGCCAAATGATTTTTTGAAACGAATACCACCACTAGTATCAACACTCCAGATTTCATCCATTATGAGATGAACCAAAAAACCCAGAACAACGGCCAATGACTTAAAAAGCCGGAGCTCCTCACTCTGGCACGGCATCACTAAATAAGCAATCAGCCCAGCAATTGCAGCTGCTGGAACGCTATGCCACATGCCCCGATGCACGGTATATCGCTTGAAAAACTCAACAGCGATAAAGCGAATCGCGACATAGAGCAGCATTGACGCGACAGCCATATCCTCCGTGGAAAAACCTAGATCGCGAAAGCGATGAATCATCAGGATAGGAACGACCGCCGAAACAAAAAGACTGGTCTCACGTAATGGAATACCGCTATCGCTATCCAAATCGGGCAACATCCCACTGACTGAACATAATCCTGCAGCCACGATCCCACTCTCGATTGACATCGATTGACTTGATACGCCCCAGTAACCGTAAGCGATGCCAACGATGGTGCTGCCGGTTATGTGTGATTTAAAATTGGCCAAAGGACGCTTCACAAGCTCTACAAAAGGAATCTGACAGCCAGATGATCATGGAACACTCAGCAGTTCGCTCAGGTACCTACCAAGTTAAGTTTAGATTAACAGCACCCAGCGAGTGGAGACTAATCACCGGCCAAAATGCTTGCTAGCAAAGCGTTCACATCGTCAAGAGAACACTCACGGAAGCCAAGCATCAATAAGTTGCAACTAGCCCCATAACGACAGACGGAGCACTAACCTGGATAAACGAGTACACAAACACCCACACTAAACAGCGAATGTGCAAATCGTCTAAAAAGCGGGCTTTTATGCAGCCTCAATACAACATAAGAGGCATTATCGGACGTTGCGACTATTGGCATTGGACGCGGTATTTGCGGAAGAAATATTTGGTATCGCCGCCCCACCAACACTTTTTTGACGCTAAGGTGAACCCGACCAACACATAGATCGCAAAAACTCAGGCATAGTCAGACGCCGCACGTCATTAAGCGTTAAAGTCATTCGGAGACTCAACAAAAACACCGATACGACGAAACTTCTCGTAACGTTCTGATACCAGCTCTTCTGGCGTTTTGCCTTCAAGTGAACTCAACGTTTTTGACAGATAGGTTTTGAGGCGACTGGCCATCTGATGATGATCACGATGGGCTCCACCAAGCGGTTCCTCCAATACATCATCCACCACACCGAGCCTTGCTAAATCGGAGCTTGTAAACCTAAGTGATTCTGCTGCCTTGGGTGCAAACTCGTGGCTCTTCCAAAGAATACCTGCGCAGCCCTCTGGGCTGATCACACTGTAATAGGCATGCTGGAGCACAGCGACTCGATCTCCAACACCGATACCCAAAGCTCCTCCTGAGCCACCTTCGCCGATGACAACGCAGATGACGGGGATTCTTAACCTGCTCATCTTAAACATGCTTTCGGCGATCACTTGCGCCTGACCTCTTTCTTCCGCACCAACCCCGGGATAGGCACCTGGTGTGTCGATAAAGCAAATAAGTGGCAGTTGATATTTTTCCGCCAATCGCATTTTAAGCATGGCTTTTCGATAACCTTCTGGATGCGCACATCCAAAGTGACAAGCCGCACGTTCCTTGTAAGTGCGACCCTTTTGATGACCGAGCACCATCACTTTAAACCGATCAATCTTGGCAAACCCTGAAAGCATAGCCCGGTCATCACCAAAATGTTTATCACCATGCAGTTCAACGAATTCATCAAACACCAAATTTAAATAGTCTTTGGTGTATGGCCTATTTTTATGTCTGGCTACTTGAACCGTCTGCCAGGGATTGAGTGAACTGTATGTATCTCGAAGTTGTTGCACCAACTCTATTCTGAGCGATCGAATTTCCGCCTCGTTTTCAGTCGTTCGCTCTGTCTGACGCTCCAACTCCTGGATACGACTTTCAAGTCCCGCAATCTCGTTTTCAAAATCGAGGCCAGGTCCGCCACTCATGATTCACTCTCTGAAATTTTCTTTTGGCTCTGGTATACAACAACACTTACTTAGCTTCCGGACTTTGGGAAACCTTTGCCCATTCATTCCTCATCCAAATCCGCTGCTTGACCACCTTTTCTGATCATGTCATCAGCACCTTTAATGCCAGGCATATTCTCGAACACACTAACTTCTGGTTTGCGAGGACGCTTCTTAAAAATTTCGATGCCTCGATAAGTCTTCAAAAACTCCCACATCGATGGTGGGCGATTATCCGGACTCTTGGCCATCATACTTTTCACCAAGTCAGCAAATTCCTTTGTCACATTCTCATTATGAACAATGGGACTCGGAATCGACGCAGAAAGGTGTTTGTTCAAGAGGTCATTTGGGTTATCGCCAGTGTATGGAGGCTTTCCTGTGCATAACTCGTAAAGAACACAACCAAATGCGTAGACGTCAGTTCGCTCATCGCAAACTTTACGGCGAATTTGCTCGGGAGCCATGTAACTCCGTGTGCCTTTCGCCACTTTCACGCTGTGAAACAGTTTCGCCAGACCAGTCTTTTTCTTTTGTGCAATAGTAAAGTCGATTAGCTTGACCGTCCCATCACGACTAACCAAAAAGTTATCTGGCTTGACATCCAAGTGGATCCAATTCTTGGTATGCATGTAGTACAAGCCTTCTGCTGATTGCTCAACGATCTTGTCCAGCATAAAAGCAAGCGATTCGGGGCCTCGTCGTAATGCCTGTTTCATATTCAGTTCACTGAACAACTCTAAAACCAACATTGGCCTAGAGGAGTCCTCTCGGTACTCGTGAATCTTAACCACCCTCGGGCTGCTCAGGTCTTTTGCAACATTGTACTCGTGTTTCAGAAGAGCTATCTCCGCTTTATTCGCGGCTAAAGACTGTTTCAGCACCTTTAACGCATAGCGTTCCTTGGTAGTTTCATTCACCGCCTCCCATACCTCAGCAGTACTGCCAACTCTGATTAACCGAGTCAGTCGATAGGGTCCCAAAAAATCGCGGGTCTTCGTCATAATTCACTCGATTATTGATAGTGTTAAATACAAAATGCTTTTGAGTCTCACAGTGAACCAAAGTCCATCAATCCTATCATAGTTAAATCTTGCTAAGAGCCGGAAGTCCACCCCAAAACAGGGGCGGAATCGGAGAGGGGAAAGAGGCCTATTTACGGTGCGAATCCTTGACACTGACGATCTCTCAAAAAGTGTCTCCACTCCCCTACCCCGCGTAATTGATGATTTTCAGCGTTGGGCGGAATCTGTTCGAGAGATATGTTGATTCAACAGATCAACATATAGCTCCCGAATATGGCGAGTCATTTCTTCATGCCGAAACTGCTGGGTAAACCTGCGTTGCCCTTCACTCCCAAATTTTTGGCGAACGCCCGGATTTCCAACCAGCATCTCCATTGCCTCAGAAAGCCCTTTGATATCGCCTGCAGCTACTAGGCGGCCTGTGACCTCGTCTAGAACAACCTCTCGAGCACCATCGACGTCGTAGCTAATAACAGGTATTCCAGAAAGAAGTGCTTGCGGCAAAGCGCGTGCAAGTCCCTCCCGGTAAGATGCATGAACCAACAAGTCCATGGCACCAATTAACTCCGGCACCTCCGAGGGATTCACTAATCCAGTGAAAATAAAGTATTTGCTAAGACCAAGTCTCTCCAGCTGGCTGATCAATGTTTCCTTCAAAACGCCATCACCAACAAACAAAAATCTCACGTCCGGCTGCTTCGCAATCACACCCCTTGCTGCCTCAATAACATCCTTATGCCCTTTTAGGTGGAATAGACGAGCAATCTTACCAATTACGACATGATGATCTTCAATCCCATATTTTTTACGAATCGCATTGCGAAATTTCGTTGAATTCAAAAATGGTTCCACACTCATGCCACTATAAATTGTCTTGAACTTTGAGCGTTCGGCTACACCGGCACCAACCATCAAATCAGTCATTGCATTCGCAACAGAAATCATCCGATGACATCGGCGTGCCGCCCATCGCTCTGCCATTCGGTATACGTTGCTTGAGATGCGTGATTGGTACCGATGAAATGGAGCACCATGAACACTATGCACGACAACTGGAACACGGAGACTCCAAGCGGCAGCCCTGCCGAGTATCCCCGCTTTTGCGCTGTGTGTATGCACGACATCAGGATTGAAATTTTTTATGAGGCGCCGAATCGCCAAATAAGCTTGAAAGTCTCGCCAAGGACTTATGCGTCGGCACAAAGACATAACGGTCTCAACGCAAAGAGACTCCAAGACTTCTTTTTCCCGAGAAATCAAGTCTCCTTCTGGTCCCAGTGAGGGCCCAGTAATTAGCAGAACCTCATCACTATAGTGACGTTTTAGATCAAGACAATTATATAGCGTGTTCTCTTGAGCCCCACCGACGATCATCCTAGTAATGACGTGAACAACTCGCATAGTTCATCAACTCATCTGTTCTTTGCTTTAAGATGAACCCGAAAGAAACATACAGCCAACTACTTCTAATGAAGCGGTGGCTGAGATACTTTTTCGATTTCAGAACAAACACCGCGATCAAAGCCTCTTAGCATCCATCAATTAAAAAAGCGTTCTGCCCAACGACAGAACGCTTATTCGGTGAAAATGTGCTGCCTTCTCTCGCTAGGTCCCAAACTCTACCCGCCGAAAGCCGAGTTGTTGCTGAAGACGATTCACAATCGAAGTGTGCATTTGGCTCACTCGCGATTCGGATAGATCAAGAGTCGCGCCGATTTCCTTCATCGTTAATTCTTCGTAATAGTAAAGAATGATAATGAGGCGTTCGTTTCGATTTAGACCTTTCGTGACTAAACGCATTAAATCATTCTTTTGAACTCGACGCGTCGGATCTTCTCCTTTCTTGTCTTCAAGGATATCGATCTCTCGCACATCTTTATAGCTATCAGTTTCGTACCACTTCTTATTCAGCGACACGACACCGACAGCATTGGCGTCCGATTGCATTTTCTCCACTTCCTTGACCGGCATCTCCATGTGATCGGCCAACTCTTGCACTGTCGGCGGACGCCCGTGCTTGGTTTCCAGAGCTTTCCTAGCAACGGCAAGTTTACTTGCCTTACTACGCACAAGACGAGGAACCCAATCCATCGTACGAAGTTCATCTAACATTGCACCGCGAATACGCGGCACGCAGTAGGTTTCAAACTTAACGCCACGATCCATATCAAATGCATCGATTGCATCCATCAGACCGAAGATACCCGCACTAATAAGGTCATCGAGATCGACGCCATCAGGAAGACGCTGCCAAATCCTCTCGCCGTTGTATCGCACAAGTGGCATATAACGCTCAACCAACCGATTACGTAGACTTTCGTAATTCGGCGATTCTTTATTGAGTTCCTTGAACTCGACCCAGACTTGCAGGATCTCGTCATCGGCCGTGGCTGTCGCTGCCATCCAATCCTCCGTGATATTTTTAAATGAAGCGGCGTCGTGCCGCTTTTTGAGTATTCAAGTTATCTCGAACACACGTTTTCCTCGCGAGACAGACTCTAACCAGCATCCATGCTGCTCTCGTCTGCCTGCACAATCCTGCCGCTCACTTTTGTTACTAGCCAGTAGAAAAAAAGCAAGGACATCTCATCTCTCACGCCTTCTGCCGGACTTTGGGACGATTGCGTCACCCCAAAAACCAAAGCAAATCAGTCAAGCGGTCAAAGAAATTTTTCCAAAAACCAATCATTCGTCCAGAACGACGTCAAAAGAAAAATCCCGTTTTCAACAGTGTCTCAATAGCCTTTCCGTAAGTCAGACCACAATACGAATCAGCCCTAAAAATTATATTCCCCGATAGGACGAACCAATTTCCACAATGTTATTCAAGCTACTTTGATGGAAAACGTGACGTCCCCAATCGTACTATCGTCATCCCTTCTCTAGCCCGTTAACAAATTTTGTAAAAAGAAACTCATCACATGTAGGATTACATTAAAAAGGAAAGAGATAATGCCCGCGATTAATGTTTCATCGCAGTCGCACAATACATACCCTCGAGACATCGTTCGCTTTCATTTAAAAACTGCTTAAATAAGAAAACCTCGATACCACCCAAAAAACGTCTCCGTATGTCCAGCCAGCCTTTGCTCAGGTAGTTCAGATACTTGAAAAAGCTATGCAACCCCCACTACTTCGGTAGGCAAACAGATCACCCCGTGGGATTTGACCCTTGTTTGATCGCAAATCTCACGAAACGATAAAACTCTTAGGCTAGGAATCGCGTTTCCAATTAACGCTTGAACACCGAATCTAATCTTTGGATTCACCAGCAAAAGAGGATCTTTATTTCGCGAGGGTAAATTTGCAATGCCCTCTCGCACTAACGTCAACAGCATATCCACTTCTACGGGAGACCAATTGATCGTTGTGCCGTTGCTGTTTTTTTCTAAGCCACGAGTAATCTGCGATTCGAGCTCAGGATCGAGGGTCAACACATGCATGTGACCTTTAGAGTCGCGATAGCGATCACTAATTGTTCTTGAAAGACGCTGCCTCACAGCCTCAACGAGCTCCTCTAGATCGCTTGTGTGCACTGCAATGTCGCCTAGTGCTTCTAGGATCAATGTCATTTGCCGAATCGGCACATCTTCTTTCAACAACATCTGCAAAACGTGCTGTACGTCACTTACTCTAAGCAGCTTCGGCACGAGCTCTTCAACAACCATTGGTGAATGGGTTTGCATTTCATCCAACAAATGTTTCGTAGCATCACGCGAGAGTAATTCATCGGCATATTGCTTCGAGACTTCTTCAAGTTCATCGACCAAGACCTGCACCGGCTCTCGAAGGGTATAACCAAAAACTGCAGCCTGCTCGCATTGCTCAGGCCTTATCCAAATCTCCGTAAAACCCAAATGACTATCCTCAGCTGACCGAACCAAACCCTGAATCTGTCCGGTTACACCTCGCTCCGCCGATGCTAAAATTTTGTCGGAGACAAGATCATTTTGAATAACCACGTTTCCGTGAATCTGAATTCGGTAGCCGTAGTCGTCTAAAGTTCGATCATCCCTTACCCTTACTTTTGGCAAAATAATTCCAAGGTCCAATGCCAGGGACTGTCTCAACCGAGTAATCCTCTCCATCAGATCGCCACCTCGTGTCGGATCTGCCAAATCCAGCAGCCCGAGTCCGATCGAAATCTCCATTGGATCAACTGCCAACAGATCTTCGATCCTCGGCTTCTTCACGGAAGCATCTGCTTCAGCGGCAGCCAACTTAGCCTGCTCCTCCGCAACTTGTTGCTGTTGCTGACGCCCAACCACCAAAGCCAACCCCACGCAACCAGCACCCAGCGTGACCACGGGAACTGGTGGAAGATTCGTTATCACCAACAGCAGCAAGAATCCCCCAGCAATCGTTAGGGCACGTGAGTTACCTAGTAATTGCTGCAAAAGTTGAACAGGCAGGTTTGCTCTCTTACTGCTTCGTGTGACCAAGAATCCTGCAGCAAGCGAAATCAACAGGGCAGGTAGTTGGCTTACCAAGCCATCACCAATGGTTAACTTGGTAAAGGTCGACGCAGCAACTGGAACTGACATTCCACTGTGCACCACACCGACGTAAAGTCCGCCAACAATATTTACCAGTGTTATGATGATTGCGGCTATGGCGTCACCACGAACAAACTTACTCGCTCCGTCCATCGTGCCATAGAAATCTGCTTGTTCAGAAATCTCTTCGCGCCGTTTTTGAGCAGTATGCTCGTCAATCACACCCGCATTCAAGTCAGAATCGATTGCCATTTGCTTTCCCGGCATTCCATCCAACGCAAATCTCGCTGCTACCTCACTTATACGTGTGGCTCCCTTCGTGATGACGACAAACTGAATCACGATGAGAATAATAAAAATGATCAATCCAACCTCAATACGATCACCCGCGACAAAAGTCCCGAAACTCTCAATCATGCTACCTGCTGCATTTACCCCATGGCGATCTGCGCCAGTGAGTATGAGACGCGTTGTTGCCACGTTCAGCACCAGCCTTGCGAGCGTGGTTGCCAGCAACAGCGTCGGAAACACACTAAAGTCGAGTGGCTTCTCAACATGAATCGTTGTCAGCAAGACCAGCACGGCAACTGTAATATTTGCCGCAATCAAAATATCTAAGACCGCTGTTGGCAAAGGAGTTAAGATCACCACAACGCAACCAATAATCGAAATTGGCAGCACAAGATCTCGGTAACGAATGATTGATTGCATAGCTAGATTCCAACTGTCCAACCAAGTTCTGTGCCTTGGTCTACTAGAGACGGCACACTACAAAAAACCTGATCGGACGGTCTAGACAAGAAAGATCAAATGACCACTGGATAACGCCTCCTCGGCGATACACAGCTGCGTGTTTCACAGAGACTGTTTCACTCGGCATTGATCTTTAGCAACACGATCGCGCCTTCACTCCCCCAACCGGCGAGCACTACCCCCAGATGTAGATGAATCAAAAGCTAGCAAAGTGTCCTCAACGCAAGAAATCACCCACGTCTTTTCGCTGCAATCACCTTCAGCACTGCCCTACCCTCCCTATGCCCCGGTTTCCAACAGGCTTCTGGGAAAAAAGGGAGAGAAAAACATGAATCTCAGCGTGTATTAGAAACCTAGCCGCTTCGTGACGGTTCGACAGAATTAGGAGAGCGGACTACACCACTATCACTTGGATCATTGAAATGTGAGTCTAGCACCCCTCACAAAGCAATCCGCTGAAGACGGTTCAGGGGTAAACCTAGTCAAGACACTGAAGCAATCACTGTCTTATCCGTTCATTTTGCAAAAATGGGGCCTGAGTTTTCATTCCATCATCACGAAGCCGTTCAGCCAATCTGCGAACAGCAAGCTAAGTCTTGAGTCGCTGGCAATCATTATGAAATTCATCAGGATCCTCTTGCTGATCGAACGGCCAAGGTCGATCTGAAACAGATAAGATCAATTTGTAACGTGAATCTACAACGCTACTCAATCAGCCTTTGAACCAGTATTCCGCAAGAACACCATCTGAGTTTCTTGTATTGGACTAAGTCCGCGAAGGCAGACAGAAAGATCACTCCCCTGAAATTGAACATTTGTTTCGCATTTTGCTAAACCTGCCAAAGCAGGTGTCAAGTCAATCGTAGCAACTGTTGAACGGATAACGCAGAGCCCAAAAAGTACCTCAGCACCGCCCGAGGAATAAGGGAAAAGTTAAGCGTAAAACTTTAAATGACCACACTCAAGCAATTAAGCTTTATTGAGGCAAATAAAACAACAGCATCGTGAACCTATGCAACCTAAGGATTAGTAGATTCCTCAGAGAGATGACCTAGGCTATTTTGCGGGGAGATGACGCAGTGCAAGCACTCCCTTCGTACCACGAATCAAATCCAATGTTGCCTCGTCGATCCCACCATCAAGATCAATGATGGTGTACGCAATTTCTCCCTTCGACTTATTTAATAAGTCCGCAATATTCAGACCCGCATTTGCCAAAATGGTCGATATTTGACCAACCATATTGGGAACGTTTGCATTGGCAATCGTAATACGACTGCCGCCGTTACGAGGCATGATCGCCTCAGGAAAATTGACGGAGTTTCGGACCGTACCATCCTCTAGATAATCACGCAGACTATCAGCAACCATCACCGCACAATTTTCTTCAGCTTCATTCGTACTTGCCCCGAGATGAGGAAAAGCAAGTACCTTTTTATGCTGCAGCATCGACCCAGATGGGAAATCGCAAACATACGAATGAAGATGCCCTGAATCCAACGCGGCTACCACTGCTGCCTCATCACAAATGCCACCTCGCGCCAGATTAACCAAAATGCCTCCTTTGGGCATCATCTTGATTCGCTCCCCGCTAACCAAACCTTTTGTGGCATCAATTAATGGAACGTGTACCGAAACGCAATCACATTGAGAAAATAAATGATCAATGCTGAGAGCCTGCTGAACACCACTCGAAAGCTGCCAGGCACTTTGAACTGAAATCAATGGATCGTACCCAACGACCTCCATACCCAATGACAATGCTGCATTCGCTACACGCAGACCAATTGCACCCAACCCGATCACCCCGAGCGTTTTTGACGGTAGTTCTGAGCCAACAAAATTCTTTTTACCACTCTCCACTGCGACAGAAATTTCGCTGTCTGTTCCACTCAAGCTCGACGCGAATTCCATTGCCTGTGAAACATTCCGAGAGGCCATTAAAAGACCGGTTAAAACGAGCTCTTTTACCGCATTGGCGTTAGCGCCTGGAGCATTAAAAACCGGTACACCGCGTTCTGTCATAGAGGCCACGGGAATATTATTCACACCTGCCCCTGCCCTGCCAATCGCAGCGACGGAATTCGGTATTTCCATGTCGTGCATCTTAAAAGATCGCACCATGATTGCATCGGGATGACTTATCTCTGAAGCCACTTCGTAATTTTCCCTTGGCAGACGCTGCAATCCTTGAACGGAAATATTATTAAGGGTCAAAATCTTGAACATTGATTCGACTTGAAATTCTTTAATGATTGATGACGGATGATTAATAGGCTTTAAAGGCCAGCACAAACACTTGAAATGCACTCATCCCTGAAATATCTTCAAAATACGAAACGGCTCTTCATCGATCAGCTTTTCTGCTCTGCTCCGACGCAAACGAACAGTAAAAACACTAACCATTAGCAGAGGCAAATTCTTTCATAAATGTTGCTAAGGCTTCGACACCATCAATAGGCATCGCGTTGTAGATACTCGCTCGTATCCCACCAACACTACGATGACCTTTGAGGCTATCAAGTCGATGCTTTGCGGCATCAGCAATAAATTTGCTTTGCAACTCTTCACTGGGAAGATTAAAAGTGACGTTCATTTTTGAGCGACAATCAACAGCCGCATGCCCGCGATAAAATCCGTTGCTTTCGTCTATCGCCTGATATAGTAGTGAAGACTTTTTCTCATTCATCACTTCAACTGCTCGTAGACCGCCTACATCATTTTGCAGCCACTTGGCAATTTTACCAAGCATGTAGACCGCGAAAGTTGGAGGTGTATTCCACATGGACTCTGCTTCGTCGTGATTGCGGTAATTCAGATAACCGGGCAAGGATGCCTCACCACGGGCCAAAAGATCTTTTCGAATGATGACCACGGTAACGCCAGCGGGCCCTGCATTTTTTTGGGCACAAGCGTACAGGATGCCATATTTACTGATTTCCAGGGGCCGTGATAAAAAATCACTTGATGCATCACAGACCAAAGGAACCGTAGAAGGACATACTGGCTCTGATTCAAATTGAACTCCTTGAATCGTTTCGTTACTGCAGTAATAGAGGTACGCAGCATCTGCAGATACTTGAAGTGAATTGACTGAAGGCAGATCGCAGTAATTCCTTTCCTTGCCATCAAAAATAGCAACCGCTTCGCCTTCCTTCTTCGCTTCGGCGATTGCTTTTTTACTCCAAGCTCCAGTCACCAAATAATTAGCAACCGCCCCACCGCCCCGCAGCAAATTTGCCGGCACCATAGAAAATTGCAATGCGGAACCTCCCTGCACGAAGAGCACCGAGTAATCGTCTGGCACTCCCAGCAATTCCCTAAGAGTAGACTCAGCATCCGCTGCGATAGCGGTGAAAATTTTGCTGCGGTGGCTAATTTCCATCACCGAAGCGCCAGCTCCGGGATAACACAACAACTCATCCCTTACTTCTTCCAAAACGGAAAGTGGAATTACTGCCGGACCTGCCGAAAAATTAAAAACGCGTTGCTCAACCGCATTGGCGTTCATCTTTTGGTACTTTCCAAATCAATAGGTGAGAGTGACTACTTGGGAGCTGATTCATTCCACATTGCCAAGCAAAAATTCAAGAACCGATTGTAAGCATGTAAATAGAACTTCGGAAGGTTCCCTATTCAGGGGAAAACCAAAGAATCTTCGGCCTCCGTTCCCCTAGCGGTAGATGCGCAGGCTACTGCGCTGCAGCACAAGGCAACTGCCCACCGTTTTGGCCGGCAACCTAACAATTAGCTGAAAAAACACGGGTAACACCGTCGGTGCATCCTAACACCGAACCTTGTCCGTGCCTCACGCTGGATATGACTGGCTTAAAACTCAAATTCACTAAGCCATTGATCAACTTCCTCCGGCGAGAGAGAAGGAACATCAAGGCTCTTTCCTTCCCTGCCCTGCCCTTGCCTCTCCCTCTCAAACTTTGCCAACACCTCAGGAGCAAGCTGCATATCACCGGCCAACAATTGATCAAACCAAGTTATCGACTCAAATACAAAAGACGACCTACGTTTAGCCGCAGCTTGTATGCGGCGGTCGCTTGAAACAACGGTAAGCTTTTTAGGCGTACTGCAAGAAAGAATAAGCTCCTCAATCAGATCATCCGCTTCAGGATAGTTAATCGCGAAGCGAACATTCACGCCAAACCAAACATGCAGCTCACTCGCATCCGGCGGTGGATTGGCGGCGTCAAAAACGACACACGTTAGCGGCAGCAGGGAATCAGGAAGGCATTCTCGCAATCGTTTAAGAAGCAATGCTCTTTCTCGCTCAAGCCATCTCGGATCACATCCCCGACCCGGAGCCGCAACTGGCGCGATCACATTATAACCATCAATCAAAAGGACCAACTTCTGAGGATCCAAAGACAAGCCCTCCGACCATGCAATTCGTGTTGAACGTGAGACCTAGCGCACACCAGTCGAGCACGATCACTTCTCAAGAAAACATGCAGCGCCAACCTTCACCACACAACGAAACGCGACACAAGATATCTAAGGTGTCATTTGGCCAAGGAGGTAAATATCAAAAATCATCAAATTCTCTTCAATTCATTCTTATACCGTTATTCGTCAACAGAATCAAAAGCATCGGATTCTAATTGGATGCTCGGAGGATATTTGACTCGCACCAAAAACAAACCATGTGCAGGAGCTGTCGGACCTGCCTTCGTGCGATCCTTTGCCTCTAAAACGGACGAGATCCAATCCACTTCCTTTCTTCGCAGACCAACTTCGACCAAAGAACCGACGATATTACGAACCATGTTGTAGAGAAAGCCATTTGCCTCTATTTCGATCGCTAGCAACAACCCATCGCAATAATCACTTGCACGTTGTGGATACACAACACATTCAAAGATCGTTCGAACTGTCGTAGCCCTCTCCGAACCGGCTGCCTGAAAGCTTACAAAATCATGCTCACCCACGAGCCTTTTGGCGGCCTGCTGCATCAATTGCAAAGAGAGTGGCTGCTTCAATCGCCAACGAAATCGCCTCTCGAAAGGCGAATCGAAGCCACCCATTTGCAGTTGATATCGGTAGCGTTTCCGCTCTGCATCGCGAATGGCATGAAAACCATGTGCAACCTCAACGGACTCGGTTACGGTAATATCTAGAGGAAGCTTAGTATTCAGCGCCAAGCCAAAATTGCGCCCCGAACTTTTCCATGGCACCACACAACTGGCGACCTGCCCAATCGCGTGCACCCCAGTGTCCGTCCTTCCACTGCCCACTACCGAAACTGGTTGCGAGACAATTGTAGCAATCGCTTTTTGCAGTTCAGATTGGATGGTGGGTCTCTTTGGTTGAACCTGCCAGCCAAAATAACTCGTTCCGTCGTACGCCAAGGTGAGCTTGAAAGTTCGCATCAAAGAACTCATGTCAATGATCACCTCACTCTCAAGCAAAAACTGGAAACCAAAGCCTTATCATGTACAGGACGATCGCTGAAGAAGTTCCGCAATTTGCACGGCGTTTGTTGCAGCTCCTTTTCGAAGGTTATCGCTAACACACCAGAAGGCTAGACCGTTTTCGCTGCTGATATCACGACGTATCCTACCAACGAACACATCATCTTTTCCTTCGCAATCCCTCGGCATCGGATATACGTGAGAATCAAGGTCATCAACAACAGTGATGCCTTCTGCTTCGGAAAACAGACGTTTTGCCTGATCGATCGATATGTGCCGCTCGGTCTCAACCAAAATCGACTCACTGTGCCCAATGGTCACTGGGACACGAACACAGGTAGGACAAACCTGTATCTGCTGGTCTTCCATGATCTTACGCGTCTCGTAAACCATTTTCATCTCTTCGCTGGTGTATCCCTCAAACTTATTGGATCCGATTTGCGGAATTAGATTGAAGCCGATCGGATGCTGAAAAGTTTTAGGAGCAAGAGTTTTTCCCTTTAGCTCTTCTGCGACGCTCAGAAAAAGCTCCTCATTACCCGCGGTGCCTGCCCCGCTGGTAGCTTGGTAAGTGCTGACCACAACCCGTCGCACCCTAGCAAAACGATGAAGAGGTGCAAGTGCGACAACCATCTGCGTAGTGCTACAGTTTGGACTTGCAATGATGCCTTGATGATTCCTAACCGCTTCAGGATTCACTTCTGGAATGACCAGAGGCACATTGGGATTCATCCGCCAATAACCGCTCTCATCCACAACAACGGCACCTTCATCTACGGCCCAAGGCACAAACTCCTGAGAAACCTCATCGGGTGTACTTGCAATCACTAGGTCAACACCCTTGAATGCCCCCGGGTGAAGCAATTCAACAGTGACGGCCTGTCCTCCTACCCGAACCTCCGTCCCGACTGATCTTTGAGAAGCCAATAACCGGAGCGAACGATAGGGTAGTTTCCGCTGAACAATTTGCTCAAGAACTATTCTTCCTACAGCACCGGTTGCACCAACGAGGGCGATATTTTCGTACACAGTATTTCACTCGGTTAAAAAAAGAAAGGCGTACAGAAGTGCCAGAACTGTGAAGAAGACGCAGTTAAAAATATCATTACAAAGATATTTGAGCTCACAAGATCCATATACAGGGCCAAGCGAAAATACGAAACGAATACAATAAAGCTATCCTCGCCTTAACAAACAGATTGCAGGCTTGACCCTCGAGGACCTGCTGAGGTGTTTCGTTGATTATTTCTTCATTCCCTTGATTGCATCTGACAGCTCTTTGTCGACCAAACCTAGACCTCCACGTCCGCCATCGAGCCGAGCCTGAACATCGCCGTTGACATCCTCTGCGGTAGATTCCCAAAAATTCTTGATTTGATCCTTATCGAGGGGCTGATAGGAACGGAACAGACGAAATCCTACGCCACGCGAGGGATCATTTGTGAACCACCACGGACTTTTGGGGAAGTTAGGATCATCTTCCTTCCACACCTCGTCATCCGATGCCAATCTCGACGCGCTACGCAACTGCTCACCCTCCATCTCCCAACTACCACCGCGTGCAACCACTGGGTACGCCCACTCGGGCCAATTTACCATTGAAGATGCCTTAATCGGCTGCTTGTCGACATATTGCGCATACCCATCTTCGGTGTACTCGTTAACCGTCAACTCGGCGACGTTACCGTGCATATCATAGAGGCCAAACGGGTTAGGCTTTTTTCCGCCCACTTCGGGAGTCTCTAAGCCAGAATTATCGAATGACCAAGCGTAATCATCCAGCTTATCCGGCTTTGAGCCAAAGCTATAGGCTGTTTTCGTACCCGCTCTTGCGGCGTACTCCCACTCCGCTTCAGTAGGTAGGCGATATTGCTGCCCTGTTACTCGGCTTAGCCACTTAGTGTATTGCTGAGCTGAATACTGGGTCATCGTTACAGCGGGCTGATTATCCTCTTCACCATATTCGAAAGTAAAAGTTGGATCGTATAGCTCAGTTGGTGCAGTGATAGCGTCGACTCGATTCTGATCGGTAACCTTTCGCTGTCCGCGAGATTCGAACTCCTTAAAAATTCCGTATAGGTACATGTATGGCTTGTACTGCGCCCAAGTAATCTCTTTTTTCCCAACCCACATTGGATCGGTAACCACCCTGACCTGCGGACCTTCATCTTCGGAACGCCCCTCCTCATCGGAAGGACTTCCCATCAAAAATTCACCACCGGGAACAGGAATCATTTCCAGCTCCACTTCGGTTCCAGGAATCACCAGGGTGTACGGCACCATGTAGCCGCCCTCAACCTGGACGCTTGGCCCATCGACTGGCTTATTGGAAGAAATCCCAGGCTGCTGGACAGAAACTTCAGCACTCGGTGACTCTGCCAAAACAGAGTCACCACCAAACAAACAGATGATGGCTGTCAGTTGTGCGGATAATTTAAAAGGGCACATGAAATCACCGTTTGAATCGTTCATTTAAAAAATGATGGTTGACCAAAAAAAACGTCGCGAGACGCCGAATCGAAAAACACTGAATTTGTGTTTACCTGAAACCAAGTGATCTCCCCAATCAGCTATCAAAAAGCAGTGGTGAGATCCCCAAACCCATTCTAGATGGACTAAGGTGATTTGTGGAGTCACAAAACAGATAACCCAATGGACCAACCGCCATTCTTTTGAGTCATTAATCTGCTGTTATGGCTCAACTCTCTATCGCAGCACTAGTTAGTCCTAGATATTCTTTCCGAAAATCTTGCGTAAAGCGAACAAACTCGCTCGCCGGAAGCCAACGCTTCCAAATGAGAACTTAACGGCCCCTCGGAAAGATAAGCTTTTGCACCCGCGAAGTAACCCAAAACCAGCAAATGTTTCTATTGCTGATTCAACTCGCTTGGTCTTGCACCGAGAACGACATTCAATTTTATTTCCTCAGATCCACGATCAATCTGCACCGACACCGTCGAACCAATTAACGTGCTACCAATGACCCGCATTAAGTGCGCCATGTCCTCAATCCGCACATCGTTAACCGACC
>Ga0181559_10001174_pt1 | contig 25543 bp, 23 predicted proteins | sample 011ome_21_FD_133752 | JGI IMG/M metagenome (GOLD analysis project Ga0181559, IMG submission 133752) | Coastal salt marsh microbial communities from the Groves Creek Marsh, Skidaway Island, Georgia - 011508AT metaG (megahit assembly) | ecosystem: Environmental > Aquatic > Marine > Intertidal...
ATTGCGATTAATGACATATAAACCTTTGGCAAAGCAAATGATCATCCAGCTGTTTTTAAACTAACCAACCACGGATGACACAAACGAGGGTATTAGCAAGATCGAGTGAAGCAGATCGATTCTTTTCATCTCTACAAGAATGAGCGAATTGGGATCTTTTTCTATGAAGGGGTAGCCGTTGCCAACGAGTTATCCTTAATCACCGAATCGCGAAACATTGTTGCAATCACCTCTTCTAGAGGAACATCCTCAACAGAAACATCTTCAATCGGATGATCCCGGAGCACTTCAGCCAAAACCCTCGGAACCTGCGAACGACTAACTCTCACCTGAATCTTTGGCCAAGTCTCTTCAACAATTTCGCCAAAAACACTTAAGTCTGGCTGGCGAGTATCCGCGAATTCGAATGTCAAAAGTTTATGACCTGAAAATTGGTCAATCACTCCTGAAAGTGAACCATCGTATTGAATCATGCCTCGAGCAATAATCACAACTCGCTTACATAAAGCGGCAACATCTTTCATGTAGTGGCTAGTTAGCAACACCGTCATTCTGCGTTTTTCTTGATAGTACTTTAAAAACTGTTGAATATTATGCTGCGCGATTACATCTAAACCAATGGTTGGTTCATCAAGGAACAACACATCCGGTCGATGTAATAATGCAGCAATCAATTCCATCTTCATTCGCTCACCGAGTGACAGTTCTCGTACCGGTTGGCTGAGAAGACGACCTACATCAAGAAGCTGAGTCAACTCATCAAGTGTTTGCTTGAAATCCGATTCGGGCACAGCATAGATTTGCTGATGCAAACGATAAGAATCTCGGGCAGGCAAATCCCACCACAGTTGGTTTTTTTGCCCCATTACCAATGCGAAACGACGTCGGTATTCATTTTTGCGCTGCCAAGGCGTAAACCCCATCACCGTTGCAGATCCACTGCTCGGGTTGATCACACCACTGAGCAACTTGAGAGTTGTGGTTTTTCCAGCACCGTTCGGTCCAAGAAAGGCGACAAATTCACCTTCCTGAACAGAAAGATCCACTCCCGCAACCGCATGAACCTCTTCATACTGCCGACGGAAGATCCCCTTCACACTCTCGCGCAACCCCTCGCGTTTCTTATAAACCCGATAAGATTTTGTTAATTGCTTAACTTCAATAATGGACATGAATACCAACAGTTCAAATGATTGTCGTACAGGAGTATTGTAAAGAGAAGCCGAAAGAGAGTTAGACAGCAATCGAATGTGATCGTTCGAATATAATTTTTCATGTATCAACTTTGTTTTTATCGATCATTCGATAGGAAACGTAAATGACCGGAAATTGCAACCTTCCATCCCTACGCATTGGACTCGGATTTGACACACACCGACTCGAGCCAAATGGCAAACTAAAAATTGGTGGGCTTTGGATTGATTGCGGCCTCCACTCCGTTGGGCATAGTGATGCCGATGTTCTCATGCATGCGATCACCGACGCAATACTTGGCGCCTTAGGAGAACCCGATATTGGACGCCTTTTCCCCGACACCGAGGTGGATAATCGAGACCGTGATAGTGCGGATTTCTTAATCGAAGCCCGTGAACGGTTAAAAACAGCAAAGATGTCTATTGTTAATCTGGATTGCGTGATTCTTGCTGAAAAACCCAAAATGGCTCCTTTTATTGACGAAATGAGAAACACGCTTGCGCGATACTTAGGGATCGAGTTCCATCAAATTGGAATCAAAGCTAAAACGGGTGAAAAAGTGGATGCTGTTGGGCGCGGAGAAGCGGTATCCGCAAGAGTCGTTGTCCTGCTTACCGCAGCCTGTTGACCGTGCACGACGATGACCCATCGAAGCACCGTGTTTAGGCTCGATTGCGAAATGCGAAACCACCTCTTTTCCGGAATGGTTTCCATTTCAAATCGACCTCTCCAAAACGACCAAGTCCTCCTATAATCTCAGGGTGTGCCAGAAGTTTCGGCTGGAAAACATGACGAGACACCGGAGCAGGGCAGGGTGCTTTCAATAGCAATTTATTTTGCTTCCGCCCGCAATCGCCTCTGACCACCCTAATAAGCGGTGCGTATCTGCTCAAAATCTCGACGCAATTTGACATTCCGAATCCTAATTACTTGATTCATTTTGAACGATCCGATGCCTGAAATTCGTGTCTACAACACTCTCAGCAAATCAAAAGAAATCTTTCAGCCAATCGAACCACCCAAAGTCGGCATCTATTTGTGTGGACCAACGGTTTATGCCGAATCACACATCGGCCACATGGTGGGGCCAGTCATTTTTGACACAATCAAGCGATACCTCAGGTACAGCGGTTACGAAGTGACTTGGGTCGTCAACATTACCGATGTGGATGACAAGCTGATCGCGAAAAGCCGAGAACGAAAAATTCCGGTCAGCCAAATTGCGACAGAAATGACTGCCGATTACTTGGCGAACCTACGCGAACTCGGCGTCAACCAGATCGATTACATGCCGAGAGCAACCGATCACATCCAAGAAATCATCTCTTTTATCCGTCAGCTCGAGGAAAAAGGATTTGCTTACGCCGTCGAGGGTGATGTCTTTTTTGACGTATCCAAAGACCCAAAGTATGGACAATTATCAAATCGTTCGGTGGACGCCCAACAGGGTGAAGGCGGTGAAGCTGCGGCAAAAAAACGATCTGCTGGCGATTTCGCTCTGTGGAAACAAGCTAAATCTGATGAAATCGCATGGCCTAGCCCATGGGGTGAGGGTCGACCAGGATGGCATATTGAGTGTTCTGCCATGAGCCATTCGATACTGGGACAAACCTTCGACATCCACGGTGGTGGACTCGACCTCATGTTTCCTCATCATGAAAACGAATTGGCACAGAGCGGATGCTGCCACAACAACCCGATGGCAACCTACTGGATGCATAACGGTTTAATGCGCGCGGGTGAAAAGGGAAAAGTAGGAGGGAAAAGTGACCGAGAAGCCGGAGATGACTCCGCAGCGGGAAAAATTAGCAGAAGCAAAGGAGATGGCGGTCTTTCCTCCGTTATTCGACGCCACACAGGAGAAAGAATCCGTTTCTTCCTTCTCCGATCGCATTACCGATCGACGATCGTTTACAACGAAGAAGGGTTGCTAGAAGCGGGAACGTCACTCGAAAGTTTTTATCGATTCTTTGATCGGTTCCTTGAGATCACAGGAACTGACTTTTATGACTTGATCGCTCCGCAACATCGCGAGGATACCAAGTTAGAATCTCCGAGCCATACACTAAGTGCAAGCGTCCAAGAAGCTTTGAATCAATTCCATGCTGCCATGGATGACGACTTTAATAGCGGCTCAGCTATCGGCGTTCTCTTTGATTTGCTACGCGTTCTCAATCGGCATATCGACCAACAATCCCTCAGCTCCAGCAGTCCTCGGGAGCACGAGGATATTCAGGCACTCGTGTTGGCTGCAACGACCCTTCGCCAACTATCCAACGTGCTCGGTCTCTTTGTAAAACCTGTTATGGGTAACGGTGGTGACAATGAAGCAGACAGTCAACTTCTAGATGATGTCATGCATCTGTTAATTGACCTCAGAAAAGATGCGAGAGCAAATCAGGATTATGCAACCGCTGACACCATTCGAAATCGTTTGACTGAACTAGGGCTTGCATTACTTGATAAAAAAGAAGGTACCACTTGGGAACGCACCTCGTGACCAACCCGCTTTCCAAGAGCAGGCATGCATCCCGCGTGCAACGGATCCTCGGTATTGACCCAGGCCTGAACGTTACTGGCTACGGAATGATTGAATTTGATCATCCGCAAGCGGGTATTGGACGCGGAAAAATCCTTGAAGCAGGTGTTATACGAAGTAAACCAACCGAGAGAATCGAGCAGCGGATCACGGAAATATATGCTGGCGTCGCTGACCTGATCGCTCAGTTTGAGCCAGATTTCCTTGCGTTGGAACAGCTTTTCTCTCACTATGAACGCCCGCGTACAGCCATTTTAATGGCACACGCGAGGGGAGCAATCTGCTTGGCAGCGGGCCAAGCAGGAATTGAAGTCGCTCACTACGAACCGACTCGAGTAAAGAAAGTGATGACGGGAAACGGTCACGCCCCAAAACACCAAATGCAACTGGCGGTAAAAATCCAATTAGGTCTCAAACAGATTCCTGAACCCGCGGACGTATCTGACGCCCTTGCCATCGCTCTTTGTGGCCACCATCTTGGAACGGCTTCCGCACAACAACAAGCTTTCGGCAGCTGATAAACCATTACCTGAACCATGTTCCTTGGTGACGCTCCTTAGTGAACATGGCGAGACTTCCAACTTCCTTCTAATAAGCGAGTGATCAGTGATCGTAACTATCACGGGTAAAATTACCCGCGTGGGTGAAAGCTCCGTCTACATCGAAGTCGAGCCATTTGAATATGAAGTATTAGTAGCTGACTATACTCGCAGGCAGTTGCAAAACCGCATCAATGAATTAATTAGGTTCCATACGCTTAACTATATCGAGGGAAATCTGCAGGGAAGCAGAATGACCCCACGTTTGATTGGATTCATGACGGAGCCAGAGCGACAGTTTTTTGATCTCTTCTGTAGTGTTGATGGCGTCGGGGTTAAAAAAGCATTGAGGGCGATGATTCGTCCCGTCCGCGAGCTAGCTGTAATGATCGAGGAACAGGATGCAAAAGGTCTTTCCACTCTTCCTGGTATCGGTGCGGCAACTAGCGAACGCATCATTGCAAAGCTACGCAGGAAAATGCCACGATTCGCTCTAATGGTGCAGCGAAATCACGCGGAAACCGATTCAACCGGCGGATCACTCGTGGCGGAAGAGACCTTTGATGCCTTAGTCGCTTTGGGGCACAGCGAGTCCGACGCACGCCAATTAATTGACGATGCATTAACATCCGGCAAGAAGTTTAAAGATACCGAATCGCTACTCACCGCGATTTACCAGCGAGGACAATGAGATCGATGTGAAACCATTGAAAATCATTGCATCGATGTTCGATTGCTCCCACAAGCGGCAACCGCGATATCTATTTACGGGTCTTGAAAAATAAAACGAACGCTGCACCAAGAATCGCTATGAAAAAGATTCTTGGTGCATGGCATGAACGAATTTGCTAATAAGCTTTCGCAAACACAGCTTTCTTTCCTGCTGGCTTTCCGGTAGCAAAACAGACACCCTCTTCGTTGTTATCAGAAGACGGAACACAGCGAATCGTGACTTTTAATTCCTTCAGAAGAGGTTCTATCGATTGCTCATCAGCAAAATGGCAAATCGCAAAACCTCCGTGCACCTGATTTTCATCGCTCGCTGTAAAAAAGTCCCTGAAGTCAGATTCGGAAGAAAGCGTGCAAGTGTTGTCCTTGCGTAATTGGGCTGCCCGATCGAATAGACCCTGCTGCATCTCTTCGAGAATATCAGAAACAGTAGCCACAAACTCTTCTCGACTCATTCCGATACTTTTCGGTTGATCCCGTCGGCCGACAAAAACGGACCCTTTCTCAATGTCTTTTGGGCCTACCTCTAAACGAATCGGAACTCCGCGTTTGACATGGTGCCATTTCTTTTCACCACCTCGAACATCCCGATCGTCGATCACTACTCTGATTGCTGATCCTCGGAATGTTTTTTCTGACAATTCATTCTTCAGGGCTTCGACATGCCGAAGCACCTCTGTTCGTTGCTGTTCATCTCGGTAAATTGGCAGAATTACAATTTGATCCGGTGCTAGCCGTGGCGGTAAAACCAGTCCATCATCATCACTATGGGTCATGATCAGTGCACCCACCAACCTGGTAGAAACCCCCCAACTCGTGGTCCAAGCATATTGCCTCTCTCCATTTTCTGCTTGGAACATAATTTCTTGTGCCTTAGAAAAGTTTTGCCCGAGAAAGTGGCTAGTGCCAGCCTGCAATGCCTTGCGATCTTGCATCATCGCTTCGATCGAAAGCGTCTCCACCGCACCCGGAAATCGCTCAGCAGGGGTCTTACTTCCAATGATTACCGGCATTGCCATCCAGTTCTCTGCAAAATCTGCGTACACGTTAATCATCTGCTCCGTTTCGGCAACAGCTTCTTGAGATGTTGCGTGGACAGTGTGCCCCTCTTGCCACAAAAACTCTGCGGTTCTCAAAAACATTCTCGTTCGCATCTCCCAGCGAACCACATTGGCCCATTGGTTGATCAAAATCGGTAAATCCCGATAACTCTGAACCCACTTTGCATAGGTAGCGCCAATGATTGTTTCACTGGTTGGGCGCACGATTAAAGGTTCCTCCAACTCGCCAGCGGGTCGTAAGCCTCCATTCGGATCAGGCTCGAGACGATGGTGGGTAACTACGGCACATTCCTTTGCAAATCCTTCAACATGCTCAGCTTCTTTTTCAAGAAAGCTCATTGGAATAAACAGTGGAAAGTAGGCATTTTGATGCCCCGTTGCCTTGAACATATCATCCAACGCACGCTGCATATTTTCCCAAAGCCGATAACCCCATGGCTTGATCACCATGCAGCCTCGGACGGGTGAACTCTCAGCTAAATCTGCCGCTCGTATTACCTGCTGGTACCACTCGGGGTAATCTTCTGCTCGGGTAGGTTGTATCGCTGTTTTTTGTGCTTGGGCCATAATTGACTTATCAGGAAAAAAATTTATTTGTTCGATGCCGACAGCATCTTAGTCACCACGAAATCTCCCGATGTACTGGGGAGAACCTCTTAACGGATACTTCAAACCACTCCATGATCAAAAATCTGTTTCGAGAAGGTCATGCATACTTATTTTGATTAGTTTGGGAAAACTGAAAAGCCCAGCCAATTCGAACGTCTCCCGATATCACAACTTCATAAGACTTATCAACGGAGCGTTACCGGCAGGACTAGCAATCCTGGAGTGGATTTATTGATTGACACGTTCGCGACGACGCTTCCAAAATTTCACGGAAGCAGCATCATCGATTGCTTGTTGATCTCGCCGTGCCATTTGCTCACGCTGGATTACTTGCCGCTTTTCGAGCAACTTCTCGATTTTCTTTATTTCCAATTCTGCGTCTATCAACTTTTCGCGATGCTTTCTTGACTCAACCTCCAGTGACAATCTCTCTCCCTCAAGGGATTGAATTATCTCCACCAAACGCAACTCATATTGGTGCTGCTCCAGCAAACGTGCTACCGATAACTCTCCTTCCCTGTGCAAACGCGCAACATGCTGCAGTTCCACAAGCATTTTTTCTCGCTGCGTTCTCTGAGACGTGATGGTGTGTATCTTAGATTCAATCAATCTCATTTCTTGAACCAAAATATCTCGTTCGCCTTCTCGCCAACGCAAGACTGATGCAAAACCGCGGTCGATTCCATCCTTCGTAGAACCCATTAATCACCTCACAGATCTACCGAAGTTCCAATCGGGTCATACTTTGATAGTGATGGGGTACTATCTGGTCGACTGAATTCCGTTGCTGTCTCAATAACTCGAAGCAGTTGTTCTTGGGATTTACTGATCGAAACCGTGTCCCGCCAATCCTGTTTTACATACTTGCGAAACACCTCGTCGATTGCGACTGCGGCATCCAAGGTTTCATCGGCACCCTTTCGATAAGCGCCTATCGAAATTAGATCGGCGTTCTTTCGGTAAACTGAAAGGTGATGTCTTATCGCCCCAACACGATCGAGCATCTCCCGATCCACTAATTTGGGTTGCAAACGACTGATTGACTGCAAAACATCAATGGGTGGATAAATCGCCGCTTCAGCGAGTTCACGGCTTAGTACAAGATGACCATCGAGCAGTCCTCGCAATGAGTCAGCAATGGGTTCATTAGGATCATCCCCCTCAACAAGTACCGTGTAAAAAGCAGTAATAGCTCCCGAAGCATTGCGTCCCGTTCGTTCCACAAGACGAGGCAAGACTTGAAATACGCTGGGAGGGTATCCCCTAACAGTCGGAGGTTCTCCCGCTGCTAATCCAAGCTCCCTTTGTGCTGTCGCAAAGCGTGTTATTGAGTCAAACAAAAGTAAAACATGATGCCCCTGATCTCGAAACGATTCAGCAATTGAGGTCGCAGTCCATGCAGCTGCAACACGTTGAGCCGCTGGCTTATCACTTGTGGCAACAACAACCACGCTACGCGTCATTCCATTTTGCCCGAGGACGTTCTCAACGAACTCTTTGACCTCACGACCTCTTTCACCAACCATTGCAATGACGACTCGATCCGCATCGCATCCATTAGCGATCATCGCTAATAAAGTGCTTTTCCCAACCCCTGATCCAGCGAATACACCCAGCCGCTGACCTTTCCCACAAGTCAACATACCGTCAATCACTCGAACACCTGTTTCAAATGGCTGGTCTATGGCCGAGCGTTCCAAAGACGTCGGTGGTTTCTGATCTGCTTTTCTGCGTATTAATCTTGCAGACAGAGGCGCGCCATCAATAGGTTCGCCAAATGCATCTAAAATACGGCCACATAGATCATCCCCGACCAAAAGATGCTGTTGATTATCGAGCAATCGCACCGAATCACCGGCAGTAACCAATTCCAAAGTATCCAGAGGTGCGAGCACGGGACGAACGCCATTAAAGCCGATTACCCGTCCCCTAGTTCTCTGACCAAGATTCGTCTCGATTTGACAAATCGCGCCGATTGGCGCCGTCATTCCCTCCAACTCGATTGATTCGCCTGCAACAGCAGCGACTCTCCCTGTGACTTTGAAAACGATTGCCGATTCGATCTGACTTCTCAAACTTCCGGCATCGGGCAATTCAGGTGGACTTAGGCATAGCGTTTTCGTTTTAACACTCATCGGCTCAGCAAAACTCCCAACTGCTCCAACTGAGCCAGCATCCCCGCTTGAATCCTACCGCCTGACTGCGATATGCAAACGTCATGCCTATCTAGCGACACATCGCCTGTTAATCGAACCGTTTCTGGCTTGCACTCATTGCGTAACATTCTTTGAAGAGAATCGCCTAGGTCTTCAAGAGTATCAGGATGCAGTGACAGGGTTACCTCAGAAGACGAGCGAGTGCTCATCAATGCTTCTGTTACCCAATTGATCATTATTTCTTTCGATTCAGATAACTGAGCACGTATCACCCGCTCAGCGATTGAAGTTGCAAGTTCACAAAGAGAACTTGCGTACTCTTCCATCCATTTTTCATGCACCTGATGCATCTTTTCAACACATTCATGTAATCTTTCAAGCTTCTCGCGAGACTTTCGCTCAGACTGCTCTTCAATTTCCTTTGCGAGCGAAGCTTCTGCCTGCTGTAAACCTTCCTCTAGCCCCTGCTGGCGAGCGGTTTCCTTAATTCGCTGAGCCTCTGCTTCTGCCTCCGCTATCATGGATCGAGTTAATTTTTGACAGGACTCAATCTGTTGGCGTCCTTCCTCTGCTAAATCCAACAGGTTAAATCCGACAACGCGACTGGCCGAATCAACAGATTCCTTCGATCCCCCAACAGCTTGCTTCAGAATTTCAGCCACAAAAGTTTCCTAAGCCGTTTTTGATGCGAGTGGTAAATTATCTGTAATCTCGCGAGCGATACCTGCGACTTTACACTTTGCTTCATCCATCGCTTTTAGGCTCATTGATTGCGTCACGGCCATTTTTCGACGCACGGATTTAGCCTGTGATCTTGAAAGTAGAGCGATTACGCGATTAGAGACTGATTCTGGAAGCCCGCATAGCACGAGAAGAGCATCTCGGGTGGAAACATGGCTAAGGGCCAAACAAAGGGTTTTTGGGCTCAAATGAATCAGATACTCATGAGCTCCTGCGATCACTTGTTCTCCATCGCGATTCTCATCGTTGGTGCCAGAGTCGTCGGTAGCTTCAAAATCTTCTGAGCCACTCAAATGATTGTGAGAAAAAACAACTGCGTTTGGATCAGAGAGGTGTTTCTGAGTAAAACGCGCGAGTGTCATTTCCTTCTCCTTTGTGAAATCAGCGACGGCCTGTTGTTCAGAAATCATCACATCTTCGACAGATTGCTTCGGCATAACCTCCATGATGGCCTTTAACGCATTCGCACCGGAAGAATCGGCTTTTGAAACTGCTAAACTTTTCAGCCGAGATTTAAAGTGATTGGCAACTTCCTCAAACGCCGCGTGGGGAATCTTCATCAACCGACTAATACGAACCATGGTTTCATACTGGACAGTCGGCGTCAGACGTCCCAGAATCCCCGCCGCAACCGCCGGGTCTATAGAAGCCATCACGAGTGAGATCGTCTGCGGCTGTTCTTGCTCCAATAGGCTCATTAATAGATCAGGTTCGACCTCATTGAGAAAAGCCAACTCGGAGACCGAGTGTGGAGCAGCACTCGCTTTGAACTTTTCTGCTTGCTTTTTGAATTGCAGGGAATTCGCATTCGATTCAATACGAATATTTTCACTACCCAATGACTCAGACGAGTGATATCCCAAGCTCGTCAACTGCAGGGAGTCAATCGAATCAGCCTGATCTTTTTGCAATTGAAAGCTAGAGTTAAAAACCTCCAGTGCCTTGCTTCGTTCTTCAATCTTCACTTCGCCAAGTCTAGAAATGGCATCCTTTATTTTGTCGGAAAGCTCATCATCCAAATAATTCATTATCTTAAGATAAGTAGGCGGTGGCACGTCTCGGAGTACAATCGCTAAACGGCGCAAAACCGCTTCTTGATTGCCCTCTGAACCTAATCGCTGCCCTAGCATTGACTTATCTACTCTCTCTGAAAACAAATCCTCGCAGACTCACCACGAACGCGGATCGCATCCGGTTTCTGCATTTTTCTTTATAGAAAACAAAAAGACTTGAGCGAAAGACTGAATCTTTCCTAGAAAAAACCTTTCTATCGATCCATCACCCGCTGGATCACGAGCAAACTGACTGCCGAGTCGCTCTGAAAAGAATCAAGCTGCTTGCCTGATCCATTGACGAATCACGTTTGCCCCCGCCTCAGGATCCGATTCGAAGGATGCGGACAACTCCTGCTCGATGCGGTGAGATTCGACGGATAACTCTTCGCCCGATGACTGCCTATCACGTTCGTGATTTTGCATTGACCGAGCGCGAACCTCACCGATAGGTTTTGAAAGTGAATCGTTGGCATTCTTTCTTGTACGGTGACTCCTTAGAAAACCAAAAGCACTCCAAAGGATGAACACTGACAAGGAAACCACCAACAGGGTTCCCCAAGACTCCGAAAGCCACTCAACCAAAGTATCCGCTTTCTGTTGCCTCGAAATACCTTGCGACGGAAAATCGATGTAGTCCCAAACTTCAACCTGAGGCTCATGTGACTGCCCAGACTGCACCTCCGGCAACAAGACGGTGATAGCAGTCTGAAGGACATTTTCGGTTTTCGTTCGAAGCGTTTCTAAATCGGCCTCCGTTATAGCCGGCACTTCATCCGGTAACGCGTTTGGGTTTTGCCTGCTGTACTCTTGGACGAACAATTGCTCGTAATAACTTGTTGGAATGCCAACTGACACTCGCACCGACTTAACCTGAAGTGCTGCAAGACGAGTGGATTCATACATTTGATCTTGTACAACGGTTTGTCCATTTTCGGCACTGATCGATTGCTCCTTTGAATCAATCGACACAGAACGCTTCCCAATCACACTTGCTGGCTCGGACGCGATGCCTAATAAGTCCTGACCCTCGTTAAACACATCAACCAGCGTTCGAGGCTTTACCAGATTCACGGAATCTGACTCGACCCTCAAGACAGCCCGCTGCACATCCATCGTCGGATCGATTTGGGCGGACACCGCTATTTTTGCGGGAAAGCCCACCAGGAGATCTCGAAGCTTTTGCTCAATCCTTACTTCAGCCTCTTTCTGTTTTCGCGATAACGGATCTTCATGATCGACTGCATCATCAAATGTTGCGTTCGTATCGATAACCACAATATCTTCGACGTCCAATCCGGCAAAAGATCCTCTTACCAATTGCTCAATACTTTTAATACGATTTCGACTCAGCGGTACGTTATTCTCGGGAATTACAAGAACACTTGCCGAACGCTGCCTCACTGCAGCAAGCCCCCTGCTTTCACCCTCGTCGTATTCCACGCTCGCCCACTGAACCTCTGGAAAAGCCGAGATTTTCAGTCCTAAATCTTGCTCCTTGGCGAGCATTTCACGAGCGTCTCTGAGCGATGCTGAATCAAAAAGATTAGACGACTCCATTGCCTCCTTCATGGGATTTCGGAGAGTGAAAGGAAGGGCAGAAGTGTCATTTAAGGTAGCGAGGTACTCCGCTCGTCTTTCCCCTGGAATTCGGATCTGACGACCTTCACGTCGCCAATCGTTTAAACCCGCCCGGCTGAAAGCAAGTTCAATTGCATCCAGCTCATGATCTACCAACTGCCGTCCACCGAACAAGGGCTCATGCTGTGTCGGTGATGACGATGTAAGCAAGACGGTGGAACCACCCAGTACCACCGCGAGCAAGACAATTACAACTGCACGTGCCGCTGGGGGCATTGAGGCAATTACCTGCCGTGCATGCCCAGTTGATTGTTTCAGTAATTCCATAGGTGAGATTACTAGCAGGAAATCAAATCCGGCACGATAGGGAGTTAGAGTGAAGAGACCCGTTGATTATCAATTAAACCGTTCAAGCTGCCGCGCGAAGCATTTGCTGCTTACGAGGAAAGCGGATCGTCACCGCGCCCCCACCCTGAGGGCAGTTCTGCCACGAAAGCCCCGCTCCTATTGCAGCTGCTATCATTGGAAGGCGTCTCGACCGATTTTCTACATCACATCCTGTATCCGCCAGTTCCAACTCTAATCCGTCCTGCGACTCCACGGCAGTAATCGTTAAGTCACCCCCGTCTGGCATCTCGTCAAGAGATTGAGACACCAACGACTCAAGTAGGCTCACGATTTTTTCAGCATCGGCAGGAACTTCAATCATCGTATCGATATCAAGTTCAAGACAAATTGGCGTTTCTTGTTGAATCAGAATTTGCCCAACTACCGACTCCACCAATACTGCCAGTGAGCGGCATTGTCTCGGCTTGATCCATTTTGTTGACATGAGCAACTCCGCATCCTTGAACAGCATCGAAAAGGCATTCTTCGCCACGTATTTCGTTTAGTGGTTCACAGCGGGAGGCCGCAAGATGAAATTCACTAAAACGACAGCCTCCTGGTCAATAACTGAAAATTCAGCAAATCAAGCCTTTGCAAACTTGCTAGCAAGTAGAAGCAAGCGACAACTTGATGTAGTTACTGACCCACTCCCGCAAGACCAGCCATGATCAAGCGAAGCGAGTTGGATCCTTTGAAAATCTCATTGGAACACCAGAGAGAGAATCAATCTGACCACAGACGCTCAGATCTTCAAAAAAGCCAAGACGGCTAAGATTTCGTCCGCCATACGTGTCGCGTAAACATTCAACCAGAAGAGAAGATTCACTCACTTTTTTTTCGGCCAATCTAGACTCAACACGAGACTGCCAAAGTGTTGCGGCTAATTCTGACGCATCATCTACCTGAATTAAATCCGTTGATAACCTGACCCGAGAAACCAACGCTCCCGCAAGTAGAACATCCTCCAGTGTCACTTGATCATTGGTTCCTGCACAGACAATACAGACCGTCTTATAAGCTAAAACTTTCTCAACAACTGACGACAAGTTTAGAAAGCTTGCAATCGCCACAGAAGGGACTTCTGACATGGATTCAATCGCGCGAGTTCCATTGGTGGTCGTGAGAAAAATCTCTGCACCGGAAATTATCTCGGGAACGTACTCCAAGGGAGAATTGCCCAAATCGAAACCGTCAATTTTTTTGCAGTTTCTCTCACCGCACAGCAAGGATCGCCCAGGTGACTTTGAGGCAAAATGTCTCGCCTCATCCACTGTGCCGCACGTGGTTACTTGCTTTGCGCCCGAATTCAAAGCGGTAACGATTACCGAAGTCGCTCGAAGAACGTCAATCACCACCGCTAAATCGCATTGTACTCGCTGCACAGAAAGAACGTTATCTACCGGTGAAGCCTCAGTGAAAGCTGGCAATAAAAGTGTTTTGATAGATAGCATTGATATCGAAAACGCCAAGGGGTGAAAGAGTTACTGCATCAGCTCGCAAAACCAACTGCGTCTTGGTTTAACTGCACCTTGGTTTATGAGTGTGGTGCTTGGCCCAGGCTTAACCTCACTGAGTAGCGAAAGCAGGCGACAGGGAAAGCCCCTTTGCTTCGAGCCTCATCATTTAAGGAAAGAGATAGCGAATGCTATTTCTCACCCATTGCCCAGGAACGTACGCCACCGGTTGCCCTAATAAGCCGTGACCTACCACCACCCCATTTTGATCCTGCCCAAACTGCAATAACGGTTGAGTCGGAACCGCTTTATACTTTGCTAATTCAGAGCTGGGTAATATTTTCACCAATCCCCCACTGTCAATTAAACCGGACGGTGTGCCTTGATCTTTTATATTTGCCATATCTGTTGGAAAACCAGTATTGCTTGTTACGCAATTCCGTCCCCAAGAAGTTGTCGCAGAGTAGCCGCTTGCTGGCGACACAAAGGATGAATTATTCATCGTCGCGAATGGCTCTCCAGCCTCTCGCTGAGAAAACTGAACGTACTCGCGTTCAGATTGTCCATTCCTAGCTGGTAATCCATTATCTGAATTGGACGCCCCAGTCATATTGTTCGTGCGAGGTAACTCGCGATTATCAGATAATCCCGAATCAATTGATCGATCAGAAGATGATGGAGACCCAGAATTCTCAGCTACAGGAGACAGATCGAAGCCTGTTTCGCCTAATGACTCAAGCTTCGGTGAATCTCCACTTGGGTTCAAAAAATCACCGCCACCTGCTGAACGATTCCCTGGAGCAGGGAATTGGAATTGAGCTTGGCGAATCAATGGCGAGCCCTCACCATTTTGATTCAGCGGCTCAGAAATAAACAATCTAGGACGGCTCACTCGCGATTGATCCGTATCTAAGTGATCACGTTCGTAATCGCGATCATTTCTATAGCGATCAACCTTGCTCCTCTCATTGATTGGCCGTAATGGCAGAACCAAAGTACTTGGCTCCTGAGCCATGACGATGGATTGCTCCAAGCAAAATAGCACTACAAACACGCAATGATGTCGGACGGACCTAAATAATTTGAATCGATTAAGGTCACCCATTTCCAAAGCACTCATATGGCTTAGTGAATCAATGAATCAGGTTCGTGTGGCCACGCCGGCGAATCGATTGTGGACATTTTTCGCCTGTGAAAACAAGACTGATGAACAACAGCACCAAGCTTTTACACAAAACGAACCCGTTACTTAGGGAAATGGTAGCGGCTCAAGATAAATTACGCACTTGAAGCGAATTACTAGATGAAATCACCTAGATTGCTAGCAACTGCGGTGAAAAAAAGTGTGCATCACCGTAATATGCCGCTTCGGGTGAGCCCTAAAAAATAGAAACCGAGGTTCATTAAATAGCATGCGAAAGCAGGGTACTTCGTGCCGTGTAGCCTCAGTTTTTGGTGGATGCACCACCTAGCACGGCAGGAACCAGGAAAAACTCTCCGTCGGCGGCAGGAGCGTTCCTGAGTGCTTCTTCGGCGGATAAACTCGTCGCAAGTTCGTCAACCCGCCAGCGATTATCGACATCGAGAGCAGTCGTCATCGGTTCTACTCCCTCAGTGTCTAGAACCGAGAGTGTCTTAATGAAATCAAGAATCTGAGCAAGTTGAGGACGAACTTCTTCAACTTCCTGCTCGGTCAGTTCCAACCTTGCAAGATAGCCAAGTTTCTTTACTTCCAATGAAGAAAGATTTACGGAATCAGTTCTTGGCACTGCTGACATCAAAAGGCTTTGTTTTGACGGTTTTTCGAACGACACCGCTACGAATGCACTGGGTGCAAACTCGCATGCTGGTGTTCTGTCCGCTTGGTAGCGTTACGTGAACTTTTTGCAAGTTTGGAACAAACTTTCTTCGAGTAATTCCGGTGATCTTGGTACCAACACCACCAAGGTATTTGGCTTTACCGCGGGTTTCGACGCGATTGCCCATTTGGACTTTCTTGCCGCACGCTTCACATTGCCGAGCCATCAGTCTTCTCGATTAAACGCTGAGTCAGAAATCTACTGTATCAAAGGTCGCGAAGTATAACGGGGGATCGGTTCGCCGTGAAGCAGGATTCTTCAATGAATGCGTTTTTGAAGATACGCAAATAACGAAGGACTCAAAGCCACACAGGGCATGCCCCCTCCAATGAGCCATTTGCTCGATTCAGTATCGCACGATTTTACAGCGAATCTATCGCCCTGCTCGTTTCAACGGGATCTTTATCGCACCTTTTCCACGCAGCTAAAAGTCAAAGCACCCTCCTAACCCCAGCACCCCAAGTGAATTTTTTTCGAGCACATACAAGCCATTCACAGGGGTTTTAGCTCACGCGGTTTTGATGATTTTTGTATTTATCCGTTATTCTCGCGAAAGATAGGGCCATCAATCCTTCCGCCATTTCAAGGAATTAGATTCAAGAGACAGGGCAAAAAGCCCGATGGCAGTAAAGATTGCGTAATCGACACAAACCCCCACCCACTACTGAGCCCACAGATGAAACGCGACTTTCCTCGAACCGAATTGGATATCAGTGCACACCTTCACTGCTGCCGTTCGGTTGCCTTGGTTATTTGTGGAATAGTGCTTTTCGCTGGATGTGCACCGCTCCGTACCCCAAACTCGCCTTTTCATGGTCAACAACTTAGCAGTGGATACCAACAGCAAAACTCGGCCACTGCCGCTGGCGGGGCAATGAATGAGAAAGCCTATTATGCGGTGAAGCAAGCTAAATCCGAAAACGCAGTCGTCCTTCAAGTTGTCGATGAAAAGCCGCTTTCGACTGTCCTCCCGCTTCCCGAAGCCGGACGAACTGCCTACGTAAGTGAACTTCTCACACAATCTGGAGTGATTCAGAAACTTGGGCATGTTCAAGCGACGCTTTATCGTTACTCCCCGGAATCCATTACGGGTTTACCGATGGAGATTAAGATGGGCCGGAGTGGAGACAATGTCCAGCCAGCGAGTGACTACGCGTTGCAAGCGGGGGATCGACTGGTCGTTGAAAAATCCGTGAATCCAGCTTTAGCGATGCTATTTGAGGGCATACTAGGTCAGTAGGTTTTTTGTTTCTGATTACTGAAATGCCGCGGCAAAGCGATAGCGGCTTAAGTCAGCCGTGCCCTGATTGGGAACACTTGCTTGCCCCTCAAGAAAAAGGCCAACCCCAAAGTGAGCGAGCGACTCTATGCCGGCTCGCTTCACTAAATAGCAAGATACATCGATTCTCTCGCACTCAGGCGGAGACACATCGCTAAAGTCTTTTGACCCTTAGGTTTCGAAAATACACTTTGCTATCGGGGTCGTGAGCCTGCAGAGCGAAGGTTCCAGAATCTAACCGTCGTTCAAACTGATCGCTCTCCGGTTGCTTATTCACTGGTTCGGTGTAGTCGACAAGTATTTTTCCGTTGACCTTCAACTGAATACGACGTCCGCTAACAATGATTTCTTGCGTGTACCACTCGTCATCCTTTACTCCCGGATCTGACACGTTTTCTACGGCGTACAAGCTACTTGTCTTCTTAGGGTCGGTGTGCGTTACATTGACCTGACATTCATAGCCGTACTTTGGCCAACCCGTTGGCTGGTATTTAGTATGAAAGTAAATACCAGCATTGCTTCCCTTTGTGGTTTTCACCTCTGCGATGAAGTGGAAGTCTCTGAGTGGAACTTGATCACCCTCATAAAAAAGGTGACAGCGCGGGCCATCACATACCAACATTCCGTCCACAACTTTCCAGCTCTCAGGATTTTCCTCCGCAGGTTTCCATCCGCTTAGATTTTCTCCATTGAATAATGAAATGAACCCACCGGGATCCTCAGCCGAACTCGGTTCAAGCAAACAGAAAGCGATGCAAGCAGTTGCGACAGCTAATTTTGCGAAACTCATAAACTTCCAATCTTTTGAGGGATAAAATTCCAGTTGATCTATCGCTCGGTAGTATGCCAAGAACGACGAGCTTTTGCCACAAAAACCTGCGAGCAACTCAAATGACTCCTAGCAGCCAAGTGCAAAAAAAAACGCCCGCCTGAACAGAACAGGCGGGCGTTAATTGATTTGCTCGAGCAAACGCTAGGTTACTCTTTTCCAGAATCGGTTGCGGGAATTTCGTTGTTCTTAATTTTCTCCGCAAAGGTTTTGCCATCTTTGCTTTTATGCTCACCGGCTTTCTTGAAGCCTTCTAGAATCTTTGCTTTTGCCTCTTCTGGATTTTCCTTCACGTAATCTTTTGGGAAATCCTCGGCATCCAAGTATTTGTGAATAGCTTCGCCATACTCGTTGCGGACCTTCTTTTTGTCTTCACCGTTGACGTGACAGATGTAGCAACCTTGAGTCTTCACGGCTTTCTGAAAACCTTCGTCAGATTCAGCGCCAGCAAACTTCTCTTTCCAGAATTTGCTGAACGTACTATTTGCCACAACTGGGCTCGAAAACAGCATTAAACATCCAAAAACAGCAATTGCTCGTTTCATTTGCACACTCCAAAGTTGCGAAATCCCAAAGCTTTTGGCGAGAAACAGCGGGCAAAACGCCCGAGTTCATGCTTTAGGAGGGGGGGTTCAGTTTCATGTCATCGCCGTGCGGACTTCTATAATTAAGTCCCACAAGACGCAAAAAGTCAAATGGCTCTCAATTTTCCCGGGTAAATGAACAAGCTAAGGGACCCTATTGCACCGCATTCCCATCAAAATCGATGTTTTCAGGCAAGGCAGGCAAGGCTTTTTCGTCAAAACCCAGAGGGTTTGAATCGAGGATTCGGTAGTTTGATGGCACACGCTGGTCAAACGGTATCTCCTGGATATTCCCATCCTCCCAGGTGATTTTCCAACGCGGTGACTTATCTGCAGCCCAAGAAACCTCTCGGTTTGCAATTTGCGACATGGTCACAACCTGCCTGAAATCTGGCGGTGCAGTAATCCTCAGCATAATATCGGACTCTGCCGAGTCAGTTAGGTAGACGTTCGATGCCCCTTGAAACTTCAAAGAAGTCCCAACCGATTCAACCGGCATCCCGCGTAAATCGAAATGTGGCAAAGCCGAATCAACCCAGAACACGCATTCGTGGGCGAGACGTTCAATCTCCACCGGGTAAGCACCGCTTACACCTACTCTCATAAGAAAAATACCTTTTCGAGCGTTCGCAGTCACTCGCCATAATTTCATTCGTATCGGATCACTTCCGGATTGATTGGGATACAACGCCCCGGAAGTATCAATCATCCGATCCGTTACAGCCAACAAACCGTTATCCCAATCCAGCCAAAGCTTGGTGGCAAAATCCATGTGCAGCATAGTCATCTGGCCTCGCACAATGGCATTGTTGAGTTCTAACCATACGAGTGGTAGCTTGTCTTCTGACTCAAGATTTAGACTCGTCATTGCATCTGAATCGGTAATCACGTCAAACGCGAATACCTCATCAATCGCCGAGGGATTACTCACGGTGATCGAGCAGTCCGTAAAGCGAACCAGCTCGTTCGAATTCAACTCAAACAAGCACCCGCCATCCAAATCATCATCTGCGACCTTCCAAACAAAATGTAGATCCTCAAACACAATCGGGTGGCTACCGATTGAGAACATTTTGGAGCGAGCCATCACGAAAGAACTACTAGGCTGAAAAAGAATCGTTGTCCCTCCGACGGATGAGGTTATCAACAAATCATCTGACTCAAGTGTGATCGGTTGTGTACAGACCACAAAAGGAACAGCCAATTCAATGCGACTGGTGGAACGGTGTAGCCTTGCGAGCTCAAGCGCTTCCTGAAGCGTGGTCGTTTCGACGATCCCATCGCTTAATTTATCGTCAACATCGCTCAAAGCTTGAACGACTCGCACCACCGTAATCTCCGAAATTAAGCCCGAAGTACTTGGAGGCAATTCATCTAGACCGACTTGCCGATCCAACATTTCATTTGATGATGCAATCTCTGGCACCGTTACGTTGAAATTACCGTCAGTTGTATTCTGCGCAGTAGATGTCGCAGAATTTCCAGACTGTATTGGCCCCTGACTATCCCTGCCTCTAACGACCGCAGGCGATATTACCTCTCCGAATGAATCCGAATTGTCTTCGAGGTTACCCTGACCTGCTGACGCGTTCTCGGACAATTTAGGTTCAGACATAGGTGGCAAACCATTTGCAGGATCATTCTCTCGCTGCAAATCCGACTTAGCTGTTTCCGAGCCAAACTCGTCTGTGACTGAATACGGAATCACTGACTGAGGAACCATCATCTCTGGCAACCGATCATCAGCTCGATATGCCCAAGACTGAAGCTGCAAAAAACCTGCGACAAGCAACATCAGGGACGAGGCAATCACCCATGGCGCGTGCCGCTCAATCAACATCAGCCAAGGTCGCGATACCAACACCAAAGAAGGATTTAACGATAACGTGCGTGACAAGCCATCACGATTTGCAACCTCTTGAAGATCTGCCAATAGGTCGTGTGCGGTTTGGTAACGATCAGCCGGTCGCTTCGCAAGCATTTTCTCAACGACCGACTTGAGACTCGAACTAATATCAGCCCGAATCTCCTGAATATCTGGAGGTGGAGTGTTTCCGTGACTGAGCAGTTTTTGCAACATCGTCCCACCTGGAAAAGGAGGACCACCCGTTAGCATGAAATACAATGTGCAGCCCAACGAATAGAGATCGCTGCGAAGATCTGCATCCCGTGGATCCTTTGCTTGCTCAGGAGAAATATAATCAAAGGTGCCAAGAGTCACTCCACTGGCTGTCTTATCTTCACTGAGATCCATATTAGCGGAACGCGCCAAACCCATGTCAACGAGACGAATACCGGCGTCAGTAGTGACTAAAATGTTTGATGGCTTAATATCACGATGCACGATGCCTCGATCCGATGCATGCTGCAAGGCTTCACCAAGCTGACAGGTGTAAAAAACGGCATCGTCAACTGAAAGAACGCCTTGCTTTGAGACTAGATCTCGGATGTTCACTCCATCGATGTACTCGAACACGATGTAGTGCCAATCCCCTTGACTTCCTACATCAAAGACTCTCGCGATTTTCGGATGGTCTAGTTTTGCAGCATTCTGCGCTTCATTGCGAAATCTCCTTCGTAGCTCGGGATCATCCCCAACAAAAGGGATGACCTTAATTGCAACGATTCGATCGAGCTGATCATCGTGAGCACGAAAAACAGCACCCATCCCCCCACCACCAATTAATTCTTCTAAATGGAAGTGATTTAGGTGCTGCCCAAGCAAAACCCTCGCTACCGCCGCTGGTGAACCTTGACGCGCCATACCTTCTCTTGAGCTGGCTTCGACGCGTGAGGAACCACGTATGACTGTCTTGGCATGCGTGAGGTCACTATCTCTCAAGAGTGGTACATCGCCACGGCGCAATCGTTGAGAGGAAGAATCAACGAGCTGATCTAACTTGTCGGCCTCGGCAAAATCATGAGAAGCCGAAGGTTGATTCTTAGTTACTGCGCGATCCTCTGAAAATTCTTCTGCAGCCATTTCGGATCGCCTCGCGTCATCAGCTGCCATGTTTGCCACTCAATGTGTGTGCTATATCCCGGCCTTTCCGCGAATCACCGCTACTCAGGCCAAACAAACGAACCCAAGTGCAAACTCTCAAACGGTACGATAAAAATAAAATTCCAGCACTCAGCAAAAACCAAACACACAGTATTTAGTTTTTCCGCGTGGTTAGAAAAGAACCGTACTATCCAATGTTTTGCCAACGATTCGGACGGATCACTATGTCAGCATTCACACCAATTCTCACCTTGAAACTTTAGTTCATACAACCACGAGGGTCAATAAAATCTGCTCAACTAGACCCAACCGGCGACGATTGTTCATCAAGACTAGCGCCTCCAAAGATCCCTTTATAAAATACTTGCCGCGAAAGTTGTTAGCCATCTAGCATCCGAATCTTTGCTGCAACAGGACTCTTTCACCACCTATTTTCTAACAAAACATTTTCGATGAAATATCAACTTGCATTCTTACTTTTTGTGCTGACGACGGCCTGCATCGCACAGGACTCGCACCCTGAATCCGAGGAACCACCGAATGTACTTTTAGTGATTGTCGATGACCTCGGGTTTGCGGATCTAGGTTGCTTAGGCAGTATCGATTTAAAAACTCCCAGTCTCGACAAGTTGTTCGAGCAATCCCTTCAATTTCAAAGACTATATGCCAATTGTCCGGTCTGCTCACCAACTCGAGCTTCTGTCTTAACCGGTTGCTACCCAGATCGTGTAGGTGTGCCAGGGGTGATCCGGACACACTCAGAGAATAGCTGGGGGAACTTTACTCCGATTGCCAAAACGCTTCCTCAACATCTAGCCGAGAACGGTTATTTCACATCCGCAATCGGCAAATGGCATCTAGGATTAACCCCCGAAGATCATCCAATGAATCATGGATTCCAGAGCTTTCAAGGATTTCTTGGCGATATGATGGATGACTACTACAATCACCGCCGCCATGGCAATAATTACATGAGGGAAGACCATCAAGTGATTGAACCCAAAGGTCATGCGAGTGACCTCTTTTCTACATGGGCCTGCGAGTGGATTAAAACTCGGCAAACCAAATATTCTGAACAACCTTGGTTTCTCTATTTAGCGTACAACGCTCCCCATACTCCCATTCAGCCACCAACGGATTGGTTAAAGAAGGTTCGTGAACGACAACCTGAATTAAATGAAAAACGTGCAAAACTTGTCGCCTTAATCGAACACATGGATCATGGCATCGGACAAGTCCTCGATTCGTTATCGCAGCACCCTAGCAGCAGGGACACCATTATCATTTTCACTAGCGACAACGGTGGTCAAATCGACGTCGGCGCTAACAATGGATCCCTGCGGGATGGGAAGCAATCGATGTATGAAGGTGGATTGCGTATCCCCGGTTGCATCAAAGTACCAGGCAAGACCATTCCCGGCACACGTTCGGATGCCGTCTGCTCTACTGCGGACTTCCTTCCAACAATCTTGGACCTTGTTGGAATCGAGCAAGAAACAAACATTGATGGTCTATCTCTCAAGCCTCTCCTAGAAGACCCGCAGCATCGCTGGAATGATCGTGAAATTTATTTTGTGCGACGCGAAGGCGGTGCAAGGTACGCAGGCCTATCGATCGAAGCGTTACTTTTGGGAAACATGAAAATTGTTCACAACTTGCCCACACAAAAATTTGAACTGTATGACCTCGAACAAGACCCGTTTGAAACGAACGATCTGTCTCAGAAGCGACCAAAAGAATTCGCACAAATGATTCGGCGTATCCAATTTCATGTGCAACGAGGAGGTCAAATTCCGTGGCAATAATAAAGGTCCAATTGAATACCTAACAAATGCTCGCGATTTCGCAGGGAATCGAATAAATCCGCACGATCGGTAAAACCAACCGCTGATTGGTGACAAACCCTAAATCACGTTTCAATTGACGCCGCCAAACCAAAGTGGGAGCTACTTTTCGGTATCGATTTGCTCCCGCACCACAACAGTCGCTCACTACCATGGCAGAACGTATCACAGGCATCCTGACTCCCAACATCACTCCCGTTGATACCCATGGGAGAGTGGATGAGCAGAAACTCCGAGGATATGTCGATTGGTTGATCGAACGCGGGGTAGACGGCCTCTATCCCAACGGCAGTACTGGCGAATTTGTGCGATTCTCTGCTGAAGAGCGACGAGAAATTGTGCGAGTCGTTGTCGATCAAGCTGCCGGTCGTGTTCCGGTTCTTGCAGGAGCTGCCGAGGCGAACGTTAAAGCCACTATCGAAGCTTGTGACGCCTACGGAGAACTTGGTGTGCGTGCGGTCGCGATTGTGGCGCCATTTTATTACCGACTGAGCAGCGAGGGTGTTTACGCTTACTTCAGAGAGATTGCGGAAAACGTGCAGGTTGACGTGACTCTCTACAACATTCCTCTCTTTGCATCACCGATTGATGTAAGTACGGTTGTGCGTTTGGCGTCGGAATTTCCTCGAGTCGTAGGAATCAAAGACAGCAGTGGTGATCTACCGAACATGATGCGGATGATCTCCGCCATTCGACCGATGAGAGATGACTTTACTTTCCTGACCGGTTGGGATGCCTCGCTAGCCCCCATGCTACTGGCTGGAGCGGATGGTGGAACCAATGCGACCAGCGGAGTTGTCCCTGAACTAACCGGTGCGATCTACCGAAATGTATTGAAAGGCAATCTTGATGAAGCAATGCGATTGCAATATCAGCTAATTCCTCTATTTGATGCGATGATTTCACTAGGCGAGTTCCCAGAGGGGTTCCGTGCTGGTGCGAGATCTCGCGGATGGGACCTAGGCCCAGGTCGTGTACCACTTTCTGATGCCCAACGTCAAACGGTTGCTCGCACACAAAGAGAAATCGATCTACTCGTTTCTGAAGTAGCTGATTGTGAACAGGGAAAAATTCTTCCACCCGACACGATCGAACAGATCGTACAGCGAGTGATACAGCAACTCAACACGACAAAGTAAACAGGTGAAAGGCCGTCTAACGCTTTCAACTACCTCGATAAATCGAAGACCACTTTTAACGCTTCGTGGCTAGCAGCGGTTTGCATCGCTTCAACCGCTTGATCAATCGCAAATCGGTGACTGATTAGTCCATCAAGGTCTATCGCATTCGACTCCAAAGCAGATAGTGCCTCTGCAAATGGTCCGCAACGAGATCCAACTACGGTAACTTCATTAATCACAAGCGGAGCAAGAGACATTGAATGTTCCCTCGCTACCGTTGTCTTCAAAATCACAAATCCGAGTGGCTGCACAATCGCACAGGCTGTCTCAAGACCTGTTGGAGAACCAGTGCAGTCGATCACGACATCGAACGAAGGCTGATGCGTTAACTCCCCAAGTAATTGGGTAGAAAAACCTAACTTGATGAAACGCTCAAGCTTCATCGAATGCTTTCCAACCACCAGCACCTCGTCCGTGATTAAACGAGCCGACTGAGCGCACAGCATTCCGAGACGACCATCTCCCAGAACCGCGACTCGCTTTTTTCTCAAATCAACCTGTCGATGAATTTGTAATGCTGCGGCCAAAGGCTCGGCGAACACAGCGAAATCATTAGAAACTGAATCGGGAACAACGTGCAGATTACGCTCGGGAATTGCAACTGTATCCGCAAAAACACCGTCTCGATTTAGTATCCCGATGACTGACCTCGATGGACAATGGTTGGATGCGCCTCGATGACACCAATCGCATCGTTGACACGAACAGTTGATTTCGCCAACCACGCGTTTTCCCATAAAGCGACCTGAACGAGCCACCCCAACAAACTCGTGACCGATGATTCCCGAGAACCTCATGTAACCGTTGCATAACTGCAAATCCGTCTCGCAGATGCCAGCTAAAAGAACATCAACAAGCACCTCACCGTTCCCAGCGGTGGGCTCAGGTACCACCTGCTGAAACTTGACCTCTGACCCAAAT
>Ga0181559_10001178_pt1 | contig 25497 bp, 14 predicted proteins | sample 011ome_21_FD_133752 | JGI IMG/M metagenome (GOLD analysis project Ga0181559, IMG submission 133752) | Coastal salt marsh microbial communities from the Groves Creek Marsh, Skidaway Island, Georgia - 011508AT metaG (megahit assembly) | ecosystem: Environmental > Aquatic > Marine > Intertidal...
CTCCCCCGCTGTTGGTTTACCGCCTCTACTCGTCGCGGTGGACGCGCGCACGCCATTCCTGCCTCGCGCCTCAACACGCGCGCGTTGCAAACCCGCACACCTCAGAAGTGATGGCCGCGGCCTCCGCCCTCGCGGGCGCGTTCACCAACCTCGCGGTCTCCGCGAAGGTCTCCTCCAAGCGGACGAACGTCGTCGCGAAGAAGGTGCGCGCGCGCGTCCATCCTCCGGGGGATCCTCGCCGCGAGGTCTCGCTGATGCGGTGACGTCGACGATGCGAACGCGCGCGCGCGCATCGCGCGCGCGCGTTCGTAACCCTCCACGCCGATGCGGATTCGTCGCGTCGCGGGGTCGTCGATCGCCCCCGCGCGGGGTCGCGCGCGACGCGTCGCCGCGATCGCCCCCGCGCGCGCGTCTCGGCGACCCGCGATCGTTCCAAATCTTTCGCCTCTCTCGAGCGCTTCTCGCCGAGCGAAAGAAACCCCCCTCTCCGCCTCCTCTTCTTCCGCGCGGTTCGCTGACGTGATCCCCGTCCTCGCATCGTTCTTCTCGCAGGCTTTCTCCGCGCGATCTGCGGTCGCCAAGCGCAACCTCACGGTACGTCCGCCCCCGGAGCGTTCGCGCGACGCCGCGCGCCTGAACGCGCGCGGTTCCCCCTCCCCTCCCGCTCGCGATCGCGGCGCTGGCTGCTTCTTATCCGCGCTTCGGCGCCAGTTGTCCCTCGGAGACTTTTTCTTCGCTTATTTTTAATCCCCTCCCTCCCTCCGACCTCCCGCTGACGTCGATCCCCTCACCTTCTCCCCTCCCCGATCAGATCTCCAACGTCGCGACCGGCCCCAAGGGCCCCGCGACGTCCGCGGAATCCTCCGACGAGGACAAGATCTTGGCGGACCAGGGCGCGGGCCAGTACACCAACGTGGACCCCGAGATTCGAAGGATCGTCCCCGTCGCGAACGGCCGCGTCGTCGTCAAGGTGGTGTACGTCGTCCTCGAGTCGCAGTACCAGTCCGCGCTCTCCGCGGCGGTGCAGCAGCTCAACGCGAACAACACCCAGGTGTGCTTCGAAGTCTCCGGCTACCTCCTCGAGGAGCTCAGGAGCGAGAAGAACCTCGCGCAGATGAAGAAGGATGTCGAGAACGCCAACGTCTTCATCGGCTCGCTGATCTTCATCGAAGAGCTCGCGGAAAAGATCGTCGCCGTCGTCGAGCCGCTCCGCGCGCAGCTCGACGCGTGCATCATCTTCCCGTCCATGCCCGCGGTGATGAGGCTGAACAAGCTCGGGACGTTCTCCATGGCGCAGCTCGGGCAGTCCAAGTCTGCGATCGCGTCCTTCATGAAGAAGAAGAAGGAGTCTGGCGGGTTCGAAGAGGGCATGCTCAAGCTCGTGCGCACGCTGCCGAAGATCCTCAAGTACCTCCCGTCCGACAAGGCGCAGGACGCGAGGAACTTCATGAACTCGCTCCAGTACTGGCTCGGCGGTTCCACCGATAACCTCGAGAACTTCCTCCTGATGATCTCCAAGGCGTACGTCCCCGCGCTCGCGGACATGGAGATGGAGATCGCCGAGCCGGAGACGTTCCCGGAGATTGGCATCTGGCACCCGACCGCGCCCGCGATGTACGAGGACCTCAAGGAGTACCTCAACTGGTACGACACGCGCAAGGACATGAAGTTCGCGAAGGACGCGCCCGTCGTCGGTCTCGTCCTCCAGCGCTCGCACCTCGTCACCGGCGACGAGGGGCACTACTCCGGCATGGTGATGGAGCTCGAGTCCCGCGGCGCGAAGGTTGTCCCGATCTTCGCCGGCGGTCTCGACTTTTCCATCCCGGTCGAGAGGTTCTTCTTCGACCCGATCACGAAGGGGGCGTACGTGGACACGGTGCTCTCGCTCACCGGCTTCGCCCTCGTCGGCGGCCCGGCGCGCCAGGATCACCCCAAGGCTATCGACTCCCTGAAGAAGCTCAACGTGCCGTACATGGTGACCGTCCCGCTCTCGTTCCAGACCACGGAGGAGTGGAAGGACTCCACCCTGGGCCTCCACCCCGTGCAGGTTGCCCTCCAGGTTGCGCTCCCGGAGCTCGACGGCGGCCTCGAGCCGGTGATCTTCTCCGGCCGCGACTCCAAGACGGGCAAGTCGCACTCGCTCCAGGACCGCGCGGCGCAGATCGCGACGCGCGCGATCAAGTGGTCCGCGCTTCGCAAGAAGAAGAACGTCGACAAGAAGCTCGCGATCACGGTCTTCTCGTTCCCCCCGGACAAGGGTAACGTCGGCACGGCGGCGTACCTCAACGTCTTCGGCTCCATCTTCCGCGTCCTTCAGGGCTTGAAGAAGGAGGGCTACAACGTCGGGAACATGCCGGACAACGAGATGGACCTCATCAACTCGGTGCTCAACGACAAGGAGGCCAAGTTCGCGTCCCCGGACCTGAACATCGAACACAAGATGACCGTCAAGGAGTACGAGAAGCTCTGCGTCTACCAGGAGTCCCTCCACGAGAACTGGGGCCCTCCCCCCGGCAACCTCAACTCGGACGGCCAGAACCTCCTCGTGTACGGCAAGAAGTTCGGCAACGTCTTCATCGGCGTCCAGCCCACGTTCGGCTATGAGGGCGACCCGATGCGCCTCCTGTTCTCCAAGTCCGCGTCCCCTCACCACGGCTTCGCGGCGTACTACACGTACATCCAGAAGGTTTTCGGCGCCGACGCGGTGCTGCACTTCGGCACGCACGGCTCCCTCGAGTTCATGCCCGGTAAGCAGGTGGGCATGTCCGGGAACTGCTACCCGGACCTCCTCATCGGGGACACGCCGAACATCTACTACTACGCGGCGAACAACCCGTCCGAGGCGACGATCGCGAAGCGCCGCTCGTACGCGAACACGATCTCCTACCTCACCCCGCCCGCGGAGAACGCGGGTCTGTACAAGGGCCTCAAGGAGCTCAAGGAGCTCATCGCCTCGTACCAGGGCCTCAAGGACTCGGGCCGCGGGCCGTCCATCGTGAACTCGATCATCACGACCGCCATCACGTGCAACCTCGACAAGGACATCAAGGAGCTCCCCACGGACGCGGACGCCGACGCGAAGGACATGGACTCGGACACGCGCGACATGATCGTCGGCAAGGTGTACCAGAAGCTCATGGAGATTGAGTCTCGTCTCCTCCCGTGCGGCCTCCACGTCGTCGGCTGCCCCCCCTCCGCGGAGGAGGCGGTGGCGACGCTCGTCAACATCGCGGGCATCGACCGCGAGGACGAGGAGATTCAGGCGCTCCCGCAGCTCCTGGCGCAGTGCGTCGGCCAAGACATCGAGACGATCTACCGCGCGAACGACGCCGGCGAGCTCGCGCAGGTCCAGCTCCTTCAGGACATCACCGAGGCGAGCCGCGCGATGATTGGCGACTTCGTCAACAAGGCGTCCGACCCGTCCGGCCGTCTCGCCGCGGGCGCGCTCGGCGCCTTCGGCAACATGTTCGGCGGCGCGTCCGTCGCGCTTCCCTGGGGCGACTCCCTCAAGGGCACCAAGTTCGATAGCATCGACGTCGCCGCGGGCAGGAAGCTGTTCGACTACCTCCGCTTCTGCCTCGAGCAGATTGTCAAGGACAACGAGCTCGGCGCGCTCACGGAGGCGCTCAACGGCGAGTACGTCCTCCCCGGCCCGGGTGGCGACCCCATTCGCAACCCGAAGGTGCTCCCGACTGGCAAGAACATCCACGCGCTCGACCCGCAGGCGATCCCGACGTCCGCGGCGCTCGCGTCCGCGAAGGTTGTCGTCGACCGCCTCATCGAGCGCCAGCGCGTCGAGAACAACGGCGTGTACCCGGAGTCCATCGCGCTCGTGCTCTGGGGCACGGACAACATCAAGACCTACGGCGAGTCCCTCGCGCAGGTCATGCTCATGGTTGGCGTCCGCCCGATGCCGGACGCGCTCGGTCGCGTGAACAAGCTCGAGCTCATCTCTCTCGAAGAGCTCGGCCGCCCGCGCATCGACGTCGTCGTGAACTGCTCCGGCGTCTTCCGCGACTTGTTCGTGAACCAGATGAACCTCCTCGACCGCGCGGTGAAGCTCGCGGCGGAGCAGGACGAGCCGTACGAGATGAACTTTGTCCGCAAGCACGCGGTCGAGCAGGCTGAGGAACTCGGCCTGTCCATCCGCGAGGCGGCGACGCGCATCTTCTCGAACGCGTCCGGGTCGTACTCCTCCAACGTCAACCTCGCGGTGGAGAACTCGTCGTGGAACGACGAGTCCCAGCTCCAGGAGATGTACCTCAACAGGAAGTCCTTCGCGTTCAACTCGGACGCCCCGGGCAGTGGCATGGAGACGAAGACGGATATCTTCAAGTCCGCGCTCTCCAAGGTGGACGTCACGTTCCAGAACCTCGACTCCTCCGAGATTTCTCTCACGGACGTGTCGCACTACTTTGACTCGGACCCGACGAAGCTCGTCGCGGGCGTGCGTAAGGATGGCAAGATGCCCGCGTCTTTCATCGCGGACACGACGACGGCGAACGCGCAAGTTCGCTCGCTGTCCGAGACTGTCCGCCTCGACTCGCGCACGAAGCTCCTCAACCCGAAGTGGTACGAGGGCATGCTCGCGTCTGGGTACGAAGGCACGAGAGAGATCCAGAAGCGCCTGAACAACACCCTCGGGTGGTCCGCGACGTCCGGGCAGGTTGACAACTGGGTGTACGAAGACGCGAACGACGTGTACATGGCGGATCCGGAGATGCAGAAGCGCCTCATGGAGACGAACCCGAACTCTTTCCGTAAGATGGTCGCCAACTTCCTCGAGGCGAACGGGCGTGGGTACTGGGAGACGAGCGAGGAGAACATCGAGCGTCTCCGCAACTTGTACATGGAAGTCGAGGACAAGATCGAGGGCGTCGAGAACTAAACGTCTCTCGACCCCTGGCGATTCTTCGATTCTTCAGCTTTCAATTTTGTACCGCGGTCGGGGGCGCGCGCTTCCGAAAAATTCTTGTCCAAGGCACATTAGCCACGACACAGATCTTCTTTACCATTCTTTCCTCACAGTCACGCGTATCCTGAACGACTGTCGTCGTCGGGGCGCTTCGGCGGCGACTTTTTTTCGCCAGCCGGGACGTTCGCGTGAGGGGCAAAATCTCAATCATTTGTGCCTTGTGTAGTGTACATAGCCGTGCTCATCACGCACGGCATTTAATACAACCTTTAAAAAAATGAACAAATACCGTTCGCATGCATCGCTCGACGCGCGCTGTACGCAGGCTTCCCGGCCGCGACGCAACCGCCACCGACGAAACGCCCTGGAAAAAAAATCTTTCCATCGAAACCGTTTTCTCGTGAGTTTCGTCGACGAGCCACGACACATCTACGGGCGCTCGCACTCGCGCGCGAGACTCCGCCACCTTCACGCGGCGGAGCGCGACCGTCTACGCCGCGTAAGAGCACGCATAGTTCGCGTGGTATACCGCTGACAGCACGAAATCGAGCGACGCGCGCGTATCCCAGCAGCGGAGACGTCCCAGCGGAGAACATCCCCGCATTCGTTCCCCTCGGGATCTCGCGTAGATCCGCGGACGCCCATGAGCCGAGGCGTCCTGCGTGACCGAAACGTACCCACCGCGACCGCGCTGCAACGCATCTCGGCGATCCGGGCGGGCAAGGCGTCCGCGTTAGACTACGACTCGGAGACGGACGACGGCGCGTCCGCGGCGTCCGCGCGTCGACCGCTGAAGCCGACGTCCGGGGAACTCGGCACGAAGGAAAACGACGCGACGAGCGCGATGGACTCGGACGCGGACGCGTCCCCGGCGCAGCCGCGGCGTAAAGGCCGCCTCGTGAAGAAATCCGACCTCCCGGACACGCCGTCGCCGGAGCCGACGCCGGTCGTTCGACGACGCGCGGTGTTCATCGACGACTCCGAGTCCGACGCGGACGACGACGACGACGACGACGACGACGACGACGAGGAAGACGTCGAGGAAACGAACGTCACCGCCGACGCGACGGAGACGGCGGACGCGGAGCCGTCGCCGCCGCCGCCGACGGCGGACGACTCCCCGAATTTGATCGACGAAATCGTGTGCGACATGAATACGATATCCTTGACGCGACGAGAGCCGGTCGCGGAGTCGACGAAGCCGGTCGTCGCGCCGTTCGCGCCGGCGATGCCCCCCGCGGCCGCGAGAGCGCCACCGCCGCCGGCGTTTGGATTCGACGCGACGCCGACGCGGACGAAGCCGGCGGCGGTGAAGATTGCTCCCGCGCCCGCGGCGACGCCGCCGGCGCGCGCTGTACCCGTCGCAGCGACGCCTCCTCGTCGCGCCGCGCGCGCCGCGCCCGCCGCCGTCGCCGCGACGCCGCCGCCTCGAGCGGCGCCGCGGACGCCCGGCGGTGGGAACAAAACCCCGGGAAACGGCCCGAAGCCGATGCGTCTGAAAGGACGCGCGGGCGGTCCGAAGTTCGAGCTCGCGGGCGAGCTCGCGGCGCGATTGTACGACCATCAGAGAGACGGCGTCAGGTGGATGTGGAACCTGCAGCTGAACAACCGTGGGGGGATACTCGCGGACGACATGGGTCTGGGGAAGACGCTTCAAGTCGCCGCGTTCGCCGCCGGATTGTTGCGCTCGAAAGCCGCGAAGCGGGTCTTGGTTCTCGCCCCGACGACGCTGCTGCCGCACTGGGGGAAAGAATTCATCGTCGCCGGGTTAAAGGAGGGCGTGAACTTGCACCGATTCGCGGGCGGGGGGTCGAAAACGGATCGAGACAAGGCGTTATCGAAAGTACTCACCCACGGCGGCGTCTTACTCACGACGTACGGCATGGTCACGCACAACGCGACGTCCCTCGGCGCGCCGGAGGCGGAGGAGGACGGCGACGTCATCGCCGCCGCGAGCGGACGCGGGTCGATTGTCGCCGGGCAAGACCTCCCGGACGGAGGCACCGGTTTGTCCTGGGATTGGGTCGTGTGCGACGAAGGGCACAAGCTTAAGAACCCAAACGCGCAGCTGCCGCGAAAGATTCGAACGATCCCCGCGTCGTACCGGCTCATAATCACCGGGACGCCGATACAGAACCACCTCGCGGAGCTCTGGGCGCTGTACGACTTGTGCTGCCCCGGCTTACTCGGGGACGAGGTCGAGTTCAGGAGGGAATACTCGAAGAAGATTGGCCTCGGGCAGAGCCGCGACGCGACCCAGCGGCAGAGAGAAGCGGGCGCGCGCGCGTCGGACGAGCTCCGGACGAAGTGCCGCCCGTTCATGTTACGACGCGAAAAATCCTCCGTGCTCGCAAAAGCCGCGGCGGACGAGGCGGCGACGACATCGGGCGAGGAATCAAACGAGACCGCCGCCGCCGCCGCCGTTCCGGGAGGGGAAGACACGTCATCGGCGGCGGAGACGACGCGGCGGGAATCCGCGGCGGCGACGGCGGCCGCGTCTGGATGGGGCGCGGTGAAGCACGCGCCGTCGCAGCTCGGGAGCAAGAACGACCTCATCGTGTGGCTCCCGCTTCGACCGGCGCAGAGGCGGTTGTACCAGCAGTTCCTAAAGTCCGGCCCGGTGAGGGCGGCGCTGAACAAGACCGGGTCCGCGCTGAGCGCGATCAACGTGCTGAAGAAAATTTGCGACCACCCTGCGTTGTGCTGCGCGATAACCGGCGCGTCCGCCGCCGACGCGGCGGCGTCGTCCACGTTCACGCGGTCGCCTTCGAAATCCCCCGGGGGATCCAAGTCCGGTAACGACGAAGATGACGAAGACGAAGACGACGAGGTGAACGAGGGGAAGCAAGCCGCGGTCGCCGCCGCGGTCGCCGCCGCCGGGCTCACCGAAGCCGATCTCGGCGGCGATCCGTCGGCGTCCGGTAAAGCCGCGTTCCTGATGGACATGCTCCGGCACCTCGCGAGTAACGGCCACAGGACGCTCGTTTTCTCGCAGTCTCGCGCGATGCTGGATGTCCTCGAGAAAGCAGCCGCCGCGGAGGGCCACAAGCTCGTGAGGATCGACGGCAACGTCCCCGCGGATGAACGTCACGCGCGCGTGGAGCGGTTTCAATCCGACGCGTCCATCCCGCTCGCGCTGCTCACGTCCCAAGTCGGCGGGTTAGGTCTTACCCTGACCGCCGCGGACCGGGTCGTCATCTACGACCCCTCGTGGAACCCGGCGTCTGACTCGCAGTCCGTGGACAGGGCGTACAGGATCGGTCAGAAGAAGGACGTCGTCGTATACCGGCTCGTCACGTGCGGCACCGTGGAGGAGAAGGTGTACCGGCGGCAGGTGTTCAAGGGCGGCCTCTCCCGCGCGGGGACGCAGGACGGGAACCACTTTCGCTATTTCAGCGCGGAGGAGACGAGCCAGCTGTTCGAGGTCACGGAGTCGGGGTTGAACTCGTCCACGACGCAGATCGAGCTCGAGCGGTTGCACGCCGGGCAGAGGAAGTGGACCAAGGAGCTGACGGAGATCGAGCACCCGCTGTTGAGACGTCTCGGCGCCGCGGGCGTGAGCGACCACGACTTGCTGTTCAGCAAAGAAGACAGCACGAAAGCGGGCGGCGGCGCGACGGAGCTGTCCGGACCTTCCGTCGCGGCGAAGAAAAACGGCGGCGGCGGAGGCGGCGGAGGTGGTGGCGGCGGCAAGGGTGGGAGCAAAGGCGCGTGGAAGGGCGTCGACGCCGGCTGGGGCGGCGACGCGTCCCTCGCCGGCCTCGCTGCCGCCGCGGGGAGCGCGATCGCGGTCGGGAGGAACTCGTCGTCGCCGACGAGCATCGTGAAGACGATCGCCGCGCCGAGCGCGAAGACGATCATCACGGAGAAGCTCGACGAGCTGCGGAAGGCGCGCGAGAAGCAAAAGCTCTTGCTCGAGATGCCTCTCGTCGTGAAGAAGCTCCCGGACCGCGGCGCGTCGATTCGAAACCGCATCGCGTCTTTGGATCTCGAGATTTACGAGGTGGAGAAGGAAGCGCACGCGAAGTACGGCGTCGGAGAGAAGCCCGTCACGCCGGTGAAGCGAGAGCAGGAGGAGGAGGAGGAGGAGAAGGACGACGATGACGATGACGTGGAGGAGGTCGTCGTCGAGATGTCGCCGGACGCGAAGGCGAAGACGCCGGCGAGGGCGAAGACGCCGGCGAGGGCGAAGACGCCCGGAAAGACGCCCGGAAAGTACGCGACGCCCGGACGCAAGAAAGGACGCTCCGGCGGCGCGGCGCTCATCGACGACGTCGCGAGCGATAAGGACGACGACACGGACGACGACGACGACGACGACGGCGCGTCTCTGGACGACTTCGTCGTCCCCGACGACGAGGTGGACGGCTCGCAGGGCTCGCCGCCGCCGTTGGACAGCAGCGCGGAGACGGACGACGTCGAGGAGGACGGCTCCGTCGCGGGCGGCGGCGGCGGCGGCGAGGACGAGAACGGGGATTTCGAGACGGCGCTGAGCTCTCCCGCGCGCGAGGTTGAGGATCTCTCGACGTTGATGGGAGGAATGGGCGTGTGATGACGACGCGACGGGGGATAGCAAAAATAATACACCAGACCAGATCGACACACGCGACGAGCTGCGGGAACATCACACCAGCAGGCTCACATCACACCAGCAGTTCACGGGAAGTCAGGCTGCAGTGCAGTGCTCGGAGATCTCCTCTTATCCAAGGGCGAGATCGTGTTCGGTCCCGTCCGCACACGACGCCGCACCGCGGAGCGCGGCCGCGAGCCTCGAGTCGACTCTCTCGCGCGGCTCTCCTCCCGAGCTCCTCTGCGACTCTCGCGCGGAGGGAGAGAACCCGCGTCGCGCGCTGCATCGATCGCGGCGCGCGCGACCGCGGAGGGATGGCGCTCGCGGCGATGTCGGCCACGCGTCGCGCGCCCGCGCCCGCGGTCGTCGCGCGCCGGGTCACCACGCCGCGCGCGACGCGCGCGGCCGCCGTCCCCCCCGCGCGCGTGCGATGCGTGCGCACGAGCGCCGCCGCGTCCGCGGCGAAACCCAAGGGCGCGCGCGCGAAGCGGTTCCGCGACGGCAGACCGCGACCGGCGCGATCGTCCTCCTCGGAGACGTCCTCCTCGACCGTGGCCGTGGACGACGCCGCGGCGGCGACGAAGCCGAAGACCGCGGCCGCGACGCACGTGTGCGAGGAGTGCGGGTATATCTACGCGCTCGAGACGCCGTTCGACGCGCTCGGCGCGGACTTCGAGTGCCCGCAGTGCCGCGCGCCGAAAGATCGCTTCTCCGAGTACGTCCCGCCGAAGCCAGACGCGGCGGCGGCGGCGGCGAAGGCGAAGACGAACGCGAGCGACGGCATGAGCGCTCGCGAGATCGGCACGGTGACCGCGTTCGTCGCCCTCCTCGGCGCGGCGGTCGCGTCCGCGGGCGGCCCCGCGGGCGCGGCGAGGGAGGTGGCGCGCGCGGGGGAGCTCCTCGTCGCGAATCACCTCCCCGGCGTCGGCGGCGTCGTCGAGGACTCGTTCCTCGGGTTGCTCGCGGCGTGCACGGTGTACTCGCTGTGGCGCAGCAGCTTGATCCCCGCGCCCGTGGGGAACCCGATAGCGCGGAAGAGCCGCACGCGGGCGTCGTGGCTGCACGTCGTCTCCGGCGGCGGCGCGCTCGTGACGGGTTTGTACGGCGTCGCGTTGGAGCGCGTGTACCGAGAGAGTCCGGGGTGGACGTGGATGTGGGTGAGCAGCGCGCTGTTTCTCACGAACGCGCTGACGTACTCGCCGTTGATGCAAATCTTCAAAGCGTCGAAAGAAGGGAAGTACGCGATGAAGCTCGGGTACTCGTTCGTCGCGTCGTTTCAGGGCGTCGTTTTCATCGCGTGGAGCGCGCAGCCGGACGCCCCGGCCTGGATGTACTGGAGTGTGATGCCTTTTTGGTATTTCTCCATCGCGAAGCTGTGGGAGAGCACGGAGTTCGTCCTCGCGCTGACGCCGGAGTCGGCGTCCGGCGATTCATTCCAGGACATGATAAGCGCCGGGTCGAAGCGCAGGTTAGGGAAGATGACCCCGGACGCGGCGACGTTGACGTACGTGTCTCTGAACGCGTTCGCGGCGATTTTCGATAACTGTTACATGGCGCTGTACACCGCGCTCGGGCCGGAGGCGTTCTGGCACACGTCGCGGGTGTTTAACGACTCGGACTTCCACTTGCGGTTGGTGAAAGGCACGACCGGGTCGCTGACCGTCGCGCTGTTGATATTCATAAGCACGTTAGGGTGGAGGAAGCAGATGTCCATGGACCTCGCGATTTGGTTAAACGTGATCCTCGGCAGCGTCGGGCCGTGGATCGTCCTTTTCTGGCACAAGCTCGAGGACCCCACCGAGGATTGGTTCCCGCAGTTCGTGTTCGATCCGGGGTACGATTATCACCCGCTGTGGCAGACCGCGAGCGCGGTGGGGGATTCCGTGAGCGGATTGATAGGTAGTTGACGCGTCGAGCGTGAGATCGAACACATTAGTAGATCATCTTCACGTCACCTCTCCAGTGTTCGCACCGCGCGGGTCCACTCATTTCTGTGCAGCGCGCGGCACGCGTCCCTGGACGACATGTCCGCGGCGACGGACGCGCCGCCGCCGCCGCTGCGCCGACGGCGATGGCTGTGGGGCGGCTCGATCGTCGTCATGCTCGGCCTCATCGTCTTCGCGGGGTATCAAGACGTCCGGATGCTGAACGTGAAGCGCGTGTTGGAGGACGTGACGAAGGGCGCGGTGGACGCGAGTAAGCTCATCCCGGCGTCGTGGACGGGGAAGTCCGCGTCGCCGATGCCGGTCGCGACGACGGTGATCAAGGCGGGGGCGGAACCAGAGGCGGCGGGGGACCGGGCGAGCGCGTGGAAGAAGGACGCGCGAGGGAAGGGTAAGGCGCGCGAGATCGACGAGAACGATCGCTCGAACGCGACGGTTCGCGACGAGAAGCGCGAGGTGGACGCGGGACGACCGCCGCCGGCGCCGGGGACTCGAGCGCGCGCCGTCGCGTCGTCGCCGTCGCCGTCGTCGCCGCCGTCGTCGTCGTCGTCGCCGCCGCCGCGTACTCGTAGCCCGCGCGTCTCGCGCGGAGACGGTCCCGCGAACGCGACGAGCGCCGCGAACGACGCGAGCTCGAGCGACGACGAGGAGGGGTGGGCGCTCGCGGCGATGCCGCCGCCGCCGCCGCGCGGGGCGAGCGCGACGGGAACGAGAGACGACGACGACGACGACGACGACGACGACGACGCGGACGCGTCGACGAACGCGACGGGCGCGCGCGCGCCGTCGCGGGCGCCGCCGGTGTTCGAGGAGACGGGATGGGTGGCGTGGCCGCCGCCGAATCCGCCGCCGCCGACGAAAGGTTGAGTCGAGCCCGAGGGCGCGAGCGCGGTCGTCCGCACAGTACGCGCGCGCGCGGTGGTTTCGAACGACGATAGGTTAGCATCCGTCGGTCTCGCTCGCGTTCACACGTAGTCCATTCGTAAAACGACCGCCTACCACCTACCGCGAGGCGACGTGCCCTGCCCCCCCCGAGGCGACGTCCCTTGCGAGCTCGCGACGGAGTGCGGACTCCTCGGCGACGCGACGCCGCGCGGCGACGATTTCTTGTTGTTGTTCCGCTTCGTCCGCACGCGCGGCAGCCCGTGCGCGCCCGTTCCCCTGCCGCCGTTCCCCCCCTCCGTGCCCCCGATGACGCCGAGGGTGTGGAACTTGCTTATGACCTTGTGCACGGCCATGACCAACAGGACGAATCCGGAGACGACGTGAATGATCCGTCTCGCGTCTTGAGGCAACCACTTGCTCCGCATCTTATTCCTGACCGAGCACAGGAGCTCTCTCGCGGGTTTGAACTTTGGGGATATCGACAGCGCTGCTTTCAAGCTCGTGCTCGCCTCCTTCAATCGTCCCGTCTCCGCGTAGACGATCCCTAGGTTATACCGCAACAACGTGTGCCGAGGGGCGAGCTCCAGGCCCAACCCGAACAGACGCACGCTCTCCTCGAGATCCCCCGCCGCCCTCAGCGCGCCGCCGTAGTGTAAATACGAGTTCGCGTTGGGTTTTAACTCTAACGCGCGCTCGAAGCAATCGAACGCGGCGTCGCTTTCGCCCTTGACCCGGTACGCGTTCCCCATGAGGTCCCACGTCTTCGATTTCTCTTCGTCGTCCGATTCGTCGCGCTCGTCGTCGAACGCGTTCGCCTTCGCCCTGAGCGTCCGCAGCGCCTCGTCGACGCCGCCGTACTGCTGGAAGAGCACAGACAGCCCGGGCTCCGACGCTCTCTTCCGTTTCGCGGCGCTCGCCGCGAGCGCGTCGTTCCATCCCGACGTCGGCGGCGCCCTTTTCACCCGACGCGTCGCCGTCCCGTTCCCCGGGTGCTCGTCCAGACGCGCGCGCTCCGGGACGACGCCGACGTGCTCCCACGCGTACCAACTCCCCGGCTTGACCACAACGCCGCCGCGATCGTCCCACGACCGCGGCGCGTTCTCGCCCACGGTCCGCGGGTGCAGCGTCGGCTGCTCCGGCGGCGGCGGTCTCTCCGCATGTGGGGTTTCGACGACGAATCCGCTGCCGTTCAGTCGCAGACTCCACGCCGCGTCCGCGCCGTTCTCCCACGGCGCGATCGTCGGGGTCGCGACGCACAGCAGCGTCAGCGCGACCGCGATCGCGACTCGACCCATCCGCGCCGATGACACGGCCTCCTCGCGCGCCTCGCTCTGACGCGGTTCGGGAGACACGTTAAAGTATTACTGTACGGCGCCGCACGTGTGCTGGTGACCGACCGGAAGCCCACGAGCGGCCGCAAGCCGGCCGCCCGGATGAGAGATCCAGTACTAAAAAGTGATGAGAAAGAATCTTCTCTCGTCCGTCGCGCGTCTCCCGGAAGTCACTTTACTGAATGGCTAACTAACGTGTCAGATGTCTACGATGACGAACACCTCCGCGCACCCGTCCTTCCCCTCCCCCGCCTCCAAGATCTGCATCGCGCTGTACGTGATCGCCTTGATCTCCGTCCCCTGCTCGTGCACGCCGTCGACAAACTTTTCCCCGAGCGCGACGCACTCGACGCGCCAGCGCGTGCGGTCGATGGTCGCGACTTGTATCTTCGTGCATACGAGCATCGACGTGTGGAAGTGAAAGAGGAGCTCGTCCAGGAACGCGAACAGGAGCGAGTGCGCGTCGTGCGCCTCGACGACGAACGCGTGGCCGTGGACGACGCGACCCTCGGTCGCGCCCGTCGCGCCGGCGGCGGCTCCCCTTTCCGCGCCCGTCGCGCCGTCTCCCTCTCCCCCTCCCGCGCCGTCTCCCTCTCCCCCGCGCGCGACCGCGACCGCGACGCGCCCGCTGCCCGGGGCGACGCCCTCGTCCCTCGCCCTCGACGCGCCCTCGCTCAGCTTATCCAGCGGCGTCATGTAGTCGAACATCCCCAACGCCGCGCGCGCGAAGCACTCCTCGACGGTGGCGCCCCACGCGTGAATCTGAATGTCCGCGGTGTGGTCCTTGTACTCGTACCGCCGCTCGCCGTCGAACGCGTCGACGATCGGGATCCCGGGGATGAACTCTGGGAGGGTCTCCGCGTCGTCGTCGTCGTCCTCGCCGTCTGCCTCGTCTGCTTCGTCTGCCTCGTCTGCCTCGTTCGTTTCCTCGGCACCGCCCGATGATGAAGGCTCGCGGGTCGACGTCCCCGCCGCCGCGGCCCTCTCCGCCGCCGCGGTGGCCCTCGCGCGCTTCCGCGGCGGGCGCTGCGGCAGCGGGACGTGGTCCATGTCTCCGCGACGCGCGTTCGCGACGCCGCGCCGCGAGTTCGCGGACCGGTCGTCGCGCGCGCGGGACTGGCGGCGGTCGGGGATGAAATGTCCGGTCTTTTTTGTGAGCGCTCGCGCGCGCGCGGCGGCTTTCGCACGCTGCTGCACTTTCATAAAATCCGGCCGCGTTTTCTCGCGCGCGCCACTCTCCTCGGGGCGGAAGATCGGCGTCGCTCGGGCGCGATCGCCGCGGATCCACGATGGAGACGGACGCTGCCATCTCCGGGATGACGATATACATCCCGATCGGTGACACGAACGAGGCCGTGGAGGTCGCGGTGAACGATCTCCCGGACGACGAGGGAGAGATCCTCGGCATCCTTCAGGCTGAGCTCGCGCCGTTGGACGTGTGGCTTCACGTCGCGAAGGCGTACTTGTCGAAGGGGAAAGAGGAGCAGTTCAGGAACATCTTAGAGGAGGCGACGCAGCCAGGTGAGAAGAGCGCGGGGTGACTCTCTCGCGCGCCCGCGCGCGCGTTCGCGACGCGGCGCCGATCGCGCGTCCGGGCGCGACCCTACCGTCGATCGATCGTTCGGTCGGTCGATCCTCCTCCGAATCCAATTCGCGCCGCGATCCTCCCTCCCCGCGCGCCGCCCCGATCTCACCGCGACCGCGCTCGCTTTCGACCCCACAGAGATCGAGACGTACTACCCCGACAGCAAGTACGAGCGCACCGCGATCTTGTGCACGCTCGCGTCGTACCACGTCAACATGGGCAAGGCGGAGAACGACAAGATTCGACGCGACGACCACTTTTACAAAGCCGACGGCTTGCTGCGCGCCGCGGAGCTCATCAAACAAAAAGCGAACGGCGAGGAGCCGGAGCAAGCCCCAGTCGTGGGACGCGCGCACTTGGAGCTCGCGAAAGGGAACCTCGCGGCCGCGGAGAAGCTCGTCGACGCCGCGCGGTCGCTCAAGGATGGAGGCGCGGGGAACGTCCTCCCGTTGCTCATGAAGGCGCGGCTGCTCTACGACCGCGGGCAATTCGCGGAGGCGCTGCAGTGGTACAGGCGGGCGCTCAGGTCGCAGGGCGCGGCCGCGCCCGCGGGCGTGCGCCTCGGCATCGGCGCGTGCCAGTACCAGCTCGGGAACTTTGAAGGCGCGCGGCTCGCGTTCGAGCGGACGATACAGCTGGAGCCGACCAACGTAGACGCGCTCGTCGGCTTGGCGTCCGTCGAGTTTAACGCCGCGTCCGCGGTGCCGGCGGAGCTGACGCACGGGGACGGCGGCGGCGCGGACGGTCCATCCGTCGAGGAGAAGCTCGCTGACGCCAAGGCGAACTACGTCGCCGCGGTGAAGCGCGGTTTGGAGCTCCTCGAGCGCGCGTTTACTCTGGATCCGCATCACCCTGGCGCGCAAGTCGAGCTCGCGAAGCACTTTCTGTACGCCGGGGACGATAACCTTCAGGCGATCGAGCAGCTCACGGAGACGCTAATCCGCGGCGGCGCGGACGCGATCGGGTCGACGCCGCGTTTGAGGGCGCAGGCGGCGATGACGCGCGCGAAGGCGCACCACTCGCGCGGGGAGCTGCAGCGCGCGCAGGGGTTGTACCAAGCCGCCGCGCAGATGGACGAGACGTTCCACGAGCCAAACTTTGGGTTAGCGCAAGTCGCGCTGACGAGGGGCGATAACAAAGCCGCGCTGACGTACGCGGAGCGGGCGTACGCCGCGTTCCCGAACAGCGTGGAAGTGCAGAGGGTGTACGGACACTGCCGACGAATCGCGGACGACGCCGCGGCGATGAACGGCGGCGGCGGCGTCGCGTCCGTGGGCAACATCGGCGCCGGGCCCGGGCGCGATCTCGAGACCGCGGGCATCTTGAAGAAAGCCGTGGAGGCGGACCCGTACGACTACGATGCGCAGATCGAGCACGGCGACGCGCTGTTGGCGGCGAGGGAGTACGAGGCTGCGCTCGCGGCGTACGAGGGCGCGGTTGAGATTTTGAACAACGGCGGGAAAAAAGCAGACGGCACGTCCACGATCTCGTCCTCGCTGCTGAATAACGTCGGCGTCTTGAAGGCGATGACCAAGGGCGCGGCCGGGCACGAGGATACGAGGGCGGTGTTCCTCGCCGCGCTCGAGGCTGCGGCGAAGGAGGAGGGCGGGAAGGGAGAAAAAGGCGAGGCGTTGGACGAACCCGCGGAGAGAAGGAAAGCGACGGGCGCGCGGCTTCAGGTCGCGTTTAACCTCGCGCGTCTGTCGGAGGAGAAGGGCGACATCGAGGACGCCACCGCGCGGTACGACGACCTCCTCGTCGCCTCCCCGGAGATGACGGAGTGCTTACTCCGCAAAGCCGCGATGGCGGCGAAGCGGGAAAATTTCGCCGCCGCGGAGCAGTTCGCGCGCAAGGCGTTGGAGACCAAGCCGGACGACCCGGACGCGATGGCGTCCGTCGGTCACGTGCTCATGAAACAGAGCCGATGGTCCGAGGCGCAGGCGCAGTTTAAGGCGCTCAGGAACCTCCCGAAGAAGCTCACGCCGACGCAAGCGGCGTTGTCCGCGGCCGCGGGTAAAGACCCGAACGCGGCGACGCACCAGCACGACGAGTACGCGATGCTCTCGCTCGCGAACGCGGCGTATTACCAAGCCGTGAAGCTTCAGAGCAGCGTGAACCACAAGCGCGGGGACCCGAAAGTCCGCGAGGCGGAGCAAGCGCACCTGGACTACGCGACGACGTTGTACACGAAAGCGCTGCAGAAAAACTGCAGCGACATGTACGCCGCGAACGGGCTGGGCATCCTCCTCGCGGAGAAAGGGCGCATCGACGAAGCGAAGGCGACGTTCCAGATGGTCGCCGAGGGGATCACGGCGGCGACCGGGAAGGGCGCGGAGGGCGCCGCGGACTCGAGCTTGATGTCGTCCCCGGACATCTGGATCAACCAAGGGCACGTGCAGATGGCGAAAGGGAACTACGTCGCCGCGGCGAAGCACTACGAGCAAGCGCAGGCGCAGTTCTTCAACAACCTCGACCACAGAGTATCGCTGTACCAAGCTCGGAACTCGTACGAAGCCGCGTCGCTGGAGGAGAGCAAGTCGTTCCTGAGACGCGCGCTTCACGTCGCGCCGTGGAATCACCGCCTGCGTTTTAACCTCGCGTATGTCCTCCAAGAGAACGCGCACCGCACGTTGAACCGGACGTTGAAGGGCGCGGAGAAGGGCAAGGCTGCTCCCGGCGGCGGCGAAGGCACCGAAGGCACCGGTCGTCTGCAGCAAGTCCTCAACGCGATCGAGGAGTTCAAGCTCGCGTTGAGTCTCTTCGAGCAGCTCCAAAAAGTCGCGAGCGCGTCGAGTAAGGACAAGGACGCGAAAAAGAACGCCCCAGAGTACGGGTTCGATAAGAAGCGCGTCGGGATTCACGTCTCGTTCTGCGCTGAGGCGCTCAAGTCCGCGCAGCCGCATCTGGAGGCGGCGGAGAGAGAGGAGGCGGCGCTGCAGGCGCGGCGGGACGCGCAGGCGGCGGCGAGACGCGCCGCGGAGGAGACGCGAGCGGCGCAAAACGCCGCGAAGGAAGCCGCGGAGGAGCTCAAGAGGAAGGCTGCGGAGGCGGCCGCCGCGGCCGCCGCGGAGAGATTCAAGCAGTCGCAAGAGCAGTGGCTGAAGAAGACCACGGAGATTCGCGAGGCGGAGGAGGCCATCGAAGGGGGCGGCGGCAAACGGAAGAAATCGAAGAAGGGCGAGAAGACGACGTCGTTGCACTACGACGAGGACGACGACGACATCCTCCTGCCCGACGACCACCCGGACAACCCGTTGAACAAGGACAAGAAGAAGAAACTGACGGACGAACAGAAGGCTGCGCTCAAGGCTGCGGGCCTGGACGACTCCGACGACGACTCCGAGGACGAACCGGAGGCGAAGGACACCGACGGCGACGACGACGAGAAGGACCTCACCGAGGACGCCAAGGCGAAGTTGAAAGCCGCGGGGTTAGGGGATTCGGACAGCGACTCCGACGACGAGATGCCGGACGCGCCGACGGAGGGGAAGGAGAAGCGAGCATCCCCGCCGAAGGAGGAGACGAAGCGCGGGCGTGGTGGGAAGCGCAAGACGAAGGAGGAGGAGCGGCAGGAGAAGGCGAACGCGGCGATGAAGAAGCTCGCGAAAAAGGCGGCGGCGAAGAAGAAGAAACGCGGTCGCGACGGGTCCCCGGAGAAGGAGGAGGAGGAAGAGAAGGGCGCCGCGCCCGCGGTGGAAGAGAAAGAGGAAGACGCCGATGAGGAGGCGCCGAAGAAGAGGAGGAAGGCTGTCATCGACGACGACGACGACTCGGACTAGCTCTCTAAGTCTAATTCATTGATGAGAACATCTAACTCGAAAGCGGCCCTTCATCCGCCTTCGTCCGCGCGCCGCCGCGCGTCCTCTTCGATCTCCCGAACGCATTGCCCTTGGTCTAACCAAAACAACGGCTCCACGTTCGCGTCCGCGCACGCCTGAAGCGTCCGGACCGTGATCTGCTTGTTCCCCACGTACTCCGTGATGCGCCCTTGCGCGCGCACGAGCGCGCCTAAACGCAGCGCGTTCAGATCGATCCCGAAGTCGTCCACGCTCACGCCCCCGTCCCCTCCCCCGCCGTTGTCGCCCTCGGACTTCATCCACACGACGCACTCGATCGTCCCCGTGCCGTCGTCCAGGACGAACAGCGTCTTCGTGTCCCTCGCGTACAAGGACACGACGTGACCCATGAGCTCGCATCGACGGAAAGGTCGACCGCGGTAGAGCCGCACCGCGCCGTGCCCTCCCTCCGCGTCCGTCACGACCGCGTCCGGGCCGACAATCTCGCACACCGCAACCTTGACATTCACCCAGAACAGAGGGTCGAGACCCCACTCCGAGGTTGGCGGCGGCGCCATCGCCCTGCGCCACCGAAGGTGCCAACTTCAGTTTTCAATCGCAGACATTTTGTTCGCGTTCTGACACTTTCGAACAGAACCGATCGAGCCCCCGCGCTCGTCAGTGGCACCGGCGCGCGCCGCGACGTCGCGTCCGACGCGATGTCCGACGGGAAGAAGGCCGACGCCGACGACGGAGGATGGGGCCTGGGGAGCTGGGGCATGGGTTCCTCCGATGACTGGGGCGTCGGAAACCTCGATCTGACGTCCACGCTGACCTCCCTCTCGGAGCAAGCTTCCACCTTCGACCTCAACGCCGTGGACGTCACCGGCGCGATGAACTCCATGGTCGAGCACGCGAGCAAAGTCGCGAACGATATCGCGGACACCGTGGACTCGTACGACGCGCAGCTGGGGCTGAACGTCGCGCGGGGTGAGAACGCGAGCGGCGGGGACGGCGACAAAGAAGCGAGCGCGGGCGGAGACGGCACGAGCGCGATTCCTCCGGTCGCCCCCGCTCCCGCTGAGCCCGCCGCGCCGGTCGCGCCGGTCGCGCCCGCCGCGGTCGTTCCCGCGGCGTCGACGCGCGGGAAGAAGTCGAAGAGCGCGAAGAAACAGCAGGAACCCGCCGCCGCGCCGACCCCAGCGGCGTCCGCGTCCGCGTCCGCGTCCGCGTCTGAACTCGAACGCCTGCGCGCGTCGCTCGCGGAGAAGGACGCGCGGCTGGCGTCCCTGAGCGAGACCCTCGCCGCGAGGGAGAAGCAGCTCTTGGAGGCGAACTCGAAGACCGCGGCGTCCACGGAAGCGGTCGCGGAGGAGAAGGACAACGAAGTGCGAACGCTTCGAGGCGCGGTCGACGCGTTGACGAAAGAACGCGACGACGCGCGCGCCGAGCGCGAGGCTGGGATCGAACGCGTCGGCGCCGCGGAGCGCAAGGTGTACGCGCTGACGAAAGAGCGCGACGCGCTGCGCAAGGAGATTGACCGAAGCGGCGAGCAAGGCGAGCTACTGAAAGAGAAGGACAACATCATTACCGAGGTCATGGCCGAGGGCGAGAAGCTGTCGAAGAAACAGGCGGAGATGGAGGCGCACGTCAGGAAGAAGAACGCCGCGGCGAAGGACGCGGAGGCGAAGGCGGCGGCGCTGAGCGTGCGGCTGGAGGACGCGAAAGCGACGACCGAGGGGCTTCGCAGGGAGATGATCGCGCTCAGAGAGGAGATCGAGACGCAGAAGACGCACTTCGTGGATCAGCTCGCGAAGGCTCGGGCGGCGGCGGCGGCGGCGGAGGCGGCGGCGGACGGCGAGACGCGCGCTCGGCTTGAGACCGAGCTCAAGGACGCCGCGGCGAGGGAATACGCGCTTCAGGACCAGGTCGATGGGTTGCGAAAGGCGATGACGAAAGCCGCGGAGAACGCGGCGAGACGGGAGGAACGCGCCGCGGAGGACGTTCGCGAGATGGAACGCCGGTGTCAAGAGTCCGAACGTCGACACGAGGAGCTCGCGCAGTCGATGCCCGAGAGCACGCGTCCGTTGATTCGTCAGATCGAAGCGATGCGATCGCAGCAGAACGAGCGCGCGGAAGCGTGGGCGGGCGCGGAGCGGTTGCTCAAGATACGAGTCGCGGACGCGGAGGAAGCGGCGCGCGCCGCGGCGCGACGGGAAGCGGCGGCGGAGGAGGACGCCGCGGATGCCAAGGCGACGGCGGCGCGCGCGCGGGAACTGACCGCGAAAGCGCAGGCGGAGACCGCGAACGCGAAGAAACAGCTCGCTTCCGAGCGCGCGGCGGCGAGAGAGGAGCGCGCGAGGGTGATGGAGGAAGCGGAGACCGCGGCGATGCAGGAGGGGAGGATGCACGCGGTCGAGGAGGAGGCGAGGGGGCGAGAGGCGAAGGCGCGAAGGCAGCTCGCGGAGGAAAGAGGGCGCCACGAAGCCGCGACCGCGGCGTGGGAGCGCGAACGCGCGGAGTTCGTCGCGAAAGAGTCGTCGCTCTTAGACAAGATACGCGAGCTTCAGAGGGTGATCGAGCAGAGAGACGCCGCCGCGGAGGCCGCGGCGGAGGAAGCCGTGGCGGCGGCGGCGGCGGCGGCGGCGGCGAAAAACGCGGAGGCTGAAAAAGCATCCGAGGGCGACCAAGGCGACCAGGTCGTCGCCGCGCTGACGCGCGCGGCGCGGTCCGTCAGCGCGGGCGGCGAGTCCGGAGTGCGCCTCGCGATCGACCGCGCCACGGAAGAGCTTCAGAGGCGGCTGCGCGCGAGCGACAGCGAAGTCATCATCGCGAACGACCGGATCAAATCGTTGGAGAAGACGCAACGAGAGCTCGCGAACGAGCTCATGTCCGCGACGCGGCTCATCGACGAGGTCGGGAACCCCGCGGACTTGAAACGGCAACTCACCGCGCTCGAGGACAGGCACGTGGACGCGCTCGAGATGATGGGCGAGACGAGCGAGGAGAACGAGGAGCTCAAGGAGAGGACGGCGGCGTTGAAGTCGATGGTGGACGCGTTGACGGAGAAGGTTGCCGCGTTGGAAGCCGCGCGCGCGGAAGCGTCGAGTTGAACGAGTCCACTCGTTCGGCACCATCTAATCGTCTACTATCTTATAGTACGAATTCTCTACCTAAATCTCGCGAGGACGTCCTCGGGTATGCTCTTCACGTGCGCGGCGACCATCGCGCGCGCGTCCGCTTCGACCATCGTCGCGAACGCGGTCTCCCCCCTCGCGCGCGCGTCGAATGAAACGTCTCGCAGATACGCCGCCGTCGCCGCCGCGGCGAGGCACCGCCTACGGCGCTCGTCCTCGGTGACTTCGCCCGCGCTCGGTGCCATCGCGTCCAACTCGAGCGCGTTCGCCGGGTTCGGGAACACGCACACGTTCACGAGCTCTCTCACGATCGCGTGCGCGCGGACGTCGCCGCCGTCGCGCGCGGCGTCGAGCTCGAGCGCGACGTCCTCGGCGTTCGGGCTCGACCGCAGTCGCCACACGATCGGGGGCGAGACTAAGAACGTGGTGCTGTCGTCGTCGCCGAGGCTGCGGGGGCGGGAGCGTCGGTCACCGGGGGACGAGGGACGGGCGCGGCGACGATGCAATCAAAAAAACAAATCTCGGTGTCGGAGTGTTGTAGTTCGGCGTTCGCGTCAGGGGTGACGGCGGTCGCCGTCCCTCAGAGCCCTTGCGCAATCAAGTAAGAACTGTTGTCGTCATCCACCGAGGCAGGGCGGGGCGAGAAAATTCGCGCGCGTTCTCTCCGCGCGCGTCGCACCTCGTGCCTTCCTCGTCGCTCCCACCTCGGTGCCCACCTTCGGGGGCCCCACCATCTTCGGTCGCGTCGTCGCCGTGGCGCACGGTCACGAGCAGCTCCTCGCGGCCGCGCGTCGACGTCGAGAAGTGCTTAAACCCGACGAGGCAACCGATCGCGAGCGCGTCCGCGCGGAACCGTTCCATCCGGGCGCCCCGGGGGGAGGCGCCCTCCGCACTGAAACGCTTACGCTTCCCGAAAAGTGGTGTTTGTCTGTTAAGATAAACGCAGGTCTGGCCGGTGTTCGGTGGTCGGTCGGACTCGGGCAGTCCTCAAAACCTTACATCATCGCACGCACTCGCCCTCTTTCAGACGCACACACGTCCGTCATGTCCGCCCAAATCTCGAAGAAACGCAAGGTACGCATCACGGCCGCGCATCCGCCCACCGCGCGACCTCGCTCGCGCGTCGAGCGCGTCGTCCTCGGCCGCGGACCGGACCTCGCGTCGGGATTTTTTCCCGACCGCGGGTCGAGAGTCGCGCGCCGGCGATCGACGCGCTCGGTCGCCTCGCGCGCGTCGCCGCCGCCGTCCGTCGCCGTCCGCGCGCGGCGTGATCGTACCGACGATCGCACGCGTCCGGATCGACGCCGGGTCGCTCGCGCCGCGTCCACCCGCGCGCGAGCGCCCGTCGCCGGTGGCGGATGCGTGTTTTAGGGTTTCGCGCACAAAAAAAAACTCGCCCCCCACTGGCTCTGAGGGACCCTCTCCCCGCTCCCCGCCCCCGCCGTCCACGGGCTCACAGTTCGTTGCCGACGGCGAGTTCTACGCCGAGCTCAACGAGATGCTCGTGCGCGAGCTCGCGGAGGATGGCTACTCCGGCGTCGAGGTCCGCGTCACGCCGATGCGCACCGAGATCATCATCCGCGCGACGCGCACGCAAAACGTCCTCGGCGAGAAGGGCCGACGAATTCGCGAGCTGACGTCTCTCGTGCAGAAGCGCTTCGGCTTCGCCGAGGGCTCCGTCGAGCTCTACGCGGAGAAGGTTGCGAACCGCGGCCTCTGCGCGATCGCGCAGGCGGAGTCGCTGAGGTACAAGCTCCTCGGCGGGCTCGCGGTCAGGCGCGCGTGCTACGGCGTCTTGAGGTTCATCATGGAGAACGGCGCGAAGGGTTGCGAGGTTGTCGTCTCCGGCAAGCTCCGCGGCCAGCGTGGCAAGGCGATGAAGTTCAAGGACGGGTACATGATCTCGTCCGGTAACCCCGTCCGCGAATACATCGAATCCTCCGTCCGTCACGTTTTGCTTCGCCAAGGGTGCGTCGGGATCAAGGTAAAAATCATGCTCGACTGGGACCCGAAAGGGCGCACGGGGCCGAAGACCCCGGTGCCGGACGTCGTCACGATTCACAACCCGAAGGACGAGGACGAGAGCGGTCTCGCGAAGCCGTACGTTGGCAAGGAGCTCGAGATGTAACTTGGCGTGTTCTTCTAGCGTATAATAGAGTTGGAAGCGAACGAGACAACAGTCAATCGTTAAAAAAACGCGCTAAAACTACTCGTACAGTGCGTTTGCCGCGCGTCCACACCGTATTGTGCTCGGTGACTGTATAAGAAGATATAGATAATACCGAAGGTATGATGATTACACGTACAGTAGTGTACTATTAAAGCAAATGAACCGTACAGACAAGCAAAGAAAATCAAACAAACATGAAAACAGGGTTGATTCATGATATCAGCAACATGGTTGGTTGATGTTGGAGTTTGGGACCGTCGTCCTTCCGCCGGACCGGTGCGCATCCACGGAGGTCGCGCGCTCGCCGTTCGCGTCTGCACAGCGCGACGAGTCGCGTGTCCAAGTTCCCGGCATTGCGGGGATCGAAGACCGGACTCGGCGGGCGATCGGTGTCGACGCGCGCGGGTCGCGCGGCGGAGAGTTTATACCGCGGGAGGGTGCATGGACTCCGGGCACTGGCATTCCGGTTTATTGCTTTCCATACCAATCCTTCGATGACTTCTCGTACACATTCGACGAACTTTTGAAAACGCAGTATGCGGGCGAAGCGTCTCGGTTATCCACGAAGCCTTTACAGTCGGCGCACTGATTGCACTGCTCTTCGCACCTTTGGATGCCACCAGAAACATTTCCGTAATACAGTCTTTCATCGCACGCGCCTGATGCTCCATGCCCTTGCACAGCTCTATTCGCGATTTTTTCGTAGTGGTAATCCTCGGGCTCGGGCTCGGGCACCGCAGTAGCGTTGTCCGAGTTGAACTCGTCGACTGTTGTGGAGTTGTCCGAGTTGAACTCGTCGACTGTTGTGGAGTTGTCCGAGTTGAACTCGTCGACTGTTGTGGAGTTGTCCGAGTTGAACTCATCGACTGTTGTGGAGTTGTCCGAGTTGAACTCATCGACAGTCGTGGAGCCCGGCATGGAGTCCATCGTGGAGCCCGGCATGGAGTCCATCATGGAGCCCGGCATGGGGTGCATGGACTCCGGGCACTGGCATTCCGGTTTTTCCTTTGCCATCTCCGGGGGGTACGTCGAGCACCAATCGGGTACAACGCAGTCCATCGTGGAGCCCGGGATGGAGTCCATCGTGGAGCCCGGGATGGAGTCCATCGTGGAGTCCGGGATGGAGTCCATCGTGGAGCCCGGCATGGAGTCCATCGTGGAGCCCGGCATGGAGTCCATCGTGGA